>QWCQ01000076.1_pt1 | contig 103752 bp, 91 predicted proteins | sample 1972701 | NCBI WGS metagenome assembly QWCQ01 (sample SAMN09866704, study PRJNA288562) | Human gut metagenome isolate pre4_stool, whole genome shotgun sequencing...
CGCCCGGTCCCATTCCGAACCCGGAAGCTAAGCTCACACGCGCCGATGGTACTGCACTCGGGAGGGTGTGGGAGAGTAGGTCGCTGCCGAACTTAACTTAGAAGAGCCCCGAGGGTTGAGAGCAATCTCCCCCCGGGGCTCTTCCCATTTCCAAACATAAGTAGAGTTAATAGCCGTTGCTCACTACTGTGCACCCTCAACACAACACCTGCTTCACCTCTAAACAGGAATCAAAGGGTTCCTTCCCCCTATTCCATGCCGATTCCACTGGTGGGTTGCTATCACCGGGTTTGTAGAGGCTATAAATTAGGCACTAGAAAGCGGCTAAGCCTAACGACGTCGGGCCCAGCCGCGTTACGTGAAAGGGCTCCGTAGGGTGTTCTCCTACGGCTATGCTACGTTCGCGCTATACGACGAGGTCCTCATCTGCTAGCAGCAGTACATCGTTACGCTGCTCCCGTACATCCTTTAACCGTGGACGCAGCTTACTCAAGGTATCCCATTCGGTAGTGGGAATTGTCCGTCTAGCCTCCGCAATGATCGTACGATCCGTCGTACCCCACGCTATCGGCATCGGAGTAGCCAAGTCCCAATAGTCATGTCCGGCACGCAGCTTTTGAGACCCCGTCACCGCTACACACGGCACCTTCTGACCGATTACCTTACGCAGCCCAGGGATGTCGTGAACGTCGCGGGCGACTAACGCCCACTTCGTCGACTCCTCTGGTTTCTTTGATAAATCAACGAGTGCCAACAGCGTCATCCCACTCTCTCGCGTATCTGCGACAATCGCAGGAACTAACGATGACTTTTTAAAAGTCTTATCAATCGACCCGATCGCAGTTGGAATCCACACCATCACAACGCCAGACACCGCCGCAAGGACACACAAAACTGATACCCAAAACACGCTAGCGCCTTTCGCGTACGCAAAATACGCGGCAACGCCGAGAATGATCGTCAAAATAAGGGACGATACCTGCAAACGACGGCGATCACCCACCAACTCGTTGTGCTTCTTCGCGTGCTCCTTATCGATGGGGAATTCAAAGATTCGCACTGGCATCGCAAACCTTCTACTTTCTCTAAAACATTATGGCTAAGTTCTCAAAGTAACGTTTCGCGAGTTAGCCCAAACTATCCAACTCGTCCGCATTCACAATGCGATACCCATAACCCTGCTCCGCCAAGAAACGCTGGCGGTACGTGGCATAGGTCGCATCGATCGTGTCACGGGCGACAATGGTATAGAAGTGAGCCTCCTGACCACCACTCTTCGGACGAAGCAGTCGGCCCAATCGTTGGGCCTCCTCCTGCCGGCTCCGGTACGTTCCAGACACCTGGATCGCGACCGATGCTTCCGGAAGATCAATGGAGAAGTTCGCAACTTTACTCACTACCAGGGTACTTATCTCACCTTGTCGAAACGCGTCGAAAAGACGTTCCCTTTCGGCTGTACGGGTTGTCCCCTGTACCAGTGGGGCATCGAGTTTGGCTGACAACCGCTCTAATTGATCCAGGTAGGCGCCAATAACCAGGGTAGGTTCAGAGGGGTGACGAGCGATCAAATCCGCCACTACTCTATCCTTAGAAATTGCCGTGCAACAGCGTCGGTACATCTCCTCACGCTCAGCTGTCGCATAGGCCATACGTTCTTCATCCGTCAACGTCACCCGCACTTCAGTACAGTCAGCTGTAGCGATCCATCCCTGGGATTCCAGATCCTTCCACGGCATATCAAAACGCTTCGGCCCAATGAGGGTAAAAACATCCTCTTCGCGGCCATCCTCACGCACCAAGGTGGCAGTCAAGCCCAACCGTCGACGTGATTGCAGATCAGCAGTGAGACGGAATACTGGAGCGGGCAACAGGTGGACCTCATCGTAGATAATGAGCCCCCAGTCCCGTGAGTCGAATAACTCCATTGACCGGTAGATGCCCTTCGTCTTCCGCGTCACCACCTGGTAGGTGGCGATAGTCACCGGGCGGATTTCTTTCCGCTCCCCTGAATACTCGCCAATCTCATCCTCGGTAAGGGTTGTACGCTGCAGCAGTTCCCTCTTCCACTGCCGGCCTGCCACCGTAGAGTTCACCAGGATAAGAGTGGTCTTCTGGGCTCGCACCATGGTTTCGATGCCCACTACAGTTTTCCCGGCGCCACAGGGCAGTACGACTACCCCAGACCCCCCCGCCCAGGCGGCGTCTGCGGCCCAGCGTTGGTAGTCGCGTGCCTCCCAACTGACATGTTCTTGGCTGCGTCCGATGGGATGCGCTTCACCATCGACGTAACCGGCAACATCTTCTGCCGGCCACCCCACCTTGATGAGCTCTTGTTTGAGGTGGCCTCGTTCAGAAGGGTGAACTGTCACAGTGTCAGGGCCGACCGATTGCCCCAAAAGAGGGCGAATCTTCTTGTGGCGCATGACCTCTGCCAGTACCGCAGGATCGGTGGAGACAAGCACTAGCCCATGAGCAGGGTCATTGACAAGGTGGAGGCGTCCGTAGCGCTCCATCGTCTCCGCAATGGCGATGAGAAGAGGTTGCGGTACCGGGTAGCGGGAATAGCGCACCAGGACGTCCACAACCTGTTCTGTGTCATGTCCTGCGGCGCGAGCGTTCCACAGTGCGAGCGGGGTGATGCGATAGGTATGAATATGCTCGGGGGCTCGTTCGAGCTCAGCGAAGGGAGCAATGGCCTGGCGCACCTCGTCAGCTAGCGGATGATCGACCTCCAACAACATAGTGTTGTCGGACTGGACAATCAGCGGACCATCGGACATTCAAACTCCTCAACAGTTTCAGCTGTCACTCGTCGGTGACGATGCGGACTGAACGGATCTTATGCAATGCGAAACGGTAGGGTTGACGGGTGGCGAGCTCCATAGCGTCTAGCCGGCCACCCGACATCCCCTGGGGGAGGAGGCGAATCTGTGCTTCAACCCCGGTTCCCTTGATAAACCCGAGGATCACCTCCCGGTTGCTGGTAATAGCCTCCTGTAGCGTCGGAATGATGCCCTCGCCCGTCACCATTGGCCCGCTGTTTCGACTATTGTCCTCGGCAGCCTGCAGGCGGTTCGCGATCTCCAAGACCTGCTCTTGGGAAAACTGTGAGTGCAAAGACCGGGTAGTGAGGGAGTCATCGGTAGGAACCGGGCTGCGGTAAGGATTATCTGTTAAAGGACGTGGCCGATGGTGGCGGAGTGCCAATACCCCGCCATGGTGATCTTCCAGAATGGGGCTGAAACCAGCCTGTTGCAACGCGGAGTGTAGTTCACGTGGCGTGACGTCAGCTATCGCCACCGTGGGAGCAAGAGAGCGGAGTCCACAATGGTGTACCGCTGGTGCGGCCATGACAGTACGGATAAGCGCGGGATCGTCAGAATGAACGACGGATAAGGCAGGAGCAACCCGTAGAGCTCCATGGCGGCGGGCGGCATCGTCAATGAGGTACCCCAGTGCCTGCGGTACGGCATTAACGGACAGATCTTGGAGAAACGTGTGGATATCGGTGGCGGTAAGGCCGGTGTCCAAGGCGTGTCGGATGCTTTCTTCAGTGATGCGGTAGAGGGTCGCCATTCCAGGGGATTCTACTTTTGCGAAGCGCCGCAACGTGTCAGTGTGAGCGGGGGAGAGAAAACCTTGGACGAGCACGGTGTAGTCGTCTTGTACCAGGATGGATGTCGTTTCTGGAGGGATATGGGAAGCGATTGTCTCTGCCAGCTCACCCGTGAAGAGGGAGCGTCCCACTTGGGTGAGGGTAGTGGAATGTAGCAGGCCAAGCATCTCTGCCACCTGCAGCGTATCCGTGAAAGCGTCACCGCCGGCGAGGGCGGGGATCAGCGGGTAGTTCCAGTGTGTGAGTGCGGCGACGTCAGAGGCTTCCGCCGTGTGGAGAGAGGTCGGCCAGAGAGTGAGACTCTCTAACAGTTGGTGGCGAATCGCTAAGAGATGGCTATCCGCGGCATGCGGGTTCAGCACTAAAGCACGCTCGTGGGGTGTGCCGCCCCACGGCCGGGGACTGTGCCACCAGGTGCGGATGAGGAGGTCCCATTGTTCTGCGGGGGAGACCGCTAGGAACGCGTCAGCGGTAATGGTGGTGGTCCACGCGCCGTCCTCGAGAAGTGATTCCTCGATAATTCCGAGGGCAGCGAGTGCCTCTAGTCCAATGGTGATCTGGTCGGTGGCGAGGCCGGTATTAGTGGCGAGCCGACGCAGCTCTCGTTGCCCAATGCCCCCATCGGCGAGCGCATGCAGCGGTTGGTTATCGATAGTAGTAATGAGCTCACGTAGCGTGTGCAGAAGCAGCGCGAAATGGTCTAGCCCTGTTGCGAAGGAACCAGCAGTAGTGCTGGCCAACAGATGGGCGACTGCGGTGGGGGAATTCCGCTGCTTGGGGGTAGGGCAGACTAGCGGCTCCTCGTGGGCTGCGGCGATGGAGTGATGCAGTGCGGAGTACACGTCTTCGGGGAGCTGTACGGTGTCCTCTGTGCGCTTGTCGAGGGTCAGCAGCTCCGCAGCGAGCAGTTGTTGTAGAGGATGGTCGGGTGGCGCTTGCACGATGCCAGTGGCATGGCCTTTCCGGCCAGATTCTGCAAGTGTTTTCAGTACCTGGCGTTGCTTTGGAGGGAGGAGTGCGATGTGTGCGCGCAACTCACTACAGTCCCGCAACGGGGGATTCTCCAGCAGGTCGAGGGGGAGTTGGGAAAGGACGTCAGGGAGCCCAGGGGGAAGGAGATAGCCGTCATCGTCACTGGGATAGAGGAGTGCGTAATTCTGTAGGGAGGTGGCGAGATCCTGGGTGTCATACGGAAAGCAGTCTGTTGCCCCAGGGAGTACGGGGGAGAGTCCAGCGTGATCGCCAGCATTCTTCTGTGTGTTTCCTGTTGCTACTGTTGCGAGAAAGGCGAGCTGCGGGCGGTTAAGGCTACTCAATGCGCGTCGGTAGGAACGTTGTTGAGTGAGTCGAGTGGAGAGGACGACGAGGCTAGTGGGCGGGGGAACAGCGACATCAGGACGCAGGTGGAGGAGGGTGGCCAGGCGTTCTGTGGTGAGTGAGCCCAGCCACGCATCCCAGCTGGTGTGCGTACGCAAGTCCATCCATCCAGCTTACCGCGAACTGGAGAATAGCGAGTGTGGCGGGGTGAAGGGTAGGCCTGTTGACATAGTAGTGTGGCCAGCTAGTTCACTAGCTGGCCACACTACGAATGTGAGTGCCGGGAGCTGCGGTAGCTCACGCGACAGGGGGAGGTGTCCTTTAGCCGTAGAGGTCAGAAAGAGGAAGGATGCTGAGGAGACGGTCCTTCTTGTCCTTTTGCGAATTAGCCTTCTTCTCTATTTGCAGCGGCAGAGCAATGCTGGACTTGGTGGCGTTGGTGCCCGTCGCGGAGACCTTAGCGGAGTCCGTGGAGGAGGTCGTTGCAGCATTAGCGCCGACTACTGGGGTGGCGCCATCGGTCAGCGCATTGAGCGTACTGGAGGGGGCGTAGAGCTTCTCTTCTAGGCCACCGTCGCCTTCGACAACCTTGGCGGCGGAACGGTTTACCTTGGTGTAAGTGGGGTCGACTTTTTGTAAAACCGTGCTGTCGGACTCTTTGCTGGCTTTTCTGGCCGGCTTAACGACTTTATTTGTGAAGCCGTTGTTGATCTTATCAATGGCCTTGTCGGCTTTCTGTTCATTCACGGGGAGGCCGAGGTTAGCGGCAGTTTTTACGGCAGCACCAGCGGTTTCGGTGGCCTTGTACTGGATGAAGTTGTTTTCGCGTTCACGGCGCTCTGCTTCGAGACGTTTCTGCTCGGCGAGACGCTTCTTCTTAGCGAGTTCACCGGGGGTCACGGTATTTCGAGGGGTGGGGCCACTGCTCAGGCCGAGAGAGGAGGAGCAGGCTGGCCAGGCACCCCATCCTTGGGTAGCGAGCACCTGCTCAGCTACTGCGATTTGCTGATCCCGGGTGGCCAGATCTGCTCGGGGGGCGTAGTTGGTACCGCCGTGGGCGGCCCAGGTGCCTTGGCTGAACTGGAGGCCACCGTAGTAGCCGTTACCGGTATTGGTGTGCCAGTTGCCACCGGATTCGCACTGTGCCAGACGGTCCCAATCGGAGTTGGGGGCGGCGGAGGCGAGGGGGGATGAGATGACACCCACTGCGAGGGCGGCAGCGCCGGACAGGGCGATGGAAGAGACCGCTTTCTTTACATCGGCAATTCCATACTGTCGTCCTTGTGCAGAATGTGCACCCATGAGGTTCCTTTTCCAAACAAATGCGCCGTTCATCGGTGTTCTTATGGGGGTAGTGCAAAGAACATGGGCCCTGATGTAGGCCGTTGTGATGACCGTTCCCATCCTTGTTCGCTGTTCAGGGGGCAGCGCTCTCGACGGTCAGGGGATGGGAGATGCATCCTGACAACCGGAGTAGTTGAAGCAACTATGAATACAAGAGTACAGTTCCGTGTCCGAATCGTCACCTAAACGAAATAAATATGATGCTCCTAATCTGGGGAAAATGCTGCACGTTTCTCGAAGTTCCCTGCGTATAGCCCTATTTTAAAGATCAAGAAATCATTACAAAATCCCACAAAGTGGGAGAGTTTGCGACGAAATGGTGACGAAACGCCTCCCGCCTTATTGCTTTATATAGGTGACAGGGAATCGGTACACTGTAGGGACTGTATTGAGTACAAACCCGTGTACACACCAGGAAAGGAGATGCACGGATTATGCCCCACGGAAAAGTGAAGTGGTACGACCCGGAGAAGGGGTTCGGCTTCATTACCCAAGATGAGGGGGAAGACGTCTACGTTCGTGCTTCTGTTCTTCCTGAAGGCCTCACCGAGCTGAAACCAGGTCAGCGTGTCGATATGGATATCGCTGCCGGACGCCGCGGCCCTCAAGCACTTCGTTTGGAAGTCCTTGCACCGGCTCCCTCCGTATCTGCTAACCAGCGGAAGCAACGTCGACAGAGCGCACACCGGCACACTCCGGACGAACTTCACGGAATGATCGAAGACATGATCACGCTTATGGAATCCGCCGTGCAACCGGAACTTCGGAAGGGACGTTACCCCGACCGTAAAACCGCGCAGCACATCTCGGAGATTGTTCGCGCGGTAGCGCGCGAGCTCGACCACTAGATTTGATCTGCTCCCACCTGCATACAGCCTCTGGCGTCGCACCAGGGGCAGTGACATTCCCCGACGTGAAAAGTGGCACAATAGAACTGTGAGTGACGACATCGCAAAGACAACTCCCTCTGCCAACCCCACACCGTTGGGGACTTCTGCTGCGGAGACGCTGGCCAGGCAGGCTGTCGCTGACCTCCACTCCGGCGGGGCAGGCGAACTCCTTGGGGTACAAGCCGAAGACAACGGTTCCACAACCTACCGCTTCTCCTCAGATCTACCTGGTTACCGCGGATGGGAATGGCAGGTGGTCCTCTCCGGCGATGAGTGCCATCCCACTCTAGACGAACTAGCACTAATGCCAGGCGACGACGCACTGCTCGCCCCGGCCTGGGTTCCGTGGGAAGAACGGTTGCAACCGGGAGATCTCTCCGATGGAGACATTTTGCCGGTTGCGGAGGACGATCCCCGGCTTGTCCCCGGCTATGTGGACTCCGGAGACGATGAACTCGATGACGCAGCCATGCCTATTGGCTACGGACGCGAGCGAGTGCTGAGCCCTCAAGGACGCGACGAAGCCGCTACCCGCTGGGCCAAGGGAGAGTACGGGCCCCACAGCACCCGGGCGAAGAAAGCCCCCGCCCGGTGTGAGACCTGCGGTTTCTACCTGCCTCTAGCAGGAGTATTAAAAGCAAGCTTCGGAGTGTGCGCTAATCGCCTCTCGGCAGATGGACACGTTGTCCATGTCCGTTATGGGTGTGGAGCTCATTCCAGCATTAAAGAAGACCATTCTGCGGCTCGTCCAGCAGACATGTACTTTGATGATGCAGAATTTGAACTCGTCACCAAACCTGTTGAGACGGCCACTTCAGCTGACGAGACGCCAGGAAACGCATAACGCACCGTTACTGTTGGCGCGGAATTTTGACGACCACACGGTCGACAGCCTCGTCCCCCTTGCGCTGGACATCGGGAAGTGAAGTCTGCGCAGTGGCAGCCCCACGGCGTACTGCACTCCGTTGCCAAGCAAAAATGGCGTAAATAACGATACCGACAGCAATACCACACACCGCGACCCACATAGCTGTGGTGTGAACTCCCACGACAAGCAACGTCGCCAGCGATACCAGCCAGGCCGCAGTTCCTGCAGCGATCACCGGCCGAGGGTCAATAAGGCGAGCTGGTAGAGCGGGGATGGTGCGTTTCATCATATTCTTTCGGTACCGCCTTGTCATCGTTACTATCGTCAACAGTACCGAAAACAATACGGTTTTCCGCCCAACTAGGATGTAAAACACACCACGTTCCCAGGAAGAACACCCAGCATGGTTCACATGATCCCCATCGCCGACCCCCTCGACTCCCGTATCGATGGCTTTCGGAATCTCAACCATGCCGAGAAACGACGTGATCATGCTGGACCAGACGGCGTCATCATCGGTGAAGGCTCACTGGTGATCGACCGTATGCTCGCCTCATGGTGCCCACCCACACAATTCCTTGGCACGGAAGCAGGGATTGCCCGCCTCACTGCGATGCCGGATTATGGCGCACTAGCCGCATCCACCCCCTTCTTCCTTGCGACAGAAGAGGTCATCTCAGAATGCGTGGGCTTCCACTTCAATCGCCATATTTTTGCGCTGGCACCGCGCCCCACTCCCCGCACGGTCGAGGACGTCCTCGCTTACAGTCCGCGCACCCTGGCTGTGTTGGAAGGGCTGAACGACCACGCCAACATCGGAAGTATCTTCCGCAATGCAGCTGCGTTAGGAGTGGGCGGGGTACTTATTGGTGCCGGGTGTGCGGACCCGCTCTATCGGCGATCAGTACGCGTGTCGATGGGACACGTCCTCCGCATTCCATTCGCGCCCTGCACCGGTGGTCCGAACGATTGGCAAGAACCCACCTTTGCACAGTTGCGCGCGGCCGGATATCGTATCCTCGCCCTTACCCCAGCTCACGATGCGCAGGTGCTTTCGGATGTTGCGGAGGGTGGCAAAGTTGCCTTTATTGTAGGGGCGGAAGGCCCCGGATTACGCCGGAAAACAATGCGGCTAGCCGACGCGAGAGTGCAAATACCCATGCAAATTGGGGTGGACTCACTGAATGTCGCCACGTCAGCCGCAGTGGCCTTCTACGAGCGCGTCCGCACCCAGCACTAACGATTGTCGGTGTAGTCCTCACCGTAGGCTGCCGCATAGTCCTGGTAGTCGTCAGCATCGCTGTAGCCACCAGCTACTGCCTCGTTGGCAGGATACTCGTCACCAGCTGCGATATCTGGGGCATAGTCGCCGTAGGGAGAAAGTTGCTCCTCACTAGGAGCGAGAGCATGCTCCTCGACAGGATCGCCATTCCACCACCGCTTAAAGCGGGTCCATAGACCATCCTTATGAGCCTTATCCTCTTTACCCGCGGCAGCTTTCGTCCGTCGGCCAGCTCGCTTGTACCCCTCGGCAGCATCGTCCTCGTCTGCCACTTCGCCAGTTGCTTCTTCCAACTCTGCAGCAGCGAGTTCATCGGCAGAGACGCCCGTACCCATCTCCGGAGACCGAAGTGCCGCATCATCAGGGGCATTGCGGTCCAGGGGGCGAGCTTCGGGTCGGCCGTCAATAGCAAAACCATTCACCAAAATGTTGAGGTGGTGGGCCCGCGGCTCAAAGCCCAGCCATGCTGTGTAGAGCGTAAGCAGCATATCTCCCGGCAGGAACGGGAGCGGAATGGCGAAGTCAGACCCCAGGTCAATCTCCTTCGGTACCGGATACTGCCCGGCCCAGTAGGGGCCTTCCACGCCTAGAGGAAGGCCCTTGTCTTCAAGGATTTCGCAGGCTGTAGCACTAAATGCACGTTCCAATTTGCCCTGGTGCCAGTGGGCAAAGCCGGCAAAAGTTCCCGACGGCCCCTGTGCGAAGGCATAAATGTCATCTGCCGCATCCGGCTGCACCCATTCGGGTACCAGGTCGAGCATGCGATTGAGCGGAATGGCCGCAGTTTGCAGCACAGTGACACCTGGGTAGGTGCCAACGTACACCTCTGTGTGTCCAGCAGGAGCGGAGCGGGTGAGGGGAAACGTTCCTAGAGGAGTGACGGGTTTGTCAGGGAAGAGACCGGCGACAAGCTGCAGCCCGTACTCGGCATCGGGCTGCGGGTTGGAGGCCAGCAGTGCGTGGGCATCAGGAGCGGAGACAAACCACAGTGTTACAACAGCTTGCTCTGCAGAATTAGTCATTTTGTTGACCTCGAACACCTAGTAGGACATCTTCCCAAGAGGGCATTGTGGGGTGCTTCTGCCTCTTCCGAGCAGAACGACGAGAATGGTCATCATCGCCCTTGTGCGCGGAAGGAGAAGCGGAGAGAGGCTTCACCGGGGGAATGAATTTCGCAATAGGGGGCGTAGCCCCCTCGTCTTCCTCCGGCTGAGATGAAGTCGCTGGGGAGCTCTTGTCAGCACCGGCCTCCGGTGTGTCGACGGCAGTATCTCTCTTGTAGGCCGCAAACTGCCGAATGTTATCCAGACTCAGCTGCTCGGTCGTGGGGGCTGAGGTAGTGTTCTTGGTGCGCTTGCTGGCGCGGGTTTTCGCGGTGCTTCCTTCATCTGTCGCTGGTGCAGGAGTATCGGTCGTGGCGGGGGAGGGAGCCTCCACGGATTCGAGGGATCGGACCGGGCCAGGAGTGGTGGGGTTGGTGAAGTCATCCATGCTCACCGTCACTGACTTCACATATCCGGGAGTGCGACGGCGCGCACTCCCCGGGCGGGAGCCATCCGGCAAACCCGCTGCGTCGCGTTGCGCTGCCACCGCCAGTTGGTGACGCGTTTCTTGGCTCGTTCGGGAATTGCGAAGGCGTGCTGCCCCCAGGTTGGAGATGGGGGTAACGTTTGTCGGCCGGCTGGGGACAAAAGAGGGGTCGGTAAGCTCGCTCGCTGTCTCGTCGATGGGGCTGGTGACAGCGTAGGAGCGATCCTGCTGAAAACGCCAGTGCGCGGTGTTGTCAGCATGGCCTTCTTCCCAGCGAAGTTCAATGATCCAGTGGCCATCTGCTGTCTTCCACGAGTCCCAGCTTCCGTCGTGGTAGTCGATACCTCGTGCACTGAGCCCCGTGTGTACCGCCATAGCGAGGGTGATGTCGGAGGGGCCGTCCGCCAGAATCGGGTGAGATTCCTGGGCACGGTGCACCATGTTGGCCCGTTCCATGAGGATCGGACGGGCCAGATTATCGAGGCGGGATCGTTGCATGCCGGCACGGTCCGCCAGTTCATCGGTGGAAGCCCCGGCTCGGATGAGTTCCTGGATCTCTGAGGGACGCATGGTGTTGGATTTCTCTACCCGAACTTGCCGCAGCCCTGGTACGTCACCTCGTGCGGCAGCACGCAGCTGCTCATCGGCGATGACGGAGAACTCTTCTTCAGTCGTCGGATCGCGCAGGATGATGCTGTTTTCGTCCGCGTTGTAACCAGCTACGTGTAGCTCTCGCATAGTCGACACCTCCGCTGGTTGTGAGTTCCTTACAACAACTTTAGCGGAAGACACCTGCGTTATTGGGAAAGGACAGTACAAAAAACCGTGGAAGACCCACATTTTGGTGGATCATCCACGGTTTGTGAAAGCTCACAGTCCGGGGACCGGATTAGCGGTTGGGCTTAGAGATGTTCGACAACGTAGTCGATGCACTTGGTGAGCTGACTAACGTCCTCGGGGTCGATAGCCGGGAACATACCGATGCGCAGCTGGTTACGGCCAAGCTTGCGGTAAGGCTCGGTGTCGAGCACACCGTTGGCGCGCAGAGCCTTGGCGACAGCTGCGGCGTCGATCTCATCGTTGAAGTCGATGGTGCCCACTACCAGCGAGCGGAGTGCCGGATCCGTCACGAACGGGGTGGCGAATTCACTCTTCTCGGCCCACTCGTAGAGACGGCTGGAGGAGTCGGTGGTACGGCCGACGGTGAAGTCCAGGCCGCCGTTCTCGTTCATCCACTCAACCTGGTTCGCCATCAAGAGGAGGGTGGCGACGGCAGGGGTGTTGTAGGTCTGGTTCTTGCGGGAGTTGTTCAGGGCGGTCTTGAGATCGAGGAAGCTCGGGATGAAGCGGCCGCTTGCGGAGATTTCCTCAATACGGTCGGTAGCAGCGGGGCTCATTACTGCCAACCACAGGCCACCATCAGAGGCATAGCACTTCTGGGGGGAGAAGTAGTAGCAGTCAGCATCTGCAATGTTGACGGGCAGGCCACCGGAGCCGGAGGTGGCATCGATGGCGATGAGAGCATCCTCAGAGCCTTCCGGACGCTCGACACCCAGCATCGCACCGGTAGAGGTCTCGTTGTGCGCCCAGCCGATAAGATCGCAGCTATCGTCAGCGACGGGAGTGGGGGCAGAACCAGGTTCTGCGGCGATAACGACCGGATCCTTCAGCCACGGAGCCTTCTTCGAGGCAGCGGCGAACTTGGAGGAGAACTCACCAAAGGTCAGGTTCAGAGAGCGTTCCCGAATAAGACCAAACGTTGCGGCATCCCAGAAAGCGGTAGCACCGCCGATACCCAGCACAACTTCGTATCCTTCAGGGGCGTGGAAGAGGTCAAGCAGTCCTTCTTGGATGCGCTTGACGACATTCTTCACAGCAGGCTGGCGGTGGCTGGTGCCCATGATGGAAGCACCCGGATCGAGCAGCGAGTCGAGTTGTTCTTTACGAACCTTGGAGGGTCCGCAGCCAAAGCGGCCATCAGCGGGAAGAAGATCAGCAGGAATCGTGATCGTAGCGTCGCTCATTATTGTCCTTCGTGACTCTATATGGAGATTGTCTTGGCCAGCAGCCTGGCACAACTACCAGGAGGAGACTCTTACGATTCTAGTCCGACTCGATGGGGTTAGGGAATTGGGCTCCGCCCTCGGCGAGGGTCCTTCTTATCGCCGTCACCGTGCCGTCACCGGCACATCACCAACTCCCCGCAGTGGATTGCCTAGACTTGCCTCACAGCCGGCTACAAGTGGCTATTCTTATGGGCAATAGAGCGTGTGGCGGACTGAATCTCCCAAATTGTTCCCGACCCCTTTACTACCCGCATGTGTCGAGGAGAAGAGCTGATGGACAAGAGTTTTGAAGACAAGATCGCGCTAGAAATCGAAGCTCAATTGGTTTCTGGGCGAACTATTGCGCTGGAGTCTGGCCCTTATCGGGCGCTGATTGATCGACAGGGTGCGGCTATACAAGGCCTCTGGTGGACCCCATCCGAAGGGGCAGCGGAAATCCCGCTAACGGAACCCTACGGTGCGGAATCTCCCTTTACGTGTGGTCAAACTCTCATCCCTTGGCCTAACCGTATCGCGGATGCTCAGTTCCTTTTCCAGGAGACACCGGTGTCTTTGGAGATGAGCGAACCGGCGCTCCGCAATGCTATCCATGGGCTCGCGACGGCAGCGCTGTGGGATGTGTCCGAGAAAGCTGCCGATGGGAGTTTCGTGACGTTGAGCTTCCGCTCGGGCCCAACTCTGGGCAATGGATGGCCGTGGGAATTCTCCGTAGAGGTGCGCTATGAAGTATCAGCTGCTGGTCTGACGGTTGCAGTGTCAGTGATAAATGAGTCTCGCCAAGAGATGCCGTGGGGTTATGGTGCGCATCCCTACATCACTGCGGGTGGCGCGGCCTTGGATACGTGCACGTTGGAGGCGAGTGTGGACGAGTGGTGGGTGACGGATGACCGTAACCTACCAACCGGTGAGCACCTACCGGTTGGGGAAGGGGTGCCGGCACTTCGCCAGCCGACTAGTATGGAGGGTGTCTGGTTCGATACTCCGTTCACGGTTGCGAAAGACACGCCAGTTGATGTTGGTTGGCGGGAGCTTGCGCGGCTGATTGGCCCGGCAGCAGAGGATCAGAACATTAGCGTGGTGATGGATGCAGATTCTGGTTTTACCTGGTTGCAGATTTTCACTACTGGCGAGAAAACTGTGATGTTCCCCGGCAAGGACGCTGAGGAAGGGCGTGCACTGGCCGTGGAACCCATGACATGCCCGCCTAATGCCATGGTGACCGGCCAAGATGTCATCGTGCTCCAACCACTTGCCGAGTGGTCAGGACAGTGGCGCTTGCACGGGGAGGTTTCTGACCGCCTCTAGTCACCTCAAAATGGTCGAGCAAGCAAGATCCGCGGGTTATTTTAAAATAGCGAGAAGGTATTCTTAGGTTCACAACTGTATGAGATCTCTTTCTACAGTGGGAGCCGGACTCCCGAGCCGCAGAACGAAAGGAAAGCGTGTGAGTCAGGAGCAGAACCCTAACGATATGGCCAAGTTGATTCTCCCAGATGGCGATATCGACCTGCCTATTGTGCACGCAACCGAGGGTTACGACGGCGTCCAATTAGGAGCTCTTCTTAACAAGACGGGGATGATCACCCTCGACAACGGTTATGTCAATACCGGTTCGTGCGAGTCGCGCATCACCTACATCGACGGTGACAAGGGCATCCTCCGATACCGCGGTTACCCCATTGAAGAGTTAGCAGAGAAGGCCACCTTCATGGAAGTGGCCTACCTGCTTATTCATGGCCACCTTCCAGATTTTGCGGAACTGGAAGACTTCCGTATGAGCATCAAATACAACACGGAACTCGATTGGGACTTCCGTAAGCTCTATGAGGCAATTCCGCGGTGGGGCCATCCGATGCCGTCTATGTCCGCTGCCGTCAACCTACTGTCCTGCTATAACCAGGATTGTTTGGATCCCCACGATCCGGAGCAGGTGGAGAAGGCCACCCGTGTCCTCATGGGGCAGGTACCGATGCTCACTGCGGACATCTACCGTCATCTGCATGGCATGGCTCCGATGTACCCCCGCCACGAGTACACCCTGGTCGAGAACTTCCTGCGGATGATGTTCGGGTCTCCCTCCCAGGAATACGAGTTGGATCCCGAGCTGGTCCACACTATGGAGGTGCTTCTCATCCTGCACGCAGACCACGAGCAAAACTGCTCAACGTCGACGGTGCGCATGGTTGGATCCTCGCAGGCGAACCTTTTTGTCTCCATCGCCGCTGGTATTAATGCCCTGTACGGTCCGCTGCACGGTGGCGCTAACCAGGCTGTGCTGGAGATGCTGGAGAAGATTCGCGATGACGGCGGCGACGCGCATGACTATATGGAGCGGGTGAAGAACAAGGAAGACGGCGTTCGTCTGATGGGCTTCGGTCACCGTGTTTACAAGAACTACGACCCGCGGGCAGCCATCGTGAAGAAGCACGCTCACCGTGTCATCGATATGTTGGGTGGCGATGAGCTTCTCGATATTGCACTGGCGTTGGAGGAGAAAGCGCTAGCTGATGACTACTTCGTTGAGCGTCGCCTCTACCCGAATGTCGACTTCTATACCGGTTTGATCTATCGGGCGATGGGATTCCCGACCCAGATGTTCACACCGCTCTTTGCCTTCGGTCGCCTGCCTGGATGGATTGCCCAGTGGCGCGAGCAGAATAGCGATCCTCGTAACAAGATCGGTCGTCCGCGCCAGGTGTACAAGGGGGAGACGGAACGTGCTTACGTCCCGCTGGAGGATCGTCAATAAGACCACTCGGGCGGGAGTTACTACAGTGCGTGCCAGTGTCTCCTCAGAGGGGGCCTGTTTGTCCTGGTAGATAACGCTAAACAGAGAAGGTCGGCCCTGAGGCTGACCTTCTCTGTTTATCTTGCCACAGTGGTCGACTTCGCGCTGTGTACGGTAGCATTAACATGTGCGCACATAATAATGTGTCGCGTAAGGATAAGCAGAGGACAAACAAAGGACAAGAACATGGCTGATTGCGGCTGCGGCCCCGATTGCACCTGCACCGATGACTGCACCTGCTGCGCAGAAGGACACTGCGGCAAGAACGAGTGCGGCCCCGATTGCACCTGCGACTGCCATAAGTAGGGCCTTATAGGGTCATGGCGTAATAAGTGAACTCAGCGCCACCCGAACAAGACAGTGCGAGGCGAACCACGACGGTTCGCCTCGCACTGTTGTGATGTCTTATCTGTCGTCAGGGGAGAGAATGGTCTCTGCCCCCGTATGCCGTACAAGCCAGTCTAGAAAATAGGTGGGCGCTACTTCTGTGTGTCCAGCTTCACCACCATCTTCTCGACAGTCGCATACGGAAGGGAGGTCCGCGTCACCACTGGATCTTTGAGGTAATAGTCATTGACCAGTTTCCACGCGGCAGGGTTGTGGCGTACATAGACACCATGGTCGCCACCCTCCGTCTTCACAAAGTAGGCGTTCATGGCATTGGCCATCTTGACGCCACCCGAGTAAGGAGTCTGTGTGTCGTTCACCGACTGCAGCACCACTGGACGAATTGTGAGATACTCACCCGTGACCTGGACAGGCGTAGTGGTCGGCGCAATACCCGGACACATCATCCCAGAGGTAACGATGAGGTTCTTCAACGTAAAGAAGTCCTCACCCGAGAAGTAAGCAGCGACAGTCGCCGGTAAGTTTGCTGGGCTCGGTTTAACAGCATCCTCATTGCACGTGACAGCCATGAACACGTTTGCAGAAATAACTTGCTCGTCCTTCTCTTCCTTCGTCAGCGGCTTCGGGCGAGGTTTCTGCATGTAGGCAGCCACCACGGGCCAAACCGAGCGGCTCACGAAGGCGGCGCCAGTGAGCTCCCACAGATTGTGCTCCTGCTTAGTGCTGGGAACCTGCCAGGCGCGAATAGCGCGCTCAATACGATCGGCAACGGGGCGCGCCAGGTTATAGCCCTTCAGGTAGAGCTGGACGTTGTGGCGAAACTCTGGGGGCACGTCGCCAATCTGTGCAGGAGGTGCACTGAGACGTGGAGTGCCAGGGCCATGCATCTCTTTTTCGATGATGCGGTACCACTTGGTGTAGACCTTCAGCGGAGTGTCTCCCAGGTGGTAAAGGTCGTCATGGGCGGCGATAAAGTCAAACATTTCGTACATACGGCGCCGCTGCATGTCACCCTGGTTACCGAAGTCATTGGTCCAGATCCCAGAGGGGTCAACAGCAGAGTCGAGGACGAAGCGCCCGGTGTGTTCCGGAAAGATGGTCGCATACACTGCGCCGAGCCACGTGCCGTAGGATGCACCGTAATAGTTGATCTTCTGTTCACCCAGGTACTGGCGTGCCATATCAAAGTCACGTACCGTGTTTTCCGTAGTGACCTGGTCAAAGAGGGTCTGATAGTCCTTCACGCAGCGCTCATACTCAGCCTGGGCCTTTTCCTTGGCTTTGGTGGCAGTGTCCTTTGGATCAACATTCCCGACGAGCCGTTGAAACTTTGATACAGCTTTGGTGGCTTTTTCCTTAGCGCCCGCAAAAGCCTTCTGCGGGTTCTTTTTTTCATCCCTCTTTGGAGAATCAATCTCCGGTACGGTCGGCTCGACACAGGATTTCAGCGGAGTTGCATGCTGCAAACCACGGGGTTGCACAGAGATGAGATCGAAATGCTTGTGGAGCGGGCCGGCGTCGGTGGGAACCATCCAGCTCCACATGTTGAGAGCAGAACCGCCGGGACCACCCGGGTTGTTGAGGATGATGCCGCGAGAATGGCCGGTGGCCTTGATACGAGACATCATGATGGTGATCTTCTTGTCGCCAGGCTTGCGGTAGTCCAACGGCACCTTAAAGGTGGTGCACTGCACGTGATAGGCGGGATTGTTGAGGACGTCCTTCGGGCAGGGTCCCCAATGCAGAGCATCGCCGGGGTGCTCAGCAGCTTGTGCCACCGCGGCGGCGGGAGAAGTTAGCAGACCTGCTGCTAGTGCGGTACCCGTCATCAGACTAAGAACTTTGTGGTGTGTACGTGGAAAAGCCATGGTGCGCACCCTTCTGTGAAAGTAGCGGTGTCTCTACGATTCACCGTCGGAAACACGGAGGGAGATAGCGGAACCGGCATCAACTAGTGAGCTGTCCGCATACTCACCACGATGTCTCCCTGCGGAACTGTTAACAAAGCATCATCAAGCTCCACTCTACCCGCATGGAGAGAGATGAGGCTCGTAGAGTCCGTTTGACCTGGGGAAAGAGGAATCTTCACTGAATGCCCGGACCAATTAGCGACAAACAGGAGGCCATTGCGCATTAGTGCAACGACCCCCGGCTGACGCCAGATAATGCGCGCGGTAGCCAACACCGGGATATCGGATGTGTGGTTGTGGCGCGGCTGAAGAGTGCCGCTCATCGCCCGATAGCGCCATTCCACCATGGTGCGGTAGGCAGCATGACGCTGTACGCAGAGGAACTGCCCCACCTGTGGACGCAAGAGGTTGGGAGCGCAACGGGGAGTGGCGACGAGCCCTGCAGGTGTCGAAGGGGCGGGCTGGTCGCGAGAATCAAATGCATAGCCGCTGTACAGGAAGGGGCTACCGTGCTGAGTAGCCAGCATCAGGAGAGTTGTGAAATGGTAAGCCCAGCCATCTCGGTAGGTGAGGAGGTTAACGTCTCGCTCAAAATCGTGGTTGGTGACGATAGGTACTGCTTGAGAGGGGGGAAGTAGCCCTTGCTCAGCTCCCGCCGAAAACAGGCCGGCAAGGTCCCCGTAGTGGAGAGCATCTTTCGCTACTCCGGCGAAGGCGAAGTCGAAAACACGGCCATTCCGGAAATACTCCTGCGGATGGATGGGTTCGTCCAGACCAATTATGACTTCCTGCACCACAAACTTGTCGGCGGGTACGACCGAAAGAATGCCGGCGATATCTGCGGCAGAAATGTGTTTAGCTGCGTCAATTCGAAAGCCATCAACCCCTACACTGAGCAGGTCACGGAGGTAGGTGTGAAGAACCTGCTGGACATGGGGAGAACCGGTGTCGAGATCCGGTAGCCCGAGGGCGTCACACTGCTGTACTTGCCCACGATCGAAATAGGTGTGAAGTACTCCGTCGCGGGTTAGCTGGCAATGATGAAAGTCTGCCGAGGTGTAGATACCTGGATAGGAGTAGCGATGGAACGTACTGCCAGCGATACCGCGGAAGGGTGGAATGGCGGGCGCCATGTGATTCATCACGGCGTCAGCGATAATGTCCACCCCATGTGCATGGCAGGTTTCCACCATCCGGCGAAGCTCGTCCTGGGTCCCTAGTTTGGAGTCCAACCGGTAGCTGACGGGTGCGTAGGAGCTCGTCCAGGTGGGGATATTGAGGTTCTCATGTGGTGGACTAATAAGAACCCGGCGAATACCCATCGTGCCGAGTGAGGTTCGGCATTCGTGCGCGATATCGTTCCATGGCCACTGAAACATTTGCAGCCCCACGTCACGGAAAGCACGCTCGCGGGGAGTAGTAGTCGTGTGTTGACGGTTCGCAGCCCTCTGCTGTACCAGGTTCCCTGGTAGCGTCTGTTCGCTGTACGCGAACGAGATAATAAGGGAGGCGAGCATAACCGCTATGGTCACGGTGGAAGTCACTATGAATGCTAGCCCTAACCTGCTGAAACGGGGTGTACGCGAGGACGTCAACTGCATGTTTATAGGATACGTAAAACGAGTTTCTTTTCGAGAGTAAAGACAGTAAAGACACTGAGAGCGCTAGGATTTAACTATGTCTCCACATCGCTCTGCCCCAGTTCCCCAGGTTATTCTCAATGACCAAACCTGCATTCCCCAGCTTGGTTTTGGCGTCTACAAAGTTCCCGAAGATGATGCCTACCGAGTTGTCTCGGAAGCCCTCGAAGTAGGCTATCGACTCATTGACACGGCTGCGCTCTACGGCAATGAAGAAGGCGTCGGCCGCGCAATTCGCGAGTCCGGGATTCCTCGTGACGAAATTTATGTCACCACCAAACTCTGGAACACCGACCATGGCAAAGAGAAGACGGCGGATGCCTTCCACGCCTCCCTTGAGCGCTTGGGACTTGAGTATGTGGATCTCTACCTCATCCACTGGCCTCAGCCAGCTGTCGACAAATACGTCGAAACGTGGGAAGAGATGATCTCTCTCCGGGACACAAATGAGCTCCGTAGCATTGGGGTTTCCAACTTCACTGCGCCAACGCTGAAACGCATTATTTCCGAGACGGGAGTTGTGCCGGTCCTCAACCAGATTGAACTCCACCCCGGTTTCTCCCAGGCAGATATGCGTGAATGTAACAGTTACTTCAGCGTTCGTACCCAAGCCTGGAGCCCGCTGGCGCGCGGTGAAGGCCTCGATGCCGATGCTATTACCTCGCTTGCCGAGAAATACGGCAAGACACCGGCACAGATTGTGCTGCGCTGGCACCTGCAGATGGGAACGCTTGTCATCCCGAAGACCACCCACCGGGAGCGTATGGAGGAGAATTTCGACGTGCTTGACTTCTGGATGGACGAAGAAGAGCTCGCCTCTATAACGAATCTGGATCGAGCTGACGGCAGAATGAGTAAGGACCCAGACGAGTTCAACGGGGATCTGTAGACTGAAGTAAAGACAACAGACACTGTCTCCCGCCCCGGGGTTGAGTCTCTTCCTCAGCGACTGAGCCAAGTGGGTGGGACGAAGAGAGGTATCTCACTCGTGGACACTACAGTTGAGTTCCGCATCGACGGCGAAGTCGTGAACCCCGATGCTGAAAACCGCCCTATTCTGGTCGAGATCTTTAGCAATGCCCGCATCGCCAAGATGACCCTGCGCAACCCCGAACGGCGTAACGCGCTCAATGCAGAACTATGCCGTGGTATTCAGCTGGCCGTTGAGCGAGTCGAGCATGAAGGCTGCCGCAGCCTTGTTATCACGGGCACGGGCGAAGTGTTCTGCGCTGGAGCGGACCTCACCGGTGGTGTGTTCTCCTCGGGATTCGCAAATCAGAACGTCGCCATGCTGCGCACGATTGAGCGCTCGAAGCTTATCATCATCGCCTACGTGAATGGTGCAGCCATTGGTGCCGGTGCACAGCTTGCCATGGCCTGCGACCTGCGAGTTGCGGACGATGAAGCTTTCTTTGCGCTGCCCGTGGCGAAGATGGGCTTTGCGCTGGATAACTGGACTGTCCGCCGGCTGGAGTCATTGGTGGGGGGCGGTTTTGCCCGCACCATTCTCTACACGGGCGACCCCTTCCATGTGAAGGAAGCTGCGGCACACGGTCTGGTGAATAAGATGGGCAACGTTGATGACGCCCTCGCCTGGGCCCAGGAGATTGCCACCTACGCACCGCTCACCCTGCACCACCTCAAGCTCGTCTTTAATAATGACCTCGCCCAACAACAGCCCACCCCCATGCAAGCGGCCGCAGCCAAAACCGCATGGATTAGTGAAGACCTGAAGGAAGCACGCCGTGCCTTCACAGAAGGACGCCGCCCCCGCTTCCGTGGCATCTAGAGCGCTCCCCGGCATACCTGGCTTTCCGCACGTTCGGCTCCCTATGTCCAGTGCACGTCCACACTGAGGTACCGACTCTGCGCACGATATTTGCGTAAACAGAAGGAGCCACCCAATTGGGTGGCTCCTTCTGTTTATCGCCACATCTGTCGAGCTTTCACACCTACCTGGCGAGAGAGAACAGTGACCTGAACGAGTGGACAGGGTGGCTGGCAGGAGGGTGCTAATCCTGGAACTTTGAGACCGCATGCTGGGTAGGGCCAGTCTGCTCCCGCTCGATACGGTGTGCGTCGTGGCGGGCGGCCTCCCGAATGGCCTTCTTGGCGGCGCGCCGGGCAGCCTGTATGCCCAGGATGGCACGTTGTGTGCGTCCGATGAGGTGTCCGCGGTGGAATCGCGGGTGACGACGGTCGTACAACCACTCGGGGTCCGTCACCATACGAGCGATAGCGAGGCCCGCACCAATAGCAATAACTACCAAACCAGCATCCATCAGGTTGCGGGCTGCCAAGCCGAGGTCACCGACATTGAGGAAGTAGATGAAGCGGTACATGGACGCACCCGGAATCATGATGACGGAACTGGGGACGGACATCGTAATACGCGGAATCCGCATAGAAGGAGCGATGATTGCGGCAACCAGACCAATGAAGAGAGCCGCGATAAATGCACCCGTCTGGGTCGGCAGATTCAGACCTACGATGCTTTGGTCGACGAGGATGAACTTCAGCAGGTTAGCGGTAGCGCCCGTCACCGAAGACAGCAGTGCCATCCGGCGGGAGCAGTTGAAGAGCACGGCGAAGCCGGCAATACCGATAAAGGAGGCGACCCATACGAAGAGCGGCCACCACTCGACGCCGAAGCGAACCTGGTAGGGGTTACCGATCTGGGGGAGTGGTTGCAGACCGGTCGCCAGGGTGACAATCCACACCGAGCTGGTAGCGGCAGCCAGGAGTGTCAACATGTAGGTGAAACGCTGGATACCGGAGTTGAAGTCGAGTTTCGCCAGGTCCAAGAGGCTGGTGAACATGGGGAAGCCGGGAATAAGAAAGAGTACTGAGGCCACGAAGCCGGCACTCACCGGAGCATATCCGGCGTTAGCCGAGTTGTAGATGAACCCGGGAACAATTTCGGCAGTGATAGAAACGCACAGGAGGTAGATGACGGAGGCAACTACGCCAGCCAGGGCGGCAACACCCAGTTGGTTCCAGCCACGGTGCCCGAGGACGCGGCGTGTCATTTGGCCGAAGGTTGCCCCCAACAGGACAAAGAGTAGTGCTTCCGGCGGGAACTTGTTGAGTACGGCGAACGCCGCACAGGCGAAACCAGAGGCGAGGGCGTTGACCCACAACCCGTAGCGTGGCTTCACCCACTTAACAACATGGTCGATGCGAGAGTTCAGATCTGCGTTACTAATGCCGTGCGAGATGTCTCGGGAAATACTCTCGAGAGCCTCGATGCGGGAAGCGTTGACGCCGATTGCGGGGGCTTCACTGACCAGCGTCCGGTAGTCGTCCTTGGTATAGGCGGTTGCCGTAATGTTGGTGAGCGTCACGGAGGCGTCGAAACGGTCGATACCCAAGGCGAAGGCGGCACGCTGCATGGCGCGCTTGACGCGATAGCCGCCGGTACCCGCTGCGAGCAGGAGAGAACCGAGGCGAATAACAGTAGTGGTGCGCTCAGCCAGAGTAGAGGGGTCGTCGATCTCTTGCCGTGCTTGCACCGGCTCGGCGACGGTTTCCGCTACAGCATCTTCAACTGCATTGTGCACTGTTTCGGCAATTACAGCGGATGTCTCGGGGAGGTCTTCGGGAGTCTTGTTTTGCGCAGGATCATCACTAGTCACAAAGCCATTATGACTGTTGGGACGCTAAAAGTGAATTTTAGGGACCCGTCATCATTGGTAGAAATCAATTAGTCTGAAATCACTAGAGAATCGCTGAGACGACCCTCCAATTCCGAGCTCCCCGCATGTTTGGGAAGGAAGGAGCCCCGGGTGGCTGAAGAGAAGTTTGCCGCCGCCGCACTCGCCACAATCTCCGATGAAGCTGACTATACGTCAGCAGAAGGATTAACGGAGGCTCAGGTCAGCGAGATCCGGGCAGCTGGCAACGGTAACGACCACCAGGTTCGCGCCGGGAGGAGCGTGGGCGAGATTATTCGCGCCAACGTCTTCACGCGTATTAACGCCATGCTGGGTGTGCTTTTCCTTATCGTGTGGAGTACTGGCTCCATTATTAATGCGGCATTCGGACTCCTCATTATTGCTAACTCGGGAATCGGTATTATTCAGGAGATTCGCGCCAAGCGGATGCTGGACAAGCTTTCTATCGTGGGGCAGGCGAAGCCGACGGTTCGGAGGCAGGGGGAGAATGGCTCACAGGACACCGCGATTCCAGCGACAGATTTGGTGCAGGGTGATCTCATTGTTCTCTCGGCGGGGGAGCAGATCTTCGTCGATGGCGAGGTGATCACGGCACAGGCACTGGATGTTGATGAGTCTCTCCTGACGGGAGAAAACGACCCTGTGCATAAAGAGGCGGGTGATGTCGTTTTGTCCGGTAGTTTCGTGGTAGCTGGCAGCGGCCTGTACCAGGCAACAAAGGTGGGAACGGAAGCTTACGCCGCTAAGTTGGCCGCTGAGGCATCCCAGTTTAGTTTGACGAATTCTCAGTTGATGACCGGCATTAACAAGATCCTGCGGGTCATTACGTGGTTGTTGGTGCCCACCGGAATTGCCACGATCTACACACAGCTTTTCCAAACGGATAAGCCGTGGAAAGAGGCGGTTCTGTCGATGGTGGCAGCACTCGTTCCGATGGTGCCAGAGGGCCTGGTGCTGATGACCTCTATTGCCTTCTTCGTGGGTGTCATTCGGCTGGGGCAGAAGCAGTGTTTGGTGCAGGAGCTTCCGGCTATTGAGGGGCTTGCCCGGGTTGATGTGGTGTGCACGGATAAGACCGGCACGTTGACCAATAACTCCATGGAGTTGAAAGAGGTGACTCTGCTGGGGGATGCGGCCAAGGATGAGACCTTGGCTCAGACGGCGCGGCAGGCGCTGGCAGCCATGGCAGCCTCTGATGATCACCCCAATGATTCCATGAAGGCCATTGCCGAGTGGGCTACCTCGGACCGTGATGATGTCCCTGCTGGCGGGGAGGACTGGGAGCACACCGCTGTCGTCCCCTTCTCTTCCGACAAAAAGTGGTCGGCGATGGGCTTCGGAGAGAATGGGGAGTGGATGCTCGGTGCACCGGATGTGTTGGCAGCCCCAGATTCCTCTGCCGCCGCTACTGCAGATGAGGCGGGCTCGACCGGCTTGCGTGTGTTGCTGCTGGCACGGTCGGACACACCGGTGGACGAGCTGGCGCACACTCCCGCAGAGGAGTTTGTGGAAGCGGGAACCGTAACGCCGCTGGCATTGGTCCTGATGCAGCAGTCTGTGCGACCAGATGCTGCCGATACGCTGGCCTATTTCCACGATGAGGGGGTGGACGTGAAGGTCGTGTCTGGCGACAATGCCACTTCGGTGGGAGCAGTTGCCAGTGAACTCAATATGGTGGGGGCGGACGCACCGCTCGATGCCCGGAAACTTCCGAAGCTCCCCGAGGACGCGTTTGCACAACGTATCCACCAGCAGGAGAGAACCGTGTCGACTGCGGCAGGGGAGTTCGCCGACGACGTGGAGAACCATACGGTGTTTGGTCGGGTGACTCCTGAGCAGAAGCGCTCCATGGTTGGAGCGTTGCAACATAACGGCCACACGGTCGCGATGACGGGTGACGGAGTGAATGACGTTTTGGCCTTGAAGCGTGCCGATATTGGGGTGGCGATGGGGGCGGGATCGTCTGCTGCCCGATCTGTGGCCCAGATTGTGCTGTTGGATAATCGTTTCGCTACGTTGCCGTCGGTAGTGGGAGAGGGACGCCGGGTGATTGGCAACATCGAACGTGTTGCTCATCTCTTCCTCACGAAGACGGTCTATTCCGTGATGTTGGCGCTACTTGTGGTGTTTGCTCAGGTGCCGTTCCCTTTCCAGCCGATCCACGTCACTATCACGGGCTGGTTCACCATCGGTATTCCGGCGTTCTTGTTGTCGTTGGCCCCGAATTCCGCGCGCGCGAAAGACCATTTTGTCCAGCGGGTGCTTCGCCTTGCTGTTCCTTCCGGTGTCATCATTAGTGTGGTGTCATTCGTGACGTATATGGTGCTTCGGCATGTCTATGGCGAAGACGGATCTGGCATTTCTGATGCCTTGCAGACGCAGATCTCCACAGCGACGCTGGCGGCGTTGATTGTGACAGCCACGTGGGTGTTGTGTGTTGTGGCGCGGCCGCTGCGCTGGTGGAAGATTCTGCTGGTGGTACTGTCGGCCGCCATGTATCCGGTGATCTTCTTGTGGCCGTTCACCGCAAAGTTGTTCTTCCTCGATGCCAGCAATGGTGTGCTGATGCAGTGGGGCTTGTTGGCAGGCCTGTGCGGTGCAGTTCTCGTGGAGATCCTTTGGTGGGTGACGGGAGCTGTGAAGGGGGAGCGGCGTTTCGTCTGGGCTCGTACCCGGGCACCCTTCGAAGCGGAGCAGCAGGAAGCAAAAATGGCGGAGGCGGCACGGAAACGGTCAGCTAGTTAGCTGTCGGCTCGTCGATACCAGACTTCCCGCATCGTCTATTAAAGTAGGTATCGACTGGGCCCCAGTAGCTCAGGGGATAGAGCACTTCTCTCCTAAAGAAGGTGTCGTAGGTTCGAATCCTATCTGGGGCACGTACACATCCCGTACCGGCGCACGCCAGGACGAGAGGTTAAAGGTTTGGAGCCAACAGTCATTGCTCACATGGAAGAGCGGCTTGGCCGTATTCGCGGTTCCGTGCCGGGGTCTCGCCATGCGCATTGGACTGTGGTGTTCTCGGAGGTTCCTGCGCGGTTGGCGTCCCGCATGCCAGTAGCGTTCAAGGCGCAGCGTCTTTCTGCGGTGTGGTCTGTGGGGTTGAGTTTTGTTCCCCTCGTGTCTCCGCAAACGCGCCATAAACTGCGGTTGGAGCTTTTTACTCTGTGTGATCCGCAGGATAGGTTTGAGGCAGAGCGGGTCATAGGGGCCGTGGCTGAGGCTATTGACACCACGGCTACTCCGGTTCTGCGGGGGCAAGTTATTGGGCCTTTGCCGCCCGACGCGGGAGTTCATGCTGTGTACGCGTCAATGCCGCGGATGTTTGATGATGAGTTTCCAACCTGTCAGACGGAGTACGGTCCGGTGGCAATGGTGTGGCTTTTCCCCATTGGTCCGAGTGAGGAAAAGTTCATTATGTCGGAGGGCTGGCAGGAGTTCGAAAAGAAACTGTTTCGGCGCTTCGACATTGATCCCGCAGACTGGGGTCGCTTGTCCTGCTGTTAAGACGCTACGTGTGCCGTCATCACGCGGTCATGGTGGCTCGCTGAAAGAAAACTGTCCCGGTTACACGAGCGATTGTAGCGTAACCGGGACAGTAGCACGGAGTGTGGAGCGTCTTGAGAGCGGAGCATGCTCCCACTCCGTCCGTACGAGGAACTAGCGTTCGCTCATACGGAAAAGCTTATTGGGGTAGAAGGGGTAGGACTGACCAATGAGCTGGTAGTTGACGTAGTTACCGCTCTTTGTCTGGCCCAGTGTGACGACAAACGGGCGGATGTAGGCAGGACCCACACAGCCCGAGCTCTGCAGGTTCATGTTGGTCACTCGCACAGTGTTCCAACCGGGGCTGTAGCGGAGGAAGTAGAACGGTACCACACTGGTCTGGCCAGGATAGACGCTAGCGGAGAAAGTAGGAACAACCTTTGGCTTAGCAGATACTCCCTTTTCAGAGGTACCGGTGTTCGTGATGATGCGTCCCAGTTCGAGGGTGGCAAAGACTTCTCGGGGTACTTCCGTGGCCAAGAATTTCGCTACCTCTGCACAAGTTGCAGCGCCCGCTCCAGCACTCGCTCCGGTTCCTGCACTGCACTCAGCGCCGGCGATGGCACCCTTGATAGCGGTGCGAACCGACTGCTGCAAAAACTGGCTAATGGGGTAGGTGGTAGCGTGGGTCTTCCACTTGCCGTTCACACTAACGGTGGTATTGGCGTCGATGGAGGTTTTAACTTTAGGGTCGCCCACTCCGCCGAAACAGCCGTACTGTACACCCGCGTAGAAGTATGCGACTCGATAGGACGGATCCACTCGGGTACGCACTTCGAGTGTGACGTCACCATTACGGTCGAGTCCGAAGAGAGCCGAGGAGTTGGTCAGTCCACTCCGGCGGATCGTGGTTTGGACCTTGCCTTTTTCGGGGTTGACGTAGGTGCGCTGCTCCGTGGCAAAGCTGATGTGGCGTTGCAGGAAGGTGGGGAGAAGCGGTTCGAGGTCAGGAGTGCCGGTACCGCGGGCTGCCAGGGCTCCCGCTGTGGGGGTGACTGGTGCGGCAGCGGCGACCGGTACCGTCGTGAGAGCAACTCCGATGGTGGTTGCGAGTGCCGCGACACTGCGGACGGTGTGCCGCATGGTGTGTCGGGGATGAGTTGAGATGGTCATAGCAGGCCTTTAGGGGACGGAATGCCGAGAGGGATGAAGATGCTAGCGAGGGTGTTAACGAAGCGCTTGGCGTAGTCCTGGACGGGTTGCCACTTCTCGCGCACCACTTTTTCGCGATTGCAGGCATCGGTGGCGAGATCCGTTTGCGGCAGGATGGTTGACATCCAGCGCACCGCACCATGAATCGTGAATTTCAGACCTTCCACGGTGTCTGGATTGTGCTTCCCATAGGGGCGGTCCAGCGACGCGGCGGAGGGATTACCAACTTCCGCCATCTTGCGGGCGAGATCGCGGTACGCCTCCTGCTGTGCCTTCTCCCGAGGGGTGAGGGCAACTGGGTACTTATCCTTGGAACCGCGCTTATTCTTCTTCTTGGGAAGGCTGACGGACTGGTCGGGATTGAGACGTGGGAGACGAATCTTGCTTTGCGTCACCCGCTTCAGCGGGTCAGTTTGTTCGGAGAAACGGGCCTTCTTGGGTTTTTTCACCTTGTTGGGGTTAAGCAGCTTCGCACCGTTTTTCGTCTCGGAGCTGGGGGTGGGGTAATGCCGAGGGCTAATAGCGCCGTCGAGATACTCCACGTAGGAGCGGAGGGAGACGTTGCCGGGGCATCCGTCAATAAACATGTGGACATCACGTAGATCAGCCCAACTGGTGCGGTTTCCGCGGAAGGAGAAGCTCGCCAGCGGAACCTTTGCGATGCGTCCAGGCTTGATATTGACGTTGTAGGAAATCTTGTCAGCAAGGCTCACACCTGCCACATAGCCAAACCACAGCTTAGGGCGCAGTAGAGTAACGCCAAGAGACTTCCGATTCTGCTCGAAATCTGGGGCACTGAGGTCCTGTTCGGTGCCGATCCGCGGAGATGGTAGCTGGATTTGCATGGGGAAGGACACCTCGAGCTTGGCTGGCTCGGAGGCGTCGATCTGGCAACCCATGAGGTATCCCACGGTGAGCGTGTGAACAGATCGCTTCGACGAACCCGTCACCTTGGCAAGCCCTTGGAGGCTTACACGGGCTTCGTGGGTGAGGAGGTTCCGGTTCAACGGTGCGGTGCGGTAGATGTGCTCGTTATTCTTTGCGAGAGTTACTTTTTCACCATCTTCAGTGATGACGGTGCGTTCCACGTCGGGGACGGAGTAGCTGGTGCGGGAGTCCTTTACGGCGTTATCTACTTTTTGGCGAAGGGTGGCACCCGGATCGTTTGCCGAGGGGGCAGCGAAGGCGAAAGGAGTAGTGGCCACGCTAGCGCTGAGGAGACTGGCAGCGAGGAGCAAAGAAATGGAAGAGCGTTGCAGCATGGTCGTCCAATCAAGCGAGGGGGGACGCGGAAACGGCCAGCTGTCCTCTCCCTATCGGGACACTGACAGGCAGAGGACGGAGCAACTGAGCTGGCCGTATCCGCTGGCTTTTAGAAGCGGGTGACCTTACCCCACGTGGTGATCTTGGAATCCTCGATGGGGGCCTTGGTCCACAGGGTGATGAAGGACCGCACAGAGGCAAAGCCGAGGCAACCGTCAACGTTGATGGGCTCACCGACGTAGCGGAGGGCACCCTTGTTGCCCTTGACGTCTTTTTCTGCCACTAGGAAGGTGATGATCTGGCCGGGCTTGAGGGTGAACTTAACGTCCGGGCCAAGCGGCACTTCGAGTCCCGCCTTCGGGGTGAGCGTGGTGGTGGCGCCAACGCCACTGATTTCAGCTCCGCCACCGTCTGCACTGCCTTCGCCCTTAACGGAGGGCATACCGTTCAAGGCCTGCGCAAGTTCCACGCCGGCGGTGAGTTTGGGAGCGCCGAATTCGAAGGTGGCGCCGTCGGAGACATCAACCATGCAACCGAGCTGGTAGCCAATCATGAGGTGAGCCTTGATGGACTTGCCAGTTGCGCCCTTGATGGTGGCTATGCCCTTGGTATCGAGGAAAGTCTGGTGTGAGAGGATCGACAGATTGTCGGGAAGCTGCAGCTCGAACTTTTCGTGGGAGCGCGTCACATTGAGGGTGAGACCGTCTTCAGTAGTGGTGGTGTAATTGGATCCAGCCTTGTGGATCGGGACGGCGTTAGCCGTGGAGAAGGATGCGCCGAAAAAGGTCATTGTGGCCAGTGCGGAGGCCGTCAAACGGCGAAGCTTCATGGATACTCCTTGGGGAGAAGAACGGGTGGAGCGAATGTTCAATTCTAAGTAAACACTCATCTTAGTCGATGACAAAACTGGAACAAGACGGTCACAGTTGGAATAAAAAAGCTTATTTGACGACGCTTGTTTCCATCGGATTCTCCCGGTAAAAGCACTGTAATACGGTCGTTTTGGTCATTCACTCAGTATTTACCTAATGGTCATTATCCGGTTTATTCGGTCCCCGGCGCATTTCTGCTGTTGGATGATTTTAATGTGACATAACTCCGGTATTTAAGAATTATTGAGATAATTACCGGAATGAATTGGTCGATATTCGATGCCGATGCTTATTGGAGAGGTTGAGCTGTGGTGGTATGTATAACTCTTGAGAACTTGCCAAAATTGGTCGTCCGAGTGTGAACAATTTCTTTTATGGCAGTTTGTGACATTTAACACACCGGCGTGTCTATTGACCAAAGGAGCTCTAGTACACTCAAGGTGTGTACCACGTGAGCGTTATAGGCATTGGAACTGGTGGGGCGGAGGATATTACTCTCTCCGCGATCACTGAAATGCGCCAGTTAGATCTTGTTGTTTTCCTTGACAAAGGCTCTGCCACAGCAGATATGCGTGCATTCCGGCGGGCTCTGCTAAGTCGGCACAGTGTCACTGCCACTGTTCTAGAGCTCCACGACCCTCCACGTGACCGCCACCCGGTGGACTATCAAGAAGAGGTCAAACGGTGGCACCAAGCACGCGCCGATCTCATCAGCGAGGCCCTCCAGCAGGCTCTTCCAGAAGGTGGCAGAGTGGGGTTTCTGGTGTGGGGAGATCCCAGCCTCTACGACTCCACTCTTCGTATTGTGCGTGCCATGGAGGACGAAACACGTATTAGAGTGATTCCCGGTGTCTCCGCTGTCCATTCACTCACAGCGGCTTTTGGGTTAGTAGCCAACGATATTGGTGGCACTATCACCATCACCACCGGACGAAAGCTCTCTTCGCTCGCTCCGATGCAGCGCGAAAATGTTTTCGTCATGCTTGACGGTCGCGATGCCTATTTGGAGGTCGCCACGCCGGATACCTACATTTACTGGGGTGCGTACCTACGCGCGGAGAATGAAGTATTGCGGGAAGGCTACGTAGCAGACGTGGGCCCGGAGATCGCAGCGCTGAAAAAAGAGCTGCACGACCGCAATGGCTGGGTCATGGATACCTATTTGCTGAGGGAAATCCGGTCGTAGGTGAGGAAGCGATAACGCACGCCACTGGTGGAACGTTCCCACTGTGTAGCAGCAATCTCCTGCCAGATCTCGGGGTCGAGCCGTGGCGCGGCAGTGTCCGCACCTGCCACAGTGAGATCAAGTTCAGTCACTTCGCAGCGGTGAGCAATCGGCATAAACTCGCGGTAGATATGCGACCCCCCAATAACCCAGAAGTCGCCCTCATTGGCTAACTCTTCTGCGGTTTCTAGTGCTTCAAGCGGAGAGTGCACCACCTGGGTACCAAGGGCGTCCCACTCCGGGTCACGCGTCAATACGATGTTGGGTCGGCCAGGCAGTGGGCGGAAGCGGGGATTGAGAGAATCCCAGGTTACTCGCCCCATAACGACGGGATCTGCGTTGGTGATGTGTTTGAAATGTGCCAAATCTTCCGGAATATGCCAGGGCATCGTCCCGTCACGGCCAATCCACCCATCAATAGACTGTGCCCAGATAAGTCCAATCATTCCTACACCGCCACCGGGGCCTTAATGGCGGGATGATGCTGGTACCCGACAATGTGAACGTCGTCATACTGGTAGTCGAAAATACTGTCCGCTTTGCGCAGCTCGAGCGTGGGGTAGGGGTAGGGGTCTCGGGAGAGCTGTTCCGTCACCTGCTCCACATGGTTGTTGTAGATGTGGCAGTCCCCGCCTGTCCAGATGAAGTCTCCCACGCCCAGTTCTGCCTGCTGCGCCATCATGTGCGTGAGCAGGGAATAGCTGGCGATGTTAAAAGGCACACCCAGAAAGAGGTCAGCCGAGCGTTGGTAGAGCTGGCAGCTGAGCTTATCGTCTGCGACATAGAACTGGAAGAGAGTATGGCAGGGGTAGAGGGCCATCTTCGGCAGCTCCGAGACGTTCCACGCAGACACAATATTGCGGCGTGAGTCCGGGTCGGTACGCAGCAGTTCAAGTGCGGAGCTGATCTGGTCGAGGGTTTCCCCGGTGGGGGTGGGCCAGGAACGCCACTGGGCGCCATAAACTGGCCCTAGGTCGCCGTTTTCGTCTGCCCACTCATCCCAGATGGAGACGCCGTGCTCTTGCAACCAGTGCACGTTAGTATTGCCCTGTAGGAACCATAACAGTTCGTAGACAATGGATTTCATATGGACCCGCTTGGTCGTAATAAGCGGGAAGCCATCGTCTAGGTGGTAGCGCAATTGCGCCCCGAAGACACTCCGCGTACCGGTGCCAGTTCGGTCCGCTTTTGGCATGCCGTGGTCGAGTACCTCGCGGAGCAGGTCCTCATAGGGCGCGTTGATCATCTATTCTTAGCCTCGAATTCAGCGACAGCTTTAAGAATGTCCCCCGCGATCTCCTTACGGCAGATCAACAGATCGGGGAGGTAGGTATCTTCCTGGTTGTAGACCAGCGGAGAGCCATCGAGACGGGAGCAGTGCAGGCCAGCAGCAAGCGCCACTCCCACGGGGGCGCAGGAATCCCATTCGTACTGTCCGCCGGAGTGAATGTAGGCATCAGCGTCGCCCAGGAGTACGGACATGCCTTTAGCGCCTGCTGAACCCATCGGATGCAGTTCGTAACCGAGAGCTTCTGCCACATAATCTGCACAAGCCGGTGGGCGAGTGCGGGAAATGACGATCTTCTTGGAGTAGGGGCCCGTTACGGCGTGCACGTTAGCGGTGTGCCAGACGCGGTTGAGGTCGGGCATAGCGACGGCAGCTACTACCGGGACGCCGTTTTCAACCAGAGAGATGTGCACGGCCCAGTCCAGACGACCGGTGGAGAACTCGCGGGTGCCATCGAGCGGGTCAATGATCCACACTCGATCCTTGGACAGACGCTCTTCCACCTCATCTGGAGCCTCTTCGGAAAGCATACCGTCGTCGGGACGGTGATTGGCTAGTACGGAGGCGATCCAGCGTTGGGCGAGTTCATCACCTGCTGTCCCGAGTTCATGCCCACGCAGCAGGCCACCGGAGCGGATCCCCTTGAGAATGGCGCCGGCACCAGCGGCAATGCGATGGGCGAGGGTTACGTCGTCAAGTTTGAGACTCATTGCTAATTCCTTCAGTAGCTTGGTTCCCAGTGTAGTGAGAATAGTGGGTGGACGAGGTTACTTCGGTGCGTCAGCACGGAGGGAACGGTAGCGGGAGATGAGGGCAGCCGTGGAGGAATCCACACCGGTGGGGCTGGTACCAGCGTCGCCGGGTACCTCACTAGGGAGAGCAGCATCACCGGTGATGAAGGTGAGTAGGTCGCCAGCCTGTTTCTTGCCGAGTTCAACACCCCACTGGTCGTAGGGGTTGACGCCGTAGATCATGCCCTGTACAAAAACGATGTGCTCGTAGAGGGCGATGAGGGAGCCGACGACTTCGGGCGTGAGGCGTGTAGCGAGGATGGAGGTCGAAGGGCGGTTACCCGGCATGACCTTGTGGTTGACGAGTTCTTCTGGCGTTCCTTCGGCGGCGATCTCGGCAGCGGTCTTGCCGAAGGCTAGCACCTTGGTCTGGGCGAAGAAGTTGCTCATCAGCAGGTCGTGCATAGAGCCGGTGCCGTCTGCGGTGGGCAGATCGTCCAGCGGCTGGGCGACAGCGATGAAGTCGGTGGGGACCAAGCGGGTGCCTTGGTGGAGCAACTGGTAGAAGGCGTGTTGACCATTGGTACCGGGTTCTCCCCAGTAGATCTCTCCAGTGGACGTCGTGACGGGGCTGCCATCTGTACGTACGGACTTCCCGTTCGATTCCATGGTGAGCTGTTGCAAGTAAGCGGGGAAGCGGCTGAGGTCCTGGACGTACGGAAGGACAGCCTTTGCATCCGCGTTGAAGAGCTGGGAGTCGGAGTACCAGATACCTAGGAGACCCATCAGCACGGGTACGTTCTCAGCCAGTGGAGCAGTGCGGAAGTGCTCATCCATGGTATGGAAGCCGTCGAGGAAGCGGAGGAAATTGTCATAGCCGACAACGGTCATGACGGACAGGCCAATCGCAGAATCGACCGAGTAGCGTCCGCCAACCCAATCCCAGAATCCGAACATGTTGGCGGTATCAATGCCGAAGTCTGCGACCTTTTTGGCATTGGTTGAGACAGCCACAAAGTGCTTAGCGATGGCGTCTTCGTCCACCTCTGCACCGGTGATCTCAGCCAGGCCATTGATCAGCCAGCGGCGAGCGGCGGCAGCGTTGGTCATGGTCTCCTGGGTGGTGAACGTCTTGGAAGCGACAATGAAGAGGGTTTCTTCGGGGTTGAGGTCGGCGGTTTTGGCGATCAGATCGGTAGGGTCGATGTTGGAGACGTAGCGGGCGGAGATGCCGGCATCTTGGTAGTGGCGCAGTGCCAGGTCAACCATGACGGGGCCAAGGTCCGAACCGCCGATACCGATGTTGACGACGGTGGTGATGTTCTTGCCAGTGTAACCATTCCACTCCTTGTTGCGGAGGGAATCGGTGAAGCTATGCATACGGTCGAGAACTTCGTGGACGTCGGCCACGATATTGCGGCCATCAACGATGAGTTCCGCATCGCGGGGAAGGCGTAACGCGGTGTGTAGGACAGCGCGATCCTCGGTGCAGTTGATGTGCTCGCCGGAGAACATTGCGTCGCGCTTGGCGGGAATGTTGGCGGCTTCGGCAACGGCGACGAGTTTATCGAGGGTCTCACGGGTGATGCGGTTCTTCGAGAGGTCGAAGGTGAGGTCACCGATCTGGTAGGTCAGTTCAGTACCACGCTGTGGGTCAGCTTGGAAGATGTCACGGAGGTGGAGGTCTTTCACAGCGGCGAAATGTCCGAGCAGGTCATTCCACGCGGGAGTGGTAGTGATGTCGACTGGGGATGCACCGGTCATTGCTTATCTCTCCATTACGTGCTGAACGTTTGCTGATGAGGTTAGATACTTGATCGAAAAAGATCGTGGTGACAGGGATGAATGTAACTATCCCAGATGGCCGCGTCCAAGGCGGAGCAGCAACAGCGCTAACTGATGGCCTTCTTTCCCCAGAACGCTGAAACGCTCGATAACTTTAAGCTCGCGATTATGCACCAACCGGGGGCCGCCGCTCTTCTTCCGAGTCTGACCGATCATCTTAGAAATCTCAGTACGACGTTGAATGGACTCGAGAATAGTGCGATCTAGCTGGTCGATTTCTTTCCGCAGCTCATTGATCTCAGCAGCACTCAACACATCGCTAGCGCCAGTGGGATCCCCATGAAGAACTTCGTCTGTTGACTCATCAATAGGAGAGACCTGATCGTGTGATTCATGAGTGGTATCTGCCATAACTCCATTATTCCACGGAAAGAGCAAAGGGCCCGTGTCACAGTAGCAAGCTACATTCCAGTAGATTGGAGGACGATATGAGTGACATGACTGCTGATCCCTTTTCCTTCGACCGGACTACTCCCACCTCTCCGACACAGAGTGAAGCAAGCAGCGCGTCCACGCCAGATGCGCCGCTAGGGCTTTTTAACCTGCCCACTGATGACAACAACCCCGTCCCCGACACCGCCGCCGCTCCCTCGACACCAGCTGCCGCGGTATCTGGTGCTTCCCGCACCGCCCATATGGGGCGGCGCCCCCGGCGGGATCCGCAGGCAGCTGAACACCTACTCGAGGGGCTCAATCCCCAACAGCAGCAAGCCGTCCAACATAGTGGCACCCCACTCCTCATCGTGGCTGGAGCCGGTTCCGGTAAAACGACTGTTCTCACCCGCCGTATCGCGTATGTGCTCGAAACGCAGCCGGTCCGCGCCTCCCAGATTCTGGCGATTACCTTCACCAACAAAGCCGCTGCCGAAATGCGGGAGCGAGTTCAGCACATCGTTGGGACGGAAGCGACCTACATGTGGGTCTCGACATTCCACTCCATGTGCGTCCGAATTCTGCGTGCCCAGGCGGCACAGCTCGAGGTGGTCAACAGCAACTTCACCATCTACGATGCTGATGATGCCAAGCGGCTCCTCACCATGATCGTCAAGGACCTCAACCTCGACCCAAAGAAATACGCTCCCAAGGCGCTGTCAAACCGGATATCACACTGGAAAAACGAGCTTATTGATGCCGAGACGGCGGCAGCCGACGCTCACGAAGGACACTTCGACAAAGTTGCCTCCGAGGTGTATGGCATCTACCAAGCTCGTCTGCGCGCCGCCAATGCCTTCGATTTCGATGATCTCATTGGGGAAACCGTCGCCCTCCTGGAATCCCATCCGGCGATTGCGCAGTACTACCAGCGTCGATTCCGACATGTACTGGTCGACGAGTACCAAGATACGAACCATGCCCAATACATGCTGGTGCGGGCACTGGTGGGGGATGGCTCTAACGGGGTTGAACCCGCCGAACTGTGTGTAGTGGGCGACGCCGACCAGTCGATTTATGCCTTCCGTGGAGCGACTATCCGCAACATCGTGGAATTCGAGCGGGATTTCACCAACGCCACCACCATTTTGCTCGAGCAAAACTACCGTTCGACCCAGAACATTTTGTCGGCAGCCAATGCCGTTATCGACAACAATGCAGGCCGTCGCAAAAAGAACCTCTGGACTGCTGCGGGTGATGGTCCCCTCATCGACCTCTACGTGGCAGATAACGAGCATGATGAAGCCCGCTTCATTGGTAGTGAAATTGACAAGCTCCACGATGAGGGAATGTCCTACAGCGATATGGCGGTGTTCTACCGTACTAACAACGGATCGCGTCCTCTGGAAGATGCCTTTATTCGCACCGGGTTACCGTACAAGGTAGTGGGAGGCACCCGCTTCTACGAGCGTATGGAAGTCCGCGACATTGTCGCCTATTTGAAGGTGGTGGAGAACCCCGCGGATACGGTGAGCTTGCGTCGTATCATCAACACTCCGCGACGTGGTATTGGGGACCGTGCGATTAGCTGCCTCGCGATGTTTGCCGAACAGCAGGGGGTGTCGCTCTGGGAGGCGTGCTGCCGTGCGCAGAACGGTACCGTTCCCTTCCTCAACTCGCGGGCAGAGAATGCCATTGCGGCCTTTGTCTCACTCATCACCGGTATCCAAGACCATAATGCCGGCGCAGAACATACTGCAGGTGTGGACTCCCTTCCTGATCTGGGGGAACTTGTGGAGTTGGTGATTGACCGGTCTGGGTATCGGGCAAGTTTGGAAGGTTCTAACGACCCCCAAGATCAGGCCCGTCTCGACAACCTCAACGAACTAGTGTCTGTGGCGCACGAATTCTCTGCCGATGCGGCGTCGTTGCGGGCGCTGGAGGAATCGTTTGCACAGGATAACGCCAACGGCATTAGTGAGGAGACCGTGGCGGAGGGCACGGAGGGGCTGGCTGCCCCCGGATCACTTGCCGCATTCTTGGAACGTGTTTCGCTCACCTCGGACACGGATCAGATTCCTGATGAAGATGACGGCATGATTACCCTCATGACACTGCACTCGGCTAAGGGACTGGAATTCCCGGTTGTTTTCATCACCGGGTGGGAGGACGGGATGTTCCCGCATATGAGGGCGCTCGCCGACGACACTGAGCTGTCTGAGGAACGTCGCCTGGCCTATGTCGGAATTACTCGTGCCAAGAGGAAGCTCTACTTGACCCGTGCGGTTGTCCGTTCCAGTTGGGGGCAGCCGCAGTCCAATCCGCAGTCTCGCTTCCTGGAAGAGATTCCTGCACATCTGCTCAACGTGTTGCGGGAGGCCCCCGAGTTTGATGACGACGATGATTGGAGTTACGGTTCGTCCGGTCGCTCGTGGGGAGCGGGGGGTGGTTCCCAGTGGGGTGCGGGCAACCGCAGTTGGGGTACCGGTAGTCGGGAGGGAAAGTCTTCTGCGCAGCACGCTGGGCGGGGCGGTGGCTCCCGCAGCGGGCGTTACGGCGATGTCCAGAAACGTTGGGGCAGCCCGGTGGAGACCCGTCGTGTGGCGCCAAAAACTGCGAGTCCTCGCCATAGCTCTGTCATTAGCGTGGAGAAAGGGGATCGCGTTGTGCACGACAAGTATGGCCTGGGAAAGGTCATGGAAGTGACTGGGGTAGGCCCCAGTGCCACCGCATTGGTGGACTTCGGCTCGTCTGGGGTGGTGCGCCTTATGCTGGTCGCGGCACCGATCGAAAAGCTCTAACCTTGGGATAGCGACAGCCCCGCAGTGCCATGCTGCGGGGCTGAACTTTAGGGTAAAAGTTTTAGAAGTGGAGGCCGAAGCGGGCGAGCCACGGGATGGGGTCGACCTTGCGCTTCCCATCGGGCCATATTTCGAAGTGGAGGTGGGTACCGGTAGAGAAACCGGCGGAGCCCATTCCGGCGATCTTTTGCCCTGCCTTGACCTTCTGGCCTTTGGAGACGTAGAGGTCGTACATGTGGCCGTAAACGGAGATGGCACCGTTGTTGTGCTGAATTCGAATCCAGTTTCCGTAACCAGCGGCGGGGCCGGCATCGATAACAATGCCGTCGGCGATAGCGTGGATGGGGGTACCAGCAGCATTGGCAATATCAATGCCGCCGTGGAAGGCGCCCCAGCGCGAGCCGAATCCGGAGGTGATGATGCCGATGGCGGGTAGCACTACGGTGGGGCGGCGGGAGGCTATCTCTGCTGCCATGCGACGGGACTGTGCGGCACCGGCTACTTGCAGCTGGCTGGCAAAGCCGGAAAGCGCATCGGTGTCGGTGGTGTTTGCGATAACGGGGGTGAGGGAGGAATCCTGACCAATAACATTGCCCGCGAGCTCAATGGATTCGCTGCGGATGCTGGTGTTGTTAGAGGCGAGTGCGGAGGTGACACCAGCGGTGGTCATAGCGCCCGCGGCGAGAGCAATAGCAACAGTGCCGCCTGAAATAGGCTTCACCGAAGCGCGATGGCGGGGAAGCCTCGTTGCTTCTGCGCCTTCACTCTTTCGCTGTCCGCTCACGAGCGTCCTTCCTCTGGGCATTACGTCCGGCAACCTAGCAGACGTGACCGCTTCGTTACCCAATGGTTATTAGACTAGATGATAACGAAACTTGTTACAAGAGTTATTCCAACAGGTTTTGGCGGAATTTTGTGAATTTGGGGGTCGATAAGCTGTATGGGTGAACCTCATCCACCACGAACAGTGCAAAAATACAGGTCAAGAGCAATTTTGTAGAGTTTTAATAAGAACGAATCATTCAAGAGAAAGTTCTGGAATACCCCTATTTGGGGGTGTTTTAATAAGGAAATCTGCATTGAACCGACGAGTGACGATTGTTACTAATGTGACACAATGATCGCTGTCAGAGAGCGCTTTCTGTTATCAAAACTAAGAATATAACTGAGAGATTTTTAACTATAAAGATTCTTGATGCTTTTCCCCAGGTCACTACAGGGCACTCAAGGATGCCGGGACGAAGTTGGCTGCTATTCGCTCAGATTCCCCGTAAACTTCTAGGCAAGCGCCATGCAACGGCAGTGATCACCAAGGTACGGACTAGTTGCCGACTCGGCCTGGCCTACCTTCGAGCGAGAAGCGATGGACGGATGGACCTTTACGAGCATCAAGCCAAAGAACTCTTTGACCGATACGGAGTTCCCACACTCCGCGGCACCGTAGTAACCACCCCCGAAGAAGCGGCTGCAGCGGCAGAATCCATGGAACTCCCAGTTGTCGTCAAAGCCCAAGTAAAAGTTGGTGGCCGTGGCAAAGCTGGGGGTGTGAAGCTCGCCCGGACGAGAGAGGACGTGGTTGCCCACGCAGAAGCGATCCTCGGCATGGATATTAAAGGTCACACCGTCCACAAAGTGCTCATCGATCCCGGCGTTGATATCGCGGAAGAATACTACATGTCCTTCCTCATCGACCGCTCCAACCGCTCCTACCTTGCCATGTGCTCGGTAGCAGGCGGTATAGATATCGAAACCGTCGCAAAAGAACAGCCAGAGGCACTTGCCAAGATCTCGATCGACCCGGACAAAGGCGTCGACCTCGCGCGTGCTCGTGACATTGCGGAACAAGGCCATCTCCCCGCCGACATTCTCGACGCCGCCGCTCTCACCATTGAAAAGCTCTATCGGGTGTTCGACGACGCAGACGCCAGCTTGGTGGAAGTCAACCCCATGGTACGGACAGGTGACGGACGGGTCCTCGCCATCGACGGAAAAGTCACCCTCGATGACAACTCCGAAGGCCGCCACCGCGATCTTTTCGCCGAATACCGGGACAATTCCACCGCAGATCCCCGTGAACTAGCCGCCAAAGAGGTGGGACTTAACTACGTCAAACTCGACGGCACCGTCGGCATTATCGGTAATGGGGCCGGCCTCGTCATGTCGACTCTAGACGTCGTCGCCTACGCAGGCGAAGCCTACGAGAATGTGCGACCTGCCAACTTCCTCGACATCGGGGGTGGTGCATCCGCCGCCGTGATGGAAGCGGGTCTTCGTATCATTATGGAAGACCCCCAGGTAGAAGCCGTCTTCGTTAACGTCTTTGGGGGTATAACCTCCTGTATCGAAGTTGCCAACGGTATCCTCCAGGCACTGGAGCAGTTGGGGGACTGCCTCACCAAACCGCTGGTTGTGCGACTCGACGGCAATGAAGTCGCACCCGCTCGCGAGATCCTCGACAATGCCCAGCATCCTCTCATCACCACAGCTGGTGACATGGATGAAGGTGCCGCCACAGTAGCCCGCATTACCGCCAACCGCCTCGGCCAACTCGACGCAGAGAAGTAGGGGGAGAAGAGCCACAATGTCTATCTTCGTGAACAAGGACAGCCGCATTGTCGTCCAGGGGATGACTGGGCGGGAGGGGATGAAGCACACCACCCGTATGCTGGCCGCAGGCACCAACATTGTCGCCGGCGTCAACCCTCGCAAAGCGGGAACCAGCGTCCACTTCGATAACGTCAATAAAGATGTGCCTGTGTTCGGCACGGTGAAAGAAGCAATGGAGGCGACGGGCGCCAATGTATCCGTCATCTTTGTGCCAGCTCTTTACACCAAGGGCGCCATGCTGGAAGCTATCGATGCAGAGATCCCCGTTCTCGTCACCATCACGGAAGGTATACCTGTTCACGACGCAGCTACAGCCTGGGCACATAATGTTTCCCATGGCCGGCATACCCGCATGATCGGCCCAAACTGCCCCGGTATTGTGACCCCCGGAGAAACCAACATTGGTATTACCCCAGACGGCATTACTAACCCTGGCCCTATTGGCTTGGTGTCGAAGTCGGGAACACTGACGTATCAGCTCATGGCTGAAGTAGCGGAAATCGGCATCTCCACCGCTCTCGGAATTGGTGGCGACCCCATCCCTGGAACGACTCACATAGACGCCTTGCAAGCCTTTCAGGACGACCCCGACACAGAACTGATCGTGATGATCGGTGAGATTGGTGGCGATGCCGAAGAGAAGGCTGCCGAATACATCAAGGAGCACGTGACGAAGCCGGTTATCGGCTACGTGGCTGGCTTCACCGCACCAGAGGGAAAGACCATGGGCCACGCTGGGGCCATTGTCTCTGGCTCCTCCGGTACAGCGCAGGCTAAGAAGGACGCTCTCGAAGCTGCTGGCGTACAAGTCGGCAAAACTCCCTCAGAGACCGCTCGCCTGGCCCGCGAAGCTTACGCAAACCTGCATAATGGGTAGGTGACTTTTACCGCCGATCGGGGAGGAGACGTCTGTGGCCAGTAAGAAGTCTGGCGTCGTCGGGCGTCTCCGCCACGTGCGTGTACCGACGTTCCCCGGTACACGCAAAGGTGCCATTCGCCCCGCAATTTTCCCCCCAGTGGCGCTGTTTGGCGCCCTGATGGTGGTCTGCGGAGTCGTTGTCGCCCTCACCGATATGGATGCAGTGCACTGGTGGCCCCTTACCTTTTCTCTATGGATGGCGGTCTTCCACGTCCCCTTTACAGGTATAGGCCCCACGGGCTTCATCACAGTGCTCGGGTTTCTCCCGCTACTGCCCACCCTGCTCTACACCGCTGCTCTAGCGTGGACCGCACGGCACTTCACCACTGACGATTCCCCCGCCGACACACAGCTCTTCAGCGTTGTCTCGATCGTCACCCCACTAGTGATGTCGGGTATTGGGTGGGGGAGCATGTGGGGACTGCGACACATAGTGTTCATTCAGCCCCCTCATCCTGCGGTGATGGTTGCCCTCATCCTTCTCACCACACTGGTCGGTCTCATCGTGGGGCTGCGGGGACGCGTCCTCCACCTCATCCCGCACGCCACCGACTCTTTCCCAGCATGGGGCACAGCCGGATTCCAGATAGCCGGGCAGTTTCTCCTCACCATGCTCACCGCCGGTGCGGTAGCCGGCGTGATTGCGTTGCTGGCGCACTGGAGACTCATTGGTCAAGTACTGCTCTATGGAAACTCTGCCGCAGGAATCCTCGCATTCGGGCTCTTCAGCCTCCTGTATCTGCCGAATATGATGATTGCGGCGGCCATCATATTGGCAGGTGGAGGAATCCAGATTGGCGGATCGCAGACTAGCCTCTACACAACTCACCTAGAGCAGCTTCCTGCCTTCCCACTTTTTGCCGCATTACCCCAACATGATGCACAATCCTGGTGGCTCGTCTTTCTCGTTATCCCGATCATTGCCACGGTGGTGGTAGCCCGCCGCACTCTCGGACGTGCGGTAGGGGAGCGACTCCGCGCTATCGCCTTCGCCGTACCCACCACCGCAGCTTTTGCCGCAGTCGGCGCATGGTTCGCGGGCGGGCAGATTGGTGTGATGGGTTCAGTCCGCATGTCAGAAGCTCTGACGGGTCTCATACTTGCAGCCTGGTTGGGCATCCTTGGTGCGGTGACGGTATTCCTCCAGCGGGGAGAAGGAGTGGCGAGCGTGAAAGCGGCTCGAGCGGAACGCCGGGCGGCACGTGCAGCACAGGCCGTTGTTGCCGAGGACACCGTAGTGGAAGAAGATACTGCTGCCGCGGGAGAGGACCTTGCAGAGGACGAGACTGTAGTCGACGATGCCGCAGTAATTGATGCTGCAGTGGATGATAGGAGTACCTCAGAAGAAGAGAGTATGGCAGTACTGGATGACGCTGGTACTGCGGACAATACCGAGGTCAACGGGCGTACAGAAGATACCCACGTTAGCACTGCGGGCAGCTCTAACGTCAGTGCAGATGCGCAGACCGATGAGGACACCGATGCGACAGAAGATCCAGTTGCCGCAGTAGAGCCACAAAAAACTGCATCTGAGAACGATGACGCAGCTCAGTAACCCTCTCAGGTAGGGAAAACGGAGGGCAACGGACTACACTACAGGTATTGAACTTAGTGAGCGTTTTGGAGTGTCTGCCGTGGATCCAGCATCCTCTCACCACAAACTTCGTCTTGTCGTTCTCGTCTCTGGCGTAGGTTCCCTCATGAACTCAGTGGTGGAGGCTACCCACGACCCAGCATATCCAGCAGAAATCGTGGCTGTGGGGGCGGATAGGCCCTGTGCGGGGCTAGAGCGTGCGGCAGCAGCAGGCCTGGAGACTTTCTTGGTCAATTTTGCGGACTATGACAATCGTGACGATTGGGATTCCGCATTGGCCGACGCCATCAGTGCCTACCAGCCTGATCTCGTTATCTCCGCCGGTTTCATGCGCATTACCGGAAAGAACGTGTTGAGTGAGTTCGGGGGACGTTTCATCAACACACATCCCGCTCTACTACCTGCGTTTAAAGGTGCGCACGCAGTGGAAGACGCACTAGCCTACGGTGTGAAATACACCGGTTCCTCTATTCACCTTGTAGATGAAGGTGTTGATACCGGCCCACTGCTTGCCCAAGAGCCGGTTCCCGTACTGCCCGACGACACCGTCGAGGCACTCCATGACCGCATCAAAATTGTGGAACGGCGACTGCTCTGTGACGTCATCGCAGACATCGCCACCAATGGCCCATCAGCCCGCGTGACCCGTACACAATAATCACAGTAGAAGAGGGAAATCAGTGTCTGATTCTCGTAAGCCCATCAAGCGCGCTCTGGTCAGTGTCTATGACAAGACCGGACTCGAAGAACTTGCCAAGGGACTGCATGAGGCCGGTGTAGAGATCGTCTCTACCGGCTCTACCGCAAGCCGTATCGCCGACGCTGGTGTACCCGTCACCCCCGTCGACGAATTGACTGGCTTCCCCGAGTGTCTCGAAGGCCGCGTTAAGACCCTTCACCCACGTGTCCATGCCGGCATCCTGGCAGACACCCGTAAAGCCGAGCACATGGCTCAGCTTGCCGAACTCGGCGTCGAAGCATTCCAGCTGGTCATTGTCAATCTTTACCCCTTCGAAGCTACGGTAGCATCCGGTGCCCCCTTCGATGCCTGCGTTGAGCAGATCGACATCGGCGGCCCCTCCATGGTGCGCGCTGCCGCTAAGAACCACCCGTCCGTTGCCGTCGTCGTTGATCCGGCCCGCTATGGTGACATTCTTACCGCAGTGAAGGAGGGCGGGTTCACTCTCGCACAGCGCACCGAGCTTGCCGCCGATGCCTTCCGTCACACCGCTTCCTACGATGTCGCTGTTGCTTCCTGGTTTGGCAAGCAGCTCGGAGAGAAGGCCGCTGCCGCTGCCGAGACCGATGACGAGAAGCGTGAAGCTGAATTCCCCGTCTGGGAAGGCGCCACCTTCGTCCGCGGCGACGTGCTCCGCTACGGTGAAAACCCGCACCAATCTGCTGCCCTGTACCTGGATAACGCCCACCCGGGAATTGCCCAGGCAAAGCAGCTGCACGGCAAGGCTATGAGCTACAACAACTACATGGATGCTGACGCCGCCTGGCGCTCCGCGCACGACCATGAGGGCATCTGCGTCGCCGTTATCAAGCACGCCAACCCGTGCGGCATTGCCGTCTCCACCGAATCAGTTGCTGACGCTTACCGTAAGGCACACGCTTGCGACCCGGTATCTGCCTTCGGTGGCATTATCGCCTCTAACACTGAGGTGTCCTGCGAGATGGCCAAGGACGTTGTTAACGTTTTTACTGAAGCCATCCTGGCACCGTCCTACGAAGATGGCGCCGTAGAGATTCTCTCCCAGAAGAAGAATCTGCGCATTATGCAGGTCCCTGAGTGTGAGGCTCCCTTCTACGACTTCCGCCAGGTGACCGGTGGTGTGCTCCTCATGGAACGCGACCGCGTCGATGTTGACGGCGACTACGCTAAGAACTGGGAGTTGGCTGCCGGTGAACCCGCCGACGAAGCCACTCTGCAAGATCTCGAATTCGCCTGGCGTACCTGCCGTTCCGTTAAGTCCAATGCCATTCTGGTGGCGAAGGATGGCGCTACGGTCGGTGTTGGTATGGGGCAGGTCAACCGTGTTGATGCGGCCAAACTGGCTGTTGAGCGCGCAGGTGAGCGCGTGGTCGGCTCTGTAGCTGCCTCCGATGCTTTCTTCCCCTTCGCCGACGGTTTCGAGGTGCTTGCCGAAGCCGGCGTGAAGGCAGTTGTCCAGCCGGGTGGTTCCATCCGTGACAACGAGGTGATTGAAGCTGCTAAGGCCGCCGGCGTCACTATGTACTTGACCGGCTGCCGCCACTTCGCGCATTAAACCACCGGGTCTGCAAAGACCTACTAGACGCAACATCAAATGCTCCCCACTGCGGTGTTTCGCGGTGGGGAGCATCTGTTTCGTCAGGAAAAGAGAGTGCTACACGGGCAGTAGTAGCGCAGAGATCACCAGAATCGCAGGGATCGCCAAAAGTGTTGAGATGAAGCCGGCATCTCGAGCTAGATAGCGAGCGGTGTTATAACGCGATGCGAAAATATAGACGTTGACGGCGGTGGGGAGGGCCGCACAGACGGTGACGGCGAACAGTGTGTGTGGATCTAAACCGAGGGCATAACGGCCGAACGCCCAGGCAATGAGTGGCATTACGGCGGTTTTCAGCAGGACAGCCAATGCGACATCACGGCGTGGTGTGGTCCCCTTCTCCATCACCTTCACTCCGTAGAAGGAATGGCCGAATCCGAGTAGGCCACACGGGACAGCAGCCTGACCGATGAGGTGAAGAGGCTCACTGACAATAGTGGGGGGAGTCCAGTGCCCCAGCGCGAAGATGAGCCCTGCAAAACCGAAGATGACCATCGGATTTTTGAGCGGCTGGAGAAGCTGCTGCCAGGTGGACTGCTCGGAGTGATCGAGCACCAAATGGTCGAGTAGCGCTAGTGCAATGGGGCAGAGCAGGATGGTCTGGAAAAGCAGGATCGGCACAAATGCGGTGGGATCGTGGATGACGTACAGTGCAATGGGAATACCCAAGTTCGCGGAATTGACATAGCCGGCGGCGAGACCGCCGATCACGAGTTCTGCCGGCTTCCGCTTTAGCCAGAGCCGAGCGATCACAATGAAGATGAGGGATGCCGCGGCATTGGCGAAGATAGCCACGCTGAGGTGGGCAGAAAACACCACTTTCAGATCAGCTTTGATGATGGTGTCGAAGAGTAGTGCTGGTGTGGCAATCCAGAAACAAGTGTTGTTGAGGCCTTGCGCCATTTCCTCAGAGAGGATCCCGAGCCGCGCTAGTAGATAGCCGATAAAGATGATGATGGCTATAACGCCAAAGCCGTGGAAGACAGCAAGCACAGGCGTTTTCTCCTTTCGGCAGGGAAGCGGTTGCGTAAGGCGAGGGGAGTGTCGTCACCAGCAGTGTGCTGCGTGCGCTCTCTTTTGAGTCTAGGCAACGGGAAAGCAAAGAAAAAATGAGTCCGAATTGGAGGGACTGGAGGATAAAAGAAAGTGGCCGTACCTTGGCGATACGGCCACTTTCTGCTGTTCGAACGTATCAGTTCACGCCGGTTTAGCGGCTGGTGAACGGAAGAAGAGCCATTTCGCGGGCGTTCTTCACGGCGACAGCAACTTCGCGCTGCTGCTGCGGGGTGAGACCGGTGACGCGACGGCTACGGATCTTGCCGCGATCAGAGATGAACTGACGAAGCAGGTTGACGTCCTTGTAGTCAACGTGCTCAACACCTGCGGCGACGAGAGGGTTCTTCTTAGGACGACGACCCTGCTCAGCGCGGTGCTTCTTGTTATAGTTGCGCTTCATAGCCATGGGTTACCTCACCAACTCGACTTGCTGATACCAGGCAGCTCACCATCGTGAGCCATCTTGCGGAGACGGACACGAGACACGCCAAACTTACGCAGGTAGCCACGGGGGCGGCCGTCAGCGGCGTCGCGGTTGCGAACGCGGATCGGGCTGGCGTCACGCGGCATCTTGTTGAGCTTGGACTGGGCCTCCATGCGCTCGTCATCAGAGCTGTTCGGAGAGGAAATGATGCGCTTCAGTTCCTGACGGCGTTCCGCGTAGCGGGCAACCATAGCTTTGCGCTGCTCGTTCTTAGCGATCTTGGACTTCTTAGCCATTCTTATCGCTCCTCGCGGAATTCAACGTGCTTACGGACGACGGGATCGTACTTCTTGATGGTGAGACGATCGGGATCGTTACGGCGGTTCTTGCGAGTTACGTAGGTGTAACCGGTACCGGCCGTCGACTTTAACTTGATGATGGGGCGAATTTCGTTACGTGCCATTAGATACGTTCTCCCTGTGCGCGCAGTCGAGCCACAACAGCCTCAATTCCATCACGGTCGATGGTCTTGATGCCCTTAGTGGAGACCGAGAGGGTGACGTACCGGTCCTCCGAGGGGAGGTAGTAACGACGCCGCTGAATGTTCGGGTTCCACCGACGGTTAGTGCGCCGGTGCGAGTGCGAAACGGACTTGCCGAAACTCGGCTTCCGTCCCGTTACTTGGCAATGCGCCGACATTGGCGTTCTTTCTCCTTCCGCCCATCCTTATTCGGCATCCGATTGGACGGTCGGAAGAACCGGGGTGGGCGCTGACATACGTATAGACAACAGCAGACGTCTACGTTACCCGGGGAACCCCCATTTTGGCAATTTGATCTTTCTTACATCGTGCCGCTCTGCTGATGTCTGTCGTGGTGGTACCGCCAGTTGTCCTCGGTTGGAGAAAGCTGCAGGCCACCGTTATACTTGGAGAGTTGCTGAAGAAGACCAATGCTGCTGGTCACCGCTACTACGGGCCTCTCGAGATGGCGCTCTGGGGGTGACTGCAATGCCAGCTGGATTTCTTTCCTGCGCCTTTCACTAGTAGTATTGGGCAGTCGCACATTCTGCGGGCTTCTCCGTAGAACTGCATATTTGCCGCGAGGCACTCACAACGCTTGAGTTGTAGAAGCCGCCCGCCGAGCCGCTGCGCCAGCTCCCCACTGTTTGAGCAGTGAGGCTGGAGCTGGGTTCGCAGCATAACTAGACCACAAACACCATCTACAAGGGACGATCAATGAAGAAGGATATTCACCCCGACTACCACCCGGTGGTTTTCCAGGATGCGAGCACCGGTACCAAGTTCATCACCCGCTCCACTGCGACCTCCGACCGCACCATTGAGTGGGAGGATGGCAATACCTACCCGTTGCTCGTCGTCGATGTGACCTCCGAGTCTCACCCGTTCTGGACTGGCGCTCAGCGCGTCATGGACACTGCCGGCCGCGTGGAGAAGTTCCAGCGTCGCTACGGCAAGCGTATCCCCAAGTCGTCTAAGAAGTAGTTCGCGCTTCTTTACCAAGATTAAGGATCTGAACAATGGCAACTCCTAAGTTCCGTAAGTCTCGCGCGAACACCCACTCGCGCCGTTCCCAGTGGAAGGCTGACAACGCCGCCCTGGACAATGTCAAGATCGATGGCCAGACCACCGCTGTTCCGCGTCGTCTGGTGAAGGCTGCCAAGCTCGGCCTGGTTGACCTCGACTGATTGTGATTCACCGCCTTGTGAGCGGTGATTGCACTCAGCGATAGCGACAACCTGATAGCTTGATTCGATCCCTGAGACAGAGGGCCACAGTTCGCGACTGTGGCCCTCTGTCGTGCTATTTACTGCAGCTTTGTGCGGGGTGAGGCATGGCCGTCTCCACACGCGGAAATGAGCTGTGCGCCAATACAGCGAGTTTTATTGCCACGAAAAGACCAGGCAATGAGGCTCCCCTTTCAACTGCTCTGCTCTCTGAATAGGAGATGTGGAATGATGTGAAAGAAGAGTGCTTTTCTATAGAGAGTATTAATTTATGAAGATCCTAGTTGTCGATGACGACGAAGCGGTGAGGGAATCACTGCGGCGTTCCCTCACATTTAATGGCTACACAGTACTTCTCGCAGAAAACGGGGAGCAAGCTCTCGATCTTATTAGCCACCAGCGTCTTGATGGCATGATTCTTGATGTCATGATGCCGCAGATGGATGGTCTGCAAGTATGCCGTGAGCTACGTAACCGCGGTGACGATATGCCCATCTTGGTACTGACTGCACGCGACGCCATTTCCGAGCGCGTTGCCGGCCTCGATGCAGGCGCTGATGATTACCTTCCCAAGCCGTTTGCTCTCGAAGAACTCCTTGCTCGTCTTCGCGCTCTCTTGCGTCGTACGGGGCGCGACGGAGGAGCAGAAGAAGCCGAGAGCTTGGTGTTCGCTGATCTCTCGCTGAACCCTGTCACGCGTGAGGTTTATCGAGGGGAACGCCCCATCTCTCTTACTCGTACCGAGTTTGCACTGCTCGAACTCCTTATTTCCAATCCTCGGCGGGTTCTAAGCCGTAACCGCATTCTTGAGGAGGTGTGGGGATACTCCTTCCCGACCTCGGGTAATGCCCTGGAGGTTTACATCGGTTACCTACGGCGGAAGACGGAGTCAGAAGGCGAAGAGCGTCTCATTCACACAGTGCGTGGGGTTGGCTACGTCATGCGTGACCACAAAGGTTAAAACGACAGTGGAATAGCCGGGGAAGACCCGGCTATTCCTTTGACGTCGTTGAAAGTGCCAAATGATGTCCAGTAAAGAGCGTTCCACCTGGGGAAAGAGGCAGATCGATAGGGCGGTCTCCGCACAACGGACGAAGGGGGATAAACCGCCGCTTGTCTTTCGTATCAAGATGAGCTGGATTATTGCCCTGCTCTCTGCTGCGATGGTATTCATCGCCATCGTCGGAACGTCCTTTATGGGGTATTGGGTAGCCTCCAATTCCCTTCTTCGGAGCGCGGAATTGACCCTGGAGGATCAGGCGACAGAACTGCTTTCAGAGCAGAGCTTCATCGACAGTCTCGAACATGATGGAGCGTCGGGGGACCTCAACACTTCCCGACTACGCAATCCAGGACTGTACTTCATGGTAGTGCGGCCGCAGACGGATAAGAGTGAGCACGACGCTCTGGAGATTCGTCGTGGTTCCGACCATATCGCTCTCGAACAATCAGACCTCGATGTTGTTTATGGGAAGGCCACATTTTCTCAGAGGGAAGAGAATAACCGCCTCATCCTCACCACGGATACCGGCATCAACGATTGGACTCTCGTACTGGTACAGGATCTTTCCGCTCTTCAAACGATGACGAACCACATGGCGTCAGTCTTTGCGATCATGGCCAGCGTGGGAACTTTGCTTGCCATGCTGTCAGGGTGGGCTGTGTCGCGGACTAGCCTCGTGCCAGTACAGCTGCTTATTGATGGCACGGAGCGCATTGCCCGCACGGACGACCTAACCCCACTACCGGTCTACGGTTCTGACGAACTGGCTCGCCTCACCGAGTCTTTCAACAAGATGTTGAAATCTCTGCAGGAATCGCGAGTGCGGCAAAGCCAGTTGGTCGCGGATGCCGGCCACGAGCTGAAGACTCCTTTGACCAGTCTGCGCACCAATATGGAACTACTCATGATGGCGTCAAAGAATCCTGGAGGCACTATCAGCGAAGAGGACATCGCAGATCTTGAGCATGATGTCATGAGTCAGCTGGAAGAGCTCACCAACTTGGTGACAGACCTAGTGGATTTGGCGCGGGAGGACTCTCACTACTCGGTGGTTGAGCCCATCGATTTGTGTGAGTTGTTGGATGGCGTCATTGACCGGGTACAACGGCGGCGGCTGGACATTAGCTTCAGGTTTGACCTTATCGACTGGTACCTCATGGGGGACCAGCGCGGTCTTTCTCGTGCCTTTCTCAACGTTCTTGATAATGCGGCTAAGTGGAGTCCGCAAGGGGGAACTGTAACCATGGTGATGCAGCAGGTGGATGACGAACTGGTTGAGGTGACGGTGGATGACGAGGGGCCGGGAATACCTCCAGAGGAGCGGGAATTGGTGTTCGAGCGGTTCTACCGGGCGGTAGAGTCCCGGGCGATGCCGGGTTCTGGTCTCGGTTTGGCCATCGTGAAACAGGTCATGGAATCGCATGGGGGAAGTGTGCGGGCGGAAGCTTCACCGAGTGGTGGTACGCGTATGGTGCTGGAGCTACCAGGTGGTCCGCGCCTGCATGCTGACTCGGATCAGCCCGATGAGCTGTAGCGATGTGCTGTGGCTCCGTGTGCTGTTTCTTACCTAGGCCGGCTTTCACAGCAAGTTTCAAGCCACCCAAATACGTTTTTCCAGGATTGCGGTAGATAGTTAGGGCATGAGTTATTCTATGCCGCCTTCCTCAGCTCAGTACCAGGGTTACCCGATGGTCCCACCAGAGCCTGAGAAGAAGAAAAAGCGTCGTCTTCCATTGCTCATCGTCCTCTTCGCGGTAATTGCACTTGTTGTGGGTGCCTTGGGCGGTGCCCTCGGCTCTAACCTTGCGCATAACAAGAGCTCTTCACTGGGCTATGTACCCAGCGACAATGTGCTGGAAGAGCCCATTGATAAAGATGTGAAGGCACCGCCTGCGCCAGAAGGTTCAGTGCAGGCTGTGGCAGAGAAAGTACTTCCCTCCGTGGTGTCCATCCAGGTCGCCTTCAGCTCTAATGAGGGCGGATCCGGATCGGGGGTAGTGCTGTCTAAAGACGGGCTCATCCTCACCAATGCACACGTAGTGAATAACGCTCGTAAGATGGCTGTCGTCACGAATAACAACCGAATGTATGCCGCAAAGCTTGTTGGTATTGATGTCCTCTCTGATATTGCCGTCGTTAAGACTGAGGGCGTGCGTGACATGCAGCCGATTGAGATGGGCAACTCGCAGAATTTGGCCGTTGGCCAGGAGGTTGTCGCCGTCGGTGCTCCTCTCGGACTTACTGGTACTGTCACTTCCGGCATTATTTCTGCACTGAACCGCCCTGTCCATACCAGCACCCGCGGTGGTCGTGCTCCGGGCGGTCAAGACACTGTCATGAATGCTATTCAGACAGACGCCGCTATTAACCCGGGTAACTCGGGTGGTGCGCTGGTAGACATGGAAGGCCGCCTCATTGGCGTTAACTCCGCCATTGCCTCGCTGGGTGGGGAGAACCCTTACACGGGTGAGGTGAGTGGCGGAAATATTGGACTTGGCTTCGCCATTCCAGTCAATCAAGCCCGTCGCATCGCCTCGGAACTTGTCAAGGACGGCAAGGCTAGCCACTCTGTGATCGGTGTGCAGGTCACGCCTTCGACTAATCCACTCGGTTCTCTGATCGCCGAGGTTACGGCGGGTAGCCCCGCTGACCGCGCCGGCCTGCGAACGGGCGAAGTCATCACGAAGGTTGATGGTCGTCCACTTGACCCAGTTGACGGTCTGGTTGCGTACGTGCGGTCGAAGGCCCCGGGTGACGTCATCAAGGTGACTGTCGAGAAACAAGGCGGCGGCGGTACGCGTACAGTAGGAGTAACCGTAGGATCTCTGGATTAATCGGTCAGATAGTAAAGGATAAGGAATAGTGGACGTAAACCCTGGTGAGGCCGGACGCGCACTGGCAGTTATCACTACCGACCACACCAACGAGGAATCTCGCGCACTCGCCAAGATCGTGACCGAATTGCTCGAAGAAGACGGCTTCTATGTCGACGGCGTAGTAGTGGTCCCCAACGACGAGGACGAGATCCGCAAAGCTATTGAAACGGGGGTGGTGGGCGGTGTCGACCTCCTCCTAACCGTCGGTGGAGTAGGGCTCAGCCCCCGTCACCACACCCCGGAAGCAACGCTTCCCCTTATCGACCGGGCACTCCCCGGCATTGCTGAGGCCCTGCGGTCCTCTGGGCAATCTGCGGGGGCGCAGGACGCTTGTGTATCTCGTGGTGTGGTGGGCATCTCCGGATCCACCTTGGTGGCTAATTTGTCCAATTCTCGCGCAGCAGTTCGTGATGGCATGGCGACCTTGCTTCCGTTGGCTCGGTACGTCATTAACGAGATTTCCTCGCTGGACATTTTCTAATGTCGGAGGATACTAGTTCGCTGGTGGAGAGCGCCGATTCCGATAGCCCAGCATCACGGGCAGCCGACAGTGGCGGTCGGCGTCGACCCTCCCGGGACACGTTGAATCGTATCTTCGGTGAGCCAGTGTCCTCGTTGAGCCGTGATGAGTGCGGTGATCAGGAGGAAGGCCGAGCTGACCGGCGAGAGTGGGAAAAATGGCTCCGCGATCAGAAACCACCCCACTACGACTACTAGATAACTGAGTTCTAGCGCAGTAAGAGCGTGATCACAGCATCCGTATCGAGCTGCGCTAACTCATAGGCTTTTTCTTCCGGAAGTGCCACGATGACGCTCGTGGAGTGGCCGGCCCCTGGGCTGTTCGATGCGGTGGTGTCATGGATGATGGCATCGTGGCACAGGACCCAGCTACTGTCTTCGGTTGAAGCGACGACGTCCACATGCTCTCCAGTGCGCCAGGAGGTCGCACCGCTGGTGGGAAGTCCGAGAGCGCGCCATCCGTCTGGGAGTCGTGGGGCGCCGAGACGTGCAGTGGTCAGAAACTCACCGCGTTCTACATCTCCTACCACGCGGCGTCCCGTGAACTGGTTCGCTGAAGTGATGGGATGCTCAGGGGCGAGTGACGCGGGCACGTGTACCCAATCGATGTCTGCAGCAGTGACTTGCTGCCCGCTCGGTAGTGCGTGGTTGAGCTGTGCCACAGTGAGGGAGGGAGCACTGTGGGGAACAAGCAGCGCGACAATCGTACCGAGGAGGATGGTAGAAGCAAGTGCGAGAACGATGCGCTGGGGGCGTGTGGTCTTCTGAACTAAGCGAGACCACAGTGCGCGGAATGCCTTTCGTGGATTGGTGCGCAGAGCAGCGGTAGTGGAATCCTCCACATCGTCCGGTGTAGTTGTCTCTGTGGCGGAGGGCCAGGGGTCGCGCCAGGCAGTGCCATACTGATCTTCCCACCGCGGGTTAGGCGCGGGTGACAGTAGTGGCGCCGAAGCCGTCGTGACATACTCCCAGCTCGCGGCGGTAGATCCTCTTGGCATAGCGTCAACCTTTCCTCGTCGGTAGAGATAGTTGAACGGTACCCTCAGCTGAGGCTAGGAACGCCGGAGGGACAGGATACCAGAGAAGCTATCCACAAAAAGACAAGATGTGGAGAGGAAGAAGGTGGCAGCAGGAGCGTGAGCGCCGCCGTTTTCACAGGCCTCATCGAGTACTACAGTAAAGGCCATGGCACCAGGCAGCTCAGAAATCCATGCGGTACGTCAGCGTATCCCGCACGCCTCCTGGTGGTGCGTGGTGAGCACCGTGCTGATGGCAGGAGCTCTGGTCTTCAACTTCGCTGTCATCGACCCAACACAGAAGCCTATTGGGCTGTGGAGCAACTTTATCGACCTGCGCGTCTATTGGCTAGCCGGCCGTTTGCTCGACGCCGGGCATAGCCTTTACGACGGCGGTATTATCGGTCAGCTTCCTTTCACCTATCCGCCTTTTGCCGGCATCCTCTTCTGGGGGCTCGCGGATACAGATTTCCAGACGCTGTGCTACTGGTGGGAGGGCATCAGTGTGCTGCTCCTAGCGGTGGTTATCGGGATGGTGCTGCGTGAGCGCGGTTACCGAGTGGATAGATACACCTGCTACCTAGCAGTGAGCTTGGCAGTTGGCGCGGTATTCCTAGACCCTATTCGTACCACTCTCGTCTTCGGGCAGATCAACATTATCCTGATGCTGCTGGTGGCAATCGGGTTTCTCCGCAAGGGAGATCATTGGGGTGCCGGCATCGGTATTGGGCTAGCTGCTGGTATTAAACTGACGCCGGGCTTCTTTGTCATCGTGCTGGCGATTCAGCGACGGTGGAGAACGTTGGCAACGTCTGTACTGGCCTTTGCAGCGACAATCGCTTGTGGTTTCTGGGTGTTGCCGGCGGACTCGCACACGTACTGGCTGCACTCGATGCTGCATAACAATCGTGTGGGGAGTTATCTCAACCGTGCGGACCAATCTCTCCAGGCGGTGGTTTACCGGATGGCAGGCGGCCCAACACCCTGGTGGATTGCCGTCGAGCTCGTGGGTGTGATCCTCATTCTAGCGACCTTGTGGTATGCCGCTTATCTGCGTAATAACACGCTGATGATGGCCTTGGGCGGGCTGGGTGCCTGCCTTCTGTCACCGTTTAGCTGGAACCACCACTATGTGTGGATTGTCCCGATCCTCCTCGTCATGGTCGACGCGTTGGTTAACCATTGGGTTGCGCACTCCGGCTGGGTACGAGCATGGATTGTGTGTGGCATCGCAGGTGTGGTGGGGACTACCGCAACGTGGATGGCAGAGATCGTGCCACACAAAAAGGGGCCCCTGGTGGGGGCCCCGCTGGTGACGATGTACTCCTACCCGTATCTCTTCTGGCAGGGCATCTACGTTTTTATGACGCTCGCTGTGTTTGTGGGCGTGCTGGTGTACAGCCGCGCACGTTACACGAGCCAGCAGACTATTTCTTGTTGAGGTTTGAGCTGCGAGAGTCGGTGCGGTAGAAGCCGCTGCCTTTAAACGTCACACCAACGGTGTTGAACACCTTTTTTAGTGGGCCTTCACATTGCGGGCAGACGGTCAAGGCATCATCGCTAAAGCTCTGTCGGACATCGAACGTGTATCCGCACTTTTTGCACGCGTAGGAGTAGGTGGGCATGTTCCCAATTATGCGCTAGGAGTAGCGCAATTGTGCAATTCAGTGGGAGTGACGGCCCATTCGACGCGAGCATCATGCGGCTCTGTTGGGACTGTCTCGCCAAGCTCATGGCTATAGACGACAGCGGCAAGAACGGGGGATCGGTTCAGTGCACCAGAGGCAACAGCGGCTGTAATGGCTGCTAATGTGCGGTCATAGTAGCCGGCACCGCGCCCCATCCGGGTCCCATCTCGTCCCACACTGGTAGCAGGCAGGAAAATGAGATCTACTCCGGGGGTAGTGGTGAGAAGATGCGGGGTAACGGTTTGTGGTTGGGGAATGTGGAACCGTCCTTCACTAAGCTCGTCCCAGCTGGTGAAAGGTCCCCAGGTGAGTTCCCCCGCTGCTTCACTGCGGGGGAGGTAGAGCTGATGAGAGTGTGCTGCCAATGTTTCTACCCATTCCCGGCTTCCCGGTTCGTCTCCGACGGGAACATATGCGCAAATTCGCTGGGCCTGTGTAAGGGAGAGGAGCCGGAGGCATGTTGCGGTGAGCCCGGCACTGATAGCCTTTCGTTCGGATGCTGACCAGTGTGAGTATGCGGTGGCGCGGGTGGCGCGGGCGTCACTGCGGAAGCTCGCTTTTGACACGATCACTTTTCCTCTGTGGTGGGTGAGGCAGTTGGTTAGGTGCCTGGCTGAGAGAAACCTACTGGTTGAGGCAGACTTGCGGGTGCGAGTTTTGCGGCACACCTCAGCAAATCCCAGTGTTTTTACGGTTCTTCTCACTTTATGCCACTAGGCTAGAACCATGTCTACTAATGAAACGCGTGGTGGCGTGTTCTCCACGGCTGTAATCCCCGCCGCTGGCTTGGGCACCCGATTCCTCCCCGTCACGAAGACGGTGCCGAAAGAACTACTCCCAGTCGTCTCCACCCCCAGTATCGAACTCATCGCGGAAGAGGCCTCCGATGCTGGCGCTGATCGTCTCGTCATTATCACCTCGGACCGCAAGACTGGCGTGATGACCTACTTCAACACTGATCCTATGTTGGAGGATGAGCTGGAAAAGAAGGGCAAGAATGTCATGCTGCATAAGGTGCGGCGTGCCCCTGGTCTCATCGAGGTGGAGTCCGCACTGCAAGAAAAGCCGCTGGGTTTGGGCCACGCGGTGAGTCTGGCTGAAGCACACTTGCATGAGGACGAGGACTGCATTGCGGTTCTGCTGCCCGATGATCTGGTAACTCCAATCGGTGTTCTGGAACAAATGGCGGAAGTGCGTGAGCGTTTCGGTGGCACTGTGCTGTGTGCCTATGAAGTGCCTGGTGACGACATCTCCAGCTACGGCGTTTTCGATGTCGAGTCGACTGGTGACGAATCCGACGAGGGACACGTCATGCGTGTTAAAGGGATGGTAGAGAAGCCTGCTCCCGAGGATGCTCCCTCCCACTATGCGGCAGTCGGTCGGTATATCCTGGACCGCTCTATTTTTGATGCGTTGCGCACCATTACGCCTGGTGCCGGCGGAGAATTGCAGCTGACAGATGCTATTGCACAGTGCGCTGCAGAGGGGCTGCCGACACACATTGTGGTGCATCGTGGTACGCGCCATGATCTGGGTAATCCAGGCGGTTACATCCGTGCCTCCGTGGATTTCGCATTGCGGGATGAGAGCTACGGTCCTGATCTCCGTGAGTGGTTGGAGGAGCGTCTCCGAGAGAAGGACAATTAGTCCTTCGCCGGGTGTTTCCTGCACTTTCCCGTCCCTGTCATCACTTTCTGTTTTCGGGAGGACATGAATGCGTTCCGTAGAGGAGCAGCAAGCGCTGGTCACTGCGTCCGCGGTTGCCCCTAATCCAGTTCGGGTATCCATTCAAGATGCTCTCGGCCTGATGTGTGCCGAGGAAGTTGAAACCACGATGCCGCTACCGGGTTTTGACCAGGCGGCGATCGACGGTTTTGCTGTCCGTGCGGTGGATGTGAAGCGTGCCCCGGCGGCGGGGGATTCACAAGGCTCCAGCGTTGTACTTCCGGTGGTGGGTGACGTGACAGCAGGGTCGCGTTTGCATACTCGCCTCCAACCGGACCAAACCGTCCGTGTCTTTACCGGTGCTGCCATGCCTGCGTTGGCTGATGCGGTAGTGCCGCTGGCCTGGACAGATAACGGCGAAACCCGAGTCACTATTAATCGACGGGTGAATCCGGGGGATTTTGTTCGCCGGGTGGGCGATGATGTGACTCCCGGCGACATTGCTGTCCATGCTGGCACGATTGTGGGTCCTGCCCAGGTGGGTCTATTAGCTGCGGTAGGTCGGGACAAGGTGCTTGTGCATCCGCGCCCCCGGGTGGCCATCATCAGTGTTGGTAATGAGCTGGTGGATCTGGATCGTACGCCTGGGCAGGGCCAGGTGTACGACGTGGCGTCCTATGCATTGACAGCTGCTGCCTTGGACGCCGGTGCGGAGGTACACCGGGTGGGCATCGTCTCTACTGAGCCGCGCGCGTTCCGTGAGTTGGTGGAGACGCAGCTGTTGCGTTCGGAGATTGTCATTATTGCTGGCGCTGTAGGCGGTATTGCCTCGGAGCATGTTCGCAATGTGTTGACTGATTTGGGTGAAGTGGAAGTTGAGCGGGTGGCGATGCATCCGGGCTCTGTACAGGGTTTCGGGTTGCTAGGTGCAGACCAGATTCCGACCTTCCTTGTGCCGTCTAATGCGGTATCGGCTTTGTTGGTGTTTGAGCTAATGGTGCGCCCTATGATTCGTATCGCGCTGGGGAAGCGGCATCCTCTTCGTCGTATTATCCGGGCTCGTACTATTACGCCGGTGACCTCAATGAAGGGGCGCGCTGGGTACTTGCGTGCGCAGCTCATGCGGGATGAGGCGACGGGTGAGTATTTGGTGCAGGCGCTGGCTGGTGCGAACCCGTCAACCTCCCATCTGCTGGCATCTCTCTCTGAGGCTAATGCGCTCATTGTTGTCCCCCCGGATGTCACAGAGGTTCGAACTGGTGAAGAAGTGGACGTGCTGTTCCTGGCGCAACGTCGCTAGATTCTGGAGTGGTGAGGAAGAAGAGCTCCTTACGGAACGTCTTCGCGTCTCCGCGGGCGAAGTGTATTTGCGGTTACCGCGATGGTCTGATGGAACTGCGGTGATGTCGTCGCGTGCTCGTTCGCAGCGGGAAATTGCTGAGTGGGAACCTGATCCTGAGGATCCGCTCTACTGGAAGGAACGTCCCCCGGCGCAGCAGTGGCGGGATACGTACCGGTGGTTGATGGAGGGGCGCCGCGTGGGGGTGATGGTTCCTTTCGTCATCGTGCTCAATGGCCAGATTGCGGGGCAAGTGTTGCTCAATAATGTGGAGTATGGCGCGGTGCGCGGTGTGACTGTGGGCTATTGGGTGGATAGTCGTATGACGGGTGGTGGGGTGGCGACGGCGGCTGCGGCGTTGGCGATGGATTATGCCTTTGACGTGATGCGGCTTCATCGCGTGCAGGCGACGGTGCATCCTGATAATGCGGCGAGCCGTTGTGTGCTGGGGAAGGTGGGGATGCGTCAGGAGGGCGTGTTGCAGCGGTATTTGCGCATTAAGGGTCGGTATTTAACTCATGAGCTGTGGGCGGCGACGGCGGAGGAGTTGCCGCAGGGGGCAGTTGGCCGTCTTGTGGCGGCGGGGAAAGCGCAGCGCCTCTAGCGTTGTGGGTTTTAGTGCGGAGGCGTTGGCGGGTGGTTGCCCGCCCCAATGTTGTAACAAAAGGTACTAGAGAAACCAATGTTACTGGTGGGAACTAAGTCAATTAGTGAAACGTTGTGCTAATGATGGGCTCTCCGGTGTGTCGCAAATGAAAGCGCAAAAATGCTGGTTAGCCTAGAAATACAGTGAATTTTCTCGATACTCGGCAAAAGACCACCTTCTTCTGCTGAGGTGCACCTCCAACGTCAAGACACATGTGGAGTAGGTGACGAAACAGTGTCCAGCTCACTTCTTATTATTCTGCTGGTAGTCGTATGGCTCTTGGTACTGCTACCGATGGTAGTTAACACCAAAGAGCCAATTCGTCGCACTTCCGCCGCCTTTTCCGCAACTCGTGTCCTCCACCGCGGTGACGGCCAACAGCTCAAACCCCGTCGGCACATCTTCCCCCGCCCGATCGACGATGACGAGACTGCAACAGCGGAGACTCCTGTACCCGAAGAGAAAACACGTCGGCGCAGCGCCCGGAAGCACGCTAAGCGGCTAACGGTCGACGCTGCCGTAATCTCTGCCGAAAACACCACAACCAACGACACTGTGGAGTCCTCCGAAAGGACCAGCACGATGGCAGCCAAGACCTCCCCTGAGGTAATCCAAGCGACACTGCCCTTCGCCGACGATATCTTCGGCCCGGCCGCGCGCGCAGTCATATCGGACGCGCCTACCGAGGAAATCATCATCACCCCTGAACTTCTGCAGGAAAGTCTCGACAACTATGAGGCCGAAATCGAGACCGCCCGCGTGATGGACGCCGAAATCGCCCCCGACGCTGAGACAACAGTGACAGTCGAGGCGGAGAGCACAGACACGGAGAAAACTGATCTCACTGCGGATATCAATGCCGGCATCGATACCCTTCGTGATACTGAAGAAGTCGAGGCACAGGCAGAGTCTGAAAACGTAGAGACCGTTGATCCTGTTGACGTCGATGCAGAAGAGGACGTGACCCTTGCGGACAACACAGCCATCGAGGATGTCCCGGACGCCGAAGAGCTCATGGACACCGGGGACGATGCAGACGATACGATCGACGACCACGTAGACGAACGCGAAGACGACCTCGACGTCGACATTGCCGAGACAGAATTTGCAGCCGATAACACTGATGACGTCGACTCTGCTGCGGCCGACACATCCCCTGTTTCGCGTCTCAGCGGTACTCTCGCCGCCAAGATTTCCGGCTTCACCAAGAAGGACCGCAACATCCCCGAGCCAGCCCCACAGCTCACCCTGACAGCTGACGATATCGCAGAGGCAGAACGCCGACGCGGCCGTGGCGGATATGACCCCGTGGCAGCGGAAGCCGCAGCGCAAAAGCGCTACAAGCGGCGCCGAGTTATCTTCCTCGTACTCGCCGTTCTCCTTATCCCGATGATCGCGGCAGCAGCGGTGCTGGGTGGTCTAGTGTGGATCGCCCCCGCAGCATGGTGTGGTGTTATCGCGTTCTACCTGGCCGCACTCCGTAGCCAAGTCCGGCTGGAGAAGGAACTCCGGCAGCGGCGCCTCGCCCAGATGCGCCGGGCACGGGCACAGCGGGCAAAATATGGCCACCGAGAGGAAGAAGAAACTGCCGCCCCAAGTTTCCACGGCCAGTATTCACTGGTTGACGTGGATGACGGAGACCCCCTCTTTGACCATCTGGAGACTCGTCCCTTCATGGAGGAGTACATGACGACCCACGCGGAAGAGCTCTCCTATGATGACGGCGGCTACTTGCGGGATCGTTTCGGCCGCGTGCGTATTAATGCCTCCCGCTACCCCGACGCCACTGCCCACCGCGAACCGGAGTACACGTACGACGACGCAGAGGCAGCCTACCAGTATGACGACCCCTATACCGTGGGCGATTACTCCGGCGGCCGCAGCGTCGACTATTGGGACGCGCGTGAGGCAGCAGACAATGTCGTCCGCTTCGACCTCTCCCGCCGCGGTGGCTACCGGGATGTCGGCTAGTGATTTCTAACCTTCCCTCCCGCGCTGGTACAGTGGTGGAGGTCTGGGGCTATAGCGCAGTTGGTAGCGCGTCTCGTTCGCATCGAGAAGGTCAGGGGTTCGATTCCCCTTAGCTCCACAATGTAGAAAATCCCAGGTCGTTACTGGCCTGGGATTTTCTTTATTTGTACTGGTAGGAGCATTCTTTCAGCATATGCTGTGCACTCTGCAATACGCTGCGAATGCCGACTTTGAATTCTGTCTTTTGTGTATTGAACAAACAATGTGGCACGCATTTGGCACAAACCGGGCTGGAATTGGGCTCAAACCAGGTGGCAGCCCGGTACACGTGGAGGGCGGCGGAAAAAGCGGGTAGCCTCCTACGCTCGGCGGTAGAGTGAGCTAGGTCAGAGGCCAGTAGGTCACTAGTATAGAAGCATGCTCAATCGCCCATGGCTGCACGATCTTGTGCTTCTTCTCCTTAGGCTTACCCTCGCACTGGTCGTCGGTGCTCAGAGCTACCAGATTTTCTTTGGGCATGGAGTGAAGGAAAGCTCCCGCGTGCTCGAAAAATGGGGGATGACGAATGCATACCCGTTCACAGTGGTCTTGGGACTCGCGTTAGTGCTCTGTGCAGTCGGTATTCTGTTGGGGTTCCTCACCCCACTTTTCGCCATTATCGGAGCGGTCGCGGAAGCTGGCTACGGCTACTTCCTGATGACGGGCGGCCACTACGACCTCACCACTTCAAGTGCGCAAATGACGTGTTTGGTGGTGGTGTCGCTGCTGGCATTAATGGTGCTGGGGGCGGGCCGGGTGTCCACTGACGCTGTTCTCAATACGCGTGCGGAACAGGCCGTTACCCAGAACTAACGGAGCCACCCGGCTACCAGGTTGGTAGCCGGGTGTTGGAGCCTCCACAGATCGGGGCTGATGGGGACGCCGTACGGTTTACCCCCATTCTAAATTCGTGAGGTCCACACCGTAGGCTGCGGCGTTGCTAGCGATGGCGTCGGCTAGCCACTGAGCCAGTCCTTCCTGTTGACTTTCATAGTATTGTCGGAATCTTTCGTCTGCTACATAGCTACGTGAGATGAGATAGTGAATTGTCGGACTGACAGGGAAAAACTTACTAAGTACTTTTCGATGTTCCTCAACTAGGGCTTGTGCTTCTTGGCTTGTGGGTGGCAGCCCTTTCTGGACGGCACGGACTAAATTGGCGTCTATAGTCTCAAATCGTTTTTTCTGTTCTTGCCAATCAGATGTGCTCCAGCCGTTGGTACGCTGCTGGCTGATGAGCCACTCTTCAGTAGCACCGTATTTTTCTTCGGCTTCTGCTTGATAATCAGCAAAGTGGGTAGTGCCCAGAATCTCACCTATTTCTTCAGGCGTGAGTTTTTGTTCATTCATTTCATCTTCCAAAAGTGTGTCTAGTGCTTGGATCATGCCATCAACTTGTGATTTTCGTTCAAGTAGAAGTCGTCGCTGCTGTTGCAGGCATCTTTTTCTTGAAGCAGGAGTCTTTAAAAGATCCTTGATCTCGGCAAGTTTCATACCGGTAGCCTGGTAGATCAGGATCTGCTCTATGCGTGTGCATTCTGCTGTGCCGTAGAGACGGTAGTTAGAAAAGGTATTCCGCGCTGGTGTGAGCAGACCAATTTCCTCCCAGTAGCGGAGGGTGCGTACTGAGACGTGAAAGATTTCCGCAACTTGGCTAACTGTATAGAGGTGTTCTTCTGTGCTGTTCATGGTTTTATTCTGTGCGATGACGCGGCGTTAGGGTCAAGCGGCAGGGAAGAACATCTTGTAGTATTTCGTCAGCAGTCTCACCAGGTCGGTAGCCAGTGCTGGAGCCTCCACAGATCGGGGCTGATGGGAACTCCGTACAGAATGGGCAGAATCCACACGTAGTTGGCGATGACCAGTCCCATGAAGACACACACGACCACACGGCCAAGCAGTACGCTTTGCCCCCAGGCAGCCCACTTGTGACGCCAGGGTTTTGCCTCTGGAGAAGGGGTTTCTGGTACCCAGCCGTCGAGCTCTGACAACATGAGAGCGAGCCCCAAGCACATAAAGGGGAGGAGCGATGAGGCGTAGAAGAAGTACATCTGCCGGTCCCAGTTCAGCAGCCAGGGGACCCATGCAGCTAGGTAGCCGCAGAGAACGACGACATAGCGGGGGTCATGTCGGGTAATGACACGATAGAGTGCCCAGAGCAGCATGATAATTCCCGCCCACCAGATGAGGGAGGTGCCCAGCAGGAAAACGGCCTGGACGCAGCCGTCTGGTCCGCAACTATGGGTGCCGCTCGTCGGTTCGACACCTGACTCGTAGTAGTAGAGCAGGGGGCGAATATTGGCGATCCACTGCCATGGTTTGGATTCCCAAGGGTGATGGTAGCCGTGGGAATTCGTAAGGCTCGAGTGAAACTCGAACATCTGCTGGTGGTAGTACCAGAGCGATTGCAGGGAGCGGGGGACGAAGGTGGACCACCCGGCATCCGAAATACCCGCATGGCGGTAGACCGCATTTTCGGCGCGGAGCCACCCCCACCAGCTGGCGAAGTACAGGCCAATGGGGAGGATCGCAAGCGAAGCAATAGCGGGGAAAGTATCGCGGCGAAGTGTTCCCACCCAGGGGCGGGAGACATGGTAGCGGCGGCGCAAGGCAACATCCCACATGACGCTCAAGACACCGAATACTGCCACAAAGTAGAGGCCGGACCACTTGACCGCCATGGCGAGGCCAAGAAAGACGCCCGCTGTGAAGCGCCACCAGCGGAATCCCCAGCGTGGGCCGAACTCGCTGGTAAAAGTTGTTCCCGCCCGCAAGGTTGCCCACATCCGGTCTTCCATCTGGTCACGATCAAGCAGTAGGCAGAGCAGTGCTGCCAGGACAAACATGATGAGAAAGATGTCAAGCAGCCCGGTTCGCGAGACTACGGTGAACATGCCATCACAGATCAGTAGCGTGCCTGCCAGGGCACCCACATAGGTTGAGCCAGCGAGCCGCCGTCCAATCCGCACAATGAGGATGACACAGAGGACGCCCGCAATAGCGCCGCTGAAGCGCCAACCCCACGGGCTGTAGCCGAACACTGCCTCGGAAAGAGCAATGAGCTGTTTACCGAGCGGCGGGTGAACAACCAGCCCGTAGCCAGGGTTGAACTCCATAGCATGGTTGTGCAGCATCTGCCAGGCTTGTGGCACATAATGCTTCTCATCGAAGATGGGGGTACCTTTGTCGGATAATGCCCCCAAACCCATAAAGCGAGTAAGTGCTGCAATGACAGCGAGCACAGCTGTGACAATCCAGCCGCGGAGGGTGTCGGTGGCGCGCACCGGAGTAGGCCAGAGTACGCGGGGGGCGGTGGCGCTGGCCGGGGGAGTGGCGCGTGGTATCCGCATACCTACTTGATGGCGTGCGTAGTAGACACGCGTAGAGGAAGCCCCACTTGGGAGACGTTTCGCTGCGGAGGTAGCCACGGTTCGATCCTACCGAACCTCTCCCATTCCTGATGGCAAGGAGCGCCCATACCCGGTGACGTCTCGCTGTCGCGTTACACTGGGGAGGTAAGCACCGCCGCGGCACACCGCACGCAGTACTAACACGACTGAACGGCACATCGATGACAACCCCACCTAGTGAGAATACTTTTTCCCCTGTCGCACCTGCAGGCACGCTCATTCTGGGGGCTACCCCACTAGGAAACCTGGGGGACGCCACCCCGCGGCTCAGAGCGGCGTTGGCGACAGCAGATGTGGTGGCGGCGGAGGATACACGTCGAACCTACCAACTGGCACGCGACCTCAATGTGACGATCAGTGGACGAGTGCTCTCCCACTACGACCACAACGAGCGGGATCGAGCCCCCCAACTCATTGAGTTTCTCCAGCAGGGGCTGACGGTATTGGTGGTATCCGATGCGGGTATGCCTACCGTGTCTGATCCCGGCTATCGGGTGGTGTCACTTGCCGTTGCGGAGGGTATCCCCGTGACGTGTCTACCGGGGGCGAGTGCCCCACTGACTGCCCTGGCACTCTCCGGTATCGGGACTGATAGATTCGCCTTTGACGGGTTCCTCCCCCGCAAAGCTGGCCCCCAACGCGCCTGGTGGGAGAGCCTCAAAACGGAACCCCGCACCGTCATCTTTTTCGAATCCCCCCACCGGCTGGCCGATACGCTCGCACTGGGGGCAGAGGTGCTGGGAGATCGGCCGGCAGCGGTATGCCGAGAACTCACAAAAACCTATGAAGAATGCCGTCGCGGTACCCTCACGGAACTGGCGGATTGGGCGCGGGCGGGGGTGCGTGGGGAGATAACCGTGGTGGTGGCTCCGGGGAGTCCTGTTGAGGATGACATCAGCGATGCAACCCTGATTCGACAGGTGGAAGAACTCGTCGCAGAGGGAATTCGCCTCAATGACGCTTGCGGTGCCGTGGCGAAGAGCCATGGGCGTCGTAAGCGTGACCTCTACCAGGCGGTTGTGGCTGCTCGCGAGGAAGCCTGAGAGGGCACGAACTCCCCGGGCTAACTAGGCTTTAGCGCCGCTCACTGCCTAGAATGGGACTCATGACTACGCCTGTTCTTACCGCTGTTGCCTGGCCGTACGCCAACGGACCGCGCCATATTGGTCACGTATCCGGATTCGGCGTCCCCTCAGACGTCTTCTCTCGCTACCAGCGCATGGTGGGAAACGATGTTTTGATGGTGTCCGGCACCGATGAACACGGCACTCCGCTGCTGGTGCAGGCGGATAAAGAAGGCATGAACGTCCACGATCTTGCCGACCGCTACAACCGCGTTATTGTGAACGACCTAGCCGGTTTGGGACTCTCCTACGATCTGTTTACGCGGACCACCACGCGTAACCACTACGCCGTCGTGCAGGAGATGTTCCGCAATGTTGCGAAGAATGGCTACTTGGTGACGAAGAAGACTACCGGCGCCATCAGCCCTTCCACCGGGCGTACTCTGCCCGACCGCTACATTGAGGGCACCTGCCCCATTTGCGGTTACGACGGAGCTCGCGGCGACCAGTGCGACAACTGCGGTAATCAGCTCGATCCGGCAGACCTCATTAACCCGGTGTCGAAGATCAACGGTGAGACTCCGAAGTTCGTGGAAACTGAACATTGGTTCCTTGACCTTCCCGCCCTTGCTGACGCGCTGGGGAACTGGCTGCGCGAGCGAAAAGACTGGCGTCCCAATGTGTTGAAGTTCTCCCTCAACCTTCTTGATGACATCAAACCGCGGGCGATGAGCCGCGATATCGACTGGGGTATTCCTATCCCCGTCGAGGGGTGGCAGGAACGCAACGATAAGCGCCTCTACGTGTGGTTCGATGCCGTGGTGGGTTATCTGTCTGCCTCCATCGAATGGGCCTACCGGATCGGGGATCCAGACGCTTGGCGCAAGTGGTGGAATAACCCGGAGGCGCTTAGCTACTACTTCATGGGGAAAGACAACATCACCTTCCACAGCCAGATCTGGCCAGCTGAACTACTCGCCTACAACGGGCAGGGCGGCAAGGGTGGAGACCGTGGCATGCTTGGTGAGCTCAACCTCCCCACCGAGGTTGTCTCCTCCGAATACCTAACGATGTCCGGGTCGAAGTTCTCCTCGTCCCGTGGCGTAGTGATCTACGTTAAGGACTTCCTCAAAGAATATGGTCCGGATGCCTTGCGCTACTTCATCGCAGTGGCCGGCCCTGAAAACCAGGACACCGACTTCACCTGGGACGAGTATGTACGGCGTACCAATAGCGAGCTCGCTAATGAGTGGGGCAACTTGGTGAACCGCACAGTCTCTATGGCACACAAGAATTTTGGGCAGATTCCCACCCCAGGTACTTTGACTGAGGCTGATATGGAACTGCGCCGGCGTGCTGACGAGGCATTCCAGATGGTGGGCGCCAACCTAGCGCGTTCCCACTTCAAGGCTGGTATCACGGAGGCGATGCGCTATGTTGCGGACGCGAACCGCTACATTGCGGCCCAGGAACCGTGGAAGATTGCCAAAGAAGTTAAGGCTGGAGGAGCTGCTGCCGCGGAGGCGGAGGACCGTCTCGCAACTGTTCTCCACACGGCTCTGCAAGCGGTGCAGGATGCCAACACACTTATGACGCCCTTCATGCCGAATGCCTCGCAGAAGATCTTTGAGCAGCTGGGTGGTGACGGTGTGTGGGCTGCTCAGCCGGAGATCCATGAGGTTGTGGACGACATGCCGGTGGCGCCGGTGGGAGCCGGTGTACCCGCGCCGGGGCGCGAATATCCGGTCATTATGGGCGACTACGCCAGCGAGCTGGCATCGTGGCAGCGTCATGACATTACCCCCGGTACATTGCTGTCCAAGCCGCAGCCGATCTTCCAAAAGCTGGATCCGGAATTGGGTGAGACCGGCCCGGAGTGGGCGCCCGTCCAGCACTAGGAGCGTGAATGGGTAAGAAGCGTCGCGAACCGGTTCCAGCAGAACCACTCTTCCCCCTCATCGATGGCCACACTCACCTGGATTCGTGTGGTGGGAATGATCCAGATGGTGTCCACGCCGTGATGGATCGGGCGGAAGCAGTGGGGGTAGCCGCAGTGGTGACGGTGGGGTGCCATATTCGCCAGCTCGAGGCCGCTCTGATGGCGGCAGAGACAGATCGCCGGGTGTGGGCTGCTTTGGCACAGCACCCAATGGATGCCCACGAAATTGATGATGCTGGCCGGGAAAGGCTAGCGGAATTGGTGAGGCATCCCCGCGTCGTAGCAGTGGGGGAGTGCGGCCTTGATTATTACTGGCTCCACCATGACCCAGAGAATACCGCGACACAGGAGCAGCAGGAGGAGCTTTTCCGGTGGCACATTGACCTCGCGAAAGAGATCGATAAGCCGCTGATGATTCATGCTCGCGATGCCGATGAGGACCTCATCCGCATTATTGATGAGGCGGGTGCTCCCGAGAAGACCATTATTCACTGTTTTTCCAGCGGCCTGGAGATGGCACATCAGTGCATTGACCGTGGTTTTTATGCTACTTTCGGAGGCTCCACCACGTTCAAGGCGAATGAGGAGTTGCGGGAGGTGGTACGGATCTTCCCGCGCGATCGCATAATGGTCGAAACTGATGCGCCGTACCTCACTCCAGAACCGTTCCGGGGCGCCAAAAATGAGCCACAGTATGTGGCATACACTGCCTACCGACTAGCGGAAGTGACAAGTCTGACCCCCGCGGAGTTTGCGGAGTTGACGACGCGCAACGCGTGTCGTGTTTACGGAATTCCTTTTCCGGAGAAGTAGTATCTGACCTCGCACTACTGGTAACGTTACATTATCGTTACCAAGCGGGGTGTCGGCACCCTCCTGCGCCCCCAGACATCGTGCAGAACGTGTGGAGACCAGCAACCCGCTACCACAGACGAGACAACCAGTGCGATCACCACAGCACTGACACCTCCGAGGAGACCCGCCCGTGGCTGAAGAAGCTCAGCAGAAGACAGATACGCCCCGCCGCATCCATCCGGCCTGGCGCATTCTGCTTGCCGTTGCGCTGGTGGCAGTCACTGTTACGGCAGGCATTAGCATGGTCTACCACCGCACTGTCACCCTCGTTGTCGATGGTGAGAAAAAGCAGGTCGGTACCTACAGTCAAACAGTGGGAGAAGTCCTCGACTCCCTCGGCTACCAGGTGTCTGCAGACGATCACGTCGAGCCCTCCCCAGACACCCAGCTGAGCGCTAACGCCACCATCACCTACCAGCAGAAACGTCCCTTCACCGTAGAAATTCACTCTGGTTTTGGGAAGCGTGCCAAAGTTGAGCGAGTCTCCATCACCACCACCGCCTACACCGTCGCAGAGGCGCTCAAAGAGGTAAAAGCAGTACGCCCCAGCTACGGGATTAACGTGGCACCAGACAAACGCATCCCCACGAATGGCCTCAGTATTGAAGCCATCACACCCCGCACCGTCTGGCTGACCGATTTCGGCAAGAAACCGGTTCGGATTCGCGTTGGCGCCTTCACAGTGCGAGATGCTCTCGCAAAGTTGGGAACTCCTCTCCGGTCGACAGATGACGTCACCCCCGGCCCAGATGCGGATCTTCTTCCCAATATGAAGATCAAAGTTGTGCGGCATGGCGACATGGTGAAAGACCGTGTTATCAGGCTCAAACCCTTCGAGAAGATCCTCAAAGACCCCAGCCAGTTGGCCGGCATCCGCACTATTGTGAAACGCGGAAAGCCCGGTCGGGCCGTCCTTACGGAACGCCTGGTGTTTGATAAGAAAGGTCGGATCGTCAAACGCATCCTCATCAAACGAGTGGTTGCGGTTAAACCTGGCAAATCCACCGTCAAAGTTGGATCGCAGCCGATAGATGCGGTGTGGGACCGCCTCGCGCAGTGTGAAGCGGGTGGTAACTGGGCAGTTAACACTGGTAACGGCTTCTTCGGAGGCCTTCAGTTCACTCAGGGAACCTGGGAGGCACACGGTGGTCGTGCCTACGCCTCCCGCGCTGACCTGGCAACTCGTGAAGAACAGATCGCCGTCGCGAAACGTGTACAAGCCTCGCAGGGGTGGGGCGCCTGGCCTGCGTGTACCTCCAGTATGGGTCTGCGCTAGGAGACATCACCCATGACGTCATCCACCTCCCACGTCAGCCTCTTGACGGCCCCAGAGATCCGCACCCTCGCCGATGAACTCGGCATCCGTCCCACCAAGACGCTGGGTCAAAACTTTGTCATCGACCCCAATACTGTGCGGCGTATCGTTTCCGCAGCCCACCTGGCACCTGGGGACACAGTTCTCGAAATCGGTCCGGGGCTGGGATCACTCACCCTCGCCCTAGCCGAGGCGGGCGCGCAGGTGACAGCTGTCGAGATTGACCCCACTCTCGCAGCAAAGCTGCCCACCACCTTTGCTGTGCATGCACCGGATTCCTCGCTCCGCGTCATCACGAAAGATGCGATGCATGTGACTGCGGAAGAGATTCTCGCTGTTGGGCATCCAGCTCCCACCGCACTGGTGGCGAACCTTCCTTACAATGTGGCCGTCCCCGTCCTCCTCCACATGCTGGAGATCTTGCCTTCCCTGCGAACAACCTTGGTGATGGTCCAGGCAGAAGTTGCCGACCGGCTGGCCGCTGAACCCGGTAGCCGCATCTATGGGGTGCCTAGCGTGAAGGCTGGTTTCTATGGGGACGTTGCCCGCGCGGGTGCCATTGGCCGCACCGTATTCTGGCCTGCCCCTAACGTTGACTCTGGGCTGGTGCGCATCAGTGCCTTTACCCCCGAGAACGCCCCCTGGGACCCCTATGATGAGTCCCTCCACGATGCCGTGTGGGCGGTGACCGATGCCGCTTTCGCGCAACGTCGCAAAACTCTCCGAGCTGCCCTGAAGAACTGGGCAGGCAGTGGAGAAGCGGCAGCAGCTGCATTATCGGCAGCTGGAATCGATCCGACGCTGCGGGGAGAGCGCCTCACGACGGCAGACTATGTTCGCCTCGCACAGCACGCGGGGCTTCAGTAGAACCTCTGTTTTCACACCCCACGTAGTAGTCTATGGGTGTGCTCACCGTCGTAAAGCCCCCTGTCGCCGCTTCAGCCCCCGGTAAGGTCAACCTGCACCTGGGGGTTGCGGACCTGCGTGACGACGGATATCACGAGCTCACCACGGTCTTTTGTGCACTTTCCCTGCGGGATACGGTCACCGTTTCCACTTCCGACCATTTGCAAGTGACGGTATCGGGTGAAGGCGCAGACCGTGTTCCTATCGACCGCACCAACCTGGTGTGGAAAGCTGCAGAGTTGGTCGCTGAAGCGTGCGGTGCGTACCCTGCCGTTTCCTTGCACATCGACAAGAACATTCCTGTCGCTGGCGGAATGGCAGGTGGCTCCGCTGATGGTGCCGCTGCCCTCATCGCCTGTAACGAGTACTTCCACGCGGGGTTGGAACGGCAAACCCTCCTCGACATGGCCCTGGAATTAGGCTCCGACGTACCCTTCTGCATGATGGGCGGAAGCGCTATCGGCACCGGGCGAGGTGAAAAGCTCCTGCCGATTCTGCACCGTACCACCCTTCACTGGGTATTGGCGATAGCCAAAGAGGGGCTGTCCACACCGGCGGTATTCCGAGAATATGACCGGCTGGTTGGGCGCAATCGAGCGGAGGGAATCCCTACCTCCATTGGTTCACCCGACGCTCTTCTCCAGGCATTGGCAGGGGGAGATCTCCATGCCATCGCCGACTATCTCGGGAATGACCTACAAGCTGCAGCTCTCAGTCTTTACCCCGATTTGCGGTATACGCTGCGCGCGGGGAAAGATGCGGGTGCATTGGCTGGTCTGGTCTCTGGCTCTGGCCCCACCTGCGCTTTTCTCTGCGAAGATGCCGATAGCGCGCTGGCGGTTTCCGCTGAACTCGCTGGTGCAGGGGTCTGCCGAGCTGTCCGTACTGCTTCCGGGCCTGTCCCCGGAGTTTCTCTAGAAGAACAGGCAAACTAGCGTGCCCACTGTCCCCCTCAACCTCATTAACTGTGAGGACGTGTCCCTCAGTTATGGCCTAAAACCGCTTCTTGACCACGTGTCACTAGGTATTAGCGAAACCGACCGCATCGGCATCGTCGGCCTGAATGGGGGAGGAAAAACGACGCTACTTGAAGTGCTCACTGGCCTCCAACAACCCGATAGCGGCCGGGTATCCCGACGCAGTGATCTACGCTTCGCCGTCGTCACCCAGCGCTCACCGCTGCCCCCCGGAGCGACAGTGGGGGAGTCCATCCTGTCAGGAATGGGCTTGGATTCCTACGAATGGGCCTCCGATGCGCGCATTCGCAGCACAATGGCCGGACTAGGTATCGGCAACCTCGGATTGAATACCTCGGTCGATAACCTGTCCGGCGGAGAAAAACGCCGGGTAGCTTTGGCCGCAGCCCTCGTCCAGGAACTCGATCTCATTATTCTTGATGAGCCAACCAACCACCTTGATGTAGAAGGTGTGCAATGGTTGGCCGATCATCTTCTCTCGCGTCACTGCGCAGTTGTGGTCGTCACCCACGACCGCTGGTTCTTGGACACCATCGCCACTCGTACCTGGGAAGTTCATGACGGACAGGTCGACATGTATGACGGTGGCTATAACGACTGGGTTTTCGCGCGGGCAGAACGGGCCCGCCAAGCCGCCGCCGCAGAACAGCGTCGCCAAAATCTCATGCGGAAGGAGCTGGCATGGCTGCGCCGCGGCGCCCCTGCCCGCACGTCCAAACCGCGCTACCGTATCGAAGCCGCGGAAGCACTCATCGCCGATGTTCCCGAACCTCGAAACAGCGCTGAGCTGTTGAAATTCTCCTCCAAACGCTTGGGGAAGACGGTTATCGATATCTTCGATGGTCAGCTTGTGAGCGCTGCAGGGGATGTCCTTATTGATCACCTCAACTGGATGCTGGCGCCGGGCGAACGCATTGGCCTGGTGGGAGTCAATGGTTCCGGCAAGACGACGCTACTTCGTGCGCTTGCTGGAGACTACCCTCTCGCTGGTGGAAAACGGGTGCAGGGACCTACTGTGCACATCGGGTGGCTTAAGCAGGAGCTTGACGATCTACCCACCGACCGCACTGTTCTGCAATCAGTCGAAGATGTGGCGGGGCGTGTCACCATCGGCAAAAACGAGCTCACTGCCTCTCAACTGCTCGAACGCCTGGGGTTCCGCCCTGCCCGACAACGCACTCCCGTCAAGGACCTCTCCGGTGGAGAGCGTCGCCGTCTACAGCTCACTCGCATTCTCATGGATGAGCCGAACGTTTTGCTGCTCGACGAGCCCACAAACGACCTCGATATCGATTCGCTGCAACAATTGGAAGACCTGCTCGATCAATGGGCGGGGACCCTTGTCGTCGTCTCCCACGACCGCTACCTCATTGAGCGGATCTGTGACTCCACCTGGGCGCTGTTCGGAGATGGGAAATTGACGAACCTCCCCCGCGGAATTGAACAGTATCTGGAGACGCGAGCTACCCTCGCGAAGGACGCTACCCATCAGCAGGCGGCACAACTTGGCGCGGAGGCTGCGGATGCCAGTACCTCACAGATCGCACAGCTCACTGCTGGCGGTTTGGTGCGCGGTTCAGCGGAGGAACGAGCTGTCAAAAAGGAACTCGGTCGCTTAGAGCGCACACTGCAAAAATTGCGCAATAACGAGAAGGCGTTGCACGATAAGTTGGCGGCAGCAGCAAGTGCTACGCCTGTGGATACCCAACACCTATCTGAGCTTGATCGCACCCTCAAAGCCGTTCTCGATGAGATTAGCGAAGTGGAGATGGAGTGGCTGGAGAAAGCGGAAACTCTCGAATGACAGAACCGACCAGGGCAGAAGCGACGAACTCTCATCGCACAGGTCCGGGGGAGAAGTCTGTCGGTCTGTTCACCGGACATTTCAAATGGCTCGTCCCCGGACTCGTCCTGTACATGGTGGCAGCCGGGTTTGAAGTAGTCGCTGTCGTGGTCGTGATGCCGACCGTGGCCCACGAGTTGAACGCTATGAGCTCCTACTCTTCCGCAATTGCCATTACCGTCGCCTGCTCTATTGTGGGAATTTTGCTGGCGGGACCGTGGTCAGACCAGAAAGGACCCCGCGGCCCCATCATTGTGGGAGCACTCTCCATGATGACGGGCCTCCTCACCGCAGGTTTCGCCCACACGATGGCATTGTTCCTGCTGGGACGGGCCATTCAGGGGCTCGGCGTGGGACTCGTCAATGTGAGTGCCTATGTGATTATCGGCTGGGAACTGCCCCAGCATCTCCACGCTCGTATGTTCTCCTTGAACGCGGTGGCGTGGATTCTGCCAGCCTTGTTAGGTCCGGCAGTAGCTGGTCTGCTTGTCGACTCGGTGGGTTGGCGTTGGGCGTTCTGGGGAGTCGCCCCTATTTTCCTCATCGCCACTATCATCACGCTGATCGGGATGCGTTCCCATGGGGGAGCTGCAGAGCAGAACCTCACCGCCAGCGAATGGCGAGGAAGAGCCATCCGCGCCCTCATCATCGCCGTCTGTATCGGAGCTCTACAACCGGCCGGGGAACTTGTCCAGGAGGGCAAACTGGCCCTGGTCGTCATCAGTGTCATCGCGATCATGGTGGTGCTTGTAGTGGCGGCTCGCCGACTGGTGCCACCGCACACCCTCACGCTCGGAGAAGGACTTCCCGCAGTGGTAGCCTCTCGCCTTTTCTTAGCCGGCAGTTACTTCGCGATGGAATCCTACATTCCGCTGATGGGTCAATCGTTCCGCGGGCTGAGCCCCACCCAATCTGGTCTCCTCGTTGCGTCGGGATCCGTCACCTGGGGTATTGCTTCCTTCCTGCAGGCGAGACTCCCCGACAATCTCAACCGCACCAGGGTGCTGACGTTTGGGATGGCGTGCGGCACAGTAGGTATCCTCGCCACCCTGACACTCGCCTCGGCCAGTATTCCCCTCGCCATTGCAGTTATCGGCTGGGGTATCGCAGGTTTTGGTATTGGCATTGCTTACCCGTTGGCCGGGGTGATGGTGCTGGCGCTGTCCCAACCTGGGAAGATCGGGAACAATTCGTCCTCCCTCTCTATGGCGGAACAGCTCGGCACATCCACCTCATTGGCTTTGGGAGGCGTTCTCTTCGGAGCTCTAGTGGGCGGCAGTATGCTGCATGCCATCTTGGCCTTCACAGCGGTTCCCTTTCTCTACAGTGTGTTCGGTATCGTTGCAGCAGCCCGCACAAATGTGGGTGAGTTGACCACGCCAGCATCGGAGACCAGCGCGGTTTCCAGCAACTCCACGGAGTAAACTGCTAACGAGAACTTGTGCGCCAGCTCTCGGCGCATCGATAACGGTGTAAAGGACGAGGATGACCGCAGCCCAGGAGGGACATTCCACGGAACAGTCAGTTGATCAACCTGACCCCCGGCTGATCGCCACGCTCACGGGTCGCTGCTTGCACCTTCAGCTCAACAACACCGCCACTCTCAATGCTTTTGACGAGTCTCTCTCCCGTGCCATGCGCTACCATCTGCGCCTGGCTGCCACCGATGAGACCGTCGACTATGTGCTCGTCACCTCACTGAGTGAAAAATCGTTCTGTTCCGGGGGCAATGTTCGTCAGATGGCCCAGTTTTATGCAGACGGAGAAACTGCCCGTGCAGAAGAATTCTTTGCCGTCGAATACGATCTCTGCGCGCTCATCTCCGAATTTCCCAAACCCTACATCACCTTAGTGAATGGGTACTGTATTGGGGGAGGCCTGGGTATTAGCGCCAATGGCCGCTATATGGTCGTCAGTGAAAAAGCCCTCATGTCCATGCCAGAAGCGGGCCTCGGGTTTTGCACGGATGCCGGCATGAGCTGGGTGCTTCCACATCTGTGGGGCGATGGCGGCCAAGCCGACAAAGCACTCGGGATGTACCTCGCCCTCACCGGACGCTGGCTGAGTGCCGCAGACGCACTCTGGTGTGGCCTGGCCGGCTACTACCTGCCCTCCAGCGAGTTCCCCGCTCTCGCCGAAGGACTCCTCACCCTCTCCTATGAACCCGGCTGTGCCCGCACCGCCATCACCACGTACCTCTCTGAACACACCCAACTCCCAGCTGAAGAATCCAGCCTGGCAGAGATTATTCTGCAGGTTGATGAAGTATTCTCGGCGCCCTCAGTGTCGGAGATGATGACCCGTCTGCAGCTAGGGCTGGACACTCGCCGCTACGGAATGTGGGCAAGAGAAGCTCTCTCCGCGTTGCGTGCCTGCAGCCCCACCGCTCTGCAAGGCACCTTCCTGGCCATCGAATGGGGCAACAACTGCCCTGATGTCCGCACTGCAGTTCAGCACGAACACCGTCTGGGGGCACAGTATCTGTGCCATCGTCCCGATTTTCAGAATGGTGTGCGCGCCAAGCTTATTGACAAGAAACCCTATAAAAACTGGGATCCCCCCACTTTGGACGAAGTGGACATGGGGACCCTCCGCACCCGCTAGGAGAACACAGTGACCGCCAACACCATCCGCGTCGCCATCAACGGCTACGGCAACCTCGGCCGTGGCGTGGAAAAGTCCATCCTCGCCGCCCCGGACATGGAACTCGTGGCCATCTTCACTCGTCGCGATCCCGCCAGCCTAGACACTCTCTCCGGGAAAGCTGTCTCGATCGACGATATGGCAGACTATCAGGGCAAAGTTGATGTCTGCGTGAACTGTGGCGGTTCCGCCACTGACCTCATCGACCAGGGCCCGGCCGTTACTCAATACTTCAACACTGTGGACTCCTTTGACACCCACGCCAGGATCCCCGAGCACTACGCAACTATGGATAGCGTCGCTAAGGACAACGACCATATTGCCGTCATCTCCTCCGGCTGGGATCCAGGTCTCTTCTCTATCAACCGCGTTATCGCCGAAGCTGTTCTTCCCGAAGGCAGTACCTACACCTTCTGGGGCCGCGGGGTTTCTCAGGGACACTCCGACGCCATCCGGCGCATTCCCGGAGTGAAAGACGCGAAGCAGTACACTGTGCCGGTCCAGGACGTAGTGGACCGCATCCAGGCTGGTGAACGCCCCGAACTCACCACCCGCGACAAGCATCTCCGCGAATGCTACGTCGTAGCAGAAGAAGGAGCCGACAAGGCGGCGATTGAAGAAGCCATCGTCACCATGGAAAACTACTTCGCCGACTACGACACCACCGTCACCTTTATTAGCGAAGAAGAACTCCTCCGTGACCACTCCGCTATGCCACATGGTGGTCAGGTGATTCGCGCCGGCGAAACCAGCCCCAACACCACTCAGGTGTACGGATTCACGCTGACGCTCGACTCTAACCCCGAGTTCACCGGATCCATGCTGGTCGCCACCGCCCGTGCTGCAGCCCGTTTGGCTGCCGCCGGTGAACGTGGCTGCCGCACCGTTCTCGATATCGCCCCGGCACTTTACGTGCCGATTGACGCTGACGAACTGCGTGCCCACTTCCTCTAAACCAACCCCTAAGTTTTTCTATGTCCGCTGATTCCCCCTCCCACACATCGCCGTCTGCACATCACTCCGCTCCCACACCGGTGACGGCAGCAGGCTCCCCTGCCACAACCGGCGTCGATCCTAACAATGTGGCTGTGTCCCGTACAGCCGGTCGGTGGCGTCCCCGCACCTTCTTTGGCCACCCACTAGGTTTGGCCAATCTCTTCGGGGTGGAGATGTGGGAGCGGTTCAGCTTCTACGGCATGCAGGCGGTCCTCACCTTCTATATCTACTATTCGGTGACTGCCGGCGGCCTGGGTTACTCCAAGGAGATCGCCTACTCCATTGTGGGTGCCTATGGTGGCATGGTGTACCTGGCGTCCATCATCGGCTCGTGGATTTCGGACCGGTGGTTCGGGCCCGCACGTAGCTTGATTGGCGCTGGGTTCATCATCATGCTGGGGCACCTCGCCCTGGCGGTCCTCCCTGGTCTGGCGGGTCTCGTCGTCGGACTAGTGTTTATTGCCTTCGGCGCGGGAACCTTGAAGGCATCCTCGTTGACGGTGCTGGGTGATCTCTACGACGAGAATGATGTTCGGCAAGATGCCGGTTTCTCCGTCTACTACATGGGTATTAACATCGGCGCCTTCATTGGCCCCATTTTGACGGGCATCGTACAGCGCGCGGGTGGCTTCCACTGGGCGTTCGCGCTGGCTGCCATCGGCATGTTTATTGGTCTCATGCAGTATCTCATTCTCGCCAAAAGCACTATTGGCACAGCCGGGCGTGTGGTTCCCAACCCCCTGCCTCGTCAGCGGAAGTGGATGTCTCTCGGCGGTGCGGCTGCAATTGTCCTGGTGGTGTGGGGAGTTTTCGCGATTGGTTGGGTGAACCTGGATAACCTTTCCACCGTGGTGGTAATCCTCACCGCCATCTGTGCAGTGGGGCTCTTCGCCGTCATGCTGACCAGTAAAAAGGTCACCCCGGTGGAGCGTTCCCGAGTGATCGCCTTCATTCCTCTGTTTTTGGCGTCTGCTCTCTTTTGGTCCCTCTACCAACAGCAGTTCACCATTCTGCCGGCCTTCGCAGATCGGCGGCTGGATCTCACTGTAATGGGCCACGAAATGCCGCCGAGTGTGGTGCAGTCCATCAACCCCATTTTCATCATTGTGCTTGCGCCAGTGTTTGCTGCCCTGTGGCAGCACATGGGGGAGCGGCAGCCGCATAGTTCCACCAAGTTCGCACTAGGTGTGTTTTTCTGCGGTCTTTCCTTCCTCGTGTTCGTCCCCTTCGCCCGTATGGAGGAAGCACCCCTCGTTTCTGTGGTGGTCTTGCTGCTGGTGGCGACGGTAGGCGAACTTTTCCTCTCACCTATCGGTAACTCCTTGGCGACACGCCTAGCTCCACAAGCTTTCCACACCCAGATGGTGGCACTCTTCCTACTGTCAGTCGCTATTGGCTCGGCAGCGGCCGGCTCGTTGGCGCAGCTGGCGGATGTGGATGATCCGGGCTCTACCGGCCCTTACTTCCTCATCCTGGGAATCGTCACCATACTCTTGAGCGTGGTGTTTTTCCTGTTGCGTCGGTGGATCGACAAGAAGATGGTGGGAATACACTAACTCTGTGTGAATGACGCTTCTACGCCAACCGCCGCTTCCCTCAGTGGGATGCGGCGGTTTGTGTTGGGTAGGGATTAGTCGGCGATGAGGGTATCCAATGTCAGGTCAGGTAGTTCCTTCTGCAGATAGTTGAGACGCCACTTGTCGCTAATGAGGGCAATGAGTTCGCCATCCTGGCGGGTAAAGATCTCCACTCCTCGCTGGCGGCCTAGTTCTGGGGCGGAAGCGGCATCAGTGCGCCGGGCCACCGTGTAGGGGATGTTCTCTACCACGGTCTCCACGTTATATTCGGCACGCATCCGGGCCTGTACGACCTCAAACTGCAGTACACCGACGGCTGCCATGACTGGGTTGGATTCGCCGCGGAGATCATTGGTGAGGATCTGGACGACGCCCTCTGCACCCAGCTCGTCAACCGCTTTGCGGAACTGTTTGTATTTTGAAAGGGATGCGGCCCGCAAGGTGGCGAAGTGTTCTGGGGAGAAGGCGGGGATAGGCGGGTACTGTGCTTTCTTTCCCTTGTAGAGAGTGTCACCGGGCGCCAACCCGAGGGCATTGACGAGACCCACCACATCACCTGGGTAGGCGGTTTCTACCGTTTCACGATCACGACCAAAGACGGTGAGCGCGTATTTCGTGGCGAAAGGTTTGTTGGTTTGTGCGTGGGTGACCACCATGCCGCGCTCGAATTCTCCACTGACGACACGCATGAAGGCGAGCCGGTCACGATGCGCCGAGTCCATGCCCGCCTGGACTTTAAAGATGACGGCAGAGAAGTCGTCCTCAAGGTCGTGGTAGGTGCCGGAAATATCGTCTCGGCCGGCCGGATGTGGGGCAAGGCCGACAATGCTGTCGAGGATCTGATGTACACCAAAATTGAGTTTTGCAGACGCGAAGATGACGGGGGAGGTTTCTCCAGCTAAAAACAGTTCTTCGTCATGGACTTGTCCCATTTCGGCCAGCAAGGTGGATTCTTCCACGGCGGTAGCCCAGTCGTCCCCCCGGTGAGCTTCCGCGTCAGTCGGGCTGAAGTACTCTTCCGGGGCAATGGTGGAGCCGCCGGCGGTACGCGTGAACTCGATGTATTCATTGGGGTAACCGGCAGCATCGAGGCGGGCGAGACCGTGGAAATCGCCGGCGATACCGACTGGCCAGAAGATAGGGGTGGGGGTGAGGTCGATTTCCGCAGCGATTTCATCCAGCAGCTCGAGTGGGCTTTTCCCGGGGCGGTCCCACTTATTGACGACGGTGATGATGGGAATGTTGCGCGATTTGCATACTCGGAAGAGTTTGAGAGTCTGCGGCTCCAAGCCTTTTGCAGCGTCGATGAGCATGAGGGCTCCGTCGACGGCGGTGAGGACGCGGTAGGTGTCTTCCGAGAAGTCGGAGTGGCCGGGGGTGTCAACGAGGTTGATGACGTAGGGTTCACCATCGCCGGTAGCTCCCTGCGACCCTGCGGGGAGATATTCGAATTGGAGAGCGGTGGAGGAGACCGAGATTCCACGAGCCTGTTCCATCTCCATCCAGTCTGACACTGTCGCTTTGCGGCCGGCTTTACCGTGAACAGCGCCGGCCTCATTGATGACGTGTGCGTGCAGGGCGAGTGCTTCCGTGAGCGTCGATTTACCAGCGTCTGGGTGAGAGATGATGGCGAAGGTACGGCGACGGCGCGCTTCGACGGTAGGGGAAAGAGCATTCACGAGGAGGTCCTTGAGATGTGGTGTCAGAGTGGCGGTGTCAGAGTAGCAGTGACAGCTGAGGATGGTGCCGAAGGCGGGTTAGCGACGGGCGTGTACTCGGTTTTGGGTAGCGGCAATGCCATCTCGGAGGAGGAGCTCAACGACGTCGGCAGCTTCTTGAATGGTCACTCCCACTTCTTCGCAGTCGCGAGCGGAAAGCTGCTTGAGAACGTAAGCAGCCGGGTCCATGCGTCCGGGGGGACGTCCGATGCCAATTCGGACACGCACATAGTCTTTTGTGCCCAGATGTTGGGTCATGGATTTGAGTCCGTTGTGTCCGCCTTCGCCACCTCCACGCTTGACGCGCAGAGTGTTGTCGGTGAGGTCTAGATCATCGTGGAGGACGATGATGTTGGTGGCGGGGATGCTGTAGAACTTTGCGGTTGCTGCCACGGCTCGTCCGGAATCATTCATGAAGGTCCCAGATTTCATGAGGATGACGGGTGTGCCATTGAGCGTGCCACGCCCCACCAGGGCGTTGGTGCGCTTATTGGGGGAGAGGGACACTGAGGGACTAGTGCGTGTGCATAGCTCATCAAGCACCATATAGCCCACGTTGTGACGGGTGAGCTCATACTGTGGACCGGGGTTCCCGAGGCCTACCAGCAGGATAGGGCCAGGGACGGTGTTGATGTCGGGAATCTGAGGACTGGGACTCATAATGCCTCTATTCTCTCACGTTTCCGGCAGGTAGGGCTATTTGTGATGAGACTGTGGGGGAGGACAGAACGGAAGCCCCAGCTGGCGTGAACCAGTGGGGCTTCCGGAGAGGTAAAGGGAAAGAGTTGTTTACTCTTCTGCGGCGGCCTCGTCGTCAGCTGTCTCAGCAGACTCAGTGCTGGCCTCTTCGTCAGTGGCGGACTCGGTGTCAGCTTCTTCTTCGAAGGTGACGTTGACGAGGAGCAGTTCGGGATCGTCGACGAGTTCGACGTTTTCGGGCAGCTTCACGTCGGCAGCGGTGATGGCGCTACCGGCTTCCAGGCCCTCCACGGAGATGACGAGATCCTCCGGAATGTTGAGGGCGTCAGCGTTGACTTTGAGGACGTCAAGTTCCACCAGGAGGGTGGCACCGGGGGCAACTTCGCCTTCCACGAGCAGCGGAACCTCGACCTCAACCTTTTCGCCCTTCTTGACGGTGAGGAAGTCGACGTGTTCGATTTCGCGGGTGAGGGGGTTTTGGGCGATGGACTTTACCAGCGCAGTGGTCTCCTTGCCATCGATGTCGAGAGCGATAACAGCGTTGACGCCCTCTTCACGCACGATGGCGAGGAAGCCCAGGTTGTCGATGGCTACGTGGATAGGGTCAGCACCGTGGCCGTACACAACGGCGGGAATGTTGCCGGCGCGGCGGGTACGACGAGCGGCGCCCTTGCCGAACTCGGTACGGGTGGGGGCGGCGAGAGTCTTCTGTGCCATAGTAATGTTCTCCTCTAGCTGTGATGTCACAGGTGTGAGCGGAAAGTGCTACACAAAGATTTTCATCGCGGCGAGGCACCCAACACGGCCGCGGGATCGGAGAACCCGAGACAATCGCGTCGATAACGGCTGTTTTCAGCCCTCGCCGAGATAACGAGATAAGTGTACAGGACAAGCGTAGCTGCTCCCAACTCGCAAGGATGAACGTCCGCTGCCGCGATGAAGAGGAACCGGGTAGGATTTTGGCAACGTCTGTGAAGAGAAAGCGGAAAAGAACATGACGATGGGTTGGATGATTACCCTTCTGGTGGTCTTTGCCATCGTGGGCATCGCGATGGGGACGGTGTGGGTGTGGACTGGTCATCGGAAGCCCGGTGATATTGCTATCGCCTGCATTCTTGCCTTAGCAGCATGGTTATTGCTCACCACGATTCTGCTGTTTGCCACGGGGGATATTAAGGGAGGTTTGTGATGGCCGTCGGTCCGGGAATCGTTATCCCGCTCATCGCCATTGTGCTGGGCATCATTGCAGGTGTGCTTATCATGCGTGAGTATCCGTTGAACCAAGGCCGTTTCGCGGATGTCGCAGCAGGCGCGTTTATCGCTGTCGTGGTGTTCGGCATGGTATTGCTCACCAGCGCCTACATCGCTCTACTAGTAGCGAAATAGACTTCGCCGCCTAGACACCACTGCGGGCGTAGTGGGCTCCATACCCGCCATGAGTAGAACAAGAAGCGGCTACCGAGAGGGTCGATAGCCGCTTCTGTGGGATAGTCCGGGAAAAAGTCTTAGGCGCCTTCAAAAAGAGCAGTCACTGAACCATTGTTGAAAATCTCACTGATGGTCGCTGCTAGTAGCGGCGCCATCGACAGAACTGTGAGGTTATCGAACTGGTGCTCCTCCGGGATGGGCAGCGTATTCGTAGTGATGACTTCCTTGGCGCCGCAGTTGGCGAGGCGCTCTGCTGCCGGGTCGGAGAAAACGCCGTGCGTGCAGGCGATAACAACGTCGCCTGCACCCGCTTCCTTGAGGACCTTGACGGCACCAGCAATGGTGCCACCGGTGTCGATCATATCGTCAATGAGGACGCAGGTGCGGCCTTTCACGTCACCGATGACGCGGTGGGCAACGACCTGGTTGGCGACGCGTGGATCGCGCGTCTTGTGGACGAAGGCTAGCGGTGCGCCATCAAGAATATTGGCCCACTTTTCGGCGACCTTCACACGGCCAGCGTCGGGGGATACAACCACCATATTCTTGGTACCGTAGTTGTCCTTCACATACTGGGCGAGTTGCCCCATGGCGTGCATGTGGTCGACCGGGCCGTCGAAGAAGCCTTGGATCTGATCGGTATGCAGGTCGACTGCTACGATGCGGTCGGCGCCAGCGGTCTTCAGCAGGTCTGCAATCAGGCGGGCAGACACGGGTTCACGGCCCATGTGCTTTTTATCCTGACGAGCGTAGGGATAGAAGGGCAGAATCGCGGTGATGTGGTTAGCAGAACCGCGCTTTAAAGCATCAATCATGATGAGCAGTTCCACCAGCCACTCGTTGAGCGGAGCCGGGAAGCTCTGGATGACGAACGCATCCGTACCACGTACGGACTCCTCGTAGCGGACGAAGATTTCCCCATTGGCAAAGTTGCGCATGGTGGTCTTCGTGAGGGTGACACCAAGCTCTTGTGCTACTTCCTCGGCGAGCTCCGGGTGTGCACGCCCGGAGATGAGAATGAGGTTCTTTTCCTGAGGGCTGCATTTACTGGACAAAGGGAATCGTTATCCTCAATTGCGGTATCGGTAGGTAGTTTCAACGTTAGTGGATGGAGGGCCTTCTCGATAAATTTTCACTACCGGGAGCCTCTCCCCGGAAGCTACTCTGCAGAGTTCTCGGCAGAGTCGTTGTCGGGCTCTGTAGCTGCGGTTTCTGCCTGAGCTTGGGTGGCAGCAGTTGCCGCCGCGGTACCAGCACGGTGGTCGAGCACCCAGTCCTTGACGATACGTTGAGGGGCATCGCTGTAGGTGAGAGCTCCGGGTGGTACATCGCGGCGAATAACCGTGCCGGCTCCGGAGTAGACGCCGTCACCCACTGTCACGGGGGCAACGTACATAGTGTCGGACCCCATCCTTACATGGGAACCGATAGTGGTGTGGTGTTTGTGCACGCCGTCGTAGTTCACAAAGACGCTAGCTGCCCCAATATTGGAGTACTCACCCACAGTCGCATCGCCCACATAGCTGAGGTGCGGGACTTTCGTGCCGCGACCAATGGTGGCGTTTTTCATTTCCGTGAAAGTACCCATCTTCGATTCAGGTCCCAGATTGGTGCCAGGACGCAGGTACGCCCAGGGTCCCACCGTGGCGCCGTCACCGATCACTGCGTCGGATCCATGGGCGCGAACCACCTCAGCGTCACGCCCCACCGTGATATTGGTGAGAGAGCAGTCAGGGCCAATGGTGGCGCCTTCAGCTACTGTCGTGGTGCCATGGAGCTGGCAGCCCGGCAAAATAGTGACATCCCGGGAAAGTTCCACATCGACGTCAATCCACGTGTTGAGAGGATCGACAATGGTGACGCCCTCCGTCATCCAGTGGGTGAGAATGCGGCGGTTCATCTCCGCAGCGACTTCGGCCATCTGCACACGATTATTGACGCCGGCGACAACGAAGGCGTCATCAAGGCGGTGTGCACGTACCGGACGGTCTGCTTGGCGGGCGATAGAAATAACATCGGTGAGATAGAGTTCGCCCTGCTCATTATTGGTATCGAGGAGTTCTAGGGAACGCCGCAGTTGGGTTGCATCAAATGCGTACACGCCCGAGTTCACCTCGTTGATGACCTTCTCGTCCTCGCTGGCGTCCGCCTGCTCGACGATAGACAGGACTTCACCGTTAGAGTTGCGGACGATGCGACCATAGCCCGTAGGGTCGGGAACGGTGGCTGTCAAGACCGTGACAGCCGGGCGCGGGTGCTGGTCATGGACATCTAAGAGGTCATGCAAGGTGGCGGAGTCCAACATTGGCACATCGGACGTTGTCACCAGGATGGTGCCGGTGAAATCCTCCGGCAAGGCGGACAAACCGCACATCACAGCATGGCCGGTGCCGTTCTGTTCTTCCTGCACGGCAGTGAGGACGGGGCGGTTGAGTTCTTCGGCAATATCCGCCACCGCCTGCTGCACACGTTCCCGCTGGTGACCCGTCACCACCACAATATGGTGTGGAGAGACGCCAGCGGCCGCGTGGACCGCATGCGACAGCATGGAGCGGCCACATAATTCATGGAGCATCTTGGGGGTGGAGGACTTCATTCGCGTGCCCAGACCGGCCGCCAGAATAATAAAGGCGATGGGCGATGCAGCAGTTTTAGACATAAATCCCTCTGCGCTCGGAAAGATGATCTCTTCCATCTTACGTTTTTTCATCATGGTGAACGAAACTCGTCACGCTCGCATTCAACCGGGCAGTATGGAAACATCAGAACCAACGGTTTGCCCGTTGGAGCGTTAACTAGCACTACGAAAGAGGAGCCCCTCATGGCTATTTACAACGACGTCACCGAAACCATCGGCAATACTCCGCTCGTGCGGCTCAACCGGCTGACCGCCAATGCTGGCGCCACCGTGCTCGCCAAGCTCGAGTACTTTAACCCCGCCAACTCTGTGAAAGACCGGATTGGACGCGCCATTATTGACGCTGCAGAGAAGTCGGGCGAGCTGAAGGCTGGCGGCACCATTGTGGAAGGCACTTCCGGAAACACCGGCATCGCGCTCGCGATGGTCGGCGCGGCTCGCGGCTACAAGGTTATTCTCACCATGCCGGAGACCATGTCGAAGGAGCGACAGGTGATGCTCAAGGCTTTCGGTGCTGAGATTGAACTCACACCGGGAGCCGACGGTATGCAAGGCGCGGTTGATCGCGCTAAGGAGATTGTGTCCTCCACCCCCAACTCCATCCTGGCCAGCCAGTTTGCCAACCCTGCCAACCCCGAGATCCACCGCCAGACCACCGCGCAGGAAATCCTCCGCGACACCGACGGCAAGGTGGATATTTTTGTGGCCGGGGTTGGTACCGGCGGTACCCTCACCGGTGTCGGTCAGGAACTCAAGAAGGCCAATCCGGATGTGCAGATTGTGCTGGTTGAGCCGGCCGGCTCCCCGCTTCTCTCGGAAGGCCACGCCGGCCCCCACAAGATCCAGGGTTTGGGCGCTAACTTCGTCCCCGACGTGTTGGACCGTGAGGTCTACAGTGAAGTGATTGACGTTACAGACGAGGACGCGGTGGCGGCAGCCCGCAAGGCGGGGCGAGAGGAAGGCATCCTGGGTGGTATCTCGGCAGGTGCCGCTCTCTACGCTGCCCTGCAGGTAGCAGAACGGCCGGAGAATGAGGGCAAGAACATCGTCGTCATCATTCCGGACTTTGGCGAGCGCTACGTTTCTACCATCCTCTTCGACGATATTCGCGACTAGTCGTTTCCTTTCTTTCCACTCGCTGAAAACGATAGGATCAGAGAAGTTCCGCGCATTCTTGCGGAACTTCTCTGATGTTTATAAGGGGAGCTTCACGTGAATATTCTCGCGCTCATCCGCGAAGATCTGCAGAATGCGCGTGCGCATGACCCCGCCTCCCGCGGGGATCTTGAAAACGCCCTGGTGTATTCCGGCCTTCATGCTATCTGGGCGTACCGTGTGTTTCACGCCATGTGGCAGATTCAACCTCTCCGGCCTTTTGCCCGGCTGGGCTCCCAGATCGTCCGTTCCCTCACCGGTATCGAGATTCATCCCGGCGCTACTATTGGACGTCGTTTCTTCATTGACCATGGCATGGGCGTTGTCATTGGTGAGACAGCTGAGGTAGGAGACGATGTCATGCTCTACCACGGTGTTACTCTCGGCGGGCGTTCCCTCGTTACCGGCAAGCGCCACCCCACTGTGGGGAATCGTGTCCAGGTGGGCTGTGGCGCCAAAGTACTTGGTCCGGTCGTTATCGGAGATGACTGTGCTATCGGTGCTAATGCAGTAGTCGTCCATGATGCTCCGCCAAATTCGATCCTGATTGGCATCCCCGCAGAGGTGCGCCAGCGTGGTGCCGACCAGACGGAGCTCTTGGTGGATCCCGCTGAATACATTGATCCGGCGATCTACATTTAACGCCCGCGTTCCCCTCACCCCCAATAAACAGTGCCCCACCTGTCATTCTGCAGGTGGGGCATAGCTACGGTGACAGTCGCGGTACCCGGAGGGCAGGTACCAGACGGAGGAAAAGTGGCTCTCCCGCCAGGACTCGAACCTAGAATGACTGGACCAAAACCAGTAGTGTTGCCTATTACACCACGGGAGATTGTCTGTACCGTTATGCGACAAACTTTAGAGGCATGCCTCCGAAGCTTTCTTAGTGTAACCCATCGAGCAGGGCTAACAGGTAATCGCCATAACCAGATGAGGTGTGTCGGGCTGCTAAGGACCGTAATTGGGGGTCATCAATCAGCCCCAGACGCCACGCCACTTCTTCGGGGGCTCCAATCTTCTGCCCCTGGCGTTGCTCGACCGCACGCACATAGTCGCCTGCACTCATCAGGTCATCCACAGTGCCCGTGTCCATCCAACAGGTTCCGCGGGGAAGTACCTCGACGTGCAGTTTCCCCGCATCCAGATAGTGGCGGTTGACATCGGTGATTTCATACTCGCCGCGGGGGGACTTCTCCAGATTCCGCGCGACGTCAATCACCGAGTTGTCATAGAAGTAGAGGCCGGGGATCGCGAAGGGAGAGCGCGGATGCGCAGGTTTCTCCTCGATTGATAAGGCGGTGCCGGTGGCATCAAACTCCACCACGCCATAGGCTTGCGGCTCACGCACTTGGTACGCAAAGATCGCCCCGCCCTCGACGTGAGAGAAACGCCGCAGCTGAGTGCCAAGACGCGGACCGTAGAAAATATTGTCGCCCAGGATCAGTGCAACTCGTTCCTCCCCAATGAAATCTGCACCAAGCACAAAGGCCTGCGCGAGCCCTTCAGGAGCATCCTGCGACAGGTAATGGAGTCGCACACCCAGGTGGCTACCGTCACCCAACAAGCGCTCGAATTGTGGCCGATCTACCGGGGTGGTGATGATGAGGATGTCCTCTATGCCCGCCAGCATAAGAGTGGAGAGCGGATAGTAGATCATGGGCTTGTCGTAGACGGGGAGTAGCTGCTTGCTGACTGCCGTCGTCATCGGAAAAAGACGCGACCCCGTGCCGCCCGCCAGAATGATGCCACGCATGCTTCTAGTTTACGCTAGAAGCGTGACCAACCCTTCTGTTCCCGCCTCACACGGTACACATCGCGACATCCCGCCCGGCCAGGCTCCGCTCTCCCTGGCTCTCCCGAACCCTGCCATACAGGAGCTACTCGCGGATGCGTCGGGTACAGCACGCTCTCTCACCATCAACAGCAGTGATGCGGCTCGGCCGCTTCTGCTCGCAGCGCTCGCTACCCGCACACCCCTTCTCGTGGTGACTGCCACCGGCCACGAGGGGGAAGAGCTGACGGCGGAACTCTCCACCTACCTGGGTGACGATGTCGCATTCTTCCCCAGTTGGGAAACTCTGCCGCATGAACGTCTTTCGCCCTCCATTGATACGGTGGGCCGGAGGCTGGAAGTGCTGCATCGGCTCCACTTGGCGGCGCATCCCGATCCACACAGTCCGGTAGCGCCACTTCGTGTGGTGGTTACCGCCACCCGCTCGCTGATCCAACCCACACAAGCTTCCCTGGCCGAGACAGAGCCATTGATCCTGCGCGTCGACCAAGAAATCGAGTTTTCTGACGTGCCGTCACTGCTGACTGAGCTCGCTTACGAGCGTGTGGATTTGGTGTCTCGCCGTGGTGACTTTGCGGTCCGCGGTGGAATCATTGACATTTTCCCCGCCACCGCAGAGCATCCCGTGCGCATCGAATTCTGGGGAGATGAAATCTCCGACATTCGCACCTTCTCAGTGGCAGACCAGCGCACCATTCCGGACGCTGATCTCACCTGGGTTGCCATGTACCCCTGCTCGGAACTCCTCATGACCGCGCAGGTTGAGCATCGGGCTGCTGAACTCCACCAGGATCTTGTCGGCTATGCGGCCATCGCCGACATGCTTGACAAACTCGCCCAAGGGGTGCCGGTGGCGGGGCGCGAAGCCTTTATCCCGGCGCTCGCGTCCGAAGAACTTTGCCTGTTGCCCAGTTTCCTTCCCGCACAAGCCATCACGGTGGTGTGTGACCAGGAGAAGATCCGGACACGTACTGCGGACCTTACCCGTACGTGTGCAGAATTTCTCGCAGCTTCTTGGGAAAGCACAGCTGAGGGTGGCCAAGCGCCCATCGACCTTCTTCACCTAGGGCAAGGCGCTTATCGCACCCTCCGGGACGTCCAGCGGGAGACACTAGAGAAGGACGGTCGCTGGTGGGTTCTCAACCCGCCCGGCATATTGAACGTCGACGCGGATGCAGATACCTCCACCCGGGAGATTCCCTGGACAGCGTCGCCGGCGCCGCGCGGTGACCAAGCGGCCATTGAGGAACTGATTGAGAGGCTGCGGCAGCGTTTGGGGAAAGACGGCACACCAGTGTTCGTTATTGGTCCTGCTACCACTTACCGGCGCTTGCACCAGCAGTTCCGTGACCGCAACGTGGTGATGCATCAGCTTGCGCTGGGCGCATCCCCGCAAGTAGGTGCTATCAACTTCTTAGCAGGACAGTGCCGCAACGGCATTGCACTTCCAGAACTCCTCATCCTGTCCGAACCTGATCTCACGGGCTCGCGAGTGGGGACAGTGAGCAACCGCCGCTCCCGTGTGGCGAAGCGTCGGAATGCCGTAGACCCGTTGGCACTTAATGCTGGCGACCTGGTAGTGCACGACCAGCATGGGATTGGCCGTTTTGTAGAGATGACGGAGAGGACCATCAAAACGGGGGAGGGCACTAGCCGGCGTGAATATCTGGTGATTGAATATGCTGCCTCGAAACGGGGCCAGAGTGGGGATCGCCTCTACGTCCCTATGGAACAGCTGGACCAGCTGAGCCGCTATGTGGGCGGGGAGCAGCCGGCTCTCAGCAAGATGGGCGGCTCTGACTGGAAAAACACCAAACGTAAAGCTCGCAAGGCAGTCCGGGAGATTGCCGGTGAGCTGGTGCAACTGTATGCGGCGCGGCAGGCGGCGCCTGGCCATTCTTTTGCCCCCGACACACCCTGGCAGCAGGAGATGGAAGATGCCTTCCCCTATGTGGAGACGGAAGATCAGCTGCGTGCCATCGATGAGGTGAAGGGTGATATGGAAAAGCCCGTCCCCATGGACCGGGTGGTCGTAGGTGATGTGGGCTACGGTAAGACCGAAGTGGCGATGCGGGCGGCTTTTAAGGCCGTCCAAGATGGTAAGCAGGTGGTGGTCTTAGTACCAACCACCTTGCTGGCACAACAACATCTGGAGACGTTTAGCGAGCGTATGGCGGGGTTCCCGGTCACTGTAAAGGGGCTTTCTCGGTTTACCTCCCCTGCGGAGTCTCGGGAGATCCTCACAGGTCTTCGCGACGGTACCGTCGACATTGTGATTGGCACCCATCGGCTGCTGCAGGCGGGTGTGCAGTGGAAGGACTTGGGTCTTGTCATTGTCGACGAAGAACAGCGATTCGGGGTGGAGCACAAGGAACACATCAAAGCTCTGCGGACGCACGTGGATGTGTTGACGCTTTCTGCCACGCCTATTCCGCGCACCTTGGAGATGAGCCTGGCGGGTATTCGGGAGATGTCCACCATCCTCACCCCGCCGGAAGACCGGCAGCCTATTCTCACCTACGTGGGAGCCTATGATCCCAAGCAGGTGGCGGCGGCTATTCGCCGCGAGCTGCTGCGCGATGGACAGGTGTTTTTCGTCCATAACAAGGTCTCCGACATTGATGCAGTGGCTACCCAGTTGGGTGAGCTGGTGCCGGAAGCGCGCATTGCGGTGGCGCATGGACAGATGTCCGAGCAGCTGTTGGAGCAGACGGTTGATGGTTTCTGGAACCATGAGTGGGATGTGCTAGTGTGCACCACGATTGTGGAGACGGGCCTGGATATTTCTAACGCCAATACCTTGATCGTTGACCATGCGGATCGTTTAGGGCTTTCTCAGATGCACCAGTTGCGCGGTCGAGTGGGGCGGTCCCGCGAACGCGGCTACGCTTATTTCCTGTACCCGGCAGGTAAGCCGCTCACTACTGTCGCCTACGATCGGCTTAAGACCATTGCCCAGAATAATGAACTGGGCGCCGGCATGGCGGTGGCGATGAAGGACTTGGAGTTGCGTGGCGCTGGCAATGTGCTTGGCGCCGAACAATCTGGTCATATCGCCGGCGTGGGTTTCGACCTCTATGTGCGTCTGGTAGGGGAAGCAGTGGAGGCCTTCCGGTCGGTTGCCGACGGAAAGCCACTGGAGCAGCCCGTGACGCGCGAGGTACGAGTGGAGCTGCCCGTGGATGCTCATATTCCCGCCAGCTACATCGAGGGGGAGCGGCTCCGTCTGGAGGCGTATCGGAAGATTGCGCAGGCTGGGGATCGAAGTCGTTTGGCGGCGGTGACGTCGGAACTGGAGGATCGCTATGGCGAGATTCCGGAAGTAACGCGCCGGCTATTCTCGGTGGCGTTGCTCCGTCAGCTGGCACAACAGCACGGCATCGCAGATATCGGGCTCACTGGGACAACGCTTCGTATCTCTCCCTTCCCGCTGCCCGACTCCCAGCAGGTGCGGTTGCGTCGGCTCTACCCGCAGGCTCGTTATCGGGCAGCAGTGCAGCAGATTGCGGTACCGTTGCCGCAGGTGGGTGGAAAAAATTTGGCGGCGGAGAGAATTCGAGACGATGACCTTCTACAGTGGGTAGCAGATCTTATTACCGGTGTGAAGGGGCTTCCGCGGATCTCCCTCGACCCTCCGCGTCCGGAGGAATCTCCTGCGGACACTCCGGCGCAGGAGCCCGCTTCTCTGGCTACGTCTTCCTCTACCCCGCGTCGAAAGGGGCGCTCCCATGGCTGAGATTGTTACTGTCTGGCAGCTCGATAGTCGTTTTCCCACCTTGTTGACGGCAGAGTTGGTTCCTGCTCTGCAAACATCCAGTGGGTGTGTGGTGACGCCCGAGATTGCGGAGCATTATCCAACCCTGCCGTCGTGGGGTGCATTGCGCCGGACTGATGCGGAGTGGACGCCAGAGATGGCTCCGCATGTTCCCGCTGATACCCGCTACATTCTTACTTCCCTGGGGCAGGCGGACTGGGACGCCTCTTATCCGCAGTGTGATGGAGACGTCGACGAGTGGGATTGGCGGCGGATTGAGCTGCCGGCCGGAATGAGCATGGTGGAAGCGGCTCAGGTGATGACGGAGGTGCGCCAGCAGGGGCCCTGGGAGAGTGAGCAGACACACGAGAGTTTGGTGCCGTATCTGCTGGAGGAGACCTATGAGCTGGTAGATGCTATTCGTGATGCATCTGCGGGGACTACCGAGATTGTCTCGGAGCTAGGTGACGTGTTCTTGGAGGTGCTGTTCCATGCCGCGGTAGGGGAGAGCGCATCGGGGGAGGCGCACTTTACCTACGATGATGTGGCGGATTCATTGCTGGACAAGCTAAAAAGGAGGATGCCATACGCCTTTAATGGCGGTCGGTTTCCTGCTACGGCAGCTGAGCAAGATGAGTTCTGGCAGGCGTCGAAACGTCGCGAAAATCGTTCTCCGTTGGACGGTATTGTCCGCTCGCAGCCGGCTCTCTCCCTTGCCGCGCAGGTGGTCCACAGAGCGCGTCGCGCCGGGGTGGCAGACTCTGACATCCCGCCCATTCTTCGCCGAATTGCGGATGCTGCCGCAGACGGTAAGGGGTCGGCGGAGGAAAAACTGAGAAAGGTTTCGCTCGACTTCCTCACTCGAGTGCGAGGCAAGTAGGCACGTTTGTTTTCATTGGTTACCCTGTAGGCGCTGTATCTCGTCAACTGCTGTCATCCCGCGGTTGGTCGGTGCCGCGTGTTCGTTTGATTCCCTACTTTTGCAGAGGCTTGTTACGTGAAAATTGTGCGTCGGCTTGTTGCGGCCTTGCTCGTTCTTGTCTGTGCGGTGGGAGTGGGGGTGGCTGCTTGGGTGTTCCAGGATTGGGACACCACGAAGTACATGGATGAGCAGACGCCGGGTGAGTTCGCCCCCGCGCCAGCAGTGGCGATTGATGTCCCTGGACAGACATCGGATCAGCTGATGGCATGGTCGCAGCGTTGGGCTCCGCAGCTGGGTTTCTCGGCACGTGCCTTGCGTGCGTATGGAAATGCCGAGCAGACGTTGAAGCAGACAATGCCGGCGTGCCATTTGCGGTGGACGACCCTGGCAGGCATCGCTTTTATTGAGAGTCAGCATGGGACGTATGGGGGTGCGGAGGTTTTTTCTGACGGGACGACCTCGCAGAAGATTCGTGGAGTGCAGTTGGATGGTACGAATAACACTCAGCGCATCCAGGACACTGATCGGGGTGTGTGGGATGGGAACAGTCATTATGATGTGGCGATGGGGCCGTTCCAGTTCATTCCGGAGACGTGGCGACTTTTTGGGGTGGACGCGAATGGTGACGGACGGGTGAGTCCGGACAATATTGATGATGCAGCGGTTGCCGCGGGGCGTTATTTGTGCTTTAACAGGAGGGATTTGGCGGTCCCGCGAGAGTGGCAGCAGGCTATTCTGAGCTATAACAGGTCGATGAAGTATGTGAAGGCGGTGTATCGGGCTGCCTACGCCTATGGGGAGGGGCGGCAGCCGCGTTGGAATTATCTGGCGAAGCAGTTTTAGCTGTGGGCGAGTATCGGTGCCGAAGCGAATGTGGCAGCAGTTCAAACGTAGAGTGATATAGATCACAGAAGAGGCTGGTTTTCCCTCATCATTCACTTTCCGGGTAGCGTATTGTTTGCCCGTTCATGAGAGAATGAGCAGTGACACCCGCACAACGCAGAAGAACATTCACAGAAGTCCAGCGGGTTGACCAAGACATAACCAAAGGAGGGCCTCCGTAATGGCGGCTATTATTGAAGTAATTGCTCGCGAGATTCTCGACTCCCGTGGTAACCCCACCGTTGAAGCTGAAGTCGTTCTTGATGACGGTGCCTTCGGCCGCGCCGGTGTTCCTTCCGGTGCTTCTACCGGTGAGCACGAAGCAGTAGAGCTGCGCGACGGTGGCGAGCGCTACAACGGCGCTGGCGTTCAGAAGGCTTGCGACGCTGTGAACTCTGAGCTGGCTCCGGCTGTCCTCTCCCTGGATGCCTCCGATCAGCGTGCTGTTGACGCCGCCATGATCGAACTCGACGGCACCCCCAACAAGGGCCGTGTTGGCGCCAACGCCATCCTCGGTGTGTCCCTGGCTGTTGCCAAGGCTGCTGCCCAGTCTGCTGAGCTGGAACTCTTCCAGTACATCGGTGGCCCTACCGCTAACCTACTGCCCGTCCCGATGATGAACATCCTCAACGGTGGCGCCCACGCCGACACCGGTGTTGACGTTCAGGAATTCATGATTGCCCCGATCGGTGCCGCCACCTTCAAGGAATCCCTCCAGTGGGGTGCCGAGGTCTACCACGCCCTCAAGTCCACCATTAAGGCTCAGGGTCTTTCCACCGGTCTCGGCGACGAGGGCGGCTTCGCTCCTGACTGCGCCTCCACCAAGGCTGCTCTTGACCTCATTGTCTCCGCCATCGAGAAGGCCGGCTTCGCCGTGGGTAAGGACATTGCCCTCGCCATGGACGTTGCCTCCTCCGAGTTCTGCGAAGACGACGGCTACCACTTCGAGGGTGGCGTGCACACCGCTGCTGAGATGACCAAGGTGTACGCCGACCTCCTCGCTAACTATCCGATCGTCTCCATCGAGGATCCGCTGGATGAGAATGACTGGGACAATTGGGCCGAGCTCACCGCCGAACTCGGTGATAAGGTGCAGTTCGTGGGCGACGACCTCTTCGTCACCAACCCGGCTCGCCTGGCTCAGGGTATCGAGAAGAACGTTGCCAACGCCCTCCTGGTGAAGGTCAACCAGATCGGCTCCCTCACCGAGACCATTGACGCCGTGCAGATGGCCCACCACGCCAAGTACGCCTGCATGATGTCCCACCGCTCCGGTGAGACCGAGGACACCACCATCGCTGACCTTGCCGTTGCACTGTCCTGCGGTCAGATCAAGACTGGTGCGCCGGCTCGCTCCGAGCGCGTTGCCAAGTACAACCAGCTCCTCCGTATCGAAGAGCGCCTTGGTGCCTCCGCCAAGTACGCGGGCGCTGCTGCCTTCCCCCGTTTCCAGGCCTAATCTCCTCGGGAGCGATGTGTTTCGCTAGGCGCTAGTGAAGCACAGAAGACAAGAGACGCGGGCATCACCTACTCGTAGGTGATGCCCGCGTACTATGTAGAGAGATGCTCAAACGAAGGGAGGACCCGTGGCGCGTGAATCCCACTCCAGCCCCACTGGTGGCTCTCGCCGTCACCGCCCAACGACCGGTAGCAATGCTCGGTACGATGCCTATCTACAGAAATGGCGCAATTCTCGTCTGAATCCAGCACGCAGTATCGTCGTCATCGTTGTGGCGATCGTGCTTGCAATCTCCCTAGCGACGCCGCTGCGCACGTACTACCAACAGCGCACCGAAAAAGAGGCGCTACAAGCTGAGAACGCACAGCTCGTCGAAGAAATCAAACGTAAAGAAGAACAGCTTGCGGTACAAAACGATCCAAAGATGATTGAGGAGCAAGCGCGTCAACGGCTTCTTCTCATTCCCCGCGGAGAGACCGGCTTCCGGGTAATCCTGCCAGGCAAAGAGCAGGATGAGAATGTCCAACAACATGTCGACGATGTGCCGAACCTCAGCCTTAATGGTGGTGGACCTTGGTACCGTGACCTGTGGCGCAGCATTTCCGTTCCCGACCCTAATATAAAGACCACACAGTAAGGCAGACCGTGACCAACCTTCCCGAAGAGCCTAATGAGGCGGAGTTGCAACGCGTAGCTGAACAGTTAGGCCGTACTCCGCGCGGCGTCGTCACCATTTCTTATTACACCCCGGATGGCGAACCGGGCGTGGTAATGACTGCTCCTCGACTGTCCGACGGAACCCCTTTCCCCACCCTCTACTACCTCACAGAACCTCGCCTAGTGGCGGAAGCGTCCCGCATGGAAGCGACTCACGTCATGAAGGAAATGACGGAACGGTTACATGCGAGCCCGGAACTGCAAGCGAATTATCAAGCCGCGCATCAACACTACTTGCAGAAGCGCAATAGCATGGAAGACCTAGGCACAGAATTCTCCGGTGGCGGCATGCCAGACCGAGTCAAATGCCTGCACGTATTGATGGCGTATGCGCTCTCTGAAGGCCCCGGCGTGGTACTCCTCGGCGACGAAGCTGTAGCCCGTGCTGCGGATCACGGTGGCCTACGGGGGACAGCTATTCCGGCGTCCTGGCCGACCCTCGCCGATCTGGGTGTGACGCCTGTAGAAAGGAACTTGTAATGTCCGTTGTAGCTGCTGTTGACTGCGGTACGAACGCTATTCGTCTCCTCATCGTCAAGCGTGACGAGGAGAACACCATTCATGAAATCACGAGGCGGATGGAAATTGTGCGTTTGGGTGAAGGCGTCGACAACACCGGAAACTTCACCCCGGCGGCCATTGAGCGAACACGGCACGTATTGTCCGAGTACGTCGATGCCATGGTCGAGCATGGTGTGAAGCGTGTTCGTATGGTGACCACCTCAGCAACTCGTGATGCCGGCAACCAGGACGACTTTTTCGCCATGGCGCGGCAGGATTTGGGTCGTGCCGTCCCCGGTGCACAAGCAGAGGTTATTACCGGCCAGGAAGAGGCTCGCCTATCCTTCGGGGGATCGGTGGCTGATCTCCATGGTGCCGATGCTCCCTTCCTTGTTATTGACCTCGGTGGCGGCTCCACAGAGTTTGCTCTTGGAGAGCAGAATGCCGCCGACGGTGCGGTATCCCGAGTTAATGGTGCTATCTCTCTCAATATTGGGTGTGTGCGCATTACTGAACGTTACCTGCACACCCAGCCGCCCATCGCGGATGAAATCGCAGCAGCACGCAGTTTCGTGCGAGAACAACTCGACATTGCGTTCCATAATTTGGCGATTGAGACAGTTCGTACCTGGGTGGGCCTGGCTGGCACCTTTACCACCATTGCCGCATTGGCCTTGGGACTGGAGAAATACGACGCAGAGAAGATTCACCACTCCCGTATTTCACTTGAGCAGCTGCAGCAGGTGACTGATGAGCTCATCGCTATGACCCCTGAGCAGCGGATGGAACTGGGCCCAATGCACCCCGGCCGTGCTGATGTCATCGGTGGTGGTGCTATTGTGGTTCAGGAACTGGCGTCACGGCTGCACGACGAGTGTGGGGTGACCGAGGTTGTAGTGAGCGAACACGACATCCTGGACGGCCTTGTACACGATCTCCTCCACCGTAACGCCTGACTGCGGGGGAGTGGACCGTTAGTGGTTGCTCCCGCCTGCCCCCATAGCCCAATCGGCAGAGGCAGCCGGCTTAAAACCGGCACAGTGTGGGTTCGAATCCCACTGGGGGCACTCATTTTAGTCTGTTCAAAGAGTGTGTCTGATCTGCATCTTTAGACTTGTGGGAACTGTTTTGAGGGCCTTGCACGTTATAGTAAATAACGAGTATATGGACGCCAAGAAAGGACTCCACACGATGGCTTTCCGTAGTAGCAACCCCGTACTGGGTGCGCTCAACCGCCAAGGCAACACCGCGGCGGGAGGTTACCAGCAGCAATACGGACAACAACAGTACGAACAGCAGGGACAAAATCCTTACGCACAATTCGGACAGGCCCAGGCAGGTTTTGCCCAGGGCGCTAGCTACTATGGCCAACAGGAATTCCAGCAGTACGTACAGGCGCCTGGCCAGGTGCCATTGCAGACTAATTCGCGCGCGATCACGATCGACGATGTCGTCACGAAGACAGGCATCACCTTGGGTGTCATTATCGCGTCCGCGATAATCAGCTTTATCGTGGCTCTGCGCAATCCAACCGCCGGACTGGGGCTGCTCCTCGTCGGCGCAATCGCGTCCCTCATTGTCGTCCTCATCGCAACCTTCGGTAAGAAGATGCAGTCGGCTCCGATTACCATCTCCTACGCCATTTTCGAAGGTCTGTGGGTGGGCGCCTTTTCCCAGATTGTGGCAGGCGTTAATGTCGCCGGTTCGCCCGCTATGGGAATCATCTTCGGTGCGTTAGCAGGTACCATCGGCGTCTTTATCGGCATGTTGGTGGTCTACCGTACTGGTGCTATTCGAGTAACCCCCAAGTTCACCCGTATCCTCATTGGCTGCATCTTCGGTATTCTTGCCGTGGTCGTCGTCAATCTACTGGCAAGCCTCATCGCAGGTCGTCCTGACTTCTTTAGCATCTACAGTGGTGGACCCATCGCGATCGTCTTCTCCCTCATCTGCATTGTGCTGGCAGCACTATCCTTCCTGAGTGACTTCGACTCGGTGGATCATGCTGTTCGCGCTGGTGTCCCTGCCGGCTACGCCTGGGGTCTGGCGCTTGGCCTGGCCGTGACGCTGGTGTGGCTCTACACCGAGATTCTGCGCCTTTTGTCCTACTTCCGCGATTAGAACTGCGGAGAAGCGCACCGCGGGGCCGAGACGTCGTCGGGAGTACCAAACCCGCAGGCCTCTCCCTTGCACTAACTAGGAAATCGTCCACAAACTACGACGTTGGGGGCGGGACTCAGTTGAGTTCCGCCCCCAACCTCGTGTTATGAAGCAGTCTTGCGTCTTTACATTCGTGAGCCGTAGCCAACCCAGCGCTGTAGTGCATCCTGGATGGCCTGTGCGTAGAGACGACCGCCCTCTTCGCCGGGGTGGATGCCATCAGCCCGCACCACAGTGGGGTCCTTCGCGACAGCCTGGAACCAGCGGGCCAGATAAACGTTGTCGTACTTTTTCACCGCAGCATAGATCTGCTCGCGTGACTTTTCCATCCATGGCCGATCCCCATAGGGACTGACGAGAATGATGACGTGATTCGGACCAATTTCCTGAATAACACCGTCGATCTCACCCGGGGCTGCGATACCGTTCGTTCCCAACCCGAGCACGACAAAGCGGTCCAGCGTGCCATCGCGTTTCATCTGTGCAATATGGTCAGGAGCCCAGGCCCAGGCGCGAGACACATCGGCATTCACGTAGATCCCCGGGAATGCCTGTTGTAGACTCGGCAGACTTGCCAGCATGACCGAATCTCCCAACGCAGTAATGTCATCACCGGTAGGAGCGGTGCGCTTTTCTTTCTCTAACTGTGGCTCCCACAGACGAGCCAGGCCCGGGCGTGATTCAATACCCGCAGCCCGCATCGCCTCCAGATCGCGTTGAATCTCCGACTCTTTCGGTGCCGTTACCCCGGACACCACAGCCATCGCCGTAATGCCCACAATGACCACAAGTGCAGCGAGATGCTGGGGGATCTTCCGGCTCGCTTTACGGGGGTGGAGTATGGGGTAGAAGAACGCGCGGAAGGTAGCGCCCACTCCGTGCCGCCGGAACGGCGTCTCGATGTAGCGGTACCAGAATGCCGAAAGCAGCACAGTGATCACGAGTGCGATGAACCCGGCGATAAGGGAATGCTTTTGCCCGTGTGCTCGGAAAGGCTCCGAAATAATGACGATCAGCGGCCAATGCCAGAGGTAAAGACTGAATGACCGCTCTCCCAGCCACCGCAGGATGCGACTGTTGAAGATCCAGCTGACCGGTCCAATCTCCTGGACGATAGCATACAAGACAATGCCACTCAGCACAGAGGCCAGCGCGATGCCCCCACGATAGGTCCAGGCACCTGTATCGGGAAGCACAACAAAGAGAGCGCAAAGCCCGATAAGCGCCACGATCGAGTTAAAACCCACCACTTTGGGGAAACGTGCAAAGGTCTGATACTTCGGCCAAGAATCCGCCAACAGTGAGGCATTCCGAGACGACATCCAGAAGGCCATAAATGCGCCCAAAAGAAGGCCAAAGGCATGCGTATCCGTGCCGTAGTACACCCGGGTGGGGTCGACTCCAGGCTGGTAGAGCACACCCATGAGGACAGCTGACGTGATTCCGAGGAGACCAGTCACCACCAACCAATGCTTCCGGCGCAAGCCCAAGGCACACAGCAGCACAAACAGCAGCGGCCAAATGACATAGAACTGCTCTTCTACCGCCAATGACCAGTAGTGGGAAAATACCTGCGGAACAGTGTCGGCGAAATAGCTGTGGGACTGCGCGATCTGTACCCAGTTGTTGGAGAAGGTCAGGATGCTCAGCATCTGCCAGCCCATACCCACCTGTGAGTCGCCAGCAATGACCAGGGTGATGGCGGCTACTGTCGCCATCACAGTGAAAGCAGCCGGCAAAATACGGCGGATTCGTCGCGTCCAGAAGTACTTCAGCGAGATGCGTCCAGTGCTGGCGCGTTCACGAATGAGCAGTGACGTGATGAGGAAACCGGACAGGACGAAGAACACATCGACGCCCAGAAAACCCCCGTGAAAGGTAGGTTTAAAGAAGTGGTAAAGGACCACAGCTATCACAGCAAGACCGCGCAGCCCGTCGATACCGGGTACGCGGCGCAGTCGCGCTGACTGTGGTCGGTTTGCCATGAGGTCAATACTAACGCGAAAGCGGGGAAAGCCGTCATATGGCCTTCCCCGCTGTCGCGGATTATTGAGTATTCTTCAGTCTCTTTACGAGACTCTTCTGTGGTACAGAAAGCTCGAACTAGTCCTCGTGGTAGGGCTCGGCGGAGACCAGAGTGACTTCTGCAGTCTTCCCGTTGGGCAGGTCGTAGCTGCGGGTCTCGCCAACTTTGGCGCCCAGCAGTGCCTTGCCGAGAGGGGACTCAGGGGAGTAGGTCTCTAGATTGGGATCTCGACCGCCCTCTTCGCGAGTAGCGATCAGGAAGGTCTCGTCGTCGTCCTCATCGCCGTCGTAGTACACCTTGACGACGGAGCCGAGGCTAGCCACGCCCGATTCGGCCGGGGCTTCACCAATGGTGACGTTAGCGAGGAGTTCTTGGAGCTGACGAATACGCGCCTCTTCTTGGCCCTGTTGTTCGCGGGCAGCATGGTAGCCCCCGTTTTCCTTCAGGTCGCCTTCTTCGCGCCGCTCATTGATCTCGGCAGCGAGAATAGGACGATTCTCAATCAAAGCATCAAGCTCATTCTGCAGACGGTCATAGGCCTTCTGCGTCAGCCAGGTTGCTTGGGGTTCCGTCATAGTCGGTCCTCCATCTCCAATAAATACGCAAGCACGGCCCTAAGAGAGGCCGCGCATTAGTCTGAGTCTACCACGCAAGCAGCAGTTTTTCTCTGGTAGATGCAAAATGGGCATTTCTTCCGCCCAAGATTTAGTGTGGACTTGTTGACAGTGAAGGAGGACCCAATGGCAAAGTATCGGCTTCTCGCCGTGCACGCGCACCCTGACGATGAAGCGTCTAAAGGGGCAGCTACCCTTGCTCGTTATGCCGATGAAGGGCATGACGTGATGGTCGCTACCCTCACCGGTGGCGAACGAGGAGATGTACTCAACCCAACCATTAAAGATCCTGCGATTTTCGAGAATCTTCATGAAGTGCGTATCGCAGAGATGGCGACCTCCGCCGCCGTACTGGGTGTCCGGCACCGCTGGCTGGGATTCGTGGACTCCGGTCTCCCTGAAGGAGATCCCTTGCCCGAGCTCCCCGAAGGATCCTTCGCCACGCTTGACCCTTACGAGGCAGCCGAACCGCTGGTGCGGCTCATACGCGAATTCCGTCCCCACGTCATCATCACCTATGACGAAAATGGCGGATACCCGCACCCCGACCACATTCAGACCCATCTAGTGTCCATGATCGCCTGGCGAGAGGCTGCAAACCCTGCGGCATTCCCCGAATCCGGGGAAGCCTGGGCCCCCTTCAAGATCTACTACGATCGCAATCTCACCCGGGAACGTTTCATCGCCATCCATGAGGAGTATGAGCGTCGTGGTCTCCCCAGCCCCTACGCAGCATTGCTCGAAGGCTGGGGCAAGGATAAGGGCAAAGGATTCGACCGGGTGACTACCCGAGTTGAGTGTGGAGACTATTTTGGGCACCGCGAAAAGGCCCTCCAGGCACACGCCACCCAGATTGATCCCGCCAGCGTGTTTTTCTTTGCACCGCTCGATATTCAACGGGCTGCCTGGCCGTGGGAGCATTTTGAATTGGCAGGTACCCGTGTTTCCGTCACCCTCCCCGAAGAAGGACTTTTTGGTCAACTGCCCGACAATTCAGAGGTAGATGCGACCGCTTTGGCAGAGCCGTTAGAACCGGGTGCTCTTTCTCACTAACCGAACTCAGAGTTTCTGCTCTGCAGGGGGCGACGGCTGGCCGGAAGTTGGTTAACCTGGAAAGGTGAGAACCAAAGCCCTTCGGCGTTGGTTACGGCACCCCCTTGCTAATACGGCACGGGCGGTACTGTACCCCTTGTATGAGCAGCGTTTGCTCTGCACGATTGCGCCTCTGCCGAAACCCGCCCACATCGCGGTGATGTGCGACGGCAATCGTCGCTGGGCGCGAGAAGCTGGATTTACTGATGTAGCCAGCGGGCACCGCGCGGGTGCTCTCAAAATCGTAGAGATGTTGGAATGGTGCAGCGAGATCGACGGCATCTACTGCGTCACCCTCTACCTGCTCTCCGCAGAGAATCTGGGGAGAGCAGCTGATGAACTCAATGAGCTTCTTGCCATCATTCGTGATGTTGTCGAGGAGATTGCCGCGCCGGGCCACGATTGGCGCATCCACCTGATGGGTCATATCGACCTGCTTCCCGACTCCATCGCAGCGGCATTGCGCCGAGCTGAGACGAATACCGCACATCGCACAGGTATTACTGTCAACGTGGCAGTCGGCTACGGGGGACGACAAGAAATCTGCGATGCGGTGCAGGAGCTGCTTACAGATGAGATCGCCCGCGGCATGTCAGCTGAGGAGTTGGTTCAATCGGTGACGGTGGACGCTATCGGTGGGCACCTCTACACCTCAGGGCAACCAGACCCCGATCTTGTTATCCGCACATCAGGGGAGCAGCGGCTTTCAGGCTTCCTGCTCTGGCAGACGGCTTACTCGGAAATCTGGTTCACCGACGCCTATTGGCCAGAGTTTCGTCGCGTCGACTTTTTGCGGGCATTGCGAGACTTTGCGTCTCGTCACCGCCGCTATGGAAGATAACGCCGACGCAACCAGGCGAGTCTGATACTACCGTTCTCCAG
>QWCQ01000319.1_pt1 | contig 102026 bp, 95 predicted proteins | sample 1972701 | NCBI WGS metagenome assembly QWCQ01 (sample SAMN09866704, study PRJNA288562) | Human gut metagenome isolate pre4_stool, whole genome shotgun sequencing...
ACATACTTTTTCAAGATAGAAATGTTTAAAGCAGCGATAACCAGAGTCGTGAAAAAGAATCATTATTAGCATGACTTCTGCCTTTGACATCGTGGAATCACGATGATACTTTCTTTTTCCAGTAGGCTTTAGCATATATTTTGCCACCATTGCATCAAAAAACTTGGGCAGAAATCATCTACCATACAAAATATTTCAGTAACTTTGTCCTCGGTGATCATAGCGATTTTTGTTTGTAATTGCTTGTAAATCAACACCTTAAAGTTACAACAAATTTCGCTAATCACCAAATTTATAGACACTTATAATTCGTCGAACTCACGTTAATCTATGTTTTGTGAAATAGCCTATTGGACATATTACCTTTGTTCCAAGAATAAATACTTAGTTAGGGAGGGTACTGTTACATTTGTATCTCTAATGTTTACATCCATTCATGAATATACTAATATTGCCTGTATAATACAACTCGTTGGGTATTACTTCGGGTATAATATACTTGGCTGTATTAAGATTGGAAGCAGATACGATCCTTTCAGTTGGTTTATTGGCTTAATACTTATATCACCATTCCTTTGGTTTAACTATAAAAGATATTTCAATATTGTTAAATTAAATAAGACCATAGAGAGATATGCCTCTATGAGTAGAGGAAGGCATATAGCTGGTATTCTTTGTTATACAATTTATGTAATCCTAACATATTATATCTTATATCTGATTGCAAGTTCCTAATAAACTGCGCTAATAAACTTATCGAGATGTTTAAGGCTTCCAAGATATTACAGATAAGAATCAGAAGAACAAAGTCTCTTTTTAACATCCGTATCACACTATACTTTCCTGCTTGTTTTGTCAAGTGTATATATTATCTGTATTGACTCATATTTTGTTATGGACTACTTATGGGTGAATAGCTTATCTCCCTTATTGCATTCTTGACTTAACAAAGGAGATAGGAAGTTATTAGATAATAATTCAGAATTTCTATAAGATATTGTGGAGTCAAATTGCTCCATGATTGAAAATAATCCCCCAAAAGGAGTGAGACTCTCAGATTTAATTTGTATCGTCACCATGTCTATCGTCAGATTCTCTTGTTTTTTTTGCAACACTAAGATAAGTGAAAATTTTGACATGGCAAAATCCTGAGCAACTTTTTGTTGCTCAGGTACTTAAAAAGTTTATTTTATAATAGTATTGCGGAATTAAGGGTTTATAAAAAGATGTAGAAAAGTTAAATATGTATATAGTGAACAATAACAGCATTAAAAAAATTACCATATTTGGGAATTTCTCCCTTATCTTTGCAGCATAAAGGCTAAGATACATTTCACCGCATGAATATAATCTTCAAGGAAGAAGCCTTATCTGAGCTGTATGAACAGGCAAAACCAAAGACAAGAAATACAAGCAGATATGCAAGAATAAACGTTTGGTAGATGGCTACATCCGGGCAGTAGGAATCATTTATGATGTAGAGTGTACAGATGAACTAATGAATTTCAGCTTCTTACACTATGAGAAATTGAAATATCATCAGAAAGAGCCTCTAAGCTCTGTTCGACTTGTAAACAGTTTGGTAGAACGCCTGTTGTTCAAGGAGACAAAGGATGGCATCGAAGTAGAACTAATTGAAGTTGATAGTACACATTATGGCAACAAGAAGTAACAGATTAGTTCCTGTTAGGGCAATCCACCCAGGAGAAATCTTGCGTGAAGAGTTGCGGGAACGTGGTATCAAGCAAAAGGACTTTGCAAAGCAGATAGGTATGCAAGCTACCCATCTGAGTGAGTTTATTCGTGGCAAACGCAATCTGAACGACGATCTGGCCATGAAGCTGGAAAACCATTTAGGGATTCCCTATAAAACCTGGATGAGCTTGCACAATGGTTATATGTATGACAGCAAAGCCGTCAGCAAGAAACAATCGGAAGAACAAATTGCACGTTCGTTTGAGGACGCATGTGCTCGTATGTTCAATCTTAAACTTCTTTATAAGAAATTGAATTTAGCAGTTCTTCCCCTTCTTGAACGGGTGAAAGAAATAAAATCGCTTTTTTCCTTTGACCTGCTGTCATCTGCAGAGATGAGCAAGCAAGTAGCTGGATTATATAAGCACAGCGACAAGGTTCAGATTGACGAAAAGAATATGCAGACTTGGCTTCTGCTGAGCTGGTTGGCAACTTCACGTGAAAAAGTAGAAAGGACTTATGTACATGGCAATGGAATAAAGGCCGCCGATACAATTGCGAAATTGGCTAATGAGCGGAAACTTACAGCCAAGGCTATCAAGGATTGTCTTTATCAAAACGGTATAGGTTATGTTGTAGTGGAAAAGTTGGATAAAACCCCTGTTGATGCTTTCTCTACTTATGTAAACCAACATCCTATAGTGACGGTTACCTATCGGTATAATGATATTGATAAATTAGCATTTGATGTTCTTCATGAATTGTGTCATATCGAAAAGCACTTCTCAGAAGAGCACACATCGTTCATCTCTATCGAAGGAACTATCTACTCAAAAGATCCAAGGGAAAAAGAGGCAAACGACTTTGCTAAAGAGCATTTAATTCCATGTGAAGTTTGGAATAAAATTCTTTCAGGTAAAAGCAGTAGCCTATCACCGCATATTGTAGTGAAGGCTATTGCAAAAGAAGCTGAAAAGTATGGAATCAGTCCGACTATAGCAGTTTCAAGGTATAAACATGATACCAACTGGTATCAGACCTCGGCTTACAAGTCATCTAAAATTTATTGATAGAACATGAGTTGGACGACTTGACCGGCTCTTCTTGGTCTATGGGCTTACAAGTCTATCGTTTCAGGCTTCGTTCGTCATCAACCTCATAGCTATTTTTACTACCCACTTCCCATTCTGCATTTCTTTCGGAAGCCGATGTCTGGTATGAAAGAATATTTTTCAGGATGCTATTAGAAAGATGAGTGTCGTGGATAGGAATAGGTTGGAGCACTTGCAGAACTGGGAGCAAGGCTTTGAAGTTAATACCTTCTGAAGCCAAGTTAAAAATGCACTTGTGCGAGAAATCGACACAATAGTATTCGTCACCTTGTCTGAAAATGGCAAGATGATTTTCTTTTAATGCTGCCCACAAGTCTTGCTTCTCGGTTGATGCAGCCAGATTGTTCAGCACTTCTACGGCAAATCCATTGTTGAGTTTGCTGTGAGGATCTATATAAATAAGGTAGGGATTTTCAATCTTCCAGATACGACAGAGTATATCACGCTCCACCTCGTTGGTGGGGCAAAAGGCCTGGACACAGCGCACCATAAAGTTGAATTTTAATACCTTTTGCACACTGTCGCTCAGGGCGACCTCCCTGCCATTGAGCAGCCTGAAACGGCCTTTGGAAATGCGAGTACCATACTGTCGCCATAACATTCTGTTGAGTTCATAAGCAATCATCCGGGGATTATCCTCCAGCATGGCATCCACGTAGAGCTCTACCTTATTGATTCGTTCCTTTTCGCTCATGAAGTGTTGCAGTTGTTTGATAGAGAGCACACTGCCTCCTTTATACACCGCTTGTTTGTAGTGATCCACTATCATGTAACCGTATGGTTTGTCCTTTGAACCAAAGAAGACGAGCGATACACCAAACTTCTTTTGTAAGATGTCTGACAGTTCACTGCGGCTGGCAACCATGTTGCGATACTTTTTCATAACAGCCCCCAGTTGCCTACGACGTTTGTAGGTTTTCTTTTCATCAATAACAGAGAATTTTGAGGTCAAATCTTCCATTTCGATTTTTGTTCGTACCCGTCCGCCACGTGCAATTTCGAGGTTGCCGTCACGCTCGAAACATTCATAGCCGGATGCCTCCATGATGGCTTGGAATTGAGTAAGCGAATTGAAATTGTAACCAAGGGCCTCCTTCAAAAACAAACCAGCGCGCAATTCCTCATCTTCGCCAACAATTTTGTTGATGGCCTCCTGCGAGCGGATGCGCTCGTGGTTGTGGTCTATTTTCTGGCCATTGGGATTCACCCGGCTGGTGATGATGTGCAGGTGATTGTTGTCGGTGTCATTGTGCGCATAGATAAGAAGCGGCTGCCCCTCATCATCATAGTCCATTTCGTGAAGATACTGGTGAGCAATATCCAAAAGTTGCTCTTGAGAATATTCATGTCCCCGGCAGGAGATGGCCACATGGAACTGAGCCTTGCGGATATGCTCGTTTCTTGCCGAATAATCAATCAGGTATTGTTGCAGCTGTTCGGGAGTGTAGCCATCAGCGGCTCCCACATAACCGAAGTTGTTGCTATCATCGTTTTTTTGTGCTTTTGCGTTATCTTGAGAAGATGGAAACGGTAAATCGGTATTTACCGATAACTGCTTTCCGCTTTATCGTGTTAATCGTTTGACTATTTGATGCTGTTCCTGTTTTACCGCTGTTAAGAGTTTTTGCAGCTCCATGATTTGAGGGTAAAACACTTTCTCAAAATAAGGAAGTGTCAGCTCATTGGCTATCGCCAGTTCGTTGGCACGCTTGACCACCTGATTGAAGTTGCCGCCCATCCATGCCAAGTCCTGCTGATACTTTTTGTAAAGGGCTGTCATCTCGTTGAGTGCGGCTATCTTCCGCTTTGTTCCCGTGTCGTCAAATTGTTTGATGGCATCCCATATCATACTGCTGACCGTCTTGTAGTTGGCCGCTTTCTGCTTAATCAGTTCGGCATCCTGTGCTGAAATCCTTATCCAGAGTCTTTTCGTTTTCCGTTCCATATTCTTCTGTTTATATTCTGAGTTGCGAAGAATAATCCCCAACTTGACAGAGTTGGCAAGTCACTTTTGTCCGCACAAAAGTACAACTTGCTACCCAAACTCCGTAAGGGAAATGTAGTCCCGCCACCTGCTTGTCTGTAATAAAGTTAGCAAGAAATGATGAGTTGCAATGTCCCTCGCCCTTTTTTCAATAAAAGGAGAAAAACCGAAAAACCGAAGCCGTGAAATAGTGACATTACGAGAATATATAACCACAAAAAACTACTGATTATCAATGTTTTAGATGTCGTTTTTCTTGCTTTCCTCAGTTATTTTTCGTACCTTTAGTTGGACTAATAATGTTTTAAGATGCAAGTGTTTCTCTTCGTATATATCATGGTCAGGGCCATCTTCCAGCTGATAGGTTGGGTGATTAAAGGCTTTTTGTATGTCTTGTGGATGATTTTTGGTGGCATTGCCTACTTGGTGAATTATCTGATGGAGCGTAAAACATAAAGCCATAGCTCGAAGTGGGAGATATGGCTCTATGCGGTGTGTCAATAAATCATCTGATTGTTCGCTGAAGATTCTCAGCGTGCCGTTCTATCGTGGTCTTTAGTACTTTAGCGTAGATTTGTGTAGTCCGGATGTTCTTGTGTCCGAGCATACGCGATACATTCTCGATAGGTATGTCATGTGCGAGAGCCAATGTTGCGAATGAGTGCCTGGCAACATGAAAAGTCAACGGCTTGTTCAACTTCAGGGCAGTCTCGATGAGGTGAAGAAAGTCATTTGCCTTCTGATTTGAAATCTTAGGAAGGACAAACTTGTATTTCTTTAGCACTTCCATGGCTGGTCCCAGGATAGGGGTGAAAAACTTCGATGCAGTCTTGATACGGCTTCCATCTATGTAATACAACTTTCCCTGCTGTTCTGTCATTTTTTCAAAATCAAAGGCCTGCACATCACAATAGGCCAGTCCAGTGTATGCAGAAAAGACGAACAGGTCTCGAACCTTATCTAATTTTTCGTCCAACTTAATCTTTCTCAACTTTTGTAGCTCAGCCTCTGTCAGTGGCTCTCTTTCCTTGCATTCTCCACGTTTGAATTTGACCTGGGTATATGGATCTACTCCAATCTTACCCTCAATATATAATAGGTGAGAATACTTTTTCAGATGTTTGTGATAGGTATGTATTCCGACATCTGATCGCGTACCGTCGTGTAGCCATTCATCAAAAGCCACCAGATTGTTGCTTGTCAGGTCTGTCAGCTTCTGAATCTTGCCAAATCTCTTCAATGCGTCCAGCGTGCATTGCTTGTGTTTTCGAGTACCCTCACTAATATCTTCAGCCTCGATATGCTCTTTCATGTATTCTATGAGGTTGATGGAAGGCTGAATTTTCACCTTGTACTTTGTGGGGGCTATCTTCTTAGGAGAGGAAATGAAGGTAGGCTGTTGTTCTGCACCATAATAATAAGCATCGAAAGTGGCAATTGTCATTTCATTGCCCAGTAGCTCCATAGCTCCGACAATCTGTTCACACTTTCTTCGCTCAGCTTTCACCTGTGGTGAGGAAGCAAATTTTTCCCACTTTTCAGCAGGGAAGTCACCTAAAGAAATGTACTTACGCTCAGTTCTGCCAAGATAGATGCGTAATTCTACCTTGCCAGAGCCACGTTTCTCTACTTGTTTCTTTCGGTCAAAAATAACCGTTACATTCTCTTTTAGCATAATTTAACTAATTAAATCGGCTAAAGGAGTAATTTTGGGGTCATCATGTACAAGTGGTAACACATTTTTTGGGGGTGGTAACACATATTGGTAACACATTTTGTTCCCGATAGGGCTTTTTAATTCCCGTTACGTCCTGTTAGCCGCAGGTTCTACATTTAGCATAACTTCCTCTAAATGTGCCATTTAGCTAACAAGTGGCTTGTATAAACGGAAAAGAGGACTTCATTGCTGAAATCCTCTTTTTTAGTACTTTGTGACCCGCATGGGGCTCGAACCCATGACCCCAACATTAAAAGTGTTGTGCTCTACCAACTGAGCTAGCGAGTCTAACCAAATAACTTTCATTAAACGATGAATGATGAAAGCGAGTGCAAAGGTAAAGAGTTTTTTTTGAAACACAAAACAAAATAGTATTTTTTTATCGGAGTGTCCGAAAGTTCTACTTAGATTTTGCATCTGTGCCCCCAACAACTCGTTGATGAAATGAATGTCATGACAGCGTTTGTATATGATTTTTCTTGACAACGAGGGTCTTCATATTTGGCGTATTTGTAAACCGATTGTATGTTGCCAGCAAATACGCCAACTATGAGCGATTTTCGGATAGGTTTGTCAATCAATGTGTTGCGCATGTGATGTATGGTCGCGTACCTGTTTCGCAAGGATTTTTTTACAATAGTATTGCTTTTGAGGTACTGTTTACATGCTATTACGCCCCAAGCGCATGGAGTTTGTCGGTCAAAGTGGTGTTTCTTGCATGTTTAAAGACGTGACTTTTGTGGAAAAATTAGATTTTTCTTGCCAAAAAGTGTCCTGCTTGCTTCCCGCATGCCTATTGATTTTTTCCAGATTGGAAGTTTTCAAGTGCCGTTTTAGGGGCAATAATTGGTAAAAAAAGTCAACGCAAGGGGCCAGTTTCTACTCTTGCTCATCAGCTTGGTTATATGCTGCCAACGGGCGTTCTGTATAGGTTTTGTTGTTTTCAAAGGGTTCGTTGATGTCGTGAACTTTTACTTTTTGTAACATTATCTTATTTTGTTTGAAACCTAAACATAATGTGATAGGCCTAATTTTGCGGCCATGATAATTTTATTGTTTTATTAAAGAAGATGAAAAGATTTTTGGAATGGAGAACGTGTATCACGCTGCTTTTTCTGTTTGTCTGCGCATTTCCCGTCAAGGCTCAAATGCTCACGCTGAAAGGACAGGTGGTTGATACGCAGGATGAGCCACTCATTGGGGTAAGTGTAGTGGAAAAAGGAACCTCGCATGGCACGATTACTGATGTGAATGGCGATTTCACTTTGAAAGTAGCTGCCAAGACACAGCTTGTTTTTAGTTATGTGGGTTATCAAACTCAAGTAATCGAATGGAATGGCCGCTCGCCTTTGCACGTCGTCATGAACGATGATCGTAAGGTGCTGGATGAGGTGGTTGTGGTAGGCTATGGCACGCAGAAGCGTGTGAACCTCACGGGAGCTGTGGCTACGGTGAATGGCAAGGAACTGGAAAACCGTTTGTCGCATTCGGTCACCAACATGTTGCAAGGTTCGGTAGCGGGTGTCAATGTAACCACCTCGGCAGGAAAACCAGGGTCGACTGGTGCTATCAATATACGTGGTGTCAATTCTATTAACAATGCCGACCCGTTGGTGGTCATCGATGGCGTGACAGGTGATGCGGGCGATTTGGCTCGGCTGAATCCGAATGACATTGAGTCTATCTCCGTAGTGAAGGATGCTTCGGCAGCGGCTGTTTATGGTGCGCGCGCCGCTTTCGGTGTGATTTTGGTCACCACTAAGTCGGGTAAATCCGCACAAGGCACGATGGGCAAGACCGTACAGGTGCGCTATAGTGGCCGTTTTGGTTGGGAGCAGCCCACCACCTCGACTGATTATGAGAATCGAGGCTATTGGTCGGTGTACCACGTTAATAAGTTTTGGCAATCGAACAGTGGTACCAATTACGTGAATTATACCGATCATGACATGGAAGAGCTGTTGGCACGTGTCAACGACAAGACCGAGAATCCAGAGCGTCCGTGGGTGGTCGAGGAGATGCGCAACGGCCGCAAACAGTGGGTGTATTATGGCAATTACGACTGGTGGGACATGTTGTTCCGCGAAAAGCGTCCCAGTCAGCAGCACAATGTGTCGGTGACGGGTGCGCGCAACGGACTGAGTTACATGCTCTCGGGTAACTATTACCGACAGGAGGGCATGCAGCGCGCACATCCTGACGTGTTCAATCGGTACAACCTTCGGTCGAAGATTGATTTTGAGATGAGTAAGTGGGCCACATTGTCCAACAACACCTCGTTCTATCAGTCAGACTATACGTCTATTGGTTGTGGCGGGGTAGAGGATGCCATCGCCCTGAGTGCGCGTCATGCCATGGCTTGTTTCCCTATGCAGAACCCAGACGGAAGCTGGATTTATGCCACACCTTATTTAAAATATAAGGTGGGCAATGGGCGACACATCATTTTAAATGAGAATACTCATCGCAACCTGGATAAGAAAATCAACTTTGCAAATACCACGCGGTTGGTGATTAAGCCCATTCAACAGCTGTCGGTGACGGGCGATTTCACCTATCGTTTTTACCAGACCCAACACACCGGACGTACCTCAGAGTTGTGGTATCGCGAGTATCCCGATGCTCCGCTGGCTTCGTACAATACCGGTGCGGGTGAGAATCAGCTGGATGAGGCTGTGCGCTCTAACTATTTTTATTCTACCAACGTGTTTGCCAATTATGCTGACACCTTTAATGAGCGTCATCATCTCTCGGCCATGGCTGGTTTCAACCATGAATATTATTATCGCAAGGGCGTATCTGCCTGGGGTAGAGACTTGTCGTCTATCGATTTGGATGACCTCAACCTGGTGGGTCAGAACGAGAACGGAGAGACCGAAACTGGCGTGGGAGGCGGTCAGGCCGAATATGCTTTAGTAGGTTTCTTTGGACGTGTAAACTACGACTACTTGGGTAGATATCTCTTGGAGTTGAGTGGACGCTACGACGGTTCGTCGCGTTTTGCCAAAGAGTCGCGTTGGGGTTTTTTCCCATCTGCATCGTTGGGGTGGCGCGTTTCTGAAGAATCTTTCTTCCGTCCAGCCAAACAATGGATTGACAACCTGAAACTGCGCCTCTCGTTTGGTTCGTTAGGCAACCAGAGTGTGTCATCGTACTACACGTATATGCGCTTGGTGTCTATGCACAACTTTAGCAACTATACCTTTGGCGAAGGCAGTGCCATGCCTAAGTATTCGTCACTTAGCGCCCCCATATCCGACAATCTTACCTGGGAAACCGTGCAACAATGGAATGGCGGATTTGATATGTCGATGTTTGGACAGCGGTTATCCATCGTTACCGATTTCTATGTTCGCAATACCAAGGACATGCTCACCGCCGGTGTGGCGTTGCCATCGGTTTATGGTGCTGCCGTTCCTCGCATGAATGCCGCAGACATGCGCACGAAGGGATACGAAGTAAGTGTGAACTGGCAAGATAGGTTCAAGCTGCTCAATCGGTTGTTCCGTTATCATGTAGGCTTTGTGCTGAGCGATTACAAAAGCACCATTACCAAGTACGACAATCCCAACAAGTCGTTTGCCAAGGCGCATTATGTAGGTCAACGCATTGGCGAGATATGGGGCTTTACCACCGATGGTCTGTTTAAGACGAATGAAGAAGCCAAAGAATATGCTAAGCAAGTGGACCTTAGTTATAGTAGCGGCCGACTTCGTGGCGGTTGGCAGGCTGGCGATTTGAAGTTTGTTGATCTCGACGATGACGGCAAGTGGGGCATTGGTCAAAACACGGTTGACAAGCCTGGCGATAGAAAGATATTGGGCAACTCGTTACCCTCGCTTTCTTATGGCATCACGGCCGGATTCGACTGGTATGGCTTCGATGCTTCAGTATTCTTCCAGGGTACGGGCAACCACTATTGGTATCCCAGCGGACACAACATGAACTTCTGGGGCGGATTCTCTTATTCTTATCTTACCTATTTGCCCAAGGACTTCTTAGGCAAGCTGTGGTCTGAGGAGAATCCCGATTCGTATTTCCCAAGGCCACATGCTTATGGCGCTACGGGCGGTTATCTGGCACAGGTGAACGATCGATATTTGCAAAACATCCGTTACTTACGTCTCAAGAATTTATCTATTGGATACACCTTACCCAATGCATGGACACGCCACATTGGGGTAGAGAAACTTAGGCTCTACTTCTCGGGTGAAGACCTGTGCTACTGGTCACCTCTGAAAAAGAATACGAAGTACATCGACCCAGAGGCAGCCTTCAATAGGAGTAGCGCTGGAGACAATAACGCATATTATCCATGGCCATCTACCTATATGTTTGGGGTGGACGTGACCTTCTAATGGTTTAACAAAAATCAAGAAAACAAAGGAAAATGAAAAAGATAACAATCAAACTATCGGTTGTTTTGGTATTGGCAGCACTGACATCGTGCCAACAAATGGATTTGATGCCCAAGGACCAAATGGCTCAATCGGAATATTTCAACAACAAGACTGAGCTCGAATTGTTTAGCAATCCCTTTTACAACGATATCTTAGACAAGACACCTTTTGATGAGAAGAGTGACATCCTGGTAACCTCCATCCTCAACGAAATCATGGTGGGCGGCAACAGACGACAGGTACCAGCTTCGGGAGGCGGTTGGAGTTGGGGGCCGCTTCGCAACATCAACACCTTGCTGGAGAACATCGAGCGTTGTACAGATGCTAAAGCTGTGGAGCATTACACAGCCGTGGCTCGTTTCTTTCGTGCTTATTTCTATTTTGACAAGGTACGAAGGTTCGGTGATGTACCATGGTACGACAGACAGTTGAGTTCGGAGGATGAAGATTTGTACAAGCCGCGCGACTCGCGTGAGCTGGTGATGACCAAGATGATAGAAGATGTTGATTATGCCATTGCGCATCTGCCTGCCGGGCGCAGTGCCTATCGGGTGAATCGCTGGGCTGCCATGGCACTCAAGGCTCGCTTTTGTCTCTTCGAAGGCACTTATCGTAAATATCACAACCTAAGTATTCCTGGACATGATGCTCGCTATTATCTGGAGCAGTCTGCACAGGCTGCATCAGAACTTATGCACGGTGGAAAATACAAATTGTATACAACAGGGCATCCAGACCAGGATTACCTTATGTTGTTTGTTCAGCATGAAGCTAGTCCCGATGAGTATATCTTTGCCGTAAAATATGATTATGCTTTGGGTGTGCGTAACAATGCCACTGGGTTTACAATCCTGGCATCACAAGGATTGCCTGGATTGACGCGAAAGTTTGTGAATACTTATCTCATGAAAGATGGTTCACGCTTCACCGATCAGCCAGGGTGGGAGACGATGATGTTTAAGGAAGAGGTGAAGAATCGCGATCCACGCTTGGCACAGAGTATGCGCACACCTGGATATACGCGTCTAAATCAAACCCGCGTTCTGCCTCCAGACCTGAAAGTGGCTATTACTGGCTACCAGCCCATCAAGTTTGTTCAAGACCCAACCGATAATAGTAGTAACAATGATCGTACAGAGTCGTCTGACGTTCCCATGCCCGTGTTCCGCTATGCCGAAGTGTTGCTCAACTATGCCGAGGCGAAAGCTGAGTTGGAAACCTTGACGCAAGCCGACTTAGATGCTTCAGTGAATCTTATAAGAGCACGTGTTGGCATGCCTAAACTGCTGATGACACAAGCCAATGCCAACCCCGATCCTTATCTTAGTTCCAAGGAGTATGGCTATCCACAGGTGTCGGGAGTTAATAAGGGGGTGATTTTAGAAATTAGACGTGAGCGAGCTATCGAACTCTTGCAAGAAGGTTTGCGCATGAACGACCTTTATCGTTGGCGTGCTGGCCAGTGCATCAACCAACCTCTGACGGGGATGTATTTCGAGGGACCTGGTGAGTACGACTTATCGGGTGATGATCAACCCGATGTTGTTTTGGTGCCTAAAGGTACGAAAAAGCCCAAAGAGCGCGAGGGTGTTGTTATCTTCGAGTTAGGTAAAGACCTCTTGCTTACCAACGGCGATCATGGGTATTTGGATTACCTCCAACATGCAGAGCGCAATGGATTCAATGAACAACGAGATTACCTGTATCCCATTCCTATTGACGAGCGCACCCTGAATCCTGCATTGAAACAAAATCCTGGTTGGAAAGACGGATTGGATTTTTAATACATTACTCGTATTAATCATGCTGATACCCCACCAACCGGTCGGTACGTTCACCGGTTCCGCGATAGTAGAGTAGTGCTTGGTACTTGTTTTCCGTTTGATAGAACGACCCCTCGGTGCTTACCGGAGCGGTCGTTCCGTCTGTTTTTGCAACCACATACTGGTACGAGTAGTAGCCCTGTTTCAACAGCACTGCCGCCTCGTAAACGCCGTCCTGCTCGTTGTAGTGCATCTTATATTCCGGCATCAGTTGGTCGTTGGTCCAAGTTGCGTTGAGATATACGTCCCCGTTCTGCCTGGGTGCCTGCAACTTGAAATGCACGATGAGATAATCTGAGCTGGTGTTGTTCTCCACATTGTCGCTGTTGCGGATGTAAAATGCCCCATTGGCATCCTCATCGTAAACGTAATTTGGGCGAGGCTCATCAGTCCAAACGTATGCGTGATAATCGTTGCCGTCCCAGTTGACAGATTCCAATCCCATGGTCGTATGGTTCACATCCAGCATTTCAAACTTTCGATATTCGTTGCCTCCGTCAAAAATCAGCTGCTTGTTGTGTACCCATTTCAGCGCATCGGGCATGACGTATTGCGGCTTGATATTGAATCGTTCCTTGTTCCACCGACCGTTTTGCAGCACGATGGTCTTGACTTGGGTTGTCGGATCGGTTACTTGCAGCATGCCATAGTTTACCTCCATGTTCACCTGCTGATGCGTTCCGTTGATGTCGATGTCTGTATTGGTCACCACCTCCATCTGGATACCAGCAAGAGGTTCCACCACCATGAAGCACGCAGACAAGATTCTCTCGTTGTCGTTGTTTTCGTCAAAGACCGTGAGTCGATAGTTCCCACTCATCTTCAGTCTGCATCTTTCGTTGGGTATTTGCAGTCGATAGTGGGTGTACAGCGTTTTTGTGTTGATTGATTTTTGCACGTCATCGATGGTGTTCCCCTCTGCGAAGCCATCCAGATAATCGCTTGCGAACAACTGAGTGGTAGTGCTCCAGTCGGCTTCGCAATGCTCAATGGTGTAAGTATATCGGTGATATTCGTGGGTGAGGTCGTCAAACGCGATGGTTATTGGCTCACCATCCAACTGGGTGATAGGGGGTGAGAGCCAATCATCCCCTGCAACCACTTGCAAGGAAGCAATCGATTTTTTGTAAATCTCGTTCTTCTGTGCAGTGCAAATGCTTGCTATCAGCAAAAGACAAATGCCTATCAGGGTTCTGTTCATCGTATTCATTTCCATGATGTGTTTTGCAGATGGCTGCGCGGTAGCACCTGTCAGAATTCGAGTATAACCTTTCCGTTGATCAATCGGCCAGTCAGATAATTGGGCACAGCGTATTGTTGGTTCGTCACATCCGTAATCCAATAATACGAATTGACGTTGCTGATACCGAAGAGGTTCAGTGCGTCAATGCCCAACCAAATGTTCTTGAAGACAGATTTAGAGCGACGGTCGTCATTGTTCAGCAGTCGGTAACTCATCCCTAAGTCCACTCGTCTGTATGCAGGTGCGCGGAATGAGTTGCGTTCCAATTCCCGGTGCGGGGCTGCAAAGGGAAGACCGTCGGCAAAAGCCAGCTTCAATGACATCTTCCATCGGTCGGTTCCGGGGAAGTAATCGGTGAAGAACAGGTTCACGGCGTACCGCTGATCGGTAGGCATGGGAATGGTCTTGCCATTGAGTTTCATCTTCGTGTCCATCACGGAGAGGCTAATCCACGAATCAGTTCCAGGCACAAACTCGCCATACAGCTTCAAATCCAGTCCCAAGGCATGTCCCGACCCCATGTTGTCGCCATAATATACCACCTTGACGTTGTTCACACTGTATGGCACCAGGTTGCCCAATGCCTTAAAGTAGGCTTCGGCAGTGAACTTGAATGGCCGCCTGTTCATCCTGAATCGGTAGTCCATGGCGGTGATGAGGTGGATAGAACGTTGGCTCTTCGCCTTCTCGTTAAGTCTTGCGTACGTCGTTCCGTTGACGGTTGTGGTGTCTCTTATCTCTTTGTAGAAAGGCGTTTGGTAGTACAGTCCGGCCGCCAAGCGAAAGGTCATGTTCTCGTTAAAGGCAGGTATGATGCCCAATGAGGCGCGCGGACTCACCACCAATTCCTTGTTGTAGCTCCATTTACTCATGCGCACCCCATAGTTCAAGGTGTAGTGTGTGTTGCCGTTGCGGTTGCTAAACCGATAAGTGTCTTGCAGATAAGCCTCGATGCGCCGGGCGTTCAGTTCGTTTTTGGCACGCAGAGAGTAAATCATGTACAGGTCTTTTCCCGTGTGTGGAATGCTGTAGCCACTTGAATCCCGCATCTCATATTCGGCAGCTTGCTCTTGAATGTGTTCAAACTTGAATGTCAATCCGCCTTCCACTTGATGTCGTTTGGATGTGTGTTTGGCCATCAGCTTCACGTTCTCCACATGGGCTTTCAAGTAGTTGCGCGCATGTTGAAAGTAGGTTCCAACGCCCAAGTTCTCACTTGTCTCGGTTTGTGTGAGCCAATATTGTCCCTGGATGTCATATTTTTCACGTTCGTTGGTCGAGAAAGCCGAGGCTAAGAGTGACACTGACGTGGAATCACCGAAGTTGCGTGTTAAGTCGATTGAACCGAAATAGGTATTGAACCGATCCTTTTCATGCCCATCAAAATATACTTTGAACGACTTAACGTTTTGCAAGGTACCGAAAGCCGTTTCCCTGTTTTTTGGCGTAAACGTGTAGTGATTGTCCGATAGGTTGCCGATGAGCGACAGTTTCCAACGCTTGTTCGGCGTATAAACCAGGTAAGTTTGATAGTCTAAGAAATCGGGTTTGTATTCTCCCTCTGTTTCCAACGACCCCAACAGATATTTGTTGGTCTTGTATCTCAGGCCGTTGCTCCATGCCACCGTCTTGGTTCTGAAACCTACGAACGCGCTGGCTCCCAACAAACTGGCAGACACGTTGGCTTCAAATGGTTTGGGTTGCCGGTAGGTAATGTCGAGGGCCGACGACATCTTGTCACCGTATTTGGCCTCGAATCCGCCGGTTGAAAACCCAATCTTCTCCACCATGTCGGGATTGATGACCGACAATCCCTCTTGTTGTCCCGACCTTACCAAGAAAGGTCTGTATATCTCTATGTTGTTGATGTACACGCTGTTCTCGTCAAAGGCACCCCCTCTTACGTTGTATTGTGATGACAGTTCGTTGTGCGAGGACACGCCGGCTTGCGACTGTATGAGCTCTTCCACGCCGTTGCCCGTAACCGAAGGCAAGGTTTTGGCATGTTCTGTCTTCAGGTTCTGCGTTTGTCCGGTCTGAATTTTCTCGCCCATCACCTTCACTTCGCCCAGCGTCTGGTCGTCGCTGTTCAACACGATCTGCAACGTTTGCTTACCTCGCGGATGGCGCAACACGCGCTGCTTGGTCTTGTAGCCAATCATGGAAAACCTGATAACTACCGAGTCGGCCGACATCAGTTGCATGCTGAACTCGCCTTTGAGTGAGGTCACGGTGGCTTTGCCCTGTTGCAGACACGACACGGTGGCCAGCTCCACGGGATTGAGTTGCTCGTCAACCACTCTTCCTTGCAGGGTGAATGATTGGGCTTGTGCTGCCATTGCGCATAGCAGCAGCAGACTGATTACAACGGTTCTCAATTTCATCATTGGTCTGATAACGCAATAGTTGGTTGATTATTGCGTTGCCGCACGTTGTTTCAGCATTGTCGCAGAGCCGCCAACAGCTCGTTGTTTTCGGTCTTCGTGCCAATGGTCACCCGCAGACAATCGTGGCATAGTGCCACCTGGCTACTGTGGCATACCACAATGCCTTTGTCCAACAGGTATTGATAGGTGGCTTGGGCATCTTTCATCTTGGCCAGAAAGAAGTTGGCCGAGGTAGGGTACACCTTCACACACTGTGGCAATACGGCGAAAGCCTGCACCATTCTTCGCCTTTCTTGCAGCAGGGTGGTGACCCATTTTTCTACCTCAAAGGTGCCTTGCAGCGACTTGAGTGCTTGCTCTTGCGTGAGCGAACTGATGTTGTGTGGCTGTTTCACCTTATTAAATAGGTTGACGATTTCTTCGCTTGCGAATGCCATTCCCAGTCGGATGCCCGCACATCCCCACGCCAGACTCATGGTGTTGAGTATGATGAGGTTGGGGTAGGAGGCGAGTTCGGTGCGGAATGATTTCTGGGAAGAGAAGTCACTGTAGGCTTCGTCCAGCACTACGATGCCGTCAAACCGTTGGATGATTTCCGTGATGGCATCCCTATGAAGGTCGTTGCCTGTGGGGTTGTTGGGACTGCATAGCCAAATTACCTTTGTTGACGCATCGCATGCAGCCAGCAATTTGTCGGCCGACAGCTGGAAACATTCATCCAGCAGCACGGGTTTGTAGGCCGTGTTGTTGATGTCGGCGCACACTTTGTACATGCCGTATGTGGGTTCGATGGCCACAACGTTGTCTTGCTTTGGCTCGCAGAAAATGCGGTAAACCAAGTCGATGGCTTCATCACATCCGTTACTCAGGAAGATGTTTCCGGCCGGCACTTGCTTAATTTGGCTCAGCTTTTCTTTCAATTCCCTTTGCAGTGGGTCGGGATATCGGTTAAGCGGCTTGTTGTAAGGATTTTCGTTGGCATCCAAAAAGACGTTTGCCTCGCTGCCGTCATGCTCGCCCCGCATGCTGCCATGGGGCGTTAACGTCCAAATATTGGGTCTGACCAGTTGTTCCAGGGTTCTCATCATGTCATCGATTGAATAGGTTAAGGTGCCGAAATTGCGTGTCGTGTGGTGTGAATCGTACACACGGCATTTCTTATTTGTTCTTAAAAATGTTATGCAAATATAATAAGATGTGGGGAGATGTGCAAGAAATGTCGTACATTTGCCCAATGCAAAAGTGTCAAAATTAATTTTCGACAAGGTGTCGGAGCATACCGAACCGAAAGTTAATTAGTCATACTATCAAAGAACTCTTTGGCTGGCAGAGGAAAGCTGCGTAGCCAGTATCTCAAATTTTAACGAACTATTGTGAAAAAGTATGGAGTGCTTTCAATATTCGAAACCATCATTGTAACCATTATGTTTTTAGTTATATAAAACAAATCATTAGTTCTAAAATGTGATATGTCCTAATTGGAGTGCTTACGAGATTTTACTTCGAAATAAGCTTTCATTACTATTTTCTTATTGTCTATTCTTGCATCATCAGAATATGCTGTATTACAGAATTTATAGTTACCTTCCTTTAAAAAAACTTTAGCATAATCATTTATGCAACTATATGCAGGTATTTCTTTTCCCATCAAAATGGAACCAAAATCATTTTGTATACGAATCCATTTTCCATTTACTTGTCTTTCTATCCAATACTCATCTGAAAGATATATATAATGCCACTGTGTTTGATTCTTAATACTATACAGTATAACAATGGAGTCTCCTTGTGAAAAACGACATTGTTTAAGCTCTATATACAGAGAGTCTTTGTTCTTATTAGAACTTGAGGAAGATTTTGTTTGGTATTCAGTGTCTGCTTTTGGGGCATTATTTTTGGGGATATTACATGAGAATATCCCCAAAAATAATATGCAAAAAAATAAAAACTTCATTTTTCACATTTTATTAATTTAGTTAAATTCATTTGATTTTTGTAAAGTTAAGAAAATAAAATCAAACATAAGAAAAGTACCTGCTGAAATTAGATACAATTAACCGTATATTGTTTTTTTTAATTAATTGTTAAAGTGTAAAGGTGCCGAAATTGCGTGTCGTGTGGTGTGAATTGTTCACACGGCATTTCTTATTTGTTCTTAAAATTGTTATGCAAATATAATAAGATGTGGGGAGATGTGCAAGAAATGTCGTACATTTGCCCAATGAAAAAGTGCCAAAATTACTTTCCTGTTCCGCTGACATGCCATTTGTTCATCTTCCTGTTGCTGTTGATGCTCTGTGGATGCGAGAATGAAAAGACACAGGTACGCACGCCTTGGGGCACCACGTTGGGCACCGATACGGCCAATGTGAGCCAGGGTTTCTCGCTGGATGACATCATCGGAAACGGCGAATTGATTATGCTGACCATCAACGGCCCCGAGACTTATTACGACTATCGTGGGCGTGGCATGGGCTTACAGTATTTGTTGTGTGAGCAGTTTGCCCGACAGTTGGGCGTTTCCTTGCGGGTGGAGTTGTGCAAGGACACTACGGAGATGGTCAACAGGCTCGAGCAAGGTGACGGTGACATCATCGCTTTTCCGCTGCCCAGAACAGACAAACGCTTGCTGTACTCGGGGCCTTCGGCTGATTCGTTGAAAACACAGTGGGCGGTAAGGAAAGACAATGAGGCGCTTGCTGACACGCTGAACAAATGGTTCAGTCCGAAACTCATTGCACAAGTCAAGCAACGAGAATCTTTCTTGCTGTCCACCCGCAGCGTTACCCGTCATGTTTATTCACCCATGTTGAACCGTTCGCAGGGTGTTATCTCCCATTACGACCATTATTTTCAGCAGTATGCACCCATGGCCAGATGGGATTGGCGCTTGATGGCGGCTCAATGTTATCAAGAGTCTACGTTTGACCCGCAAGCCCGTTCGTGGGCCGGCGCACTGGGATTGATGCAAATTATGCCCGGAACGGCGGCGCATCTGGGTCTTTCGTTAGCCGACATCCATAATCCGGAGCAAAATATAGCGGCCGCAGCCAAGTATTTGCAAGAGCTCAGTGCCCATTTTCAGGATGTGAGGAACGTGCAAGAACGCCAGTATTTCGTGCTGGCCAGCTACAATGGTGGCTCTTATCATGTGCGCGATGCGATGGCGTTGACTCGGAAAAATGGTGGCAATCCGCATAGTTGGAATCACGTTTCAGAATATATTTTGAAGTTGTCTGACCCTCGTTACTATCGTGACCCGATTGTCAAGTATGGCTATATGCGTGGTTCAGAGACGGTTGACTATGTCAACAAAATCCGTGCCCGCTATGCGCAATACAGAGGTGTGGCCAAGGGTGGCATCGGTTTTTACAGCATCCAGAAACCTTCCAGGGCCAAGCGCAAGCATCGCTTCAAACTCTGAACGTGCCATAATGGGTTGCCGTAGGGGCGTGATTTATCACGTTCCGCCCCTGTGCGATTGGCAAATCACGCCCATACGGTTTGACGGAGCGTGATGAATCACGCCCCTACGGTTTTCTTACCCCAAAGCACCGCATTTTCAAACTCATTGCTATTGGCGGCCAAACTCTTTGCTATTGGTACTCAAACTCAATGTTATTGGCAGCCAAACTCAATGCAATTGGATGACGGGCTGAATGGCTTTTGTTGTGAAAAGATTAAGTGGTTGGTTTTTAGGATGTAACGGATTTTGTTGGTGTTACCTCCCTTGTTCGTCAATGCCCATCCCCGTGTTATGCTTCGGCCGCTTCTGTTTGGATGGCTTTCCTGTTTGATTGTGCTTGTCTGCGAGCCTCTATCGACCCATACACATAGTAGTTGACGTAGATGCCAACCGTTAGGAAGGCGGCGCAAATGAAGTAGATAAGGATGCAGGTGCCGTAGGTAAGCACGGGGAAGTAGGTTGGAAGGGTGTTTGGGTCACCACTCTGCACGCCCATTTGTGACAGGGTGCTGGCCATGAGCAGGATGTATACCGGCATGAGGAGAATGAGCGTGAGGAAAAAAATGACGATTCCATATAAGAAAAAGGTGGAAACGATGAACCCGATGCGGCGCAGTCCGGTTCGGTAACCGCCCAGCACATGCGTTTTGAATTTGGCCTCTTTCTCCTGAATGTATCTCATGGAGGAATAGGCAAAGGGTGTCATGGCGATGAGAATGATGAACCAGGCCACCGGAACGAGCCATGCCTGCAAGCCCATTCCGGCCGTGCCGACAGCCGCTGGTGCGGGTTTTTGCCCATCAGAAATGGAGAGCGTCGCAGCAGTAAGCAGTAAGGAAATCACACCCATCACAACCACATAGGCCAACTGAAGTTTGGCAATGCGCTTTAGGTTGCAGGCAAAGCCGTTCTCGTTGAGCAGGGTGGTGGTACGAGCCATGTACCATACCGACGCACAGAGCAGCAGTACGTTGAGCAAAACGAACGTGACCAACTTGCCCGTGGGTAAGCTGTTGCCCATCGTGTGCATGGCGTTGGTGAGTCCGAAGGCCAGGTATGCGCCCCCAATGACGGAGAACACCAGCAGCGACAGCCAGTTTTTACGCAAGATGGTCATGACGTTTGAGCAGAAAAGAAGGTATCCGGCCTTGATGCAACCCGATATGCTTCTGTTTTTATAGAGATCGTTTTCCATATTCGTTTGATTGATTTGTGGGTGGTTCTATAAATTACCACCGTAAAGTTTTATTTATGTTTGACGGTTTACGTTTTGTCATCTTGCGGTCTCTTTTTGGTTCAATTTGCTTGTTCGTTCAGTCGTATAGCTCGCTATACTCCTTCATTCACAAACAAATTGACCACAAAAATAGCCTCGCAATCTGTCAAAGCTAATTTATAGAACCGCCCTTACGTTGTTTTTGTTCTTCTTTTAAATTCGCTGCACGCAATGGCCGTGGCGATGGCCACGTTGAGACTCTCGGCCTTGTCGGGCAAGGTGGAGAAGTTGGGGATGAGCAGCGGATGGTTGACGCGTGCGCGCAGGTCTTTCGAGATGCCGTTGCCTTCGTTCCCCATGATGATGATGCCGGTCGCGGTGAGCGTCTGTTGATAGATGTCCTCACCATCGAGCAAAGTGCCATAGACAGGGGTTGATGGCGGCAGCGCATCCACAAATTCACAGAGATTCAGGTAGGTGACGTCAACGTGTGCGATGCTTCCCATGGTGGCCTGAACCACTTTCGGGTTGTACACATCCGCCGTGTCTTCGCTGCAAATCACGTTCCTGATGCCAAACCAGTCGGCAATGCGGATAATGGTGCCAAGGTTGCCCGGGTCCTGAATGCCATCTAAGGCCAACACCAGCTCGTGGGTTGGGTCGATGTGAGCGGGCATGTGGCGTTGTTCAAATACGGCCAACACCTCTTGCGGGTGCTGCAATAGACTGATTTTTTGCAGCTCGTCGGGCGATACCGGGAAGATTTGCGGTCGTCTGTCACCCTGGTTGCCCTTCAAAATCTCGTCTTCGTGCCGTTCGAGCCATTGCTCTGTGGCGACGATGAGTTCGGGTTGGAACGACGACAGCAGGTCGTGAACCACCTTAGGACCCTCGGCAACGAACGTGCCATGGGCCAAACGTCCCTTCTTTGTTTGCAGTGCGTTGATGTATTTGAGTTTTGCTTTACTAATCATCCTCTTCGTTTTGATGTGCTTTGGAATGTTGAAGCCAACCACAAAGATAGTAAATTCTTGATTCTTCAACCGCTTATTTAGCATCTTTTTCCTTACCTTTGCAATGATATACACAGAAGAGCCAGTTGCGTGAGCATTCAACAGCGTTCTGTGTCATTGTGGTTTTCATCATTAAACAGGTGCATTTTGAGGAAAGTAAAATTATCGATTTTTTTTCTGACGTTGCTGTTCCTGGTTGGTTGCTCATCGAGTAAATTCATCCCGGAGAACGAGTATCTGTTGCAAGAGGTTGAAATCAAGTCAGATCAGAAAGGCTTTGATGCTGCCTCGTTGGAGCCTTATATCCGGCAGAAAGCCAACTCCAAGTGGTTCTCTTTGTTCAACATTCCGTTAGGAACTTATTCGCTTTCGGGGCGAGATACCACGAAATGGGTGAACCGTACTTTGCGAAAGATTGGCGAAGAGCCGGTGTTGTTTGATACCGTGCAGGCTAACCAGTCGATGAACGACCTGAAAAAGGCTCTGCAAAACGCTGGATACATGCATGCGGAGGTAGACTTGCAGACAAAAATAAAAGGCAAAAAGCTGAAAGCCATCTACACGCTTCATCCGGGAGAGCCATATCGTATCAACCGTGTGAGATATGACATTGCGGACGAACGCATCAAACGAATACTGGCTTTGGACAAACCTCAGCATGCTATTCGCAGCCTAAAGAGCGGATCGCGCTTCACAGTGGAACGCCTGGACGAAGAGCGTAACCGAATAACCAAGCTGCTGTTGGACAGCGGTTTTTATAAATTTCACAAGGATTTTATCGTCTTTGAAGCCGACTCGGCACGCAACAATACCGACATCAACCTGGTGGTCAGACTGTTGAAATACCGTGCCAACAGTGACGCACCTGAGACCAATCATCCACGTTATTTCATTCGTGACGTGAAATTCTCTTCCAGTGAGGAGTCGGGAATCCATCTGCGTCCCAAGGTACTTGAATACAATACGGCCATCAAGGCAGGAGAACCCTTCTCGGCCGCTCATCTACAAGCCACATACAACAACTTTGCTCGGTTGCAAGCCGTGAGGTACACCAACATCAAGTTTAAGGAATTGCCCGACACTACGCTGTTGGATTGTGACATACAGCTGAGCCACAACAAGCCTCACACGCTGTCTTTTCAGCCCGAAGGCACTAACACGGCCGGTGATTTAGGGGCAGCCGTGTCGCTGACCTACGAGAACAGAAACCTTTTTCGTGGCAGTGAGGTGCTGCGGGTGCAGCTAAGAGGTGCCTTTGAGGCTATTACAGGCCTGGAGGGATACAACGACCAGGATTATCAGGAGTACAACGCTGAGGCCAAATTGCAATTTCCCCGCTTGCTGGCTCCTTTCCTTTCCAGCGCATTTCAACGGCGTAGTACGGCATCATCGGAGTTGTCTTTCAGTTACAACTTGCAGAATCGCCCAGAGTTTCATCGTCGGGTTTTGTCCGCAGCGTTTAGATATCGATGGAACGAACCGAAGCGATATTCGTCCTATCGCGTGGACTTGATTGATCTCAACTATGTTTATATGCCTTGGATTTCTGATACGTTCAAGCGCGATTACCTGGACGACGTCAGCAGTAGGAATGCTATCTTGCGATACAACTATGAGAATTTGCTAGTCATGAAGATGGGGTTCGGCTTGAGATTCAATAATGGTCGGCATGCCATGATTGCCAACATCGAGACGGCCGGCAACATTTTGAAGGGCTTTTCTAAAGTGCTGTCCTTCCGTAAAAACGCGCAAGGACAGTACACCTTATTTAATACGGCATACGCACAGTATGTCAAAGGCGACTTCGACTATACCCGTTTGATTACTTTTGATACGCACAACTCACTGGCGTTGCACATAGACTTGGGGCTTGCTTATCCGTATGGCAACTCGAAGATTTTGCCTTTTGAGAAGCGATACTTCTCGGGTGGAGCCAACTCGGTGAGGGGATGGAGCGTCAGGGAGTTGGGGCCGGGCAGCTTTCGCGGTACCGATGGGCGCATCGACTTCAGCAACCAAACGGGCGACATGAAGCTGGACATGAACATAGAATACCGCACCAAGTTGTTTTGGAAATTCCATGGAGCGGCTTTCGTGGATGCCGGAAACATTTGGACGTTGCGACAATATGAGGAACAACCAGGCGGTCAGTTCAAGTTACACGAGTTTTATAAGCAGATAGCCGTGGCCTACGGACTGGGATTGCGCCTGAACTTCGACTTTTTTATCCTGCGGTTTGACATGGGTATGAAGGCCATCAATCCTGCTTATGACACACAGCGGGAGCATTTCGCCGTGCTTCACCCTAACTTTGGCCGCGACTTCACCTTCCATTTCGCGGTGGGTATGCCCTTCTAATAGCCATACCTTCCAAGAGAATGACGCATGAATCGGCCTTCCGTCTGTGCCAGTCAGTGGCGGTAATTATCCAAACAGGGCACGGAGGGCTTCCTCAACTTTACGCACGGGGTGGAGGGCTATCTGGTATCGTTGTGGATTGATTCCCTGCAAATTGTATTTAGGGAGAATGAGATGCGTGAAGCCTAACTTCTCGGCTTCAGCGATGCGCTGCTCTATTCTGCTGACGGGACGCACCTCTCCACTGAGGCCTACCTCGCCAGCCATGCACCATCCGCTCTCGATGGGTGTGTCTACGTTGCTGGACAAGACCGCTGCGATGACGCTCAAGTCCATGGCCAAATCAGTGACGCGCAGTCCTCCGGCAATGTTGAGAAACACGTCTTTCTGCATGAGTTTAAAGCCCACCCGCTTTTCCAACACGGCCAAAAGCATGTTCAACCTACGCTGGTCAAAGCCTGTGGCTGATCGTTGTGGCGTTCCGTAGGCAGCAGAAGAGACGAGAGCCTGCGTCTCCAACAGGAACGGACGAACGCCTTCGATGGCCGATGAGATGGCGATGCCGCTCAGTCCGTCGTGATCTTGCGTGAGCAACAGTTCGGATGGATTGCTCACTTGCCTAAGTCCGTCTTGCTGCATTTCATAGATTCCCAGTTCCGACGTGCTGCCGAAGCGGTTTTTGATGGCACGCAAGATACGGTATATATAATGTTGGTCGCCCTCAAACTGGATGACAGTGTCCACGATGTGCTCAAGAATTTTGGGGCCTGCCAATGTTCCTTCTTTGTTGATGTGCCCGATTAAGATGACGGGGATGCCACTGTTTTTGGCAAAATGAAGCAGCAGTGCCGCGCATTCCCTTACCTGAGAGATGCTGCCCGGCGAGCTTTCCACATGCTCTGTTGCAATGGTTTGGATGGAGTCTATCACCACCAGTTCCGGCTTGACGGTCTTGATTTGCTCGAAAATCAGTTCCAGAGAGGTTTCGCACAGGATGACCACATGGTCACTTTCGGCATTGGACAGTCTTTCAGCACGCATCTTTAGTTGGTGCGCACTCTCCTCTCCGCTGACGTAGAGCACCCGCTTGTCTGTCATTTGGAGGATGGTTTGCAGCGTCAGCGTACTCTTTCCGATGCCCGGCTCGCCTCCCAAAAGGGTGATAGAGCCAGAAACAAGTCCGCCTCCCAGCACGCGGTTCAGCTCTTCATCGTGCATGTCGATGCGCGGTTCGTCAAGCGTTGAGATGTCTTTCAGGCGCAACGGTTTGTTCTTGTCCGTGTTGCCTTTGAAGGCACTGACGACTGAACGGGCTGTTGATTGCGACGTATCAGAGCCGATGCGTATCTCCTTGAAGGTGTTCCATTGCCCACAATTGGGGCATTTGCCTATCCATTTGGGCGAATCCTGACCGCAATTAGAACACACGTAAGCTATCTTTTCTTTTGCCATGGTGGTGGAATTGTTGATAGACAAAAGTAATAATAATTTTCTGAGAATCAAAATTAATGTTTAATTTTGCAAGGTATGAAAAAGTTATTGCTTTTAGTCGTGCTGCTCATCTCGCTGGTTGCTTGCCAACAGTCCACAACAGAGCGCCAACAAGTGACGAAGGCTCAACGTGAAAAGTTGCGTCAGGAGAATGCCGAGGTACTGAAAATTGCCGTGCTGCCAACGCTCGATTGCCTTCCACTCTATGTGGCCCAAGAGCTGCGACTGTTTGATACGCTGCATGTAGATGTCAGACTCAAGCCCTTTACAGCGCAGATGGATGCCGACACAGCCATCGTCGGTGGCAGCGTAGAGGGCATCATGTCCGACCTTGTGCGCATGGAACGGCTGAAACGAAAGGGACTCAAGCTGGATTATCTCAGTGCCACCAATCTGCAATGGCAGCTCATCAGTAACAAAACGGCGCGCTTAAAACAACTCAATCAGTTGGGTGATAAGATGGTGGCGATGAGCCGTTTTTCGGGCACCGACTATCTCACCGACGAGAGTCTCAAAGGGGTGAAGACCAAATCAAGGGTCTATAAGGTTCAAATAAATGATGTGCATGTGCGTTTGCACATGTTGCTCAACAACGAAATGGATGCCATGTGGCTGACTGAACCGCAGGCAACGACCGCGCGACTGTATCATCATCAGGTGCTGACGGAGAGCGAGAAGACGGGCACTCGATTGGGTGTGTTGGCTTTTCGCACCGATTCCATCAAGGGAAAGCATCGCACAGCGCAGCTCAAAGCGTTCGGCCGTGCGTACAACATGGCTGTAGATTCTATCAACAAGCATGGTGTTCAGCACTTTTCCTCACTAATCAGGACATATTGCAACACCGACCAAAGAACGGTGAATGCTTTGCCAAAACTCAAATATGCCCACCTTTCCAAGCCCGACCCCAAAGATATTGAAAAAGCTCAACGCTATGTAAAGTAGCCGTTGGACGTAGTTTATCATTAACATAGATTGTATTTTGGAATACACAGATAGCGATTTACAGCTGATTAAGGATGTCATTACATCCGAACAGAACGTAGGAGTGGCCTTGAAAACCCTTCGTTCTTTTATCAAAGTGTGTAAACTTCACGCTTTTAACGCACGCATCAGTCGTATCGAAAGCGATTACGAACTCATGAAGTCTTACATGCGCAAGGGTCTCAATGACCCCCAGTTTGAGGAGGTTTACGACCGTTTGTTGAAAACACTGTATGTCCTGAACGCTGACGTGCAGTTGGCTGTGTTCCTCAACGAGAATCCTTCGTACCAAGCAGCCTATATGGACGTGCAGTCGCTGGATGCCGATTTTGACGTGATTAAGAAGCGATTGGAGGCGTTCGTGCAGGATATAGCGTTGCTTTCGCTCGAGCCTCAGGATGCGCAAAAGGTCAAAAAACAGGAACTTTACGACCGACATCAGCAATATGTCAAAAAGCTTTTCAACGCCTTGCTGGTGTCTCCGCAATGGAACGAAAGCACGGCTAAGTTCGCCCAAGAACTGCTTTTGTCGCCCACCATCGACGCCATTGACGCCCAATTGTTGCTGAGTGGCGTGATGCTGTCGGCCATCCAACTATTCGACATCCATCAGTTTCAAACGTTGGTGCAGGTCTATTGCCAGGCAACCGATCCACATCTTAGGCAACGGGCATTGGTAGGCATCGTGCTGTCGTTACCGGAAAACGAGGGAGATATCTATCCAGAGATACAACAAGCCATCAACACTTTGTGTCAGAATGAGCAAACCTGCCGTGAATTGGTGGAGTTGCAAATGCAGATGTTCTACTGTATGAACGCCGATGCCGATAACGAGAAGCTGCAAAAAGACATCATCCCCAACCTCATGAAAGGCAGTAACATCAGCATTTCGCGTGCGGGCATCGTGGAAAAAGAAGAAGATGAGGTAGATGAAATGCTCAACCCGGGGGCAGCAGACAAGGCCATGGAGGAGATGGAACGCAACTTCAACCAAATGATGAATATGCAGAAGGCTGGGTCGGACATCTATTTCGGTGGCTTCTCACAAATGAAACGGTTCGCGTTCTTCACCACATTGAGCAACTGGTTCGTACCTTTCTACGAAGATCATCCTGAACTCAGGCAGGTGAACGACAAACTGGGTGGCAACAAATTCATGCAGTTGTTGCTCGAGAGTGGCCCATTCTGCGACTCGGATAAATATTCTTTTGCGCTGGCACTGTCGTCAATCATTGACAAAATACCTCAAAACATGCGCGAAATGCTCAACAGTCAAGACATCCTTGGCACCTCGGTCAGCATGGAAGAGAAAAACAGTTCTGCCTACATCAGGCGAATGTATTTGCAGGATTTGTACCGTTTTTATCGCATCTACCACAACAAAAACGATTTTCACAATCCGTTTGATACAAGCGCTCGCGAAAACAATGCGTTCTTCGTGATGTGCCCTTATTTTCGTGAGTCGCCCTTGAAGGATAGGATGACGGAAGTAGGAAAGTTCCTTTACAAGCACCATTTCTACAGAGAGCTGTTTCAATTGCTCGACGCGTACATGGATAGTGAAGACATAGAGTATTGGCGACTGGCTGCCATGGCGTATTATCGAGAGAAAGATTATCGGTCGGCCGACATGGCTTACACGAACGTTTTGGAGCTGAATGCCGATGACATGCAGGCCATTCGTGGGAAGGCACTCACCGGTTTTTATCTGGAAGACTATGAGCAGGCAGTCGAATACAACAAAAAGTTGTTGGAACTGGATGCCACGAACGAGCATGTGCAGCTGAATTTAGCTGTGTCCCTGATGAACAATGACGAGATAGAGGAGGGGATGAGCCTGCTGTTCAAGTTGAATTACGACCACCCCGAGAATCTTTCCATCCAGCGTTCGTTGGCTTGGGGGTATCTCCGACAACAGAAACCTCAGCAGGCAGCTCCCATCTACACGCGCCTGTTGGCCAATCAGCATCGCATGCCAACCGATTGTTTGAATGCCGGTTATTGCCAATGGTTTCTGTCCAATATGGAAGAGGCCATCAACTTGTTCAAGCAATATGTGACGGAAACGAATAAAGAACGACCGATGCCGGGCGCCAACGCTTTGCTGCATGATGTGTTTGTGATGGATGCCGACCTGTTACAACAGTATGGTATCGGAGCGAAAGAGGCTTTTGTGATGGAAGATTTGGTAGCCAATGAGTAGTCGGGTCTAAACGTGATGCCTTTTTAACGCAGGGTGATGACGGTTGGCTCGTCACCCTTTTTCCCAACATCCATCCATATAAAAACGGCCCCAAGCATGGATATATGCTTAAGGCCGCTACATTTTTTGTCCAATAAAGGCTGGTTCTATAAATTAGCTTTGTTAGATTTTGAGCTTTTTTTTGAGGTCAAAATGCAAGAGAGTGAAGGAGTGTAGCGAGCTACACGACTGAACGAACTTACATTTTGAACCAAAAAGAAGCCAAAAGATAACAAAAAATTTGTCTCACGCGTTCACGCGTCAGTCCCAGCTGATCGCCAATTTCTTCCAGTCCCTTCTCGTGACGACCAATGCCGAAGCATTCTTTGATAATGATGATCTCACGCTCTTTCAGCACCTTGTTGAGCACCGCATCGAGCTCTTGTGCCATCGACTCGTGGTCCACATGCCTGTCGGTTCTGCTGTCTTCGCCGCTAGGCATCACGTCGAGCATGGTGTTGTCTTCGCCGTCTTGGAAAGGAGCATCTATGCTCACATGGTGTCCGTCGGCCATCATGCTCTGACTGATTTTGTCTTCATCGATGTTCGTTGCATCCGACAACTCAGAGATTGAGGGACGGCGATGGTTCTCTTGTTCAAACCTGTTGATTTCGTGATTAATCTTGTTGAGCGATCCCACCTGGTTGAGGGGCAGTCTGACGATGCGGCTCTGTTCTGCAATAGCTTGCAAGATGCTTTGGCGAATCCACCAAACGGCATACGAAATGAATTTGAATCCACGCGTTTCGTCAAACTTCTGGGCAGCCTTAATCAGCCCAATGTTGCCTTCGTCAATCAGGTCTGTCAGTGATAGTCCTTGATGCTGGTATTGTTTAGCTACAGAAACAACGAATCGCAAATTGGCAGTGACAAGCTTGTCTTTGGCTCTTTCGCCTTCTGGTCCGCCCTTCTTAATCTTTTGTGCGAGTTCTATTTCCTCGTCAATTGATATCAGGGGTGCGCGGCCTATCTCTACAAGATATTTGTCTAACGCTTCACTTGAACGATTGGTAATGCTTTTCTGAATTTTTAATTGTCTCATCCTAAATACCCTAAACTTCTAACTGATTGATAATCTGAATATTGAATTAATATGTACAATAAACCTTGCAAAGGTACTTATTTTTATCGAAATATCCTAATGATTGTGGCGGCTGAACATTTAAACTTCATTAAATGTACTTTTTTAATGTTATTTCTCGTCGTGGGCGAGTTTGCTCATGCCATGGTAGTAAGGATTGACCACGTGGATAGGAGAGGCGAAATGTGATGCTGAATTTTCTTGACAGCAAGGCTTTCGCTCCTTGGCTTATTTGCAAGCGGCGGTGAAGGTCGTTGCAAATACGGCAAGCACGGATTGTTTTCGTAACCATTTGGTATTCGGTTGTTTGTAATTTTTATGCGTGTTTAAAGATGCGTTTAATACGGATTTTGATGAAAAGCATTGCTTTAACACGCCAATCTACATGCCTTTGTGGGTCAATGGCATGCAGATTGCTTGCCAAAAGGGTGCAAATAGGGCGACCAACTCATGGCTTTTGCCCAAAAATACGTTTTTTCCACCCAGCCAATCGCCTGTTTTGCATCCCGAAAGCCTATTAATTTTTTCTAGATTGCAAGTTTTAAAACCCAGTTTTTGGGGCGTTTTTCGAGCAAAACATTTTACATTCGTAGGGACGCAGGCCATCGCGTTTCTTATTTTCCTGGGGCGGAATGTATCACATTATCAGGCCCAACCGTGTTTCAAACCGTGATAAATCACGCCCTTTCGGTATAAAATATCCCCTGTGGATAAATGCATAACCAAATTGTAACCAATATGTAACGATTATATGAAAATATTTAGTTAATTTTGCAGTGAAATAAGTATAACAGGTTTTCATGCCTCTTTTTTAATTAAAAATTAACACAAAAATGCAGAAAAAAATTGTTTTTCTGATGTCCATGATGATGTGTTTGTGCACATCAATGATGGCACAGGTTACAACATCCGCAATGAGTGGTAAGGTTACCCTTGAGGGAACCGGCGAAGAACTCATTGGTGCGACCGTCCAGGCGGTACACGAGCCTTCTGGAACTACCTATTCGGCAGTGACCAACGTGAACGGACGTTTTAACATTCAGGGTATGCGTACTGGTGGTCCTTATGCCGTTACGGTGAGCTACGTGGGACACCAGACAAAGACTTACAAGGATATCACGCTTCAGTTGGGTGAGGTGTATAACCTTGGCGTCACTCTTTCGGAAGATGCCGCCATGCTGGGCGAGGTTATTGTCAGTGCAACGGCTTCCAAGTTTGCGCAAGAGAAGACCGGTGCATCGACCAACATCAACAATTCGCAGATGATGAATCTGCCTACGGTAAGCCGCAGCATCACCGACATCACACGTCTTTCTCCTTATGGAGGCAACGGCATGAGCTTTGTCGGAACAGATGGTCGTACGGCCAACTTCACCGTGGATGGTGCCAACTTCAACAACAACTTTGGTTTGTCATCGGCTCTACCCGGTGGTGGCAACCCCATCTCCATCGAAGCTATTGAAGAGTTGCAGGTGGTGATTGCCCCCTACGATGTGCGCCAAACCAACTTCATCGGTGGTGGTGTGAATGCCATTACCAAGTCGGGTACCAATACTTTCAAGGGCAGTGCGTACGTTTATCACAGAAATGAGAACATGCGTGGCGATGCTGTCGAAGGATTCCAAATACCCGGTGCGCGCGAGAAAGATCGCAAGACTACCTACGGTTTTACGTTGGGTGGCCCGATTATCAAGAATAAGTTGTTCTTCTTCGTGAACGGTGAAACTGAAAAGGTTCCTACGGTGGCTAACCGTTGGAGAGCCTCTGAGGACGGTGTGGCCAACGTTCAAGAGTATATTTCACGTACAACAGCCAAGGATTTGCAGACCGTTTCTGACTTTGTGAACCAGAAATATGGATACAACACCGGTTCGTACACCAGCTTCCCCGCTGACATCAGCAATACCAAGCTGTTGGCACGCTTAGACTGGAATATCACAGACCAGCACCGTTTGGCTCTGCGTTACAACTACACCAAGAACATGACCTGGCGCTCGCCTAACGCATCGTCTATGGATGGCGGCACACGTATGTCGGAAGGCCGTCTGTCACAGGCTTCCATGGCGTATGCTAATACCATGTATTCGATGGACAACCTGGTACACTCGTTCTCGTTCGACTTGAACAGTCGCTTGACAGAGAATCTTTCTAACCAGTTGTTGGCAACCTATTCAAAGTTGGACGACTTGCGTAGTTCTAATTCATCGGAATTCCCCTTCATCGATATCTTGAAAGGCGGACAGGCTTACCTGTCGTTGGGTTACGAGCTGTTTACATGGAACAATGCCGTTCATAACGATGTTTGGAACGTGAAGGACGAGCTGACTTACTATGCAGGAAAGCATAAAATCACCGGTGGACTGGCCTACGAATACAAGATGGCGGACAATGCCTACATGCGTAATGGTACAGGCTACTATCGCTATAGCAGTTTGGACGATTTCATCAATGGTGCCGCTCCCGAGATTGTGAACCTCACTTACGGCTATGGCGGTGAGAGTGCGCCGGCCGCTCGCGTACGCAGCAACAAGATTTCTGTATACGGACAGGATGAATGGTCGGTGATGGACAACTTCAAGTTGGTTTACGGTTTGCGTATTGACAACCTCTCATTCGTCAACAGCGACTTGATCACCAACAAGGCTATCTATGACCTTGATTACGATGGGCGTCGCATCGATACGGGTAAATGGCCTTCAGCCAACTGGATATTCTCGCCGCGTGTAGGATTTACCTGGGATGTCTTGGGAAACAAGTCGCTCAAAGTGCGTGGCGGTACGGGTCTCTTTGCCGGCAACTTGCCACTGGTGTTCTTCACCAACATGCCTACCAACGGTGGTATGGTGCAGTATCAGGCACAAATCAACGCTGCCAACGCTGCCAAGCGAGGATTCGATATGGATACCTTTGCAGGCGGACTGGTGACTGATGCCAATGGCAAAGCCACGCAGAAAGCGCTCTATGACAAGCTGATTTCTTTGGGCTATCCTTCTACTATCAAACCCGAGGACGGAACGGTTCCATCTGCTATCGCCGCCGTGTCAGAAAACTTTAAGTTGCCACAGGTATGGAAAGCATCCGTGGCTATCGACTATCAAGTACCAGTGTCGTTCCCATTCACCTTGTCGGGTGAGTTTATTTACAATAAGACGCTTAACGAAACCACCATTTCAGATTGGAGTATTCCTTCTGTGGGCGGGTTCGCTCGGTTGAATGGTGTGGACAACCGTCCTATCTATCCTACGGGATTCCGTACCAACACCAAGGCTTTTGTCTTGGAAAATACCAGTCGCGGCTATGGTTGGACGGCTAACTTAACCGCCAATGTACAACCGGCAGAGTGGGTTAGCTTGATGGCTGCCTATACTCACAACGTGGCCAAGAGCGTGACGGGCATGCCAGGTTCTAACGCAGAGTCGGCATTCACCTACGTTCCAACAGTGGAGGGACCGAACCACATCAAGTTGCACAACTCGCAATACAACACGCCCGACCGATTGGTGGCATCGGCTACCATCCACGACAAGAGCGGTAATCACTATAGTTTGTTCTATGAAGGATGGAGAGGTGGAGCCAACTACTCGTTCATGACCACCAATGATATGAACGGTGACGGATACAATTATGATGCAATCTATATTCCTACCGATCAGCAAGTGGCCGACAAGCAATTCCGTTTCGTATCGGAAGATGACCAAACTCGTTTCATGGACTATGTGCATGCCAATGGTTATCTGAGCAAACATCAGGGCGAATATGCCGAGGCTTATGCGCTTTACTCTCCTTGGGTTCATCGCATTGACTTCGCTTACAAGCACGATTTCAAACTCAACGTAGGTAAGACCAAGCATGGTTTGCAGCTGAGTTTCGACATTAAGAACCTGCTCAACCTCTTTGACTCAAAGTGGGGTGTGGCCAAATACTTGAATCCTGCCATCGGTTCGGATGCTCGTATCCTCAAATACGAGGGTGTTGACACAGACGGCGTGGCTAAGTTCTCTACGCCAAAATCCATCAATGGCAACACAGAAACGTTTACACCGAGCTATTCTATCGGCCAGTGCTGGTACATGTCGGTGGGTATCAAGTATACGTTCAACTAAAGTCAAGCATACATTTAACTAACAGTAAAACAAAAGGATATGAAACTAAAATATATCATTCCATCGTTCATCGCAGTCATTGCCATGTTTACAGGCTGTGCGGACGACAATGAACCCACCTATTTGGACAACCTGAAGGTGTCTTCTTCTTATGTGGCTTTCGATGTGAAAGGTGGAACACAGAAGATTACCGTAACGGCTACGGAAGATTGGAGCATGGACTTCATGGTTCCGGTGAAGGCTGATTCGCTGGATGATGAAAAGGGTATCGTGAAATACAACGTGCCAACAAGTCAGATGGCAACCAAGGAAAACAAGTGGGTTAAGGTGTCACAATTGAGTGGTGGCGCTGGAACTACCGACATTTCTTTCACCGTTGGCGCTACAACGGCCACGCGTTCGGTTACCGTACGCATCAAAGCCGGCGACAAATATCAGAACATCATCGTTGCTCAGATTGACGATTCTCCTACGCCCGAAAGTACTGTGAAGGACGTATTGAAGGGCGTTGACAGCAAAACCTACCGCGTGACAGGTATGTGTGGTAAAATCATTAACACCTCATACGGCAACTGGTACATGGTTGATAACGAGGGCAACGAGCTCTATATCTATGGTACAAAGGACGCATCAGGTGCATACAACTGGAAGAAGTTTAACATAGCTCCTGGTGATCTCGTTACTATTGAAGGTGCCAGGACAACCTATAAGTCGACTATTGAGATTGTGGATGCCACATTTATCTCAGTGAAGAAGGCGCTCTTGCTCAGCAAAGAGACCAACAAAACCATCGACAAGGAAGGCAAACCGTTCAACATCACCATCACACAGAAAGGCGAAGGCTTGAGTTTCAAGTCGGATGTCGACTGGATGACGATAGAGCCAGGCTACACAGTCAACAAGAAGGGTGACTTGGTGTTCACCATCAACCCTTCTGCAAACGCCACAGGTAAGAACCGTGAAGGCACACTTACGTTCAAGAGTACCAAGGGAAAGGAAGAGTCTGTGTTGACAGTTTCCGTTATTCAGCTTGGCACAACTCCTGTCACCACAGGCGGTATCGCAGGAATTTCATCTGCCATATCGGCCAGTACAGACAGGAATAAGCAGGTAAACTTCGACGTTATGCTCACCGATGCAAAGGTGACCTACAAGAATGGCAGCAACATTTTCGTTGAGGACGCAACGGGTGGCTTGCTACTTTACAGTGGCAATTCAAGTCTTGCTGTGGGTGATGTCATCAATGGACGTGTGTGGGGCGCTGGCTATGCATACAACGGACTTCCTGAAGCCACGTCGTTGCAAACCGAATTGGCCAAAGTAACCAAAGGTGATGCACCCAAACCAATGGAAGTGACGCTTGCACAGCTTGCGGCTGACTACGGAAAATACATCAACCGTTATATCCTCATCAAAGACGCTACCGTGGGTAAGACCATTGACGTGAAGTACTCGGGCGTGAAAAGTGCAGGTGAGTTGACAGATGGCACCAACACTTTTGCCTTGAACCATCAACGATCAGGCAAGTACAACGGTAAGAACATTTATTATTATGTGCAGGCTGCCAAGGACAGCAAGGTGAATGTTGTTTGCATTCCTTCTGTTTACAAGACTAAAAAACAATTGAATATCTGGGACAAGAGTTGGATTCGTAATAAGTAACGATTCCTGAATAAGATTTATTATGGAGAGGGTGCGCTTCACGGCATGCCCTCTTTTGCTTTGAAATACAGAAGAAAATTAAATGACATCATCTCTTTGTGGTGTGTCATTAATTAATTATCTTTGTCGTACAACTAAAACATACATGAACATTATGGTTATAGATTTCAATGATTTAGACGAACAGACTATCGAAGGTTTCAAAGGAGGAAAAGGCACACTTGTTACGCGCAACTTTGCGGATGATAAGTGCAAAATCATGTTGAGCACACTTAAGCCAGGCGCATCGACCGGACTTCATACCCACGTTGATAATTGTGAGGTGGTCTATGTCTTAGAAGGAACATTGACGTGTCATGATGATGGAGAGGCAAAACAAGTGCAAGCCGGTCAAGTGCATTATTGTCCAATGGGGCACCAACATTACATGGAAAACCTTACTTCGTCGGATGTCCGTTATTTTGCCATCGTTCCAGAGCATCATTAAGAATATGTTCTCAGCATGAACAGTCATGTATCAAAGCAACATTTTTGTCGTATGAATAGGGCAAGTTGCTGATAGATACGAATGTTTGCTATCCATATTCTTTCGGTTATGAGGAAAAATATTTAACTTTGCGGCTGTTATGACGGAAGGAAAAATCATCAATGGGCGTCCTCAACTGGCCATCATTGATTCCAATACGCTGGCTGTGTTGGGATTGAAGCAAATCTTGCAGAATGTGATGCCAGTCATGGATGTAACTACATTCGGCTCGTTTGAAGAGCTGACCGAATGTGCCGTCGACTCTTTTTTCCATTACTTCGTGTCGATGAGCATTGTGTTGGAACACCGTCAGTTCTTCCTTGATCGACAAAAAAAGACGATTGTCTTAGCCGCTTCCACTGACCCATCTACCCAACTTTCTGGTTTTAACAGTCTGTGTGTCAACGTTCCGGAAGACCAGTTGGTGCGTTCGTTGTTGATGTTGGAACAAAATGCTCATGGCGGGGGACAGCGTTTCCCATCTACACTGAAAACATTGAAGACTAAAATCCTGTCTGATCGAGAGATTGAAGTGTTGTCACTCATTGTTCAGGGATATATTAATAAGGAGATAGCTGACCAGTTGAACATTGGCATGACAACGGTCATCACGCATCGTAAGAACATCATGGACAAGCTGGGGGTGAAGAGTGTCTCGGCTCTCACCATCTATGCCGTGATGCATGGGTATGTAGATATCAACAAAATATAAAGGTGTAACCCACCAATGTAACCTCAAAAAGCCTCTTGGCGTTGGTCGTTTTTTAGGTCTATGGCACTTTTTAGCCCGCAGTCTATCGTTATAACACGGGCGCTAACAAGTGAGCAAACCATCCACGCAGCTTCTGCCAAGGCGTTCTAAACTCATCCCAGCTCTTGGGAGTGAGCAGAAAACTATCTTTCTTATCATCATCAAACAACTTGTCCAGCTGGCGAGTAGTGCAGCGATCAACAATCACAGCGTTTTCTTCATAGTCGAAATTAAGGCTCCTGGCATTGAGGTTGGCACTCCCTACCGTGCAGAATTTTCCGTCTACCATAATCACTTTGGTATGGTGAAACCCATCCGTAAACATCCATACGTTCGCCCCTTGCTTCATCAGTTTGTGCGCGTTGTAGAACCCACAGTCGGGTGTTAAGGGAATATCGCTGCTGGTCGACAGCATAATCTCTACTTTCACACCTCGCTTGATGGCCTTTTTCAGTGCTTTCTTGATGCCCCGATTCAGTGTAAAATAAGGATTGATGATTTTCAAACTGTCTCGAGCTGCATCGATAGCTCCCACATAGAACGCCCTGATCATCTCGTTACTGATGCGTGGTTCACGGTTCACGATACCTACCATCTTATCGCCTGAGGTGCTGCAAGTGTCCGACTTGAGTCCCTTGATATGCCCCCTGTTGCGGTGACCTCTATAATATTTTGCGCCATGCACGTTCTGCTTCGCCGTTTTATTCCACATTTTCAAAAAGATACGTTGCAGATCGTTCACCGCTAAACCCTCAATTCTACAGTGCATGTCGTGCCATTTTCCCACCTGACGGGTGCCCTTAATGTAATAGTCGGCCACGTTCATGCCACCCGTGTAGGCCACCTCGCCATCAATGACAACAATCTTGCGATGGTCGCGGCTCAGTACATGATTGATCCAAGGAAAGGTGATGGGGTCAAATTTGTAAATTTCAACACCTTTGGCGCGTATCGAGTCTAGGTGTCGTTTCATCAGTGGACGGTTGTTCGACCAATTACCAAAAGCATCAAACAAAGCTCTTACCTCCACACCCTCAGCCACTTTCTCTTCCAAGATGTCGAACAACAGTCGCGCAATGGAATCGTTTCTAAAGTTGAAATACTCCAGATGCACGCTACTCTTGGCTTGCTTGATGGCCAAAAACAAGTCATCAAACTTCTCTTGTCCGTCCATCAACAGCGTCACACTATTGTCATGTGAGAACGTCACACCCTTCTCTCGCAAGGTCTCAACGATGAGTGAGTCTGAACTCTGCGCATCAACTGACGTGCAGGCGATGAAACATAAAATGAATAATAGAACTCTCAAATTTCAGTCAATGGGGGCTTTTATAGCATGCACGAATAGTGGTCGACGACCCCTAACAAATGGTTGTCGCTGTCAACAACCAGTACCGTATGTATTTTGTACTTGTGCATGATGGTTTGTATCTCTGTGATTTTTGTGTTCGGTGAAACCGTTTTTGGACTCGTTGTCATGATGTCGCTTACCGTTTTGTCGAAGAATTGGGCTTGCCACTTCTCCATGGCGCGTCTAATGTCGCCATCTGTGATTAGTCCTACCACTTTCTCGTTCTCCAATGACACACCCAAGCCCAGTTTTCCTTTGCTCACATGAATGATGGCATCGCCCAGATGCATCTCTTTGGGGATGATGGGCAGGTTGTCTGACCGCATCACGTCCGAGGCTGTTGTGAGCAACCGCTTGCCCAGTTCGCCACCCGGATGAAACTGTGCGAAGTCGTTTGGCTTAAAGTTTCTCACCATCATCAGGGCAATGGCCAGTGCGTCTCCCATGGTCAGTGCGGCCGTTGTACTGCTCGTTGGAGCCAGATTCAGTGGACAGGCTTCTTTCTCTACACGGCATGTGATGTGTGCAGTCGAGTATTTGGCCAGCAACGATTTGGGATTTCCGCTGATAGATACCACCGGTACGCGCATGTGCAGCACCATGGGCAGGAAGCGAAGCAACTCATCGGTTTGCCCACTGTTGCTCAAGGCCAGCACCACATCGTCGGGTGTCATCACGCCCAAATCGCCATGGTAGATGTCCAGCGGATTGATGTAGAACGCTGGTGTACCCGTTGAAGACAGTGTGGCAGCTATCTTGGCACCGATGTTGCCACTCTTGCCAACACCAGTGACGATGATTTTGCCCTTACAGTTGAACATCATGTCTACGGCCTTTTCGAAGTTTTCATCCAGTTGTGGAATCAGCTCCAGCAGTGCCTGCGCTTCATCCTTGATGCACTGTGAGGCGTATTCTCTTACATGTTTAAGCGATTCTTTCGTATTTTCTTCCATGAATCTGTTATTATGTATGCGGTGCGTCTATTGTAGTAGTGATGCGATGAGGGGTTCCAGCTTGTCCAATTCCAACATGTTGGCAGCGTCACTTAGTCCTTCATCCGGTGTTGGATGGGTCTCAAAGAAATATCCCGTTGCCCCAAAAGCTTTCGCAGCGTGTGCCATGGCCGGTATGAATCGTCGGTCACCGATGGTTTTTCCCTCACCCGCACCAGGTCTTTGAACGCAGTGTGTGCAGTCCATAATCACCGTTTTAACAATCTCTCTCATGTCGGGGATGTTCCTGAAGTCAACCACCAGATTGTTGTACCCAAAGCAGTTACCGCGCTCGGTGAGCCATATTTCCTTGGCACCGCTCTCCATAGCTTTCTCTACGGGGTGCCTCATGTCCTTTCCACTGAGAAACTGTGCTTTCTTGATGTTCACGATTTTGCCGGTTGCAGCCGCCGCCACCAGCAAATCAGTCTGCCTACACAAGAATGCGGGTATCTGCAAAATGTCGCACACCTCACCCACAGCTTCCGCCTGCCAGCTCTCATGAATGTCCGTGGTAATCCTCAGTTTGTAGGTTTCCTTGATGTGGGCGAGCATTTGCAGGCCTTTTTCCAGACCAGGACCTCTAAACGAATGGATAGACGTGCGGTTGGCCTTGTCAAACGAAGCCTTGAAGATGATGTCCGTACCGAGCTTTCGGTTGATATCAACCAGTCGTTGGGCAACGGTGTCCAACAGTTCTTCCGATTCGATGACGCAGGGGCCTGCGATAAAGATGGGTTGCATAATCCGTCGTATAAGTTATGTGTACAAAGTTACAGAAATAGCGTTTAATCGCCAAAGCTTTAACATATCATTCGTTGTTCCTTGCCAACTCATCTTGCAAAATTAAGAAATTTTCCGCATTTAGCCCCTCCTTTTCTGTTTTTCCATGCACATTTGCACGGCTCTTTTGTTGAAAAGGTAGCATGTTGGCTAAAACCATTAGCAGCATTTGTTGCAACAACCTCATCATAAATGTGGGTGCCCTGTTTTCAGCCTATCATATCCTATGCTTTTCAATCTCATTGACTTTGCCTTGCAAAAGCATTGACTTTGGCCTCCAATCTCTACGCTATTGAAGGCCAAAGTCATAGAGATTGCAACGCATTGGTGGTCAAGTTGTTGTGAGGTAGATTTGGGGAAGCAAAATAAACCTATAAATTTGGATTCCGCTTCACCATGAAATGGCCGAGGCGGTGCCGATAGCCTTTCCTGTTGATAGAACGCAGCACATACATACCCTCGGGCAGTTTTGACACGTCGGCGTACTTTCCTTGGTATACACGGGTGGTGACCATGGTGCCTTGCAGCGATTCGATAAGCACGAACAGGGCGTCCAGCGTTTGTCCCTTGTCGGGCAGTTGCAGGCGCAGTCCGTCACAGGGCAACAGCGTTGCTGGTGGGAAGTGGGTGGTTTTGATGGGCTTTTGGTGCGTTTGTAGCGGTTCACTCTCGTTGCCATAGCGATCCATGGCCGTCACAGCGTACGCCATACCTTGTGCGATAGGCACGCGGGTAGAGGTTGAGGGGATGCGGGCGGCCACGATGTTGCGCGCGTCATGAATGTCAACGGGCGCCTGCCGACTGGCATAAACGTTGTACACCAGGTAGGGAGCGTCACTGCGATCTTTCGCTCCCGACCAGCTCAACGTGGCTCTGGTGCTGTCCAGACGGAGGCGGGTTGGCGGCATTGGCGGCGTACTGTGTTGCCAGGTCATGGCTGGCACGAGTGCCGGATAGCGGGTAAAATCATTCTCTGCGAAGTCGTAGATGCCCTTGGTGTTGTCTGTCAGGAACTTTCCTCTGAAGTATGCGTGCCCCATACCGTATTGTCTGACAACGTTCAGCTCTTGCTTGATGACGTCGATGGGCCAGTTACGCTCACTGGGCGACATGAAATAGATGCCCAGTCCGGGAACAATCATCCTGCCGCAGCTCTCTTCTTTCCAGTTGATGGCGAAGGGATAAAAGTTGTCGTCTTTGAAGTACAGCATGGGGTAGAGCTGATCCATCAGTCCTGTTTTGAGCCATCCTTGGGCGTCTTGGCACACCTTGGTGTAGGCGTTCCATCCCCGACTGGTGTATCTGGGCAGGTCATCGTACTTGCCAATGGGCGAACAACTCATCTTCACCCAGGGCTTGAGCCGCTTCACCTTTGTGTGAATGGCTTCCACGATGCGGGTGATGTTACGGCGGCCTTCCGCTCTGTTGATGCGAAGCGGCCAGTTTTCGGGATAGCGGATGTAGTCGAGATGAATGCCGTCGATGTCGTAGTTGCGGGTTATTTCTTCGCAGATGGTGGCCAGATAATCAGCTGTTTGAGGCTTTTCGGGGTTCATATAGCCATCTGCGCCAATCCTTCTGGCCAGTGCCGGCAGCTTTCTCCTCATGGTTTTGCAGCCCAACCCGTTCCATTTTCCCAGCGGCATGGTAACTACCCAGGCGTGCAACTCCATGCCGCGGCGGTGGCATTCGTCAATGGCAAATGCCAAAGCGTCGTACCCCGGACTTCTTCCCGGCACGCCCGACAGGCAGCCGTCCCATGGTTCGTAGGTGGATGGGTAAATCATCGTCCCCCTGACGCGGGTTTGCAGCAAGATGGTGTTGATGCCGGCACGCTGGTATTGGTCGAGCAGTTTTCGCAATTCTTCCTGCTGTTTTTCCTTTGTGTACGCGGTGTGTGCGTAGGTTTTAGGCCAATCCAGTCCGCCGATGGTGGTCAGCCACACGGCTCTCACCTCGCGTTTGGGCGAGGAGCATAAGGCGTTTTGCAGCAAAGGGGTGGGAGATTGGGCGGATACAAAAAGAGAGAGCGTTGCCAATATGATGGATAGTGAGAATCGTTTCATCCTGTCTGTTCGTTCAAAAGAATTATGCTGACAAAGATACGGATATTTTTTCGGTTCTCAAATATATTATGTACTTTTGCAAAATACATCACAGCTCCAGCCGTAGCGTTCAATATAGGCTGCAAGTCAGCGTCAACCTTGGTTCAGAAAGGCTTGTGTGTGCGGGGAAAAACGGTGTGAGTGGAGCCTTTTGAGGAGATGGAAAATATACTTACATAAAAGACTTTGATGAAAATGAAGAAGCTATTGACAATGATTGCGGCGTTGCTGATGACCCTCACGGCCAGCGCACAGTTTGAACAAGACAAGACGTATATCGGCGGTTCGTTGACCGGATTGAATCTGAGTTACAGCGGTTTGGACAAGCTCAATCTGGGAATTCAGGCACATGCTGGCTATCTTTTTGAAGACAACTTGATGGTTTTGGGCAATTTGAGCTATCAGCACAGCGGATATGAGTCGGTTCCCGATTATATTTCTGTGGGTGTTGGTGGACGTTACTACATTGTTCAAAATGGCATCTACCTGGGCCTTAACTGTAAGTTGATTCATGCCAACCACAACTACAACGATGTGATGCCTGGCGTAGAGGTAGGTTATGCTTACTTTTTAAGTCGTACGGTGACCGTTGAACCCGCCGTGTACTATGACCAGTCGTTCAAGAAGCACAGTGACTTTTCCACCATTGGCTTCAAGATAGGGATTGGCGTGTACCTGTAAATGGAACAACAATATCCGTCTGTTCTACTCGAAAAAGCCGTCAACGAGTTCTCCAAACTTCCCGGAATAGGGCGAAAAACGGCCTTGAGACTGGTTCTGCATCTGCTGCGACAAAGCAACAGTGACGTTGAACAGTTTGCCTCGGCCATCGCTAAAGTGAAGCAGGAGGTGAAATACTGCCAAGTGTGTCACAACATCAGTGATGAAGATGTGTGTCCTATTTGTTCGGACCCACGTAGGGATACGTCGCTGATTTGTGTGGTGGAGAACATACAAGACGTGATGGCGGTGGAGAATACGCAGCAGTTTCGCGGACTTTATCATGTGCTGGGGGGCATCATCTCACCCATGGATGGCATCGGTCCCGACCAGTTGGAAATACAGTCGCTGGTGCAACGGGTTGAGCAAGGCGGCGTCTCGGAGGTGATTTTGGCCTTGAGTTCGACGATGGAAGGCGACACAACCAATTTTTATATCTCACGAAAATTGGCTCCTTTAGATGTGAAGCTCTCCGTGATAGCGCGCGGAATATCCGTAGGTGATGAGCTGGAGTACACGGACGAGGTGACTTTGGGGCGCTCGATTGTGAACAGAACACCGTTTGAACGATAAGGAAAAAACAAATCTGGCCAAGCTCGGAGGAGGTTGGTTGGGTGTTACATTGATATACATTGAATTCCATGAACCAGATAAGAAGCGTGCAACGCCTGTTGATGATTCAGTTTTTTTTACCCATCATCCTATCCTTATTGATGGTGGTGCTGTTTGAAACGGGTGCCTTAGTATCAGGGGCTTGGGCCGGTTCGGGCCAGAAAGAGTTTGTTTGTTTGGTGGTTATGGAACTACTCACCATCTGTTGCATTCCGCTTTCGTTGCGCTTGTTTAAGTATAAAAAGGTGGCAGAGGCACTGAAAGGCGATGACGCTCAGGCGTTATGCGCGCTCCAAAGGTGGGGCAGTGTGCGCTTGGACGTGTTGGGCGTGCTGCTGGTGGTTAACGTCTTATTTTATTATCTCTTCGTCCATGCGGCGTTTTGTTACATGGCAGTCATTGTTTTTCTGAGTTTGTTTTTCATCTATCCCTCCTTGGATCGTTGCGTGACGGAAACAAAAGGTGACGAGAAGGTTTAACCGTGAAAGATCATGCAAGGAGTGAAGCTGTCTGTCATCATCGTCAACTATAATGTAAAGTACTATCTTGAGCAGTGTTTGATTTCATTAACACGGTCGCTCAAGGATGTAGATGCCGAGATTTTTGTGGTAGACAATGCCTCCGTAGACGGGTCGGTAGACTATCTTTCAGTTAGGTTCCCCACGGTGAATCTCATCAGCAGCAATCATAATTTGGGCTTCGCCAGGGCGAACAATCTTGCCATTAGGCAAAGCAAGGGTGAGTATGTTTTATTGTTGAATCCCGATACAATCGTCGGTGAGCATACCATGCGCCAGCTCATTGATTGGATGGATTCGCACGAAGACGTTGGTGGCGTGGGCGTTCGGATGATGAATCAGCAAGGCTTTGATGCGAAAGAGTCGCGCAGAGGGGTGCCAACACCATGGACGGCCTTTTACAAAATGTGCGGATTGTGTGCGAAATATCCTACGAGTAAACGCTTTGCAAGATACTACATGGGGCACCTACCCTGGGATGAACCAGCCGAGATAGAAATTGTCAGCGGTGCGTTTTTCGCCGTTCCGCGTAAAGCACTCGAGGATGTGGGCTTGCTCGACGAAGATTTCTTCATGTATGGAGAGGACATAGACCTGTCTTATCGCTTGCTTCAGAAGGGTTATCACAACTGGTATCTGCCGTTGAGAATATTGCATTATAAAGGTGAAAGCACCCAAAAATCGTCCTATCGTTATGTGCATGTGTTCTATCAAGCCATGCTGATATTCTTCAAAAAACATTATGGCGGCATGAGCATCCTGCTGGGGTTGCCCATTAAGATAGCCATCTACGCGAAGGCATTCATGGCTTTGATAAGCATGCAGGTGGTAAAGGCCAAACAGGGAGTGGGACTTTTTCGGAGAAAGAAACAAGAGACTGTGCAGTATGTCTTCATCGGAAGTAGCCAATCCATGCGCGAGTGTGAGGAGATTGCGCGGCGAAAAGGACTTAGCGCTCAGTTTGTGACATCCACCTATCGCGATCATCCCGATGGTCATCTGACTTTGAAGTTGCCACAAGCCGACAAGGTGTATATGGTTTACGATACCCAAGCCTACAATTTTGATGAGGTATTGAATATCTTTGCCTCACAACCTAGCGAGAAAGTGTGCCTCGGAACGTATCTGCCAGAAACGAAAATGGTGATTACCGAATCGGAAATATTCTCATAAAACATAGCCAAAATCATGATACATGCGCAGCTAAGGGCCATGGAGCCCGAAGATCTTGACTTGTTGTATAAGATAGAAAACGATGTGAAGTTGTGGAATGTAAGTGCGACCAATGTTCCTTATTCAAGGTATGTGCTGCACGACTACATTGCACATTCCTCCGGAGACATCTACACTGACAAGCAAGTAAGACTGATCATTGAAAACGAATGCGGCAAGACGATTGGCATGGTTGATATCGTTAACTTCGCTCCGCAACATCGAAGAGCCGAACTGGGCATCGTGATTCAAGAGCAGTTTCGTGGCAAAGGCTATGGCAAGGCGGTGGTACAGGAAGTGTTGAAATATGCCAAACGCGTGCTACATCTGCATCAAATCTATGTCGTGGTAGCCGCTGACAAGGGCAATATCTTGGCTTTGTTCGCACAGTTGGGCTTCACCGAGGGGTGCAAGTTGGCCGATTGGCTTTACAATGGAACGGCCTATCGTGACGCTGTCGTGATGCAATATATCTTCAGTGCTGAAGAGGAAGCGAAAAATAAGGGGGAGAATAAATAAAGATTGAGCGGAATACGGGAATCGAACCCGCCTCTCAGGCTTGGGAAGCCCACGCACTACCGATGTGCTAATTCCGCAAGAGAGCCGATACCCGGACTCGAACCGGGGACCTACTCATTACGAATGAGTTGCTCTACCAACTGAGCCATATCGGCGTAACGAAAGTTAACATACAATCAGCTGCTGAAGTTGGATTCCTCAAGTTTTTTAGCTGGTTGATTCTTTTCAGGAAGGATTGGAAGATTGGTTCTTATTTTTCTTGCGCTTATTGAGAAAATGCTTGATAACAAAATAGGCTACCATCAAGCCAAACAGGCTTAAAATCACCACCTTGATATGATCGTTGTACTCTAAAATCTTGTCGTTGAGCTGTTCTTCCGGTACGATGGAGTGCAAATACCAGCCTAAGGCGGCCAGCACACAATTCCAAATGCCGGCTCCGATGGTGGTGTAGAGTATGAATTTCCAAAACTTCATCTTGGCTAAGCCGGCGGGAACCGATATCACTTGCCTGATTCCGGGCAACAATCTGCCGGTCAAGGTGGCTATCACGCCATGGTCATTAAAGTATTTCTCACTCTTTTCTATCTTCTCTTGGTTCAGCAAACACAGGTGTCCCAGCTTGCTGTTGGCAAACCTATAAACGATGGGGCGCCCCAGATAGTAGGCTGCCACATAGTTGGTTGCCGACCCAAGGACAGCGCCTAGGGTGGCAAAGATGATGACGAGCGTGACGTCCAGATGGCCGGCTGCGGCATGATAGGCAGCGGGTGAGACAATCAACTCGGAGGGAACGGGGATCACTGTTCCCTCTATATACATTAATAAGAATACTGTCCAGTAGTTAAGATTCCCCATCAGGGAAGAAAACCAATTCATTGTTTTGTCTGTTTTAGCTTGTTATTATTGCTTTCCTTCATCAGCATTTGTTGAAAGCAGGTAGGGATAATACTCTTCAGTACTCATTCCTTCGGGAAACAAGTCGGCCAAAACCATTTTCGCTTCCATCGGATTTCTCTCACAAGCCAGCTTCACGGCGTGGGCGAATTCTTTCTTTTTTCCCAGTTCATTGGCACAGCGAGCGAAGTAAGCGTAGCCGTCTTGGCAGGTGTCGCCCATGTCTTTGAAGTATGACAAGAATAAGTTGTATGCCAAGTGAACATATCGACAGTCGTAAACGGATATGGCTATCTGTAAAAAAGTGCTGGGTGAATTGTCAGAACTTCTAATTGCTTCCTGAAAAACCTCTTGTGCCTTTTCCAGATAGTCGTTCTCCAAGAGGATGTGTCCTTTGAGCAACAAGGTGTCAGTGTGGTTGTCGTTGGGCAGCTTTTGCTTCTTGTCCAAGTAGGCGAGAGCTTCTTCTACGCGTCCCTGCTGTGACAGGGTAAAGGCTATTTCCTGGTAGATTTCAGGCAAGTTGGAATCCGAATGACGCCCCATCTTCTCTGCTTTCTTGAAGTGAGTGAGTGCTTCTTCTGGTTTGTTGAGATGTAAAAGCGTAACGCCTTTTAGCATCACTACCGATAAATCGTCAGGAACCAGCTTGCTATATCGGTCGAAATAATTCAGTGCCTCTTCGTAATTGCCCAAACTGAAAAGTCCGTTTGCTTTGGTAAGAATGGCTTCTACGTCATCGGGGTTGATGGCAATGGAGAACTCGCTGCTGGTGATTGAGTCGTTGAAATTACTCTTCAAGAATTGCAGCATGGCCAGATTGTTCCAGTAGCTCGTTGAGTAAGGGTCTTCATCAATCAGCTCTTGGAAGATGTTCTCGCAGTCTTCAAGGTTGCCAGTTCCCAATGCAATGCGTCCTTTCAGTTCTTTATAACTGTTGTCTTCATTGGGTTCAAGTCGGTCGAACCACTCTTTTGCGAGGTCAAACTCTTCGTAATCTGCGTATATAGTGGCAACGTCTTGCTTGAATTCTTCCCGTTCCTCATCATCTACCCGCTCAAATCGACGGTGCAACAGTTGGTCTGCCTGCTTTGCTTTTCCGTCCATGATCATAATTTCGGTCAGCGTATAAGTATATTCCACGTCGTCCTTGTCGTCAACATGACTGATGTATTCGTAAGCACGGTCCACATCACCGCCTTCCAAAAGCGTTATTCTGGCTTTGACAGTCCATAGGGTTGTTGACCCTGGAAACAGATTTATCGCCTCGTCAAGCACCGCATGCGCATCGTCTATGCGACCTTTGCCGCGGTAATATTCTGCGATATCGGCAAATTCATCCGCATCCAAATAGATGGAAAGCCCCTGGATATGAGCCTCTTCATATCGTTTTAGGTTATCCTTGAATTCCTTATTATCAAAAAAGTTATATGCTTCTGCCATCGTACAACGAAAGAAAAAACACCCGAAAGGGCAAGGTTATTTGTTAACCTTTGCCCAGGTGTCTTTCAGTCCTACTGTCTTATTGAATACTAAGTGGTCGTCTGTTCTGTCCGGATCGGCCATGAAATAACCGATTCTTTGGAACTGTAGATACTCTCCCGGCTGTTTGTCTGCCGCGTATGCTTCAACGTAACAGTTCGGGAACACGCGCAGACTGTCAGGATTGAGCAGTTCATGGAAGTCCCTTTCATCGGCACCAGGGTTCTCAACGAAGAACAAGCGGTCGTACTCTCGAACCTCTGCCTGCCTACAATGGTCGGCAGATACCCAGTGTAGGGTGCCTTTTACCTTTCTGTTGGCTCCTTCCAAGCCGCTCTTGCTCAGTGGGTCATACTCGGCTTGTATTTCTATAATGTTGCCTTCCTCGTCCTTCGTGCATCCCGTACATTTCACGATGTAAGCGTTCTTTAATCTAACTTCCTTGCCCGGGGTCATGCGGAAGAACTTCTTCGGTGCGTCCTCCATGAAGTCACCACGCTCTATCCAGAGGTTCCTACTGAAGGTGATGTGGTGTGAACCATCGGCCTCGTTCTCCGGGTTGTTGATGGCTTCCATCTCTTCTGACTTCCCTTCGGGATAGTTGGTGATGACCAGTTTCACCGGATCAAGCACTGCACTCACTCGGCATGCCCTCTTGTTGAGGTCATCGCGCACGGCAGCTTCGAGCAAGGCAACGTCGTTCAAGGCATCAAACTTGGTGTAGCCAATGGAGTTGATGAATTTCCTAATGCTTTCAGGCGAATAGCCACGGCGGCGCATGCCGCACAGGGTGGGCATACGAGGGTCGTCCCATCCGGACACCAATCGCTCTTCTACCAGTGAGTGCAGCTTGCGCTTGCTCATCACGGTGTAAGTGAGATTCAGTCGATTGAACTCAATCTGTCGCGGACGGTTGTCCTGCATGTTATCATCCGATCCATCCATTGTCTTGAGAAAGTCAACAAGATGGTCGTATAAAGGACGGTGAGGAACAAACTCGAGCGTGCAAATAGAGTGGGTAACACCTTCGAAATAGTCACTCTGTCCATGGGCGAAGTCGTACATGGGGTATGCGTTCCATTTGGTTCCTGTCCTGTGATGCGGAATGTGTATGATGCGATAGATGATTGGATCGCGGAAGTGCATGTTCGGATTGGCCATGTCTAACTTGGCACGAAGCACCATGCTGCCTTCCACAGCCTCAGGAGTGTTCATCTTGTTGAACAGCTCCAACGACTCTTCGATGGGTCGGTCGCGGTAAGGCGAGGCCGTACCAGGTGTGGTGGGCGTTCCTTTTTGCTGTGCAATCTCTTCAGAGGTCTGCTCGTCAATGTAGGCGAGTCCTTGCTTAATCATCCACACGGCAAAGTCCCAAAGCTTCTCAAAATAGTCGGAAGCATAATATACATTTCCCCATTTGAATCCCAACCAACTGATGTCATGCAGGATGTTCTCCACATATTCGTTGTTTTCTTTGCTGGGATTGGTGTCGTCGAACCGAAGATTGCACACTCCGTTGTATTTTTCGGCGATGCCAAAGTCCATGCAAATGGCCTTGGCGTGACCTATATGCAGATAGCCATTGGGTTCTGGAGGGAAGCGTGTTTGAATGCGACCGCCATTCTTACCCTTGGCAAGATCGTCTTCAACGAGTTGCTCCACAAAACTCAAACTCTTCTTCTCTTCCGTGCTATGATCCTCTTTTACTGTCATAATATTTAATGTTAGTGATGCAAGAACCATGTTTCCATGCGTCTTGTCGTCTACATAATCGTTGTAATGACTGCAAAGATACGAAAAAACTTAAGATATAATAGGTGTGGATGGATAAGAATTTACTCCTTTTCCTCGAATTATGATATAGACGAATCGTGTTTCAGCACAATTGCAGTTGATGATGACGTGCGGCATGCGTCCTGTCATACCCAAACGAAAAACGCTTGAAACTCCTTATTTACAGGACTTCCAAGCGTTATAGTTGCGGAGACATGACTCGAACATGTGACCTCCAGGTTATGAGCCTGGCGAGCTACCAACTGCTCCACTCCGCGATGTTGTTTTCTTGTTTGCGATTGCAAAGGTACGGCTTTTTTGCGAGATAAACAAATATTTCTTTCTTAATTTTATTGAAATATGGTGGATAATCCTTCTAAATGATTAGAAATCAGTTGGATAATACGGATGTCATCCTGCGTATCTATTCAACGGTAGTGTAAACCATCTTGCCTCTGTTTTTTATTTCCCGCAAAACATACCTCAAAGACCTTTGACAATGCGGTATGTTTTCGTGTTTTCAATTGCATTGACTTTGAGCGCCAAAGTCAATGCAATTGGACGTCAAAGTCAATGAGTTTGGATGCCAATGTCATTGACATTGGTTTTCGGGGTGGATGCGCTTGTGTGCCTGTTGGATGGTTTACTCAAACTAAATCACTAAATAATGGTTGCCCATCCTATAAAGAGTGTCTTAAAAAACCTTTTTTCTGTCTTGTATGCTTGCACGCATAAAATAAAAAACATACATTTGCACATCATACAAGGTTTGTGCAATCAACCTGAAGAAAGGAGGAAAATAGATGTCAATATCAAAAACAAGACGGTTATTGGTGGACGTGGCGAGGAAATTGTTTGCCAAGAATGGCGTGGCCAATACCACCATGAATGACATTGCGTTGGCCTCTGGTAAGGGGAGACGCACGCTGTACACCTATTTTAGTTCCAAAGAGGCTGTGTTCTATGCAGTCATCGAGTCTGAACTCGAACGCCTCAGTGACAAGTTGGATGAGGTGGCCAACAAGAAGATTGCGCCACAAGATAAAATCATCGAACTCATTTATACCCATCTCAGCATGATACGCGAAACGGTGGTGCGCAATGGCAACTTGCGCGCAGAGTTCTTCCGTAACATCTGGATGGTAGAGAAGATGAGGAAGAATTTTGATGAAGATGAGATTGAACTCTTCCGTCGTGTATATTCGGAAGGGAAGGAGGATGGAGAGTTCGACATCGAGAACGTTCAACTGGTGGCTGACATCACGCATTATTGCATCAAAGGACTTGAGGTGCCATTCATCTACGGACGCTTGGGACATGGATTGACAGAAGAGAGTAGCAAGCCACTGGTTGCCAAGGTGGTTTACGGCGCTTTGGGCAAGTTGAGTCCCAAAAAGGAGTAGCAAGAAATTCACAATCAAATATTAACTTCAATATTAACACATTCAATTATGGGAATATTAACAGGAAAAACAGCCCTCATCACAGGTGCTGCACGCGGAATAGGAAAGGCTATCGCCATGCGATTCGCTCAGGAAGGTGCCAACATTGCATTCACAGATTTAGTGATTGACGAAGAACATGGTGGTAAAGAAACCGAGCGTGAGCTTGCCGCACTGGGCGTACAAGTGAAAGGTTATGCAGGTAATGCTGCCGATTTTGAAAATACATCCGCATTGGTTAGTCAAATAAAAGAAGATTTCGGTTCAATTGACATCTTGGTCAACAATGCCGGTATCACCAAAGATGGCTTGATGTTGCGCATGACCGAGGCTCAATGGGACGCTGTGATCAACGTAAATTTGAAGAGTGCGTTCAATTTCATCCATGCTTGTGTGCCTGTCATGATGCGTCAACGCCAAGGTTCTATCATCAATATGGCTTCCGTGGTGGGTGTTCATGGCAATGCAGGTCAGGCTAATTACGCAGCATCAAAGGCGGGAATGATTGCGTTGGCTAAGTCGGTTGGACAGGAAATGGGTCCCAAAGGCATCCGTGCTAACGCCATTGCACCGGGATTTATCGATACGGCTATGACGCAGACATTGCCCGAAAAGATTCGTCAGGAGTGGATTGATAAGATTCCTTTGCGCCGTGGTGGCACGGTTGAGGACATTGCCAGCTGCGCTTTGTTCTTGGCTTCCGATCTTTCAAGCTACATCAGCGGCCAGGTAATCCAGGTTGATGGGGGGATGAATATGTAGAGTTATTAGGAGTTGACGAGTTCACAAGTTGACAAGTTGACGAGTTGATAGTTCCGTTATTTGGCGCGTTAACAAAAAGTCTAACATCTTGTTAACTTGTTAACTTAATGACAAATTGACGAGTACATAGTTTCGTTATTGGGCAAATCAATAAAAGGTCTAACAGCTTGTCAACTCGTTAACTCGTCAACTAAATGATAAGTTGACGAGTACATAGTTTCGTTATTGGGCAAATCAATAAAAGGTCTAACAGCTTGTCAACTCGTCAACTTGTCAACTCGTCAACTAAACAACTAATCCATCCATGCTCCCTCTTTACGAAGACAATCACATCATCATTGTTTCCAAGCGAAGCGGGGAAATCGTTCAAGGTGATAAAACCGGGGATGAACCGCTTTCGGAGACAGTTAAACAGTACATCAAGGAGAAATACCACAAGCCGGGAAATGTTTTCTTGGGCGTGGTTCATCGTCTTGACCGTCCTGTTTGGGGGCTTGTTGTCTTCGCCAAAACATCCAAGGCCTTGACACGACTCAACAAGATGTTTAAAGATGGACAGGTGCATAAAACGTATTGGGCCATCACAAAGAATGCGCCACCTGCAGAAGAAGGCGTGCTGACCGATTGGTTGGTGCGCAACGAGCGGCAAAACAAGAGTTATGCGCATCCGCAAGAGGTGCCAAATGCGAAGAAAGCAGTACTCAAATATCGTGTCATCGCCCATTCGGATCGTTATCATCTCATAGAGGTGAACTTGCTGACAGGTCGACATCATCAGATTCGTTGTCAACTGGCTAACATGGGATGTGCTATCAAGGGCGACCTGAAATATGGCGCACCCCGCAGCAATCCCGATGGCAGTATCAGTCTGTTGGCACGCCGAATAACGTTTGTACACCCCGTTTCTAAAGAAAATATTGTTGTTGAGGCTCCATTGCCGCCCAATGATAAACTGTGGGAGGCATTGGCATCGGCCGTTATACCCTAAATAAGATATGAAGAAAATCGTGATTGCCATTGACGGCTATTCATCATGTGGCAAAAGTACCATGGCCAAAAATTTGGCTCGCCAGTTGGGATATGTCTATGTAGACACGGGCGCTATGTACCGCGCCGTGACGCTCTATGCGTTGCGCCATCAGTTGTTTAAAGCCGATGGTGAGGTGGATGCGGCATCCTTGCAACAGTGCATGCCCGACATCCGCATTTCTTTCCAATTTAATAAGCAGACGGGCAAGCCCGACACCTACTTGAATGACGAGTTGGTAGAACAAGAAATCAGGACGATGCAGGTGAGCGAAAAGGTCAGTAAGATTGCGGCTCTCCCCTTTGTACGCACCGCGTTGGTGGCCCAACAGCAGCGCATGGGCGGGGACAAGGGCATCGTGATGGATGGTCGTGACATCGGAACGGTGGTGTTTCCGCATGCCGAACTCAAAATATTTGTAACGGCTTCTGCTGAAGTTCGTGCGCAACGTCGCTATGATGAGTTGCAGCAAAAGGGTATGCCTGCTCGTTACGACGACATATTGAAGAACGTGCAAGAGCGCGATTACATCGACTCTCATCGTGAGGTGTCGCCTCTTCGCAAGGCTGACGATGCCATCGAACTGGACAACAGCAACCTGACGATTGATGAACAACAACAATGGTTGTTGCATCAAGTAGACAAAGTGCTTCAACAGGGGTAGTGATGACCCTTTTTGACAGTTGTCCTTCTCATAGACAAAGCTCTCGTTGGATGCAACGATTCACAAATTCAATTATAAACAATCATGAAGATGAGCAAATCAATTTCATTTAGTTCCGCCTTTCGCCTCTTGGCCCTTGCGCTGTTTGTTACGCTCACTGTCCAAGTAAAGGCGCAGCGTCGTCCTGTCGATTACCAAGTAGCAGGAGGTGTGGTGCTTTATCGCGGCACGCCTTTGTCCATGGCTGATGTGTATTCGTTTGTCAATTTGGGGCATGGTTATGCTAAAGACGCTTATCATGTTTACTATCTTGGCGATGTGTTGCGGTATGTTGATCCTCGTACATTCAGGTTAAAACGTGATGACTACCATCGTCCGTACGATGGTGATGACGGTTTTATGTATCGTTCACGGGGATATATGATTATGTCGCATGCCGTGCTGTTCAATGGCAAAAACGTAGAAGGAGCCTCGGCGCGTAGCTTTCAAGACCTGGGTGGATATTACGGAAAAGATACTTTCAATGTGTTTTTTATGGGACGCAAGTTGTCTGGTGCCAGCGGTAATTCGTTTCGGTATTTAGGTGATGGCTATGCGAAAGATTCTTTTGACGTTTATTTTATGGGCCGTAAAGTTAACGGTGCCAGTGCTAGTTCCTTCCAAGTTGTGGGCGATGGCTACGCCGAAGATACTTTCAACACCTATTATCAAGGGCAGAAAATCGCTGACTAAACTCACCAAACTTATCAGCTTACTAACTTATAAACTCAAAACTCACCAACTTATAATCTCACAAACTCACCAAATTTATAAACTCATAAACTCAAAAACTCACAAATGATTCATGGACATGAAGTCCTGCAAATGATGCAGGGAAACAGCTATTCAAGCAAAGAAGAATTAGTAAAAGCAATTATCAGTCGTTTCGGAGAAGCCGAACGCTTCTATACCTGTTCGGCAGAAGGAATGACAGCGGCGCAACTGGTCGACTTTCTCGAGCAGCGCAGCAAGTTTATGCCCGCGCATTCAGATGGGTTTACCGTAGACACGTCAAAAGTGTGTAACCATTAAAGCAGCAAACTTGCACCTTTATTTTTCATATCAATAAAGGTCTCAACGCCCTCCTGATTTTTGATAAAATACAAGGCGAAAAACAGAAAACTTTACGTTTTTTCGGCCTTATAGTTTCAATATTTGTCAGCGCAAGGTAAGTTGCTTCCAAATACGCTGAAAATAGGAGGCGTTGATAATCAGCTATATAGGCTCTTTGCTCACCAGAATCACATCTGTTTTCTTGGTAAAAGCATTGCTTTTGTGCCTTTTCGGGCGTTTAATAGGTAGTCTTTTGCCCTCTTAACCCTATGCTTTTGCACGATAAAGTCATTGAGTTTGCGTACCAAGAGCTTTGCTTTTGAATGAAAAGAGGGTAAAACGGGTCAAAAAGGGTACATGAAATAACCTGTTTAATGCTAGTTTTCAGAAAACTCAGTACAAAAAAACTGACGTATCTTGACAGTAATTTTTCTTTATAATTGAAACGCTGTACTGATAACAATCGACTGGCTTGAAACGTGATACTTGCCGTAGGCCAGGTTCAACTTGAAGCGGTTGAGGTTGATGCCGGCCCCACATGAGAAGCCTGCACCATGATTACTCTCCTCGTCTGCGCTGGCAATGGTCATCTCGTCGGCACGCCGGAAGTTGTAGCCGGCACCCACCCAGATGCGGTCAGACAGCAGGATATCGATGCCACCCACCAGGTGATTCATGAATTTATAGTTCCAGTGCGTGAGGTCAACCAGTGTGGCGTGAAACCGTAGTGGCGTGTGTACCAGTCGTTTGCTTACGCCCAGCTGCACGTCTAAGGGCATGCTTTCGTAGGTGTCGTCGTAGCTTTTGAGCTGTCCGCCCAGGTTTTTGGCCACGAACGACAGCGACAGCTCGCGCTCAGCATCATAATAATTCAGTCCGAGGTCAACGCCCATGGCCAGCGAGTTGTAGCCGCCGATGTACGAGGTGATGAACTTAGCGGTGATACCTCCGGCCAATTGGTCGGTGAGCAGGTACGAGAAATAGCCAGAGAAGGCGATGTCTTTGGCTGAAAATTCGCCAAGTTGCTGGTTCTCGGCCGTGGTTTGTTTCATCTTACCATAGTCAATGTATAGTGCGGAAACGGCTGCCGAGGCCCGCTCTTTAATCACTTTGTTGAACGCTGCGCTCAACATGTTGGCCCCGGCCATGTAGTTCATGTAGTTCAGGTTGATGGTCTTGTCGTTCACAGTCGACAGCAGTGCTGGGTTGTGGAATATCAGAGCCTCGTCATCTTCCACCAACGAAATGTTCTCACCCCCCAATGCTGAGGCGTGAGCACTTGCTGGCAGACGTAGAAAGTTGTACACATTCTTACTTTCTTGCGCTACGGTGGTTGTGGCAACTGCTGTGAGCAAGAGGACGAAAAGGGATTTTTTCATTTATTTTTCCTAATTTATGGGCAAAGATACTACTATTTTCAAATAACTCGTTATCTTTGTACATCTAATCCGTTTGGTAAACAACGTAAAAAAGAAGTGTTTATTGCGGTCGTTCAGCAGTCATTGCACGGCGTCCGACTATTCTCATCGTGAAGCAGCAAAAATCAGACATCCCCACAGTAGAAGAGCATCGTGCCACGGCATTCTTGCTGGGGCTCGTTTTGGTTCTGTCGGTCTTGTATGTGGCATTTCAATACAATAGTGCACCGCAAGGCATGGATTTGTCTGACCAATCGCTTGACGAGTTGGTGCAAGATATCGAACTGCACCCCGCCATGGATGACAAGGAGATGGTTAACACCATGGCCGTACAACCTCCACAAAAGACGTTCAGCGAACGCATCAAGGCGGTGGATCAGCCGCTGAAACAACAAATTGAGAAACTATCGGCTTCCACTACCAGTCCACTTTTGGTTGGTGATGGCGAGGCCGAGGCGTTGAATGCCAAGCTGTCGGCGGCGCTTCCACCCATCCCCGTGGCCTCTGAACAGCCCTTGAACTTTCGCATTGTTCAGCAAATGCCCGAGTTTCCCGGTGGTGGATCGGCTTTCATTCAGTGGCTCACGCGTCAACTGCGATATCCACCATTGGCTCAAAGTCAGAGAATACAAGGCAGAGTGGTGGTGTCGTTCATTGTCAATAAAGACGGAAGCATTGCCGATGTGAAGTTGGAAAAGTCGGTCAATGCCCTGCTGGATCGTGAGGCATTGCGCGTCATTCGTATGATGCCCCGGTGGAAACCGGGTGTGCACAACAACCAACCGTGCCGCACCATGGTGGCCGTGCCGGTGGTATTCAAAATATAACAATTGATTAAAATACAACAATCTATGATGACATCTCAAGAAATCCTCAAACTGGTTAACAACCATCTCGACAGTTTGGCTGACGAACGGCAACCCCGCCATCTGTACGAACCTATAGAATATGTGCTCAGTCTGGGTGGTAAGCGCATCCGACCCACGCTCATGTTGTTGGCTTATAACCTGTATCGGGAGCATCCGGAGGACATTCTGATGCCCGCTTGTGGCATCGAAACCTACCATAACTACACGCTCTTGCACGATGACTTGATGGATCAGGCCGACCTGCGGCGTGGACATGAAACCGTTCACAAGCGTTGGGATGCCAATACGGCTATCCTTAGTGGCGACTCAATGCTGGTGCTGGCCTACCAACGCATGGCACAATGCCGGCCCGACAAGCTGAAAGAGGTCATCGACCTGTTTACACAAACAGCCTTAGAGATAGGTGAAGGACAGCAGTATGATATGGATTTTGAACATCGCAACGATGTTACGGAAGCCGAATACATTGAGATGATTCGTCTCAAGACAAGCGTTTTGCTGGCTTGTGCGTTGAAGATTGGCGCCATCTTGGGCGATGCTTCTGCCGAAGATGCCGATAACTTGTATCGCTTTGGCGAGAAAATAGGCTTGGCATTCCAACTGCAAGACGACTTTCTGGATGTGTACGGCGACCCTAAAGTCTTTGGCAAGGCCATCGGAGGTGACATCGTCAGCAACAAGAAAACCTACATGCTTATCAACGCTTTCAATCGGGCTAACGCCCAACAGCGTGCCGAATTGGAACGCTGGACGCGGCTCAAGGACTTTGACAGACAGGAGAAAATCAATGCGGTGACGGCTCTTTACAACGACATGGGCATCAATCGTCTGGCACAAGACAAGATGGCGACCTACTATGAGGAGAGCAAGAAATACCTCGCTGCGGTACATGTGCCAACTGAAAAGAAGCGGGAACTGACGGCTTATGCGCAGCAGATGATGAAAAGAACCTACTAAGGCGGCTCCAATCCTCATCTGAATCTCCTGCAATCCACCTCACCTATAACCTATTCACCCTGTTAAAATTCGTTTGTTTTGCCCTATAGAAGACTCCCAAAGACTGATGCCGCACGATTGAAAGCTCTCAAGACGCTGCTGGACAATAACGATATCTATACCGTTAGGAATAGATTCGTAGACTGGAAGTTGCTGAACAAGGCTCAACAATTGTACGACAGATTGCTCACAGCTTGCGACCAATACCGCATCAGTAAGCAGGTTCAGGCTCGACAGAGCAGAAGGGTGAACAAGCTACAGCGCAATGCCACCCTGTATCTTAGTCATTTCTTGCAAGTTTTGTTCATGTGTGTTGAACGTGGAGAAATCAAGAATAAGCAGCTACAGCTCTACGGTTTGGAGCCAAATGCAGCGAGTTTGCCCGACATCAAGAATGCAGAAGCCTTGAAAGAGTGGGGGAAAAAGGTGGTAGAAGGAGAGAAAGAGCGAATCAAGAAAGGCGGATGCCCCATCTATAATCCTACCATCAGCATGGTGTTTACGCATCATGACATATTCAAGGAGGCACATGAACAACAGCAATCACTGACGGCCAAGATAAAAAAGACGCAGGAAGAAATCGCCCTCTTGCGTCCAGAGGTAGATGAAGTACTGTTGGATATTTGGAATCAAATAGAGAAACATTTTGAGAACGAACCGCCCGAAGTGCGCTTTCCTGCCTGCCGGAAGCTTGGCGTGGTGTATTATTATCGCAGACACGAGGAGCATCGGTATGGCGAATAGTCTTACCCATGGCTTGCCACAAGGTGGTGGAGCAAATGCAAAAGGCTCGCTGAGCAGGTGAAACCAGCGATTTCCATCATGTCCTATCTCTACTAATTCCACATTCGAAAACTACTACTGTCACACTCTATAACAACTTCTAAAACACTTTATAACAACTTCCGTCACATTCAATAACAATTTTTATGACGACAACTTTCATAGATACACACGCTCATTTGGATGGAGAAGAGTTTCAAGACGACCTTCCCGAGGTTATCGCGCGTGCCAAAGCGGCAGGTGTGGAAAAGATATTCGTGCCTGCCATCGACCTTGTTCATTTGCCTGATTTGATGAATGTGTGCCGAAAATACCCAGACACGCTGCATCCCATGATAGGATTGCATCCGGAAGAGGTAAGGGCTGATTGGAAAGACGTGTTGAAAAACATGAAACAACACTTGCTTGACAACTTGGCTGGAACGAACGATGAGCCACGATGTATCGCCGTAGGTGAGGTCGGACTGGACTATTATTGGAGCCGAGAATACGAACACGAGCAACTTGAGGCTTTTGAAGAACAAGTGAAGTGGGCCGTGGAATGTCAGCTGCCACTGATGATACACTGCCGAAAGGCGCAAAACGAAATGGTGAAATTGTTACGAAAATACGAAAAAGACTTGCCGGGTGGCGTGTTTCATTGTTTCACTGGCAACGACAAAGAGGCTGCCGAACTGTTGAGCTTCCAACGCTTTGTGCTGGGAATTGGTGGCGTGCTGACGTTCAAGAGTAGCAACCTGCGAGAGATGTTGCCCGCCCATGTGCCGCTCAGCCGCATTGTCTTGGAAACCGACTGTCCGTACATGGCACCCACTCCCAACCGTGGTAAACGCAACGAAAGTGCCTTCGTGGCCTTGGTACTCAAGCAGTTGGCTCAGAGTTATCAGGTGAGTGAGGAAGAAATTGCAAGCCAAACCAATGCCAATGTACAGCGGGTGTTTGGGGTAGGTGTGATGGATAAAACCGTTTGATGGATGAGAGGGTTGCCGTTGATTGTAGGGTTGCTCTTGATGAGTACTGATGTTTGCGCCGAACAGGCCGACTCGTTGCACCATTATAATTATTCTTTGCAGGTCATGCCAGGTAGGTTAGTCGCCCTTGACCAATACGCTGAACGGTGGATAAAGAAAACGCCAAACCTCTCGTTGGCCGCAGAAATAGGGCGTGTGGCGTTGCCCAACGACAGTGATGCCTTTGCTTCTGACTTTGGATATCCATCGCTCACCTTGGGCTTGCGTTACACGTTGAATAATCAAGTGAGCCTACATCGCGACCCAGACCCTGCATGGGGACAGGCCAAAGAGGTGGATTACAATTCTCGATTGGGCAACACGTTGTCGCTGTACGGCAAGTTTTATCGTCCATTCTTTCGCCATTTGCGGTGGGAAATGGCCTATTCGTTCAGCTTTGGCGTAGGCTACAGCCACCTAAAGTATAACAAACAAAACGATATTGACAACGAGTTGATAGGTACAAACTGGCTAATTTATTTCGGTGCCGGCGTGCATGCCACCTATCATCTGAGCAATCAATGGGGCATACGCGGCGCTATCGAATTCGTCCATCACAGCAATGGTGCTTTATATCGGCCCAATAAAGGCTCCAATGCGGTGGGTACATCCCTTGGAGTGGTGTACGAACCGTATTACAAACAACTGGTCAATACCGCTCATCCTCGTTTTTATCAGCCTTTTCAACGCTATTGGTACCTCAATTTTGCAGCAGGCATAGGTGCTAAAACCATGTTGGAGGATTGGCTCACTACGCAATTTCATACCGATCCCACGCATCCTGATTATCGTACCGAACATTTTAAGGTGTATGCAGCCTACTCGTTACAGGCCGATGTGATGTGCCGTTATGCGCGCAGGTGGGCCTCGGGCGTGGGCATTGATTGGTTTTATGGAACCTATGCTTCGCACATTGCCGACTTAGATGCGCAGCAAGGCAACGTTGCCAAGCACAGTCCGTGGTCGTTAGGAATCGCTGCCAAGCACGAAGTGTTCTATCACCGGCTGTCTTTGGGCCTGTCGTTTGGCTGGTACTTGCACCGCCAGATGGGTTACAACGCTTTGTTCAACGAGTCGAGATATTACGAACGCATTGGCTTGCATTATGCTTTTCCGGTGCTGGGCGGATTGAAAGCGGGCATCAACATCAAAGCCCATCAAACTAAAGCCGACCTCACGGAGCTGGTCGTTGCCATTCCCGTGAGGTTGTAGGTCAATCGCCGTCTTAATAACTTGATGGCTTGTCAGTTCCTCATCCATTCATCGTTGGCCTTTGGGGTGACAATCTGTAGCTTGTCGTCGTTGAGCCGAACGACATATTTGTCTGTGGTGTTGCTGATGCTGTCAGCCACATTCAGTTCCAGTTGACCTGTCTGAAGGGTGGTTAACTGGTTGCATCGATTTTCCCATTTGATATTTTTGGGGTCTTCGAGAAAGACACCATGGGTGACCACGGTGATGGGTGAGGTGAACTGGTAGGTCATGCGCAGCTTAGGTTTGGCGTAACTTTCCAGCATTCCGCTTCCCGACAGTTCAAAAATAAATAAGTCAACCTTCGTCTTCCACCATTCTACGGTGAGCGGTTTGTTGGTCACTTGGAAGGTTTTGTCGTACGGTTCGTATTTGATATATTCGTCATCATACACTCGGGTCTTTGTCTTTTGACTGTTCTTCATGTAGAGCAGTGCCTTGGGGAGGCACGAACTTTCACTTATCGTCCATTGCTGCGAGTAGATGTTGTCAATGGTGAGAAAGAAAATCAGCTCAACATCCAAGTGTTCAACGACCGCCTGAATCTTCCATGTGTCACCTTCGGGGCGGGTGTAACTGATGGTATAGTTGTTCCTTCCAGGCATGTTCCAGGCTTTCAGCATATAGATGTCTTCCAGGCTCTTGGGGTCTTTGTTCTTCACGATGTTGATGTTTTTGAAGTAAAGTGCGTTCACCGAGTCACGACCTTCGAGGGTGTTTTGGCGGACATATTCCCTGAACATGCGCGTGTAAGCGATGATGTCGGTAAAATATTCGAGGTATTCTTCGGTGTATCCGTATGCCCGATATCCGGCTTTCGTCATCGTGGTGCTTTCGTCACTGTTGTTGTATTCGGTCAAGCCTCTTTCACATCCCGAAAAAGCCAGTATGGCCATGATGCCTGTCAATAGTTTTGTTTTCATTTTTCTGTCTGTGTTTGTTTTTAAAATCTGTAACCCATGCCTGCCCTAAGCGAGCCCATTTGATAAGAGCCCAGTTCGCCAAAGCCATACAATTTGGTGCCAATCATGAAACCAAATAAGGTAAAATCGGCTGCGATGTTGTACGAACTGGTGAAGTTGTGGTCGGTATAACTTTTGTATAACAGCTGCCCCACACCGAGCGATAGGCCGCTGTAAAAGCAATGTTTCGCCCGAATGGCATAATAATATCTCATACTTGCCATCAACGCCGTATGGTGCAGGTTGAAACTATAGGCATGGTTGCCAGTCGTGGTTTCGTAACATTGTCGCCACATATGGTGATAGGAGGCTTGCAAACCCACAGCCCAATGTTTGCTGAAGTGATAGTGTAGACCCAAGGAGAAAATGGGTGAGGTGCGTTCACCCTTGAGGTAGTACTTGCCCCAGTGGTACTTGTTCAGAGGCGTTGCATTGGGCAGCGATGTAGAGGGGTAGCCGAAAAAGTTGGAAGCATCTTCGATAGGCATACCCACAGCGAATGTTACCTCATATTTTTGATACGGATAACCTTTGCTTTCGGTTTGTTGTGCCCACAAAGGCGTGGTGGCGAATAGCAGCAGAGCCGTTGCTAAGAAATGCCTTTTCGCATGGTAGAATTTTTCTTTCATCGTGTTTGTTAATTTGACTTTTTATAACTAAACACAATAAGTGGTAAAATCTTGCATCGACTCTGCCATTTTTTTTATTTTTTTGAATTGAACCATGCTGCACCTCGCCTATTGAGGTTGAATTTCAATCTCCATGCTTTTAGCTGCCAAACTCAATGACTTTAGGGGCCAAACCCAATGACTTTGGATGCCAAACTCAATGCTATTCTAAACTGAAACGATGCGATTTTGCAACACGTTGATTTCCATTTTGTTATGATTCACTAGGCAGATTTGTTTCATCCGCAGAACGCTTGCGTACATTATCTTGTTTGGTTCATTGGTTTGATTGGTTTTATTCGTTGTTCCACGACATTGCCTTTAAATGAAAGAACCATAGCTGAAACAAAATAAATGGAAAAAACTTGCGCCCGCCATGCAAGATTTTCTATATTTGTAGTTATAACCATAAAAGGTAACTGTATTCAAGGTAGAAATCAAGGGGATGATGCCGGGAATGCAGAAGAAATAAAATGAGAATGATGAAATATGTTTTTTGCTTCTTGATAGGTCTGCTGTGCGTGAGTTGTGCGGTTGGTGACGGGGACGAAATGAGCCATGGCACCCTGGATTCAGCGCATCTGTCGCCAGAATATTACGGGCAGTTTGAAGGGATATGGAGCATCAATGGTCAGAACATAGGCTCGGCTGAATTAGCGATGGGCGTACAACAAGTGTATTCAACACTACCGTTGGCCCACGACGTACAACAGGCCATCGCACGCAAACTGGGCGTTGAGGCGTTGGACGATGTGCAGGGTGGCAGCTATAGTGTGTCTTATTTGGAAACCGCTTACTCGGCCAGTTCGCGCTATTTCACGCTCCTGCCACACGATGTCGAGATAACGGTGAAGGCCAAGGGCCACACACACAAGGTGCAATTGGTCATGGAACTGGACAATGGCAAGGCGGTTTACGACAAGCAGACCACGGCCTTCGTCGCCTTTTTGCATTTGGTCGAGGTTCGGTTGGACGGGGAGTTGCTGAGGGAATACAAACCGTCGCAGACCATTCAATTTAAATCTACGAAGAAAACTAGAACAAGTGGAGACTGAAAAAAGTCTTTTGGAGGATATACTTCAAGGTAAACGTACGGCCATGCGCCGGTTGTATGAGCGTTACAGTGGGTATGCCATGGCCGTTGGGCTGCGGTATATAGCCGACCGTGACGCTGTGCAAGACGTGTTGCAGGACAGCTTCGTGAAAGTGTTCGCAGCCATCGACGGGTTCAGTTACCGCGGTGAGGGATCGCTGAAGGCGTGGGTGATGCGCATTGTGGCCAACGAGTCGCTGAACTATCTCAAGCAAAATCAGCGGCTGCAATTCGTGGATGAGATGCCCGACGTGGCTGATGAGGATGAAGAGGTGGATGTGAAAAACATTCCCATGAGTGTGGTGATGCAGATGATACAGCAGCTCCCTGCTGGCTACAGGACGGTGTTCAACCAGTTTGTGTTTGAGGAGAAAAGCCATCGTGAAATCGCATCAGACCTGGGTATCAAGGAGAGTACATCGGCTTCGCAATATTTCAGGGCGAAAAACTTGTTGGCAAAAATGATTCAAGAATATTCAAAGACGACGACAATATGAAGAAAGACGATTGGATAAAAGATATACAACGGCGCATGGCGGACCATCAGGAACCTGTTAAGGATGACTTATGGGCTGGCATTGAACAGGCGCTTGACCAACAAAAGGTTGTTGGGAAGCCGGCTGTGGTGATGCGCTGGCGGCGTTATGTTGCAGTGGCGGCCATCGTTTTAGCTTTGATGGGCGGGGCAGGATATGTGCTGTTCAACCATCAAGAACAGATGGGAAAAGAGGTGGCACGGACGGAAACCGAACAGCAACCGGCCGGTTTGCAACCTAGCACCCAACAAATGGAACCGATGGTACTTGCCGAACAAACAGGCGAGTCGGTGGCTTCGCGTGTTAAAAAGGCGTTGTCGGTCGTGCGGAGAGGCACTGACAATAATCAACCATTGATGGCTATGGTGCAGGAAACGAAAGCAGAACCTTTGGACAGACCGCAGGATTTGATGAATAAGGATATAGAACAGGGCGGACAACCGGAAGCGTCATCCGCCGAAACAGCAGGCAAAGTGGCTGAACAACCGCAACCATCGGCCGTGCGAAAGAACGAGGGTGAAAGGCCTTCGCAAACGTTTTTGCCTGCCGAGAGGCAGCGCATCCATGGTTCACGCCAGGATGCGAAGGTGACGATGAATCTCTATGCGGCTAATTCGGTGGGTACCTATTCGGGACGTAACGGTCTTGCAACGCCTGCAGAGATGGTGGCTAACTACAATTTGGCAAAGGCCGCTCCTGAATTGTTATTTGCAGAGGCGGCATCGCCCATCGCCCTTCAATCACACGAAGAGACGGATCATCACCAGCCAGTGTCGTTTGGATTGACGGCAGGCTATGCCCTCAACCAGCGATGGACATTGACATCGGGGGTGGTGTACACGAAACTGTCTTCCGATTTCATTCAAGTATTGGATGACAGTAGGCTTACCCGTCGCCAGACTTTGCACTATGTGGGAATTCCACTGAATGTGAATTTCATGGTTTGGGGCAACAAAAAACTAAAAACTTACATCACCGCAGGTGGGCAAGCCGACTTCAACGTGGATGCCAAAACGGTGAAAGAGGGCATCAAACACGACATGCCCAAGGACAAATTGCAACTGTCTACCCAAGCTGCTTTGGGCTTGCAGTATGACTTTACGCCACATCTTGGAGCCTATTTCGAGCCTGGCGTGAAATATTACATCGACAACAAGAGCGAAACGCAGAACTTCTTTAAGGACAAACCGCTGAACGTTCACCTGCAAGTGGGGTTGAGGTGGAACATCCAATAAGCGCCAGAAGGGGGCTTGCGTATTTGTTTACGCTGGTTGAAAGATGGTTCGGCGCATGCCCTTATTGCACCTTACCCCCGCATTAGTTTTTGGTGTGCTGGCTCGAACTCTTTGGGATATTTGGCTTGCAGACAAAGGTTGACCAACGCATTGGCCAGCAATTCTGCGTCATCCAAGTCAACACCTTGCCCACGCGATATGTCCTTGCCCAGACATACCTCCCAGGTAGCGTTGAAACAGCTGTCTTCAGCACCCACATAAGAGTGGTCGGGCTTGTCGCCGGGCATGACCTTGTAACGGATGGCCTTGCTGTTGTTCACTGGTTTCATGGTGAGCAGCATGTCGTATGCCATCTTCAGTTGTGGACGGAACTTGTTGGTTCCGGGAAACATGTCATTGATGACGGGCATGATTTCATCGAATTCGTAGGCTTGTAAAAGGTGAAATAGTTTCATAATTCTTTGTTATTGTTGTCTTTATTGTATTCAGTGTGTATAAATGTGTGTGCCGTATGGCTTGAAAATGGTGGCTTTTAACATCGTTCATCCTACCTGAGTTGGGCGTGTGTGCTTGTTTTTACGCTCGTTGTTCGTCTTTGTTTCTCGTTCGTCAGAGGATGTTTAATGCGATAACCGAGCAAGCTTCAGCATCGGCTAAGGCGTGGTGATGGTTCACTAAGTTGTAACCCAAATGGGCCGCTACCGTGTGTAACTGGTGATTGGCCAATTCGTGGTGGCAGAAAACTCTGCGTGAAGCGATCAACGTACAATAGAAAGGATAGTTGGGATAGGCCATGCCGTAGGTTGCGAAGCAGGCCTTTAGGCAGCTCTCATCAAAGGCTTTGTTGTGCGCCACCAATGGAAGATGCTTGATGAGGGGTGCTATTTCGGCCCACACTTCAGGGAAGGGGGGCGCATCTTGCGTGTCTGAGGGTAAAATACCATGCACGGCAATGTTACGTGGATGGTAGTAATTGGGGTAAGGACGAATGAGGTGATAGTACGAATCGGTAATCTTCCCATTCTCTACTATCACCACACCTACGCTGCACACGCTGCTTCTACAGCTGTTGGCAGTTTCAAAATCTATGGCTGCGAAGTCTTTCAATGTTCGCTGCTGATATGTTCTTTTTGTTTGATGAGCCTTGTTCTGGCTTGTTAAAACTTTGCCATTTTGATGGCTACAACGGCACATTCATCTCCCTTGTTGCCCAGTTTGCCACCGCTTCTGTCTTGAGCTTGCTGTAAATCGTTGGTTGTCAACAACCCGAAGACCACCGGTATCTCACTTTTAGCATTGATGTGAGCGATTCCCTGGGTAACACCTTGGCAGATATAGTCAAAGTGGGGCGTCTCTCCACGAATGACACTTCCCAAGATGATGACGGCATCATACCCGCCATTGAGCACCATCTGATGGGCACCATAGATGAGTTCAAAGCTGCCGGGTACCGTCTTTACATGGATGTTCTCGGGCAAAGTGCCATGTTTCTCGAGCGTAGCTACGCATCCATCCAGCAGGGCACCCGTTATTTCGGGATTCCATTCAGACACCACAATGCCGAAACACATGTTGCTGGCATCAGGCACTTTCGATGCATCGTAGCTGGAGAGGGGGTGTAATGAGGTTGCCATGAGTGTTATCGTGAAGCGCGTTCGATGTATTTGTCAATCTCTCCACTTTGTACAACGGCCGAGTTGACATACGTTTTCTTGATGTCCTGATACATCGTCAGTGCATCGCTTTTCTTGTTCTGGCTTTCCAAAATCTTGGCAGCCTGCATCAAGAAAGTGGGCGACAGACTGTTGTTTACGCCGTCATCCCCTTTGCTGTCAGCTTTTTTGGCAGCCTTTTTCAGGTTTTCTACCGCCTTATCCAGTTGGTTGAGGTGTGCGTATGCGTTGCCAAGTGCGGCCAAAGCAGCCGGGCTTACCATGGCATCATTGGCACCATTGTATTCGCTCAAGTATTTAACGGCTTCCTTCCACTTGCCCAGGTTGGCATAGCAGAGGCCGGCATAGAGATTGGCTAAGTTGCCTGCATCTGTGCTGCTGTAGTCGCTGGCGACCTTTACAAAACCTCCATATTTAATCTTGTCGCCGTTAAGAGCTTTTTCATAATCGCCTTCATTGAAGTACTGTTGACCCTTACCCAGCTCTGTACTGGCCTTTTCAGCTCGTGGTTTGGACACGTAAGCCTTGTAAAGGAATGCCCCAACGATGATGACAACGAGGGCTACGACTGCAATGATGATGGGCTTTTTGTATTTCTCAAAGAAAGCCTGTGATTGGGTGAGAGTATCTTTGTTTTCCTGATCTCTCTTCACTTGATTGTTTGCCATTTATTGATGATGTTTTTTTATTGTTTTTTCTGATAAGCAGTGCGGTCGGTTCCAGGCGTGTAGTGCCTTCCCGACTATGATGCGTTGCAAAATTAACGCATTTATCTCATATATTGAAATATATTGCTTACTTTTTTCGTTTTTCCCCTTCAAAACACTTAACTTTGCATGAACCCGACGGCTGTAACGCAGTCTGTCTAGGGCATATTTGCTATGATCCTCAAAAAGATATCCATACTCAATTATAAGAACATACAGTTAGCCGACCTTACGTTTTCGCCTAAGTTGAATTGTCTCATTGGACACAATGGCGAAGGTAAGACTAATCTGCTGGATGCCGTGTATTACTTGTCGTTTTGTCGCAGTGCTTTTAATCCCATTGATTCACAAGTTATCACGCATGATCGCGACTTCTTTGTGCTCGACGGCCTGTATCTCAATGACATGGGGGATGAAGAACGCATCTATTGTGGCATGAAGCGAGGCACGAGAAAGCGATTCAAACGTAATCAGAAGGAATACAAACGCCTGTCGCAACACATTGGATTGATTCCGCTCATCTTTGTTTCTCCAGCTGATACCGCCTTGATTGATGGCGGAAGTGACGGTCGTCGTCGTTTCCTGGACATGGTTATTTCGCAGTTGGATCATTCGTATATTGAGCTGTTGAGTCGCTACAACAAAGCCTTGACACAACGAAATGCCCTGCTGAAAGCCGAACAAGAGCCTGATGGGGCGTTGATGGAAATCCTTGAACAGGAGATGGCAACGCAGGGAGAGGCCATCTATGCCAAGCGCGATGCCTTCGTTCGTGAGTTCATTCCCGTGTTTCAAACGATTTATGACCATGTTTCGGGGTGTCACGAAACGGTGTCATTGCAATATATTTCGCATGCGCAGCGTGGGCCATTGCTTGATGTCATCCAGCGTGACCGCCACAAAGACCGTGCCGTGGGCTATTCGCTTCACGGGGTGCATCGTGACGATTTGGAGATGATGATTGGTGGTTATCAGCTCAAACGAGAGGGAAGTCAGGGGCAAAACAAAACCTATGTGCTGGCATTGAAGCTGGCTCAGTTTGATTTTCTCAAGCGAACAGCCTCGTCAACCACGCCACTTCTCCTGTTAGACGATATCTTTGACAAGTTGGATGCGGGTCGGGTAGAGCGCATTGTGAACATGGTGGCGGGTGATGCCTATGGACAAATCTTTATCACCGACACCAATCGTGACCATTTGGACAGCATCCTTAGTAGCCATTCGTTTGATTATAAGTTGTTTGAGGTGGTGCATGGAGAGATTAGCGAGCGATTAACGAGTGTGCAAAATGCTGCTGGTAGTGATGCTTTAACACCCAAGAAAGAAACGGAGGTGAAGGATGTTTAGACGAAAAGTACAGACACTTGCGGACATCTTGCAGCAGACTTTGCGCGAAAATGGATTGGAAACGCCCTTGTTGCAGCGTCGTCTGATTGACGCATGGCCCACAGTTGTGGGCAAAACCATCGATGAATATACGGGTGAACGCTTTATTAAAAATCAGACACTCTTTGTCAAAATACTCAATCCGGCTTTGCGACAAGACCTTTCCATGATGCGAACGCAACTGGTGAAGCGGCTCAACGAGCATGTGGGAGCCATGGTCATCACCGAGGTGAGGATATACTAAGCGCTCAATCCTCGGCGCACTTTTGCGTGATAACCTCGTCCATTCTCACGTCATGTTCATCGGTTGGCACTTCGTCAACCAGCTGAAACGGGAAACATACACCTATTTTATAACAGTCTTTCGCTTGTGAAAGAAAACGATCGTAATAGCCTTTTCCCCGACCGAGCCGATGACCATGCCGGTCAAAGGCCATTCCTGGAACCAATATCAGGTCAATTTGCTCATAATCAGTGAACGCATCAGCTTGGGGTTCCATGATGCCAAAGGCGCCATGCCCTACGTTTGTATCATGTGTATAGCGGCATATTTTCATCGTGTGGTCATCCACTACGACGGGCAGAAGTAGCGTTTTTCCCTGCTGTAACAGTGTATTGATGAGTTCATGTGTGTCCACTTCATCGGCCAGTGACGCATAAAGCAGGATGGTGTGAGCCGACATTAAACGAGGATGAGCAAGCAAAGCCTCGATGATGGGTTGCGACATCCGGCGCAATTGCTCACTATCGTAAGCCTTTTTGCGTTGTCTCATTTCCTGTCTGAGATTCTGTTTGCTCATCTTTTGGTTATTTTTCATTGTCATGTTCGGAACAAAATTCCTATGCTCTGTAGGTTTGTGGCAGTCGCCTTACCTCGGGTTGTCGTTGCAAAAGGTTGGCATTGGCCACCTTCTTGTTTTCTTTCTTCCCATTTTTCTGCTGCTCAGGAGCCTTCGGGAACGCTGCATTGTTTCTGAATGTTTTCAGTGCTTCCCGAATGGCTGCATCGTCCTGGTTGATGTATTGCAGCCAAGCTTGTTCGTTGAGCATGTTGTATATCACGCGACTGTTGATGTAGCGGTCGAGCAAGTTGTACGACTTCTTAATCATCAGGTTGCGCCGTTTCAGTCCCTTCTTGTCGGCATAGGTGGCGAACTTGTCCACCAGATTCTGCTTCTTGAGATAGTCTTCCATTTCCATCATCTCCTTGAAGTTGTTCAGTTTCAATCGATTGTCGTCCGTATACGAGAAGGCAAACTGTAAAATCAGTCCGCTCATGCTGGCTTGCTTATAATAAGAGGTGTAGTTCGTGGTGTCTTCCGGCACGAAGAGGTCTGGCGTAATACCGCCTCCACCATATACGGTACGCCCGTTGGCGGTATGGTATGCCGGTCCGGTATGTTTGATAGAGTCTTCCGAGAAGAACTCCCCATGCTGATAACGGCTTAGCAAATCTTGCGCATAGTCTTGTTCATCCCCCGGCACGTAGGGCTTCTGAATGCAGCGTCCCGATGGGGTATAATAGCGTGCGATGGTCAGTCGGACCATGCTTCCGTCGGAAAATTCAATCTGTTTCTGCACCAGTCCCTTGCCAAACGAACGCCGTCCGATGATGGTGGCACGGTCGTTGTCCTGCATGGCTCCAGCGAAAATCTCGCTGGCCGATGCCGACCCTTCGTTGATGAGCACCACCAATGGCATTTGTTTGTAGCTGCCTCGCCCGTCTGACCTGAACTCCTGCCTGGGCGACTTGCGTCCTTCGGTGTAGACGATGAGCCGGTTTTTGGGCAAGAACTCGTTGGCCATCTGTACGGCCGATTGCAAATAGCCGCCCGTGTTGTCGCGAAGGTCGATGATAAGATTCTTGAATCCTTGCTCACCCAGCTTCACCAAGGCCACCAACAATTCGGCATAGGTGGTCTCACCAAAGCTCTTGATGCGGATGTAGCCTGTGCTGTCGTCAATCATGTAGGTGGCCGAAACGCTCTTCAGCGGTATGTCTCCGCGGGTGACAACAAACGACTGTGGCTTTTTGTCGCCATATCTCACCACGCCAATCTTCACCTTTGTGTTCTTGGGACCCTTGAGTCGTTTCATCGCTTCCTGATTGGTCACCACTTTCCCCACGAAGGGTTTGTCGTCAACCGCCACGATTTTGTCGCCTGCCAGGATGCCTGCACGCTCGGCAGGACCGTTCTGAATGACGTTTTGTACATGGATAGTGTCCTCGCGGATGGTGAACTCAATGCCCACACCCGAGAACGATCCCTGCAATTCTTGGTTGGCTGCCTGCACGTCCTTGGCACTGATGTATACGCTATGAGGGTCCAAACCCGTAAGAATCTTCGGCATGGCATCCTCCACAAGCGAGTCAAGATTCACCTTGTCCACATACTGATCGTCGATGATGTGCAACAGGTTGTTGATTCGGTTGGTACCCGTATTGATGATGTTCAGTCGGTTTCCCGAGAAATGATTGGAGTAGAACGACCCTACTCCGATGCCGATGATGCCACAAAGGGCCATCAGCAGAGGAACGAATCGATTCGACTTATTTGGTTTCATTGTCATTGATGTTTAGATAAATCACTTCTATGCCAGCTCTCTTCAGCAGGTTGATGCCGTCTTCCAGTCTGTATTTCTCGGCATACACCACCCGCTTGATGCCCGCTTGAATGATGAGTTTGGCGCATTCTATGCACGGTGAGGCCGTCACATAGAGCGTAGAGCCGTCGCTGTTGTTCGAACTTCGTGCCAGTTTGGTGATGGCATTGGCCTCTGCATGCAGCACATAGGGATGAGTAACTCCATTCTCGTCTTCGCACACATTATCAAATCCACTCGGCGTACCGTTGTACCCGTCGCTGATAATCATGTTGCCTTTCACCACCAACGCACCCACCTGTCGGCGGCGGCAGTACGAGTTTTCGGCCCAGATGCGGGCCATGCGCAGGTAGCGTTGGTCCAGTTGATGAAGTTTGTCATTGCTCATGGCGATGTTGTTTTTGGGGGTTAGCGTGGATGTTGGGCTGATTAAGCTGATTAAGCTGATTAGGGCAATTGCGTTTCCCGCTGTTGTCGCTTGATTCCGTTGCGCTCCAACAAGGCGTCGATGGTGGGCTCTTGTCCACGAAAACGCTTGTACAGCGTCATGGGATGCTCCGTTCCACCCTTCGAAAGGATGCAGTCGCGGAACCGCTGGGCGGTGGCTTGGTCGAAGATGCCGTTTCGCTTGAACACGCTGAAAGCGTCGGCATCCAGCACCTCGGCCCACTTGTAGCTGTAGTAGCCCGCCGCATAGCCACCGGCCATGATGTGCGAAAACTGCACCGTCATGCACGTCTCGGGCAGCTGTTTGCCGAGGATGGCCTTCTCCCAGGCTTTCTTTTCAAAGGGGATGATGTCTTCCTCGAACGCATTGCGCTGTGTATAGTAGGCCATGTCGAGCAGTCCGAAGCTCACCTGGCGCAGACATGCCATGCCTGCCATGAAGTTTCGGCTGCGCACGATGCGGTCAATCAGCTCGTCGGGAATCACCTCACCCGTTTTGTAATGGAAGGCGAAGGTCTGCAAAAACTCGCGTTCAACGGCGAAATTCTCCATGAACTGCGAGGGCAGCTCCACGAAATCCCACCACACGTTGGTGCCCGATAGGCTCTCGAACCGCGTGTTGGCGAACATGCCGTGCAGCGAATGGCCAAACTCGTGCAGGAAAGTTTCCACCTCACCCAGCGTCAGCAAGGCTGGCTTTTCATCTGTAGGCTTGGTGAAGTTCATCACCAGCGACGCATGAGGACGCACGTTGTTGCCCTTGCGGTCTATCCACTGACCTTGAAATTCGGTCATCCAGGCACCGCCCTGCTTGCCCTTGCGCGGGAAGAAGTCGGCATACAGCACGGCCAAATATGAGCCATCTCTGTCGGATACCTCGTAGGCTTTCACGTCGGGGTGATACACCGGGATGTCTTTGTTCTCCTTGAAGGTGATGCCGTACAGGCGTGTGGCCAGTCCGAAGACACCCTTGATGACGTTCTCCAGCTTGAAGTAAGGGCGCAACATCTCTGCGTCGAGGTTGTATTTCTCCATCTGTAGTTGATGACTGTAATAGGCTGTGTCCCACGGCTCCATCACAAAGTCGGCTCCCTCCTGGCGCTTGGCAATCTCGCTGAGCGCCTCTTTCTCTTCCAGTGCCGTGGGCTTGTAGGCCGCTATCAGGTCGTTGAGCAGCTGGTAGACATTCTCTACCTTGGATGCCATGCGGTGTTTCAGCACATAGTCGGCATACGTGTCGTAACCCAAGAGTTGGGCTATCTCGCGGCGCAGGTTGATGAGGCGTTGGCAGATGGCCAGGTTGTTCTCATCATTTTGGTGCGTGCACACCGTGTTGCGGGCCATGTACATTTGGCGGCGCAGGTCTCTTTGGGTTGAGTAGGTCATGAACGGCGAGTAGCTGGGCATGTCGAGCGTAAACACCCAGCCATCCAGATTCCGTTCTTTGGCCGTCAGGACGGCAGCCTCGCGCGCGGTGTCGGGCAGTCCGTCCAGTTGTTTCTCGTCGGTAATGTGCAGCGTGAACGCCTTGTTCTCTTTGAGCAGGTTTTGCGAGAACTGCAACGACAGCACGCCAGCCTCTTCGGTTAGCTTGCGCAGGTGGTCCTTGCCTTCGTCGTCGAGCAATGCGCCACTGCGCACAAAGCCATCGTACGACTTCTCCAGCAGCATCTGCTCTTCGGGCGTCAGCTCGCGATGATGCTCGTAAACATGTTTCACGCGCTCGAACAACCGCTTGTTCAGCATCACGTCGTTCGCATGCTTGGTGAGGATGGGACTGAGTTTCTGTGCCAGCTCGTCCAACTGGTCATTGGTTTCGGCCGACAGCATGCACGAGAAAACGGTTGACACGCGGTCCAGCAAGTCATAATAATGCTCGCCTTTCGAGGTGTCAACGCGTGCGATGGTGTTCTCGAACGTAGGTTCCTCGGGGTCGTTGATGGTCTTTTCGATGATTTCGTCGTCGCGGCGTATGCCCTCCATGAACGCCTCCTCATAGTGCTCGAAGCGAATGCGGTTGAACGGCACGGTGTGGTGGGGCGTGTCGTATTCTTCAAAAAAAACGTTGTCGTGTTTTGCTTTTTCTATGCTGTTTTCATCCATACTCGTACAATCTTCTTGATGCGTGATGCAAAAGTACGAAAAATATCAGATACACCTTATTATTATAGGGACATTTAACGAATATTAGACACGCATCCATGGGTTGAGGCACCGTCATGGGGTGTTTTTCCAATCTCATTGAGATTGATGCCCAAACTCATTGAGATTGGAGGTCAAAGTCAATGGGTTTGGTGGCCAAAGTCAATGAGATTGGTGCGGGTGTCTGGCTGGCGTACGTTTTTGTCGTTATTTTATAGGTTTCTTACCCGTCATCCTTAGACTTTTTACGGATGCGCCATTGCTTGCCAAAGTTTATTTTTTCTTTCCGCTGATGTTCAGCTTGTACATCAGGTGCAGCATGACGTAATGGGGAATGGTGTTGAAGCGTGTCTCGGTCTTGCCTTGTCCGTTGACGTTGTACGACACGCTCTTGAGCTGTTGGAAAAGGTCGTAGGCTTCGAGTTTGGCGCTTAACTTTCCCTTGCAGAACGACTGACTGAGGTAGGCGTTGCACACCCAATCATCGGTGTTGAACGACGGGTCGTCGTATCCTCTGCGGCTGAACATCTTCAGATCCATGCCCGTTTCCAGTCCGAAGCCGAAATGATAAGATCCCACGATGCCGTAGTTGAAATCGTAAGCGTTGATGGTGTGGAAGTTCTCCCGCTTGCTGTTGACGTTGCGCCAGCCCAAAGAGCCTACCAAACTGCAGGTGGCACCTTCTTTTTGGTAGTTCAGCGATAGTTCGTTTCGCGTCCAGTGGTTGTTCACCTTGCTCAGTACGCTCTCGGTATGTCCCACCACAGCTGTGAGGTCTACGTTGCGATTGTAGCTGTATTCCAATTTATTCTCCAGTGTGAAGTATTTGGCACTGTCTAACGGGCAGTTGTAATAGATGCCTGCCGTGCCATCCCAGTTGCCTTTCACATTCTGAGGTTTATAGGTGTAGACGCCCGTCGTGGGGTTGAAGGTGAAGCCGTTGGCCACGGCGTTTTGTTGCACATTGAGCGTAAAATCCAAGGTTGGCCACTTGTATCGCCTGTTGTGTTGGTCAGCAAAGTGAATCATGGCAAAGTAGGTCGTGGTGTTTTTGAGGTTTGGGTTGCCCAACGAGATCGCCAAGGGGTTGGAGTCGTCGCGCCTATCGATTTTCGAATACAGGTCAGGCATATCGATTCTCATGTGGCCATAAGCCCAGATGCTGTATTGATTGTAGGTGGCGCTCATGTTCAGATTGGATATTGTTTTCCATGTCTGTTGACTGATGTTGGTGTTGAGAGCTGTACTCCTGTAGTCCAAACGATGCTTTTCGTGTTGAACGGGGATGTTGAGACCCATATAGAATGAGTTCTTGCCACTTTGTTTACGGTAGTTGATGTTCAAAGACAATTCCTGTGTCTGTGTCTTCAAATATCCTTGATAACTGTTGTTGGAGTCCAATGCTCGCCTCAGAGCGTCGCGTGACGAGGGCAGGGTTCCCAATTCGTGTGCTTGCTGCTGCCACTCTTGCAGTCGGTCCAGTCGGTATTTTGAGTTGTTGGTGTATTTCATTTGTTGGTTGAAGGAGACTCCCGGAATGAAACTCCAGCCACTTGGAAGTTGGTATGAATAGCCCATGAATGCGTTATACTCGTAGCTGTGTGAGGGTGTGTCGTCGTATCGGTCGCGTTGATCCTTGTCTTTCGCACCCTGCAGGTAGTCTAATCGATATTGTTCGAATGCCGTCCGTTTGGTGTTGTTATAGCTGAAAAAACCTTGGAAGAAGATGTTGTCTCCCGACTTCAGTTGATAGGAACCATATAGGCGATTGGATGTCTGGAACGAATGACCTTTTCCAAGACTTTGATTTTGCTGTCTGTTGAGGGCTGCGTCTTGCACCCGCCGGCTCCATGGCGTGGTGAACAAGGTGTCAAGAACGGCTTGGGTGTCGCCCCAGGGTGCCGGGTCTTGTTTGAAAGAGCCTGCGCGTAGGTTGCTCCAGTTGTCACTTTTACGGTAAGTGAGGGCGTTCTCAAGATATAGCCAGATGGGTTTAGTCATCTGTAATTTGTGTTGGAACTGGCCTTCGAGGTTCTTCGACCTACTGTCTGACACGCTTCTTGAATAGCTGTTGTTGCCCGTGTTGAGGAACGATTCGGTGGCTGTTTGGCTCACATTGTGGCTGTTTTGCCAGGAAACACTGGTCGACACGTTGTCCTTGATGGTGTTTTTGTCGTTGCTGGTTGCAAGGTTCAGCCCCACGGTCTTCTGCGTTACTTGTCCGTTGGGCATCTTGGTTGGGTCCCAGTCGCCTTTCTCTCCGGGCTTGCGGTCTTCGTTCACGTTGTTGAGGTTGGCGAAGACAGACATCTGTAGCCGTGGGTTGAAATACAGACCGAAGAGCTTCGTGGCGTATCGGCTGTTGGTACCTCCGGCTATGTCGGCGTTGGCGATGAAGTTTTTCTCATACTCTTTCTTCAGTTGGATGTCCATGACGTAGTCTTTCTTCTCCACATCCACGCCCAAGGCCTTGCTCTTCTCGGTGCTTTTCTCAAACACCTGCAAGTCTTTCACGGTGTAGCTGGGCAGGTTTTCTATCAGTGTTTTATTGTCTTTCTTGAAGAAATCTTTTCCGTTGAGCGTCAGATAATCTAATTTTCGGCCATTGATGAAAATCTCTCCGTGGCTGTTGAGCGTGGCTCCCGGCAGCTGCCTAATCAACGCGTCGAGCATGCTTCCCTGTGGAAGGTTAAAGGCTTCGGCGTTGAAGACCAAGGTGTCGCCTTTCATCACCATCTTGATTTTGGTGCTTTTCACCACCACTTCGTCCAGCGTATGCTCTTTGTCTTCCATGCGTTTGCGCTGGATAGGCATGTCGTCCAAGGTCATGCTGCTCTGTCTACCTTTGAAAAGTAGTTCGTGGTTGATGTACGTAGTTTGGTAATCGGGGTGCTCTATCTTGAAGATGTAGGTGCCTTCGCTCAGCTTCTTTCGTAGGTAGAAGTAGGCATCGGGGTGTATGGCTTCTTTATTCCATGTGACAGTTCGGCAAGTGTCCACCATCACGCTGTCGGAATTCATGATCGTAATCTTGGCGTCAAGCACGCAGAGATGAGTGAACGAGTCGACCACACGACCGTAGATGCTTAAGTTTCGTTCTTTCTTGTGGTGTGCTGTCTGTGGTAAGGCTTGTGTGAATAACAGCAACAAAGCCCAGCATAGGAGAGTTGTTCTTTTCAGGTTCATATATGATTGATGTATATTTTTATTCGGTTGTCCGTTAGGTAAGTCGCTCCAGTGCCGGTACCGTGATGTATCCTCTGGTGAGTTTTACCAGACCATCGGCCTGCATGGCGTTCAAAGCAATGGATATATCCAGGCGAGAGGCGTTGAGTTCGGCGGCCAATCTCACCATCTTGATTTTGAAAACCTTTTCTCCCGCAGGTCGCAGTGAGCGGTCTTTGAAGAAGTGGATGATGCGTTGACGGAGGTCAGTAGGTTGTGGATGCCATGGCTGTTGTTGTAAGCGTTGGCTTTGGGTGGAGATGATGTTCAGCAAATTGAGGCGGAACACGATGAGTTGGTTGGTGAGTTGTACGACGTGGGCCTTGCTGATAGACATCGTGTTGCAAGGCGTTTTGGCCGTGTAGGTGCGCATGAAATGTTGGTTGAGGCCAAAGAGATGTTCTGGTTCGATGACCTGTGGCGCCCTCAGAGGTTCCGTCAGCGTGTAGCCATGGTCATCTGCGTGTGTCGTAACGCTCATCGTTCCATCCAACAAAAAGGTCAACTGGTGGCATGGACTGTCCTCTCTCACCATCACATCCCCTGCCTTGTGTTGCAGAAAAGCAAAAGGAATGCTTTCTGCCATGGCCCATAAATCTTGCTGACTGAGTCCTTGGAAGAGGGGAAGGGTGAGGAGTTTGTCGTAGGAGGTCATTTGCTGATCTTGTTTTTCAGCGAGGGTGAGAACCAAACATCATAGCGTCCGTCGGCGTTGGTGTATATCAGATAGACCATCAGGTCAGGATGTCGTTGCAATACTTCTTTTGTCTTATCCAGTCCTAACACCATGAACGACGTGGCGTATGCGTCGGCTTTGGCGCATGTGTTGGCCAAGACGGTGGCCGAGAGGATGCTGTGCTGCACGGGATAACCTGTCTTTGGGTCGATGGTATGTGCGTATTTCTTGCCGTTCTTGTAGTAGAATCGGCGGTAGTTGCCGCTGGTCGCCATGGCCTTGTCGGTGACGTTGAGCACCGTTTGCAGCTCGTTGTTCGTCTGAGTAGAGTCGTCTGTCGGCTTGGTGACGCCAATCTTCCATGGCAATCGCTTGTCGCTGTTGCCGCTGGTGATGACCTCACCCCCAATCTCCACCATGAAATTCTTCACGTCTTTCGACCGCAATAGTTGAGCAACAGCATCGCATCCGTAGCCTTTGGCAATGCCCGAACAGTCGAGCATGATGCGTGAATTTTGCTTCTTCACGGTACTTCCCATGACAGCTACTTTGTCATAGCCCGTGAGGGTCAGCAGACTATCAATGGTATGCTTGGTGGGTTGTATGCCAGACTTGAAGCCAAAGCCCCATACATTCACCAAAGGAGCCACGGTAATATCGAAGGCTCCGTTGGTATCTTTCGACACTTGCTTGGCTAAGTCGAACACTTCGACGAACATCTGGTTGAGCTGAACGGGGATGTTGCGGTTGATTTTTGAGATGATTGACTGTTCTTCAAAGGTCGAGAAGGTTATGTCAACCTTGTGTAGTTGCGCCAATATCTCTTTATGTAAGTCTTTGTTCGACTGATAAGTAATATTGTATGTGGTACCGAAGACTTGTCCTGAGTTGTGTTGGTACGGCATACTTTGCTGTTGACGGATGATGATGACCGAACCAACGATGAGGAAAAGGAGGAAAACCAGCTTGAGCAACTTCTTCCAACGCAATGGGTTGGAAGGGACAGTCTTGCGCTGTTCGTCAAGTGGAGCGTTGCTGCGATCCCGCTGGTCTTTGTTTATTTCGTGTGAATTGCTTTGCCTATCATTCATACTTTTACTGTCATTACGTTCAAACTAACTTGTTATTCTTCTGGTCAGTGCCGTTTATTCGCTCTTCATTGCCTTGGAAGATGATGGAAGAGGCACGCTGGTCATTCCTTGTCTACCATTCAATAATCACGTTGAATGTTCCACCTAGAGGCGTTCCGCTGTACTTTCCAAAGCCTGGAACGTACCAAGGATGACCCGCTTCGTTCTTGGTATAGGCAAGACGTCGCTTGTAACGAACGCTCCATCCCAAACGGAAAGGCCCCCAAATTTTGGCATCTACGCCTACAACCCCTTCCATCCAATGATATTGGTTGTCGATGTCGGTCAGGTCAAAGGGAATCTGTGTCTTCCAAACGGGGTCGTGGAGGCCCGGATGTGTTACCGAGTATTTGAACTTGCTGTAACCATATCGCACGCCAACATACAGGCGATAGTCGTCGTTTTTGTTCTTCATCATGTTGAAGTCAACGCCTATTCGGCCGTATGGAGCTTTTGAAGTGTAATGCAAGTGCGTGCTCGGATCTTCGCTGTCGGCTTGACCATAGCCCAACTCAACAATGGGGAAGTATTTGTTGCGCAGGCTTACTCTTGCGGCTACTTCATACTGTCCGTAGTCGGAAAACTGCATTTGAGCGAGTCCCACCAGGTCTCCAGAAACGGCAACGTGCCTGAAAAAGGACAGCGTATCTTTGGGTTGAATGACAATGGCCTTGCGCCTTTGTGCCATAACGGGCACTTGTGCCACGAGCAAGAGGCTAATGCAGATAGCTCTTGAAATAGATATAGAAATGTGCTTTTGTAGCATCATAGTTCACGTTTTCATGATGTATGACCACAGAGTCGATGGTATGTTTTGTGTAATCCACACGCTTAATTTGGTGGAAGAAAGCCGGTGGACAGTCAACCGACTCGAAATGCGGATGATCTTCCTTGGTGATGCGCAGCGTATCGATGAAACTTTTGTTCTGCTGAGTGGTCATCTTGAAGTAAAGAATGTCCTCGGGTTGCGCATAACTCATGGGCAATAGGAAGCTGTCTATGCCGATTGCCTTGTTCAGCAGCACCGTATCACCGCTCGTAGTGCGTGGAGTGGTGATGGTAAGCGTGTCTTGCAGTTTGGTCACATCACCTTTGAGCTTGTACGAAGTGGTCACCGTGTTGTTCAGCGGACAATCGATTGTAGAGCACGAGGTGATGGCCAATACCATCAAAAGAACGTCAATTATTTTTCGCATCGTATGGTTTTTTCTATCTGATAATCGTTCCTACCGGGGTTGGAGCGACTGATGAGGTCGCCCAGGAAGCCCGCTAAGAACAGTTGGGTGCCGATGAGCATGGTGGTGAGGGCGATGAAAAAGTAGGGCGAGTCGGTGATCAAGCGCATCGGGATGCCGTTTGATAGGGCGTAAACCTTCTCAGCTCCGAGGATAATCACGGCAATCAATCCCACCAAGAACATCAGCGAACCGAGGAAACCGAAAACGTGCATCGGCTTTTTGCCGAAGTTTGACAGGAACCAAAGGGTGATAAGGTCGAGGTAACCGTTGAAGAATCGGTTGAAACCAAACTTGGATGTACCGTATTTCCGCGCCTGGTGATGCACCACCTTCTCGCCAATTTTATCGAAACCGGCACTCTTTGCCAGGTAGGGAATGTAGCGATGCATTTCGCCATACACCTCAATGTTCTTCACAACCTCCCGCCTGTAGGCTTTCAGTCCACAGTTGAAGTCGTGCAAGTTCTTGATGCCGCTAATCTTGCGGGCCGTGGCATTAAAGAGTTTGGTGGGCAATGTCTTGCTCAATGGGTCGTAACGTTTTTGCTTATAACCCGAAACCAAGTCGTAACCATCCACGGTAATCATGCGATACAGTTCAGGAATTTCGTCGGGAGAGTCTTGCAAGTCGGCATCCATCGTGATGACCACGTTGCCTTGGGCTTCCTTGAATCCGCAGTAAAGCGCCGGACTCTTTCCGTAATTACGGCGAAAGCAGATGCCTCGCACGTGCTCTGACTGACTGGCAAGGTGCTGGATGACGTTCCAAGAGCCGTCGGTAGAACCATCGTTTACGAAGATAACTTCGTACGAATAGGCGTTTTGTCGCATGACACGCTCAATCCAAGCGTATAGTTCGGGTAGTGATTCTTCCTCGTTGAAAAGAGGGATGACAACGGATATGTCCATAGTATTCTGCAAAAATAACCAATCATCTTTCCACCATGTTGTCCATCTGTTCACTCATCGTGATATGCTTTTGTGGCCCTTTGGTGTGGATGTTGAATTTGATGTTATGTATAAAATGTTTCGTATCGCATGAAAGCTTCTTGGCGTTGGCACCAAAAATTTTCGATGGTTTCCGTGCCAGGATGCCGTTGATGCTTTATATTCTCGTATGATTTTTCACTCGTTTCATGCCAATGGCGGCCACGATGACACTCAGAAGGGCGCCAAGCAAGAGGTTTTGCGTCATGAAGACAAAGGCCAGTTCGATGGGTTTCAGCGTGCTCATGAGGTCGACTGTCTCCATGGCTTGCTTGATGTCAACGCCGTTTTGCTGATATACGCCCTCCATGGTCTGTAGGGCTTGATGCATAATCTGAACGAAATGTCCGCCGTCCAGGAACTGGAAATACGCCGTTTGAACCAAGGCAAAGAGCAGAGATGCGTAGAAGATGCAGTAGCAACCGTATGCCAATCCTCGCGCAAAGGAGATGACACCATCGAGTGCATAGTTGCGAAACTTGATGAATCGCCATAGCATGAAAGGGGGCGTGGCCAGCATCAGCAGGCCTCCCAATGCACTCTTGGGCATGTACATCATACTCATGAAACTGGCTGTCCATAACAGTGCCAGCCAAAGTCCGTCAATGCGGGCGAACGCCTTAAGCTGAATCAGTGAGGGTACGTTTATCATTGTAATTGCAAAAGTACGCATTTTATCTCATATATATTGTACGTACACGAGAGATTTTATAGGCGGTTCCACGGCATGGACGTTAAAATTTTCCAATATCTATGCCGTAATAGTCAGAAAAAGTGTGAATATTTTTTTCGTTTGCGTCAGCTTCATCTGTCGCAAAACAAAAGAGGGGGTATCATCATTCTGATACACCCTCGTTGATTTCTGAATTAAGTGAGCCTCTTGTCGGATTCGAACCAACGACCCCGAGATTACAAATCACGTGCTCTGGCCAACTGAGCTAAAGAGGCGGGTGGGCAAGCTACTCTTATCGCAGCGGTTGCAAAGGTAAGAAAAAGAATTGATTGACACAAGAAATGTGCAAAAAATATGTTGAGGTAGGTTCAATTTCCATATACAATTACGTTTGCAAAAGTGTTGCTTTCCAATCTCAATGCCTTTACCCTCCAATCTCAATGACTTTGACCTCCAAACTCTATGACTTTGCCGTCCAATCTCCATGACTTTGGATTTTAGGCTTTATTCTTTATGTTATTTGTTTGTTTTTGTAAAATAAAAAACTTATATTTGCATGGTAAGCAACCCCGTTTCAGTAAAGATTGAAGGTGGTTTTGAAAATGATTTGATGAAATAAAAAGTGACGGTATGATTAAAATTTATGGTATGAAGTCGTGCCCCGATTGCGTGGCAATTGACAAGCAGGTGGAGGGCGATAGCAGGTATCAGGTGATTGACATCGGTGAGCATGTATCGCTGTTGAAAGAGTTTTTGCGCCTACGCGACAACAATCCAGTCTTTGACGAGGCTAAGAAAAAAGGATATGCGGGCATTCCGTGTTTCGTTTTGGAAGATGGAACGGTGACGCTGAACCCTGAAGAAGCCGGACTGAAGTCGGGGAAGGCTGAGCCCACCAGCTGTCGCATTGACGGTTCGGGGTGTTGAGCCGGTTTGCGATGCCGCATGAAAATGAAAAAGCCACCTTCACAGGCAGCTTTGACATATTATACAAAAACATTATGAATACTTTATTTAGCGAACAAGATCTAAAAAAAAGTTTATTTTATATTTCATGAGATTTCTTGCTTGATAGCGGTATCGCACCCGGCGCACGTCCCATTACATTTTTTACATTTGCGTTGACAATACCGTTCGCATTGCAGGCGAATGTCGTAGCCTAACATGGCACCCAGGATGAAATCCTCTTCGGGTGTCAGCTTGTTGAGCGGTTTGTCAATCATGTGGCGAACGGCGTCGATGCAAGCTGCTCTGCCAAAAAACAGATTCAGCGTATGGTTACCCGCCGGCTGAATGAAATAGTCGATGTTTTGGTTCTCCAAACGGTTCACCGCAAATTCCTCGTATTTTTTGTTGAAGGTATAGAGCACCATTTGTCGCACTCCCTTCTTGTACTCATAGATATGGTTCATGAGCACCTTCAACTCTCCTGGTATGGTTTCAGCGGTTTTCATGCTTGTCGAGCCAATGGGGTTATAGTTTCGTCATCACGTTTACAGACTTCCCTTGATGTCGTTGATCCATGCGTCGATGCGTTCATCGGTCTTGTCCTCTTCGTTGAGGTCGTCAAGTGCCAATCCAACAAACTTGCCATCCACCACGGCGTCACTGTCATCGAAGGTGTATCCGTCGGTTGATACGGCACCTATGATGTTGGCACCTTCAACGGCTTGATATAGCTCAGACATACCGCTGCAAAACGTGTCGGAGTAAGATTCGCAGTCGCCGCATCCAAACAGGGCTACCGTCTTTCCTGACAGGCCTGCGCCTTTAAGTACCTCAACTCCTTCGTACCAATCGTCCTGCATGTCGCCAGAACCCCAAGTGGATGTTCCGAGAATAAGATTGTCGTGGCTGTTTACAATATCAGCTGTGAGGTCGGTTACGTCAACGGCTTCAACACCCAATTTCTTGGCAATTTTCTCTGCGATGGCCTGACAGGTTCCTGTCGATGAGCCATATATAACTACTGTTGGTTTCATGATTGTTCTATTTAATTTTACGTTTTTACTTTTGTTCGATGCAAAGGTATGAACAATTTGATGACCCGACAATACCTAAAAATAATGGTTTTTACAAAATACCTAATGATGGGGATGCTTTTTAAGGCTGGTTCTATAAATTACCGCCGCATAAATTCATTATTTTTTTTTATGAAATACGTTTTGTTATCTTTTGGCTTCTTTTTATATAAAACAGGCTGCGCCTCAACAATTCAAACAAGTTTGATTGCATTCGGCTTGCACCGTTTTTGGGTTCAAAATGTAAGTTCGTTCAGTCGTGTAGCTCGCTACACTCCTTCACTCTCTTGCATTTTGACCTCAAAAATAAGTTCAAAATCTAACAAAGCTAAACCTGCCCAGCGCATCACCTCACGAACCTTTTGGCGCATTTCGGGTCTGTAACAATGCACGGGACAGTCTTTACATGCGGGCTTTTGCTCGCCAAACTTACACCGTTGCAGTCGTTCACAGGCATAATCGCCCAACTGCCTGTACGCTTCGGGCACCTCATTTAAACGTAGGTGATGCCGACAATAGAGGTCTATCATCAACCGGATGGTTTCTTGGTCGCGTTCTATCTTCGTCATCGTCGGATGAGTGTTGAACCGGTCATGGATGCAGCATGGCTGTTTACCTGCACCACATACACGCCTTTTGGCAAGGTTGATAAGTCCAGCGAATAGGATGTTTGGCCTGCTGGAAAGGAAATTCGTTTTACCAACCCACCTGATACGGCGTATACCGATACCGAGAAATGATGAGGAGCCACATCGTGTAACCGCATTTGTACCAAGCCATCATGCTGTACGGAAAAACGGATTGCCCTGGGTTGATGCTGCGTGATGGTCTTGATGCCACTTACACCTAATATATATAATAGACCTTTGTAGACATCTATCTGTCCATAGCCATATTTGTTGTTGGGGTAGGTGAGTGACGGGTCGGTATGCGAACAGGTGTGCGCCAGTACGTTCATAATCTCTTCTCTCGTCAACGTAGGCTTGGCTTGTAGCCACAGGGCGATGGCACCCGCAACGACAGGGGTCGACATGGAGGTGCCTGAATTGCTGTTCCAAGCGTACTGCCGACCCTTGAAGTTGAAATGGGCAACGTCAGACTGCACGTCAAAGGCGTTGGGATTGGCCTCCAGGTAATAGCTGCTGTATGATGAGATGATGTTGGTGCCGGGTGCCAATACATCAGGTTTCATGCGTCCGTCGTAGGTAGGACCTACCGAACTGTATTCGCCTCGTTGCCCTTGTGTGCCCTGATCGTACACGCGTCGTTCGCCTCGGTAGTTGGTGATGGCCGTTCGGTAGGATGAGGCACCCACGCATATCACGGATGGCGCGCTGCCAGGTGAGAGGATGCTGTGTGATCGCTCGCCTGCGTTGAGTTGCGGAGCCAAGGCGTTGTCGGTCCAATTGCCACTGCCGCGATAGGCTTCTATCTCACAGTCGGAACCCACTACTTCGAATGAAAACGGAATGGACAGTCCCACCTCGTCATCCGTCTTCACCAAAACATCGTATGCGGTTTCTGTTGAATGGTAGCTGGACGCATAGCCCATGATGCGTAAGCGATAGATCTTGCCGCCCAGTGTGACGGTGTCGGTGAAGAGCGAGTCAGCACAGGCCAACACTTGCGTCGTTGGTATGGTCAGCGTTTCGGTGTTCTGCCCATAGCTGGTCAGGCGGAGTGTGAAGGGTTGGGGTGATTTCAGTGTGAAATAAAGTGAGTTTCTGCTGTCGGAAACGAACGTACCGGCCGATTTTTTCCCTATCGGTTTGCGGAAAAACGACTTCTTGGCTCCTTCGTTTCCGGCAGAGGCTACGATGATACGGCCAGGGCCTGACAAGCTATCCAGAATGGCGTAGTAGAGTTGGTCATCGCCATGGAAGTCTTGATTGGAACCTTCGCTGAACGAAATGACGCAGGGTAGGTTGCGTTCCTGGGCATAATCCATGATGTACTTAAAGCCCAGCGCGTCGGTGGCATAGGTATATTTATAGTAATCAGCCGAGTCGATGAACTGCTCATCGTCTGACACGGCATTGCTCACCAGGCAGATATCGCTTTCATAGGCCATGCCGCGATACGGACTGTCGTAACCGCTCCCGGCCGCAATGCCCAGCGTATGGGTGCCGTGTGTCTGTATTAGTCCGTCACGCGAGTGCTGGTAAGCCAGCAAAGCGTCACGGCCCTCATAGGCAGCACCTACGTAGAGCGTGCTGCCCAGGGTGTCGGCAGACAACTGATCCCAAAAACGCTTGATGCGATAGTGGGTAGCTGTAGAATCGTAGAAGTTGGGGTGGGTCAGGTCGAAGCCAACGTCTTGCACGCCTACCACCACATCTTTCCCCGTAAAGGCATGGGGCAGTGGGTCTGCTCCCTGATAGACTGGGGTGGCGTTGAGCCAAAAAGCCACTGAGTCCATCTGAAGGGAGTTGCCTCGACTTGCCTCGATGCGCTGCACCTGCTTGTGTGATGACAGGTGTCCCAACCGCTGCAACGGCACGCTCACGATGTAGATGTCACCGAATTGAGCCAAGGGTCGACAGTCATTCTCTTGAAAAATGCGTGGGGCATCACTTGTCACTCGAACAAAGGCACATAGTTCTGGCTGCTTGACACGAGGTCTGTTCAGGGGTGATGGCGATTTCCTCACGGCTTGATGTCGTTGCTGCGTCTGCTCAATAGCCAGTTGCCTGACCAGCGAAGACATCTTCGCATAATCGGTACGCTGGCCATACAGGGAGGCTGCGCACCATATATATATAGATAGGATGAACAGGTATTTCTTCATTGTTTGCAAAATAAGCTAAAATAATCGACAACCACAAGTAAATAATCGTTGTTTTCCGGTCATCGATGGCGGCTCTTCCATTAAAAAAAGTTGTTCATTCGAGAAAACAATTACTATCTTTTCTTTCAACAACGAATAGAACAAATGTAACAAATTCGATCGTTTGATTCAATGAACGCCGGCGTTCACCAAATGAAACAAATTTGGTAATGAAACACAACATGTTTGTGTTGGCAGATTTGTTTTATTCGCAGAACGCTTGCGTTCATTGTCTTGTTGCGTTTATTTGTTTTCATTTGTTTCATTTGTTGTTCAAAAAAATAGCTTCAATGACAGATCCATGAAGGTAGATTGCAGATGGGTGCGTTACGATTTATTCACATTTTCTTTTGAACAATCAAAACATTATTCGTTTATTTTTAGCTACCTTTGCGCAAAATAGGCAGCGCCTCTGATATATCTGCCATGCTTGATGCCGTTAGCTTTGCATAAATAGCGGATAAGATAGGATTTGAGATGCGTCTGCCTACATGAATCTATGAGTCAAAAAAAACAATTTATGAAAAAACAAACTAATAAATTTATTGCCGTTTCTTATCAACTGCATGCTGATGAAAACGAAGGAATGACGTTGGTTGAAGAAGCTACAGAAGCGCAACCATACCAGTTTATCAGCGGCTTTGGGCTGACACTCGATTTGTTCGAAGATGCCCTCATTAACTTACAGGCAGGCCAAGAGTTTGAGGTGAAACTGGCTCCAGAGCAGGCTTATGGGCATTTTCAGCCAGAGCATGTGTTGGATATCGAGCGGGAAGTTTTCACCGTTAATGGGACATTTGATGCAGAGAACATCTATGAAGGAGCGGTGGTACCCTTGCAAAACGAGGAGGGTACGCGCTTCATGGGACGCATTCTCGAGGTGAACGACAAGCAGGTGAAGGTGGATTTGAATCACCCCCTGGCTGGAAAAACGCTCAACTTTAAGGGAAAGGTCATCGAAAACCGCGAAGCTACCAACGAAGAAATTGCTGCAATGGTGAACCAAATGGCTGGTGGATGCGGTTGTGGTGGTCACAGTGATGGCGGCTGTTGTTGCGGAGGCTGTGGTAGTTCAGATGACGGTGGATGTGGTTGCGGCCATTAAGTTAGGCACAACGCCTCCGAATTTTTCAACATTTCTTTCATAGTTCGAACCTAACACACGATGATGCGCAATACATTTGGCCATATTTTCACGTTGACAACCTTTGGTGAAAGCCATGGAGAGGCTGTCGGTGGGGTCGTTGATGGCATGCCACCTAACATAGACATCGATGTGCAGTTTGTGCAAAACGAGCTTAACCGGCGGCGGCCCGGACAAAGTAGCATCACCACCGATCGCAAGGAGGCTGATGAAGTGAGCTTCTTGAGTGGCATCTATGAAGGAAAATCTACTGGCGCACCCATCGCTTTCATGGTGACAAACACCAATCAGCATTCCAAAGATTACGACAGCCTACAGCATCTTTATCGTCCATCGCACGCCGACTTTACCTATCAACAGAAATATGGTTTGCGCGATCATCGTGGTGGAGGACGCTCATCGGCTCGCATCACATTGAGCAGATGTGTGGCTGGTGCATTGGCCAAACTGGTGTTACGACGGTTGGGAATCACCATACAGGCGTATGTGTCACAAGTGGGTGACATCGCCTTGCAACGAGATTATCGCTTATACGACTTGTCCAAAACCGAAAGCAACGTGGTACGCTGTCCCGATGAGGAAAAGGCCAAGCAGATGGAACAACTCATCCGGCAGGTCAAGGCGGACGGTGACACGGTGGGAGGAATCGTGACGTGTGTCATCAAGGGATGTCCCGTAGGACTGGGCGAGCCCGAGTTTGATAAGCTGCATGCGCAACTGGGAGCTGCCATGTTGTCCATCAATGCCGCTAAGGGCTTTGAATATGGCGAAGGTTTTGCGTGCGTCAGCCACCGAGGTAGTGAGATGAACGATTCGTTTGTTAACGACCAGGGACGCATTCGCACCGCAACCAACCACAATGGTGGCATCCAGGCAGGTATCAGCAATGGCGAGGATATCTTTTTTCGTGTAGCGTTTAAACCTGTGGCAACCATCTTGATGGAGCAACAAACGGTAGACGTTGAGGGCCATCCGGTTGCCTTCAAGGCCAGCGGTCGGCACGATTCGTGTGTCGTGCCACGCACCGTTCCCATCGTAGAGGCGATGGCGGCGATGGTTATCTTGGACAATTATCTTCTTGATTTGGCGGTAAAAGAGTTCAAATCCTAACCAGCATCACAGCTTCTTGATTGAAAAGCATAGGGAAGGCACAACTTGCGTTACCCTACTCGCATGCCAATCAAGTGATTTGTCATGCCTCACTATCTTATAGGCCCTTCCTTTCCGTATTTCTACAGGTGCTTTTTCCTTTCTGGGTGGGCTATTTCCACCATTGAGGTTCATAAGTGACTTGTCCGCATTAGACAATTACATGTTAGCCAAACAAAAAATGTACCTCCATACAAAAGGAGGCACATTTTTCCCTTTAAATAATAGTTAGATACGGAATTATAGAGCATATTTTTGACATGCTCATATCACATTACAGCGCAAATTTGTAACCAACTATAATCTGGAAAACACTATTCTTACTGCTGTCTTCGTCAATAATCTTGGTTACTCCCCAATTGTATCGTGCATCGATATTTATATTGCTGAACTCGTAGGAAACTCCAACGGGAATAGAGATATCAACCTTATTCAGTTTGGCATCAATTCCCGCAGCTTTAAGAGATTTCTCTAAATCAACCTCTGCGTTGACACCATTCTGTGAAACTTTGACTTTATTGTTGATCAAAAAGCCTGGTTGTACACCTAACTTCACGGCAAATCCATGAGCCACATAGACGTTAGCAAGAATTGGAACATTGATATAGTCTAACTTTACTGTTCCATCTACATTGCCTATCTTTCCCTTAGCTCCCTGCATAGAGTAAAGTAATCCACCCGAGAAACTAACCATGTCCGTAGCTTGCACTTCTATTTCGGCACCAACAACAGGCGCAAATCTTGAGTCGGCATCATTATCGTTTGTAATCGTAGCCATGTTTAAACCTACTTTAGGCTGTAAAGTAACCGTACCTTTGTCACGCTGTCCGTACGCTGCAATTGTTATAAACATAACGCATGCACTTAAAATAATTTTTTTCATAGAAGATAATTATTAAAAATAAATTAAACTTATGCAAAGATAAACAAACAACGTGACACTCCAAACGTTAAAGATAGATTTTTTAGGAAGAGAGAAATATTTCTATTTGAGAATATACGATAGAAACACATACGAAATCATGCTATAATAATGAAATTCCGAATACAAAAAAGTCGCCGATATTCAGCGACTTTTTATAATTGTATGTAAGTTGTTGTTGATTTGTTTCAACTTATCCAAAGTTATCAAACATGATAGATTCAGGATCTACTCCAAGGCTATCCAACATCTTTTGTACGGCTGCACTCATTGGACCGGGACCACACATGTAGTACTCGATGTCTTCTGGCGCTTCATGATCCTTCAAGTAGGTCTCATACATTACTTGATGAACAAAACCAGCCGTGTATTTCACACCAGCTTCATCAGCTATAGGATCGGGTCTGTCCAATGCCAAATGGAAGTGGAAGTTAGGATATTCTTCCTCCAATGCGTGGAAATCATCTAAGAAGAATGCTTCGTTCAGTGAACGCGCACCATAGAAATAATGCATTTCACGATCGCGGGTGTGCAATGTCTTCAACATATACATGATTTGACTGCGTAACGGAGCCATACCAGCTCCACCGCCAACCCAAATCATCTCTTTCTTAGAGTCGAAGATAGGATGGAAATCACCGTATGGTCCACTCATCCTCACCTTATCGCCTGGCTTCAAAGAGAAGATATAACTGGAGGCAATACCTGTTGGAACGTCTTGGAAGCCCACTTGTGGACGTGGCTTGAACGGCGTTGAGGCAATACGCACGGTCAGCATGATGATGTCGCCTTCTTCAGGATAGTTGGCCATGGAGTAAGCGCGTACGGTAGGCTCGGGGTTGTGAGCCTTGATAGAAAGAATGTTGAACTTCTTCCATGCGCCAATGTACTCTTCGCCAATGTCATCCTTGTCGAAATCTTTGTCGTAATCAATCACATCGTATGCGGGAATTGATATTTGAGCATACGAACCCGGTATGAAGTCCATGTGCTCGCCAGGAGGCAATTGTACTTTGAACTCCTTGATGAAGCTCGACACGTTTTTATTACTGATGACGGTACATTCCCATTCTTTGACACCTAAAACGGTTTCAGGTATTTTGACTTTGAGGTCACCTTTCACCTTGCACTGACATCCTAAACGCCAATTATTCTTTATCTCTTTCCTTGTAAAGTGAGGACGCTCTGAATCCAAGATTTCGCCTCCTCCTTCAATCACTTGTAATTTGCATTGTCCACAACTGCCCTTTCCGCCACATGCAGAGGGGAGGTAAATTCCATTTTGTGTAAGGGTACTCATGATGGACGCACCTTGTGGAACGCTGAGTGTCTTATCTTCGTTGATGACGATATTGACGTTTCCGCTTGGCGAGAGATATTTTTTAGCGACCAACAGTATGATGACCAGCAAAAGAATGACGGTCAAGAATACGGCAATGCTCTGTAATATAAATGAAAATTCCATAATTGATGATTATATTTTTAAGCCAGAGAAGCACATCATGGCAATGGCCATAAGTCCTACGGTAATGAAGGTGATTCCAAGACCTTGAAGCGGTTTTGGCACATCACTATATTGTAATTTCTCACGAATAGCCCCCATGAGGACAATGGCAAGGGTCCATCCCAGTCCACTTCCCACAGCGTAAGCAATCGCATCAGCAATGTTACCGATATACTGTGTGTTGCTTGGATCCAGATTGATACGTTGCTGCATGAACATGGAACCACCCATGATGGCGCAGTTTACGGCAATCAGCGGAAGGAAGATTCCCAACGAGGCATAAAGTGACGGACTATATTTCTCGACCAACATTTCAACCAATTGCGTCATACCGGCGATGACGGCAATGAAGATAATGAAACTCAAATAACTTAATCCTAACGGGTCCAGGACTTTGGTTTGAAGCAAGTAGTCTACCGGAACGGTGACAAACAGCACGAATGTCACGGCCATGCCTAAACCAAACGAGGTCTTTACATTCTTCGATACGGCCAGAAATGAACACATTCCAAGGAAGAATGCGAAAATCATGTTGTCGACAAATATCGATCTGAAAAATAATGATATGATATGTTCCATAATAATTCTAATTGATTAAAATTGCATGAATTACTTTTCTTCTTGATAGAAATAGGCACGGTGAATCCAAATGACACATCCAACAAGAATCAAAGCCATTGCCGGTGTGGCCATCATACCATTATTCATATAACCAAAGTCGTAGAAAGACGATGGAATAATCGTAAATCCTAATAAAGTACCTCTACCAAATAATTCACGAAGAGCTCCCACAATCACTAAAATCATTGCGTAACCTAAACCATTTCCCACTCCATCAAGAAAGGATGGCCAAGGTTTGTTCATCATCGCAAATGCTTCCAAGCGTCCCATCAAAATACAGTTGGTGATGATTAAGGCCACATATACAGAAAGTTGAACACTCACGTCATACGCATAAGCCTTTAAGATTTGGCTCACGATGGTTACCAATGCGGCCACAACAACCAATTGTACGATGATGCGGATTCGCATCGGAATGGTATTGCGAATAATCGAAATAATTACATTTGAAAATGCAGTAATAACCGTTACTGCCAATCCCATGACAATAGCTGGTTTTAATTGTGAAGTTACTGCCAAAGCCGAACAGATTCCCAAGACTTGAACCAAGATAGGATGATCCAAATTGAGAGGGCTTGTAAAGACTTTCTTATTTTGTGTTGAAAATAATGCCATAATACTAAATCAATTTAATGAGCTTTCAAGAAATTCATATATGCACCTAAACAAGTCTGCAACATCTCGGTCACACCGTTGGAAGTGAGGGTGGCACCCGTTATACCATCAACTTGTGTGGAAGGGTCTTCCACCTTCTTACTAACAGCCAGTGCGATTTGATGGGGATCTTGCGCAAATAGTTTCTTACCTTGAAACTGGTTTTGCCATGCACGGTTATCTTTAATTTCAGCTCCCAATCCAGCTGTTTCGCTATCATGGTCGAAGTAAGTTCCGAAGACAGTCGACTTATCTGCATTAATGGCAACATAACCATTGATTGCTCCCCAGAGTCCCATGCCATAAACAGGAATCACATACTTAGTTTGTCCATTAACCTTACAAACGAAGAGTGCTAACTTTCCGTTCTTAAAATCGGCAGAATTAAGTTTAAAACCGTTGTTTTCTCCGCCCTGTTCACCTTTTTCAAGAACATTACCCTGCTCATCTATGATTTCATCAGCGAGTACAACTTCTTGATACTTGGCAGCAGCGTCTTCATTATTCAAATCTCTAATATTCAACGAATTTAATATCTGCTTCTTCTTGTCTAATGCCACGTTGGCATCTTGCATAGGTTTCAATGCCTGAAACACAAAAGCCAACAGGAATGCAACAAGAACAACGATAATGATTGAATATATAATCGTATAGGAGTTTGAATTGGTATTCAATCCTTTTTTATTTCCTTCAGCCATCGTCTTATTTATTATGAGCAGTTAAACGTTTCATTCTCTTGTTGATGTTGCCCTGAACCACGCAATAGTCAATCAATGGCGCGAACATGTTCGCAAACAATATCGACAACATCATACCTTCTGGATAACCGGGATTCATCACGCGGATGATGATTGTCATCACGCCGATGAGGGCTCCATAGATATATTGACCCTTTTCAGTACGTGCGGAAGTTACGGGGTCGGTAGCCATGAATACGGCACCGAAACAGAATCCACCTAATATAAGATGCTCGTACCATGCTATAGACGTCATGCCGAGTGCACTGAAGAGTGCGGCCATGAGACCACCACTAACAAACACGCTCAACATGGTTTTCCACGAAGCAATGCCCGTCACCAACAGCAGCACGGCACCTATGGCGATGGCGATGACGCTGGTTTCTCCAACGGAACCTGGTATCAAGCCTATCATCATGTCACAGATAGAGTAGGGGATATCTACATGGAGAGCCAGTTCGCCAAGCGGTGTAGCCATGGTGGTTGCATCTGGCAAAGTGTTGCCCAAACCAAATATCTGATGGTTGGCTACCCATATCGAATCACCCGTCATCTGTCCAGGATAAGAGAAGAAAAGGAATGCACGGGCAGACAATGCCACATTGAAAATGTTCATGCCCGTTCCACCAAATATCTCTTTGCACAAAATCACTGCGAATGCAACTGACAAAGCCAGCATCCACAACGGACAGGTGATGGGAATGATAAGTGGCATCAAAATACCCGTTACCAAATAACCTTCCTGAATTTCTTCTTTCTTCCACTGTGCCCAGGCGAATTCAATGCCCAGACCTACGATGTAAGAAACTAATATTTTAGGTAACACGGCCAGGAAGCCATAGAAGAACATCTCCCAAAAAGAGGCGTTGGCCAACTCACCGGCAGCCGCGAAATTCTGATATCCAATGTTGTACATTCCAAACAACAAGGCAGGTAGCAGAGCGATGACCACCAAACTCATGATTCTCTTCGAGTCGATGGCATCATGGATGTGAGCTCCTGTCTTGGCTGTCGTGTTGGGAACATAAAGGAAACTCTCAAAACCATCATAGACACTCCAGAAAGCATGTAGCTTACCGCCCTCTTCGAAGTGTGGCTTGATTTTATTTAAATATTTTTTTAAACTCATGTCCTTATGCGTTTTCTTTTCTTAATATGTCCAGACCATTGCGTACAATCTTCTGAAGTTCCAACTTAGAAGAATCCACGAACTCGGCAACGGCGAAATCTTCCGGCGACACTTCATATATCCCCAGCTGTTCTTGCTTGTCGATGTCACCTGCAATCAAAGACTTGATGAGGTATTCGCCATAAATATCCATGGGCAACACCCGATCGTACTCGCCGCTCATAATCATGTGGCGCTCTCCACCTTTGACGCGCGCATCCAGGTCGTATTGTTTTTCCTTTCCTGAAAGCCACGAGAAATAACTGCGTGAAACAGAAAACTGATTGGTGCGTGGCAAAATCCATCCCAGCAATTCGTCAGCCTGATCACCTTCCGGTATCACGCAAACTTCCGAAGTGTGCGCACCGAGAAAGTCGGTCAACTCACTCTTGCGCCCTGTCAACGGATTGCCATTGATGATGCGCAGATGTTCGTCTTCGCGCTCACCGCCTATCTGTCCTGCTAACAAGTCAGCTATCGGTGTGCCAACCAAAGCATCCACATACTGAGGGTTTTTCACTTTGCTACCTGCGATGGCCACCGTCCGTGTGAGGTCTACCTTACCAGTAAGGAACAAACGACCCATAAAGATGACAGCCGTAGGTTCGACCGTCCATACCACCTCACCCTTGTTGACGGGTGACAGGTGATTGATTTGCACGCCTACATTGCCAGAGGGACAGGGACCGTCAAAAGCCGTAATCTCAACATCAGAAGCCTGTGTCAAGGCCTTGTCGGTTTGATTGACATGGATGTTCAAATATGTCTTAGCAATCTTCGACAACGCAGTCAAACCTGTTTGGAAAGATTCTTCGTTGCCTTTCAGCTCGAACTCAAACTTGCCAGCCAAAGGCATGTTTCTGAAAGCAGACACAAAAATACCCTTAGGGTTGCTCTGTGGTTGGGTCGAAACGGCATAAGGCAGCTGATTGACATATCCAAAAAGACCTGCTTGCAACAGCGCCTCTACGACTTCGTCACCAGAAAGACTCCTCACGTCTTTCTTGCCAAAATCAACAAACTCCTGTTGTTGTGACGCCTCCACAATAACAGCCATCACTTTACGTCTATCACCGCGGACAATTGACTTCACTTTTCCACTGACCGGTGAGGCGAACTTGACTTCTGGAAACTTCTTGTTAACGAAAAGAGCCTCTCCAGCCTTCACGTCGTCCCCTTCATGCACACATAGCTTAGGGACTACGCCGGCAAAATCGTCAGGAACAAGAGCATATAGATGACTCTGTTTTAAAGATGTTTTTTGTTCGTTTGCTCTACCCTTCAGATTAATGTCCAAGCCCTTACGTAACTTAATTACATTTACCATAGAATATATAAAATTAAACTTTTTTCCAACCAATGAGGGCATAAGATATTGTTCATATCCAAATGTTTGGCAAATTTAGTAACTTTTACTGATTTATAAAAGAAAAAGCAATCATTTATTTCAGCCGTGTCAAAAAATGATGTACTTTTGCATAAAACAAAGCTGAACGCTGTCTGAAGAAGTTTAAAAATATACTCAACATCATCATTTGGAGCATTGTAGGAATTTATCTTACAATCATAATTTTGTTGCGTATACCGGCCATACAAGACGCCTGCGGTCAGCAAGTGGCATCCTTATTATCCAAGCGGCTTGGCACTGAGGTGAAGGTCGAACGCATTGACATAGGCTTTCTCAATCGCATCATCATCGACGGTCTTTATGTCACTGACCAACAAGGCAAGCCCATGCTGCAAGCCTCCAGATTCTCTGTGAAACTGGATTTCATTCCGCTAACGCGTGGAGAGATTTCTATTTCCTCGGCTCAACTCTTTGGCATGCAGGCCAATCTTTACAAAAGCAGCAACAACGCCAAGCCCAACTTTCAATTCGTCATCGACTCTTTAGCATCGAAAGACACCACAACACAGGCCAAGCCCATCCGCATCGCCTCTGTTGTGTTAAGGCACGGCGCTGTGAAATACGACCAACTGGACCTACCGCAGACAAGACAATTCTCACCAGCGCACCTCTATTTGAAAGACATCAGTGCGCATGTTATTGTCAGTGCATTGTCAAAAGACTCGCTGAATGTCAAGCTGAAAAATCTGAGCTTCAAGGAACGATCCGGCCTTCAGGTAAAATCATTCTCATCTAAATTGCGGGCAAACACGAACCATGCCGTCCTGGAGAATTTCAAATTGGAGCTGCCAAATTCTAAATTGGCGTTAAACCATGTGCGCGCCAATTACCGGATGAGGAATGGCGCCCCCTACATGCCCTCGCTATCCTATCACGGACTCATAGACAACTCACACGTCACACCCTCCGACTTGGCTTTCATTTCTTCGAAGCTCGGTCCATACCATACCCCTGTCAATATCCAGGCATCGCTTTCAGGAACGGCATCGTCTTTGGCCATACATCGCATCCATTTGCTTGCCAAGAACGAACTGGAGCTTACCGCCAAGGCAACAATTCAAAGATGGGCCAAGTCTTCAAAATGGAATCTTGACCTGCAGATGCTCAACCTTCAACAATCAGCCGTCAAAAAGTATCTGCCCAAGGAATATCAGAATACGCCATTGGCGAAATTTGACCACATCCGCCTGTCAGGCAACTTTCATGGAGAGGGGAAAGACATCTATTCCAAAGGAATCTTCTCATCCAATTTGGGCGACATCAAGTTTGATGCCACGGTCGCTCAAGGCACCTATAAAGGAATGTTCGAAACCAGCGATTTTAAGTTGGCTCCCTTGTTGTCCGACCAAAACTTTGGGTTGCTAACCGCTAAAATTCAGCTCAACGAATTTCGCAAACAAGACAACCAAGCCGTGTTCAACATCAAAGGCGATGTCCCCAAAATAGAATACAAGGGATACCCATACAAAAACGTTTCAATCAACGGACGCGGCACATTGGACGCACATTCTCGCTTGGATCACTTTGATGGAACGGCGGCACTCAATGATGTCAATGGCGTATTGAACATCCAAGGAAAGGTTGACCGTAACCAAGCACGTTACGCCGCCCTGTTCGACCTCACGGCAAAAGACGTAAACCTCTCGGCCTTGCGTCTCACACAAAAGTGGCCCAACCGAATGGTCAGCCTTCAAGCAAGCTCTCAGCTATCAGGTCACTCCCTGAAAGATATCACGGGTCGCATGCTCCTTTCGGATGTCATGATGCGCGATCCCAATCAAACCTATTCATTATCAAGAATTGAATTGAAAACTGGGTACGACGAACGCCAAGAACATTTCATTTCTCTCGATGGCGATTTTGGCAACGCACTGGTGGTTGGCACATTCGACTTCAATTCAATCCTACAGAACATCGAAAATGTCATCATCGACAAACTTCCAGGCATCCAACTGCTTACGCCTATGACAAGGCGCGTCACCCCACGCACAAACGTTCGCCTGTATGCCGACATCAGTAAGACCGATTGGGCAAACTATCTTTTTGACATCCCGCTCTCCCTGCAACAACCCCTGCAACTCAGTGGCACCATCAACAGCGTTAACAACCAACTGAACATCAATGTCAATGCGCCCGACTTCACTTACGACGGAAGCCGATACCAGGACAATCACCTACACTTGTCCACGCCAACCGACACGCTGCACTTCAGCGCAGAGGCCAACAAGCTGGATGCAGAGAACAAGCGATGGACCTGGCGGGTGCAGTCCTCCGCAGCCAACGACCACTTGCTCACCACCCTGTGGTTTAACAATCATGCCGTCCATCCGTTTCAAGGAACTCTGAACACCACGACACAGTTCTTCAAGAAAAAGAACGGTGAGCCGGCAGCCCATGTAATCATACATCCGTCGGAGATACTGATAGAAGACAGCATCTGGAACATCGAACCGTCGGACATCATGTACAGCAAAAACCACCTCACGGTGGATCATTTCTCCATCCATCACGACGACCAACACATCATCTTAGCAGGGCTGGCCACCAAAAATCCTACAGACACCCTGGTGGCCGACCTCAAGGGTATTGACGTAAACTATGTGCTGAACCTACTTCAATTCGATGCCGTCACATTCGGAGGGCGGTTGTCTGGCCGCGCATTCGCATCTGGAGTCTTTGGAAAACCCCAGGGACATGCGAACGTACAGGTCAGTCCATTTGAATTCGAGACTGGTCAGATGGGAGTCCTGGATGCCAACGTCAGCTGGAACGCTCCCTTGAAGCAAATCGACATCCAAGCTCAAGCCAACGACCAAGGCCGGCAAACCTTAATCAACGGCTTTGTTTCGCCAAGCAAGCATTACATCGACTTGGCCATCCAAGCCCGGCAGACACGCTTGCAATTCCTCGAAGGTTTCTGCGGTTCGTTCATGCAAGACGTCGATGCCAGCGGAACAGGACAGCTGCGCCTTTATGGCGACTTGTCTTATCTCAACCTCACCGGACAGGTTGTCGCCGACGGCTCTCTGGGCATCACGCCCCTCAACACCCATTATACACTCAGGCGGGGCATGATTACCCTGACACCCGATGAGATTGTTTTCAAGAACGACACCATCTACGATCGCAATGAGAACGTTGGCATCGTCAATGGCAGACTGCGTCACGACAACCTGCGCAACTTGCGATACGACCTGCACATCGCAGCAGAGAACCTCTTGGCTTACGACACGCACACTTTTGGTGGAAATACCTTCTATGGAACGGCCTACATCAACGGCACCTGCGCCATCACTGGTAATGGTGACGATTTAAACATAGACGTTAACGCCATACCCCAAAAAGGCTCACAAATCGTGTACAACGTGGCCGGACTGGATGCGGTCAGCACCCAGAATTTCATCAGATGGTCCACAAGAACCGATTCTCTCCAAACTGATAGCATCGCACCACGCCAACATACCACCGATTTGGCCGCACAAAAGTTGCCCGAAGTATCTGGCGACTTACATCTGAACCTGCTGGTCAACTGCACGCCAAACCTCACGCTCAAACTGCTCATGGACAACAAGACGGGCGACTACATCGCCTTGAATGGCAACGGAGTGCTGCGCGCCAGCTATTACGACAAGGGTGCTTTCGAAATGTTTGGCAACTATGTGGTCGATCATGGTATCTATGGGCTGACCATCCAAAACGTCATCAAGAAGGACTTTCAATTTCAACAGGGCAGCACCATCACCTTTGGGGGCGACCCCTATCATGCGGCACTCAACCTCAACGCCACACACACCGTCAATGGTGTGAGCTTGGCCGACTTGAACATCGGGCGGTCGTTCACCAACAACAACGTTCGCATCAATTGTCTGATGAACATCACAGGCACGCCCCAGGCACCGAGAGTGGATTTCAACCTCGACATGCCTACCTTGAGCAACGACGCCAAGCAGATGGTATACAGCCTCATCAACAGCGAAGAGGAGATGAACCAACAAGTGCTTTACCTGCTGGCGGTAGGCCGATTCTATTCGCAAGGCACCAACAATAACGCTGGCACTGACGGCACGGCGCAACAAAGTCAGGCGAGCCTCGCCATGCAGAGCATCCTAAGTGGAACATTAAGTCAACAAATCAACAACGTGCTGAATACCGTTATCGATAACGCCAACTGGAACATTGGCGCCAACATCTCCACCGGCACCGAAGGATTCAATAACGCCGAGTATGAAGGACTGCTCAGTGGGCGACTGCTGAACAACCGCCTGCTCATCAACGGACAGTTTGGTTACAGGGACAACCCAAACGCCACGACCACCTTTATCGGTGATTTCGACATCCGATACCTGCTCTTGCCGAGTGGCAATCTGGCCATCAAGGTGTACAATCAAACCAATGATAGATACTTCACGCGCAACAGCCTTAACACGCAAGGAGTAGGCTTGATTTTGAAGAAAGACTTCACCAATCTCAAAGATTTGTTTGGACGTAGACGAGCGAAGAAGACAAAACCGTCAAAATAAGTTGCCACCTACTCATGTGAAAAGAGTCGTGGTGCATATAGTCGTCTGCCAAACAATTAAGGGCGTTTCTATAAATTAGCTTTGTCAGATAGCGAGGCTGTTTTTGGTGGTCAATTTGTTTGTGAGTGAAGGAGTATAGCGAGCTATACGACTGAACGAACAAGCAAATTGAACCCAAAAAAGACCGCAAGATGACAAAACGTAAACTGTCCAACATAAATAAAAATTACGGTGGTAATTTATAGAACCGCCCTTAACAAATGGGGTAGTGTCGATTCAATCATAAAAAGCAAACACTTACAATTTAAAATCACAGCGTTACCTAAAGCGTAAAGCTATTTTTAAGGATGGACCGTGTGAAAAAGTGAAACTTTTTGTCGAATTCCATCCGAATTCAAGATAAAAGTCTTACTTTTGCACCACCTACAATAAGGAAAG
>QWCQ01000078.1_pt1 | contig 101805 bp, 80 predicted proteins | sample 1972701 | NCBI WGS metagenome assembly QWCQ01 (sample SAMN09866704, study PRJNA288562) | Human gut metagenome isolate pre4_stool, whole genome shotgun sequencing...
ATACCAAGACGGATCCCTACACATCCGCAAAGGCTGGGCAGGCCACTAAACCACCCCGACACGCCCGGCAAAAGACACATATTTTGGGTATTAGCCCTAGAACTCATCGTAGGGATCCTTAATTCCCCAGCCTCGACCCAGGTTCTCAATGTACCCACACCAGTGCCAGCCGATGCTCCAGGGTTCGGCCATGACTCTGGCAAGACCTTGCGCATAGTCCTCACCACGTTCGGCATGTGTGTGCATGTCACTCGTGCGGTGCGGGTTCATGTCTGTAGGAACCCAGTTTCCGATATCGGCGATTACCACGGGCTTACCTGTGATTTCATGCCACTGCCGGAGGTCGGCGATCATCGCCGTGTACTCTTCCTCAGTCTTTCCGGTGAAGTACTGTACTGAGAGCACATCGACGAAGGGTGCCATAGCGCGCAGCACGACCTCGGGAATTCCCTTGTTTCCGTTGTAACGGTCGCCGAGGATGAGGTGATTCGGATCGTATCGGCGGATCGCTTCACTAATGGTCTTGTAGTACTGCGTGGCCACTTCGAATAGCTTCGCGTCGTGTTCTTCAGGCGACAGACCTTCGAAGCCGGGCCAGAAACGACCAGAAGCGTGGGGCAGCCAAGCAGGGATATCCACCAAGAAATACCCGATCAGGTTCCGGCTATTCTTATTTCGACTCAGCCTTAGGCATTGATAGTGGAACTATAACGCTTAACGCTAACGACACCAAGGCGAAAAGCAATACTAAGCGTTTCGATACTTTTTGTATCATCTTGGAAAACCCTCCTTGCGTCTATTTAGTGTTTCCACTAGAGGTAATGCGTAAACAGGATTTCCAAAACAAAAATGCAGGTAGAAAGATTTTTGGGTCTGGCGGGAATTGAGTATGCAAATGCAGGTATCATGGAACTCGTCCTCTTGCGAAACGGTACCCAATGAAGGCAGGCTCCAATTTAAAAATGCGAGAACCTGAAGCATACGTATTTATCGATGATTCTGGCGATGCTGGAATGAAGTTAGAACAGGGATCTAGCAAGTACATTGTGATGGCTGCTTGTGTTTTTTACAGCCGAAAGTCGATAGTAGAGTTCCTATCCGTTATAGACACGCTAAGAAACAGACACATAAGCCATGGCAAAGTGATTCGCTACAGCAGGGAGTTTAAGTATTCCAAAACAAAACTTGCCCTAAAAGACGAATACTTTAACGCAATCAAAAACTGCAATTTTTACGTGCGGGTCATTTTCATAGACAAAAATGACTTGTATTCACCTCATCTGCGATCCAATCCGGAAGATCTAAAGATGTACATGATTAAGCAGGTTCTGACACAAACACGCGGCAAGATAACTCGCGCAAAAGTTATTATTGACGGCAAAGACAAGAGAGCGTTCGGTTTCTCTGGAGGTGCTGAATATCTGCGAAAAACCGTTAATTCTAAAAACCATCACCCAATCCAAAGTGCGGAATTTGCCGACTCCAAAGATAACGAACTAATACAACTGGCGGACATGATTGCTGGCGCAGTACATGGACTCCTGAGAGGCAACCCTGATAGCGAAAACCACGTGAGAACATTTAGAGGACGTACCTACCAACCTTACGGGACTTGGTGGCACTTTCAGTAAAAGGAACGGCTCGTGTTCCTAGCCTCGCTAGGAGGCACGCACACCTTGGGGCGACTGTTCGGAAACACGAGCCTTGGTTATGCATCCAGTATATCTGAGGGGAAAACGGATCACAACCCCCCCTAATACAGGGCTAATGCCCATTTGGGTATTAACCCGCATTTGGCCGGTTGTGTGTGGATTGACGCGGGAATGAAGTTGCCAACTGTCTCCCAACTGTTGGGCCATTCTGATGTTCAAATTACGGCCAAGATTTATTTACAGCGTCGGGGTCGTGTTAATGACCCGCAAGCCCTTGCGATTCTTAACAGTCTTGGGGGCTGCAAATGAATCTCACGACATATCCGCTGCACGCACAGCCCCCGGTCATGGGCATAAATCATGCCCTGACCATGGTCGGGGTGACAGGATTTGAACCTGCGACCTCTTCGTCCCGAACGAAGCGCGCTACCAAGCTGCGCCACACCCCGCGTAACTCCCATATTGTAGGCAGACCCTCGGTAAATCTAAAAATCACCTGCCTAGATTTCGGCGGATGTCACACAAAAAGTCAGACCTGAAACCAGAAATCCCATCTGGAAGTAAAAATCAGAACAGGAAGCTCCCTAGCGCTAATCCGGCTACCGCAGCCAGCAGCGATAGCGACCATACCAGCAGCAACGCCCCCCAGGCGCGGCGCCAATTTCCCCGTTCCGTCACCGAAAAAATATCGAGTACAAAAGTAGAGAAAGTAGAAAACCCACCCAAAAACCCGGTAGCTAACAGGGCATAAACTCGACTATCAGCCTGTAAATCACCACTGGAAACGGCAGCAATCAGCATCCCGCCCAGCAGGCAGGCCAACACGTTCACCAGGGCAATCCCTCCAGCTGGGTGACGTTTTTCTAGCTTTAGCCAAGTCACGTCGATTCCCCAACGGCAAAGTGCCCCCACTCCGCCGCTCGCCCCCAGAGCCAACACAAAACCTATTCCGCCCATTAACGCTCCTGCCCTCGTCCGCTCTTGGCGCGTCCGTCTGGGGCATCTTTGGTAGCCAGCCGGTACCCAACACCGGCAAGCACCACCCCGATTACCAGGAGAATTATCGCTAAAGCTGCGGCGGGATAAAACTTGCCCCCCAGCGCCCAAAACTCACTATGCAAAGAGGTTTCCCCGCCGCTAACCGCCGCGATCCCAAAAGCCGAAAAGGTGGTGAAAGACCCCAAGAACCCGGTGGTGATCCCCAGTTTTACCGGAGTTCCCAAACGGTGCAGGCCCGTCCCTTTCCGATTAGCCCGAGTTTTGAAATATCCCAGCAGGAAAGCCCCCAACAAATTAGCGACAATCACCCCAAAAGTTACCGCCGACCAGGTAAAATAACTTTCTGAAATCGGTAAAGTCCAGGTATCTAGCCCCCAGCGCGTCAAAGTTCCCGCCATGCCACCTAGGAAAATAGCGAGAGCATCAGCTCCTATACGCCGGGCAGGGTGCTGAGCCAGATCATGGGATTTATTCATCGCTTATCCCCTTTACCTTAATCATCACAGGTAACATCACTATCCGGTAAAACTCCCCCTACCAGGTATTTATCTACGGTTTCTTGCACACAATCCGATCCTAAACCGTAAGCAGTATGGGAATAGGATTCCCAAGTCAGCAGCCGCGAATTCGGGATTTGCCGGTGTACCGATTTTGCCATTTCATAGGGCGTGGCCGGGTCGTGGGTATTTCCCACTAGCAAAATGGGTTGCGCCCCCACAATCTTCACTTTTTCCCGTTTCGCGGTAGACTCCCAAGGCCAGGCCGCGAGCGCATACTCTCCGTAGGCCATCGAAGAACCCATCAAGGGGAAGTCCCGCACTAGTTTTTGCCCGCGCTGATCCCACTCTTTTTGAGTACCTTCCACCGGATAATCGGCGCCGTTAATCGCTATAAAAGCATCTAAAGCATTGTTCTCAAACCTGCCGTCTGCACCCCGCTGATTAAACAGATCCGAGATTTTCAACAAAGGCGCGCCATCGCCTTTCAACGCCGCTTGCAGCCCCTCGAGCAGGGAGGGATACAGAGTTTCGTAATAGAGCATCCCCACTGCTGCCCCAAAGGCTAAAGCTCCATTTAGAGGGCGGGCGGAATCTTTAGTAGGAATCGGGGAAGCATCGGCGGCTTTAAAAAACCGTTGTAACCGCTTCATTCCGGCTGCGGTAGTGTCCCAGGGGCAATCTTTGCCTTCTCGCGCACACCAGGCAGCAAAGTTACTAAACGCTGCCTCGAAACCTTTGGCTTGCGCCAGCGAAACTTCCCCATAGGAGTAAGACCCATCTAAAATCCCGTCTAATACCAGGCGTCCCACATTCTTCGGAAATAGTTGCGCATAAGTCTCCCCCAGGAAAGACCCATAGGAATACCCCAGGTAAGAGAGTTTTTTATCCCCGAGGACGGCTCGCAAAATATCTAAATCTCGCGCGGCAGAAACGGTATCTAGATACCGCGCCAAGTCGGCGTTCTTTTCCTGACAGCGCTGAGCAAACTCTTTCATATCGGCTATGGAAGTCTCCCGGCCTGCGGCCGTTCCCAGATCGAGGCTTTCGGCTAAGGACTCATCCTTTTGCGCATCGGTGGTGCACTCTATGGGATGCGAGCGGGAGACTCCCCGCGGATCGAATCCCACCACATCAAAAGAGGAAAACACCTGCTCCGAAAACATATCTTCCGAGTTTTTTATCAGGTCAACCCCTGATCCTCCCGGTCCGCCGGGGTTGATCAGCAGGCTCCCTAAACGTTTTCCACTCGCCCGACTGCGCGCCAGCGCCAACTCAATATCTTCCTTCTGGGTGTCGCTATAGTCCAAAGGTACTTTCACCCGCGCGCATTGATAATCCTTCAAGTCGCTTTCCTGGCAGGGCGTCCAGGAAACTTTTTGCTGATAGTAGCGTTCCAGCCCGGCGGGAATAACGGCGTCCTCGCCATCTAAGGAATTAGTTTCTGAGGTCGTAGACGGGGTGACCCGGGTATCAGATTTGGAGCCAACGCTACAGGCCGACAGCATCAAGCAAGCGGTAAAAACTATTGCTACCAGCATTGACAGTTTGTGTTTAATCATTAACTACTGCCTCAAATCCATCATCATTGCTTCCATCGTAAGTAGCGGCGTCACATTTGCTGCTAGGCGCCGCCTGGCGGTGCGAATCGCGTCCATGCGTTGTACGGTACGCTGCGGCGCAGAGCCTTTCGCCAATCTGGTAATCGCCTCCATCAGGTCAACGTTAATTAGCGGTACCTGCGCCCCGCTTTGCAGTAGATAAACATCGCGATAAAACCCCAGAAGATTAAGTAATACTCGATCTAGACTATCGCGTAGGTAGCGGGTAGAGCGCCGTTTTTGATCCGCTTTTAGCGCAGTTTCCTGGGCTTTTAGGGCAGGCGGCAGCCGCGTCCCCTCCTGGTCATACCCCAAAGCGCGACGCAACTGCGTCAGTTCTTGCTGATCTTTTTCTTCCGCCCGTTTACTAGCATCGGTTTTTGCTGCCTCCACCAATTCTTGAGCTAGCAGCGCCGCCTCGCCCACGCTGGAAGTAGTGGTGGCGGACAATAGAACTTTTCGGCGGCGCTCCAGTTCGGCCGGGTCGCGAGCTAAAGATTTCGCCACCCCAATATGGGATTGAGACAGCGCCGCTGCCTGGCGGGCAGTTTCCGGGGCGACCCCATGTTTTTCAATCAGCAACTGCGCCACTTCCTCCACGCTGGGAGTAACCAAGCTGACGTGGCGGCAGCGGGAACGAATCGTGGGTAACACATCTGCGGGTTGGGTGGTGCACAGGAGCCACACGGTACGCGGGGGTGGTTCCTCAATCGCTTTCAGCAATAGATTGGAGGTACGCTCCACCATCCGATCGGCGTCCTCCATCAAAATCACTCGCCATTTTCCTCCGGCAGGCGCCTGCTGTGCCAGGGTCACCAGGGAAGCAATCTCCTCCATTTTGATAATCAGGCGTTCGGTGGTCACCACTTTCACGTCCGGATGGGTACCTTTAAGTACGCGGCGGCACTCCCCACACTGCCCACAGCCTGGAGTTTGCGGATCTTCACATTGCAAAGCGGCCGCAAAAGCGAGCGCCGCTACCGACCGTCCCGCACCGGGAGGACCGGTAACCAACCAAGCATGCGACATTTGCCTGGTTAAAGCAGAATCCTCTGTCTGCTGCTCATTTGCCTGCCGGAGGGCGCGCGCAGAATGCGCAGCAGTCTCAAAAATTTTTACCGCCGTCTTTTGCCCGACGATCTGATCCCATACGCTCATAATTGCTGCAACCCGGTTTGGAGACTATCACCGGCCGGAGTATCCGCCTCGCTGGCACCTAAATCCGATAGCGACCACGCGCTTTCGGTCTGCTCTTGGCCAGCCTGCATTTTCGTCCTCGCCGCAAAGGCCGCGCTGACTAGTGATAACACTTGCTGATGGATTTCTGTTACCCCACGGGTAGCATCCAGCACTTTTATCCGCTGCCGATCGCGCTCGGCAATCTGCAAGAAGGCTTGCCGCACTGTCTGGTGAAAAGCCAGGCCAGCCGACTCCATCCGGTCGGGACGCTCGGTGCGCCGCGAAGCTAATACTTCCGGATCACCGTCGAGCAATATAGTCAGGTCAGGCAGGAGATTACCGGTTGCCCACCGGGAGATTTCTGCAATCTTTTCTAGCCCTAGTCCCCGTCCTATTCCCTGATAGGCCAGGGAAGAATCCAGGTAACGATCCGATACCACTACTTCGCCCGCCTGCAGATGCGGTTTGATTATAGTGTGCGCATGCCAAGCCCGATCTGCCGCATAAAGCAGCGCCTCCGTGTGGGGGTCAAGGTCTTCACCATGCATCACTTCCCGGCGCAGTCTTTGCCCCAAGGCGGTGCCGCCCGGTTCAAAAGTGGCGATCGCAGCTGCCCCGCGTGCCACTAAAGCCTGCATGAGCAGTTTCACCTGAGTAGATTTCCCGGTATAGTCCCCTCCTTCAAAGGAGATAAAGAAACCAGGGTAGGGCGTGGCGGCATTCATGTGCTTAGCTTACCGAACTTAGTTAGCTCAGCGCTCTGCCTCCGGTGACAAAACGGGCACTAGCCCGGCAAAACCTCACTAAGCGGCGGGCATCCTCTAGGTTACTTAGGCAGACTCACTTTCCCACCATGCCAGCAGCCGCTCACGCGCCGCCTCTTTGCCAATCTCGCCCTCTTCTAGCCGCAAATTCAACAGATATTTATAGGCTTTCCCCACCTGCGGACCCGGCTTTAGCTGCAGGATCTGCATAATTTCTTCCCCATCTAGTTCGGGGCGAATCCGCGACAGTTCCTCTTTTTCGGCCAGCTGGGCAATGCGTTTTTCCAGGTCATCATAGGCGTGCTCTAGGCGCGCCGCGCGGCGCCGATTCCGGGTCGTACAATCAGCGCGGGTCAGGCGATGCAGACGGGTCAGCATCGGCCCGGCATCGGCCACGTAGCGGCGCACCGCCGAATCACTCCAGGCTTGCTCCCCATAACCGTGAAAGCGCAGGTGTAAAGCAACTAACTGGGTTACATCTTTAATGGTTTGTTTATCAAAGTGGAGGGCGTGCATCCGTTTACGGGTAAGTTTTGCTCCCACGATCTCGTGATGATGGAAAGATACCGTCCCATCTTTTTCGAAACGGCGGGTGGCAGGTTTACCCACATCATGCATCAGAGCGGCAAAACGCAACACGAAATCGGGACGCGGCACCTCCCCCTCGGGGCCGGTCTCTAAAGCTATTGCCTGGTCAACTACGGTCAAGGTGTGTTCGTAGACATCTTTGTGGCGGCCGTGTTCGTCAACGGTGGCGCGCAGATTTGCCACTTCCGGTAGCACTATCGCTGCCAGCCCGGTATAAACCAATAGTTCTAGGCCTTTGCGCGGATTTTTCCCCACCATCAGGGCTTCCAGTTCGGAGCGCACCCGCTCAGGGGAAACAATCTCGATCCGACTCGCCATATTTTCCATAGCCGCCATCACCGGCATAGTCACGTCCAGGTCAAGCTGAGAAGCGAACCGGGCAGCTCGCATCATTCGCAGCGGATCATCATCGAAAGATTGCTCCGGAGACACCGGGGTACGTAGCTGGCCGGCAACTAAATCGGCTATCCCCTGATGGGGATCCACCAAGGTTAAATCTGGTAGCCGCAGCGCCATCGCGTTCACCGTAAAATCCCGACGCGTTAGGTCGCCTTCTAAAGTATCCCCAAACTTTACCGCGGGTTTGCGGCTATTTTTTTGATATTTATCGCTGCGATAGGTAGTTACTTCTACGGTTAAACCTGCTTTATGGGCTCCAATAGTGCCGAACTCTTTACCCATGGTCCACACGTTTCCCGCCCAGTCTTTCAAAATCTGTTCGGTTTCATCTGGACGCGCTGAAGTTGCCAAGTCCCAATCGTGAGGTTCGCGCCCGCACATGGCGTCCCGAACCGGCCCGCCTACCAGGGAAAGCTCTTGGCCTTTGGCGGTAAATAGATCCGCGAGTTCTAACACCACTGCCGGTAGTTTAGAAAGCGCCTGCAGCATATTCGCGAGGGCGGCGGCCGCATTTTCTGGCAACTGCACCTCGCTAGCGTTCAGGCCAGCAGGATCATTAGCTAACTTTAGATTCTTATTCATTGTTTACAGATTGCCAGAAAGCCTAGCCGTCTTCCAAGTGGCAAGTTGTTAGCCCGCTGACAAGGGGGCAAGGTAGCATTAAAGATATGTCTGTTCGCAATTCGTATCGTCGCCGTCACCGCGCCAAGTCGCGCCGCGCTGCCTCGCTACCAATTGTGGACGAGACTTCTGCCGGCGGCTTGGTAGTAAAAGTTGAAGACCGCCAGGCTTTCGTGGCTTTAATCGCCCGTCGTAACCGCAATGGCAATATCGAATGGTGCCTGCCTAAAGGTCATTTGGAACCGGGGGAAACCGCGCAACAAGCTGCGCGGAGAGAAATTTTTGAAGAAACCGGGATCAAAGGAAAAGTGATTGCCCCGCTGATCTCTATCGATTACTGGTTCGCGGGAGCCGGCAGGCGGATCCATAAAGTGGTACACCACTATCTATTAGAGGCTACGGGCGGCGCGATTACCGTCGATAATGATCCTGACCATGAAGCGGAGGCCGCCGCTTGGGTTCCCCTAGATATGGTCTCCAAAGTGCTGGTTTACCCAAATGAACGCAAAGTGGTAGCCACTGCCCTAGAACTATTAGAAATAGAGGACTAGGGTGGCTATCTCACGGCTGAGGGGCAGAGTGCTCGGGGTGGTAGTTACCGTGCTACTCGCCCTGACCTGCACCCTTAATCCCGTTAGCCCCCCGGCAGCTAAAGCTGCCCCATCTGCGCCGTCCTCGGAGCTAACTGCTGCCATTACTGCGATTAGCCCCGACACCCTCTCCTATAAAGAGGATGAGCAGGGGCGAACAGAAAAGATTACGGTGACCGGAACCGTCAGCAACCACACCGACGCCACTGTAAATAATGTAATAGTACAGGTGTCTACTACTTCCAGATTGGGAGGGGACGCCGAGACTATCCGCACCTGGGTTAAAGGGGAATCCGACAGGGGGATGGGGGTTTTACGCCTTCGGCAAAGTAAAACTTTAACCCAGGTGCCAGCGAAAAAAACCGTTAAGTTTGCAATAGAGATTCCCACCAGTACCCTGCCTGCCCTAAGTAAGAACAGTTTGGGGAGCCTGGGGGTTCAGGCTAGCGTTTCTGCCAGTAAGGTGAAAAGAAAAAATACCCGGGGTGACCGGTCCCTACTGTTGTATGCTCCGCAAACAGAATCACCGGCAAAAAGTTCCCTGGCGATTATAGCTCCCCTTTCGGCCTCTTCCCCCGAAATCGCCAAATGGTTGGCTAGGGATGGAATAGGCAGTCAGGCTACTGCCAGTACCCAGACGTCCAGTCGAGTCGACGAGCCATTGAAAAGCGTGGGCGAAAACGCAAAACTCTTGAGCAACCTGTCAACTACCGGGATTACTTGGGTGGTGGATCCTGCCCTCTTGCACACTAACTCTCCCCTCTTAACCGGTAGTTTTGCTCCTTTACCGGAAAAACCTGACCCTTTAAGTCTTGAACCGGTAATGCTTGAGGCTCTGAAAACTGCGCAAGCTAAAGGCGCTAGTGTCTCACTTGATTTATGGGGCGCACCCGACCTAGTGCAATTAGATAAAGACGCGCTGGCTAAAGCAGCAGAAGGAAACCGCCAACTGGGAGCGTTACTGGAAAAGGAGCTAACCCTAGTTCCCAGTACCATTTTTTTGGCTAATCCCCACTGGGCAGGCCGGACAGATGCTATCTGCGGCAGCTCCGAAAATCGGTTGAGCGAGGGCTGCGTCCTAGTTACCGGCGGAGATCAGTTACCCTTAACGCAAAGCTACAACTATCAACCGGACCTGCTAGGGCAAGCTAAAACCGGGGATCAAACCCGTCAATTCCTGGCAGATCATGGGACTTTATCGGCACTTTTAGCTTCTTCTTCTACCGAGGACGCTTTCACTAATACCCAGGTAGCTCGCGCCATGCTGGCCGCAATCGCCAGCGAACGTCCTTCACAACCCCGACTCATTAACGCAGTTTTACCTAATGGAGCCATAGAGGCGGCGGTAACCCAACAGCGTATAAGCAAGATTCTTAGCGACTCGTGGGTTAAGGGTACCGCTTTACCGCAAGCGCTAGGCGCCGACCCTACCTCGGTAACTTTAGGTACCGATCCCAAAATCCAGAATCTGGCGCCAGATACTACCGGAACTTTAGGAGTCGCCGGGAGTTCTTCCCATAGCTCCACCAAATCGCTTAATTCTGCCCGCGGGCGCGTAATGCCGTCGTTAGAGCAGATATCTCAGGATCACCAGCGCATTACTACCCCCCTATATCAGCAGCTTTTGCTTTCCACTTCCCGGGCAATGACTAGTGCGGAACGTAACCAGGCGATCACTAATGCGGGAAGTGAACTGGATCTTTTGGCGCGGGCGGTACAAATTCAGACTTCTTCCCAAATAAATTTGATTGCTAGCAGTTCCCAAATACCGATTAAGGTGTTAAATCGACTCCCAGTTAAGGTGAACGTACGCTTAAAGCTACAGCCAACTGATTCGCGTCTGCGAGCCGACTCCACAGTACCGGTGAGTTTAGCTCCCAAGGGATCAAGAACCGTAAAGATTCCAATTACTGCGGTACGCAACGGTAACGTCCGGGTGAAAGTAGCGATCTTGCCGCAGACCGGTAATCTAGTTCTTGATCAGCAACAGCAAATTGACCTGCGGATTCGTACCGGGTGGGAGGATCGAATTTTTCTTGGTTTTATCTTTAGTGCGGCAGCGATCTTTATAGTTGGTTTGATTGTTAATTTCCGCCGGGGCACCCGGATGGAACAAGAATAGAGTGAAGGAGGAGGCAGTGAGCAGCGAGGACGAAAAAACCGACCCGGAAATTAAGGGCATCAAGAAAATTAATGTAGCTCGTGCCTCGGGAATCATGCTAGCTGGAACCATGGTTTCCCGGCTGCTGGGTTTTGTGCGAGCGGCACTGCTAATTGCGCTTATCGGTTCGATTGGGGCTAATGATGCCTTCCAGGCCGCTAATAGCCTTCCCAATATTATTTATAATCTGCTAGCTTCCTCTATTCTTTCCGCGGTGCTGGTTCCCCAGATTGTGCGCGCCCTGCAACGCAAAAACTCTGATGAGTTCATTAATCGGCTGCTTACCTTATTTACTACCGGACTGCTACTTTTAACTCTGGTATGCGTAGCCCTGGCTCCGGTATTCGTTACTTTATTTGCGGCAAAACTGGATCCGGGATGGAAACAGCTGGCGATTACTTTTTCTTATTGGTCACTCCCCCAAGTGTTCTTCTACGGTCTTTATTCCCTGTGGGGACAATTCCTTAACGCTAAAGGCTCTTTCGGCCCCTACATGTGGGCACCGGTAGTAAACAACGTGGTAGGGATTGCAGGAATATTTATTTTCTGGCGGGTACTTGGTACCGAAACCGATTGGGCGGGTGACCCCAGCGTCTGGACCGGGGAACCGGTGGTTTTACTGGCCGGTATTTCCACGTTAGGAATCGTGGTGCAAGCCCTGATTTTGCTGATTCCGCTGCGCCGCACCGGTTTTAAAATGCGTCCCGTTTGGGGGATTCGCGGCCATGGCCTAGGAGAAGTATCCCGCACTGCCATCTGGGCTTTTTCAGCTTTATGTGTAGCCCAGCTGGGTTTTTTGGCAATTTCTAATATTGCGGCCGCAGCTAACGGCTACGCCTCCAAACATCAGGTAACTATCGCTACTACTACGGCTTATAACACTGCCTTTACGGTCTATATGATCCCGCAATCAATGATTGTGACTTCCGTAGTTACCGCCATGTTTACCTCTATGAGCGCTATGGTGGCCGTCGGAGCGCTCTCGCGCCTGCGCACCCAATTCCTTAACACCCAGCAGGGAGTTTCTTTAATCACTTGCCTGTGTGCGGTACTAATCGTGGTTTTGGCGCTGCCAATTATGCAGTTCATCATGCCCACTACCCCTACCGCTTCTGTGCAGGCCTTTGCGCAAGTGTTGGCGGTAATGGCGCTCGGGATTCCCTTCCTGGGATTCTTTAACCTTTCGCAGCGGCTAATTTTGGCTTTTGCCGATGCCCGCAGTACTTTCCTGGTACAAATTCCGATGACTATTTGTACCCTAATTGTTTGTGGTTTAACGGTGCTGCTACTACCAGTCAAATATTGGGTAATGGGAGCCTCCGCCGGTATGCAGCTGTCCTACCTGGTGGGATCCGTCCTCACGATTTGGCATTTGCACAAGAAACATCTGCCTTTAAAGTTCACTGCGCAATTGGGGCGTTCGCTGGTGACTATTACCCTAGCGACTCTCGGTGCCGGCTGTGCGGGTTGGTTGATTTTGCATTACTGGGGACCTTTGGCTGGTTCCCCAGGCGATCCGGCGCTGGTACATATGACGGGAGCATTGGCCAGGGTACTGGTAGTCACCCTAGTAATGACTGGGCTGTACCTCGGTCTGCTATTAGTTTGGCGCTGTCCGGCGCTTTCCCTTTTGGCAGCGCCCATCTGGGGCAAGCTGCGCAAAGGACGTCCTCTGCCGCAAATACTAACCTATGTTCCCAGCGAGGCTCAGCTGACATCTAACTCACAGTCCCCAGAGGGCGTCAGCGAGCAAGAGGCGATAAACTCTAGGGAAGATGATCCCGCTCTCGCAACCTTAGGGGAGGACGAAAACGCGCAAACCCAGGTTAAGGCGGCAATACATCCCAGTGAAACCGGAAATGATTCCTATGTGCAGCCTGAAAATGAATTAAGCAAGGAAGATGAGGATCAAGTGGCCAGTGAACATCTTGAACCCGAGGTGACAGCTATCAGCTATAACGCCGACGGATACGTTAACCTGCAATCCGGTATGACATTGCATTTCCCCGGTCAGAAACATTTTTCTGTGCTTAACCTTAACCAGCGTCTGGCGGGAGAATTCTTGCCGGAAAAGGATGCCTGGGCAGTTAGTGATGAAACCGGTAAACCTGCCGAGCTGCTGGTACTGCAGGGCAAACGGGAAAAAACCCGCGAATACTATGCACAACTGCAGCAAGTTAAAGCTCCAGGTTTCCAGGAATTTATTTGGGTTTCCTCTGATCCGGTGGATGCAGTTTTATTGCAAGCTACCCCGGATCTACCGCTGAGCGAGATTGTAGGATCCGGTATGCCGGCACCGGTAATCCACTCTTTGATTTCGCAGGTGAGCGGGGGATTATCTCAACTTCATGAGGCCGGCTTAGCGCATGGGGCTATCGATCCCGCCCATATCTTGGTGTCAGCTGACGGAAAAGTGCTTATCCGCCTAGACGTAGCCGATCAAAACGCCTCCGCTGATTTAACCGCGGCGCAAACCCGAGACGGACAGCGGGTTTTAGAACTGCTCTATTTCTTGACTAGCGGTAATCGTGACCAGTTCTCGAAAGCAAAAGCTGGTGAAAAACTACTCCCGCCTTCGAAGTTCCATCACGGCAGCGATGTGGATTTAGATGCGGTAGCCCTGGCGGGGGCGGCGATGCCTTCTCCTCGCCTATGCCAGGCTATCTGGGAGCAACTGGGAATGGGCGAACTAGGCCCGGTAGCTAACTGGTTAACCGCCCGGGATGAGCAAAGCCAAACTGACGGGGAAAAGTCACCGCAGGTATCCGCGCCTACTCCAGAAGATCCTTCAGCGTTTGCGGACGCACCAGCGGCTTCCGATAGTGGGGATGCTCCTGAGGATAATAATTTGAATGAAGAAGCCAAACCGATAGCGGAAGAAACCAGCGATACCTCCGAAACCACTAGTGATAGCGAAAATGCGAAGGAAAATGCTGAAGAGGTAAAGCCGGAGGACACTACTTTAGCTATGGAGGCTGCTACTTCTGCCCGGGCTATAAAACCGGTATTACCTCCAGCAGCTAAAATTCCGGGACACCGCAACCAGCCCTATCAGGAATCTGCAAAAACCCAGGCAATCCCGTTAACCGAGATGCAGGAAATGAATCTTAACCCGCAGGAAGAAAAGGCAGGCGATGGCGCCTGGGTGCCGCAAGCGGTAAGTTCACAGCAAGCTCGTCAGGGATCCCGTCCCCAACCTCCAAACTTCTTGGGTCGCCTAGGTTCCGGTAAATCCGCGAACTCGGTGGGACAGATACCTACGCTAGCTGCTTTAGATTCAAAAATGAAAACCCCCGGAGAACTGGGCATAGACGCCGAGCAAAGTGCTGAAAAATCCTCATCTAAGACACCGAAGTTTTCTAAAAATCCGAAAAAAGCAGCGAAACAGAAAGCGAAACTAGCAGAAAAAATTAATAGGGACGCTCAAAAAGCTGCTCGCCAAGCTGAACGGCGCCGCCAGCGCGAACAGCGCCGTCAAGACCGGATTTCCCAGCTATCGCCTAAAGATTTAGAGCCGGTTAACGTCAGTCGGAGGCTGATCGTTTCTAGCCTGGTAGGGATGGCAATAGTACTAGTTCTTTCGGTGGTGGTGTTAGTGTTTTGGCCGCGTCACAACCCGCCGGTAGCCAAACCAACTACCTCTCAAACCCAAACCCAAAAAGTTGCCCCGAAGCCAGCACCGGTAACTAAACCGGCCGAAATCGCGGGAGTGGCTTCTATCGATGCCGAAGGAAATGACACCGAGCATCCCGAGCTCGCTGACCGGATGATCGATGGTGATGAAAATACCTGGTGGCGTTCGCGTTTCTTCCGCAACCCGAAGCTGGGGGATCGCAGCGGTTTTGGGGTGATAGTAACTTTCAAGGAACAGGCTAATGTTTCTGAGATTAAGTTAAAAACTAATGCCCAAGGCGGAAAAATCGAGGTTCGTTCCCTACCGGAATCTGGCCTGCCACGGGATGGTAAAGTCCTAGCTACTGGTACTTTCTCCGATACGGTTAACTTAAAACTAAACCCGAAAGCTAATACCCAGGCGCTGATCTTGTGGTTCCCGGAACTTCCCCTTGATAACACTGGAAACAACCGGGCAACCATTTCTGAAATCGCGGTTTCCTAGTCAGCCCTGCCTGCCCGGTTTCGCTCACTGCGTTAACTGGTTGCACGGCGAACTTTTTACCTGCGAAAATAGCTTTGGTAATAACGGTTAAGACCCTGACCTAGGAGGCTCCATGTCGGTACGCGACATTATCATTATCGGTTCTGGACCGGCCGGCTACACGGCAGCGATCTACACTGCCCGCGCGGGACTTAACCCCCTCCTAATCGCCGGGGAGGTAACCGCCGGTGGTGCCCTAATGAATACCACCGAGGTAGAGAACTTTCCCGGTTTTCCTGAGGGGATTCAGGGCCCAGATTTAATGGCGAATATGCTTGCTCAGGCCGAGCGCTTCGGATGCGAGATTCTTTACGAGGACGCCCTAGAGGTTTCTCTGACCGGGGAAGAGAAAACAGTGGTTACTTCCGAGGGAAAGTATTCGGCACGCCGCGTGATTTTGTCTATGGGTTCGGAATACCGCAAACTTAACGTGCCGGGAGAGGCCGAACTATCGGGACGCGGGGTCTCCTATTGCGCCACCTGTGATGGTTTCTTCTTCAAAGATCAACACTTGGCAGTGGTAGGCGGGGGCGACTCCGCGATGGAAGAGGCACTGTTCTTAACCAAGTTCGCCAAGAAGGTGACGGTGATTCACCGCCGCGACCAATTGCGTGCCTCCCAGATTATGGCTGAACGGGCTGCGGCTAACCCCAAAATTGATTTCGCTTGGAACAGTACTGTTGCCCAAATTAATGGGGAAAATAAAGTTGAATCGCTGACTTTAAAGTCAACGGTAGACGGCACCGAAAGCACCTTGGACGCCACCGGAGTTTTCGTGGCGATCGGTCACGAACCGCGCTCTCAGCTAGTAAACGGACAAGTGGATTTGGATGAGGCCGGATACGTACGGGTTAATGAACCGGGAACCGCCACTAACCTGAAAGGCGTTTTCGCCTGCGGAGACCTGGTAGATCACACTTATCGCCAAGCGATCACCGCCGCGGGTTCAGGGTGCCGCGCCGCCCTGGATGCCGAACGTTCCCTAGCCGATTAAAGACCGTTTTTTTACCATTTTTAGAGAGGAAAATAAGAGATGACTAAACCGTCAGAAGTAACCGAACAGAACTTTGACCAGGAAGTATTGAAAGCAGAGATCCCGGTTTTGGTTGATTTTTGGGCTCCCTGGTGTGGGCCTTGCCGCCAAATGGGACCGATAGTAGACGAAATAGCTGCCGAGGTTGCCGGGAAAGCTAAAGTCGTCAAAGTCAACATTGATGAAAACCCCCAGTTGGCCGCCAAATACGGGATTAACTCGATCCCCATGTTTATGGTGTTCAACCAGGGGGAGATTACCCGGGGCATCCTGGGCGCCAACCCCAAGCGGGAACTCCTAGGACCGCTGCAGCAAGAAATCGACAGGTAGTTTCGTCTCTGCTCGCTGCCGCGAGGCTGTCTGCCTTGGCGGGATCTAGGAGGGGTGCATAGGAGTTTTCGCTAGCGTCTTATACTGCGCACCTTATACTGAATGAGTGCGAAGTCTAAAGCGTTTTTTGATAGTAATAGTCGTGTTGCTACTCCTACTGGGAGTGCTAGACCGGGTTGCTTGCTGGTGGGCGGAAAATGAGGGGACTGGGGTTCTCGAGAAGCGGGGAGCAGAAAACGCCACCGTTAAAGTTAATGACTTACCCTTCTTAACTTCCCTCATAGGTGGCAGCATTAACCAGGTGGACGTGACTATTCCGCGGCTAGATGTTGCCGCAGAAGGTGGCGCCATCCCCATAACCGCGGTTCGTGCCCAGATCAATCAGCTAGACCTGACTGCCAGCCGGTTAAATATCGATAAAATCGGCCAAGTGCGCGCTGAAGGCAATCTCAGCCAAGAGGCTTTTACGCAGTTAGTGGCAAAGAAAGTGCCGGGAGTAAAAGTAAAACTAGAGGCCGGGAAACTTGTTTTTGCTACCCAAAAGTGGGGACAAGAAATCCTAGCTGAGGGGCAGCTGTCTCTAGCTGGCGGGGCAGATGGTTTGACCCCCACCCTGGTAGTCAAACCCATCGCCCTTAAAACTGAGCTACCCCGCTACCTACAGGCTCGCCTGAAGCTGCCAGAGTTTTTACCCCCGATCAATATCCCAATCACCGGCTTGCCCGCCAATGTGCAGCTAAGCGCAGTAGAGGTTAAAGCCGATCACCTCAAATTTAAGTTGACCGGGAAGAATATCCCACTCCAAAAGAATTCTGTTTCCTGATTTTGGGTTTACCGGTTAATCCCAGGGTGATTACCGGCTAGTACCTGCAAATGTAAAAACGGGGCGGGGTCGAAATAGAAGATAGCTATTTCGACCCCGCCCTTAGCTTTCGGGTACGGAATCCCCTATTTGGGAACCGGGCTACAGGCTGCGCACGATTTCTTCTACCGAGGCTTTCGCATCACCAAAGAGCATATCGGTGTTGTCGTTAAAGAACAGCGGATTTTGCACCCCGGCATAACCGGGATTCATCGAACGCTTAAACACCACCACTTGGCGAGCTTTCCACACTTCCAGCACCGGCATTCCCGCAATCGGGCTGCCCGGTTTAGTGGCATCGGGATTAACGGTATCGTTTGCTCCAATCACCAGTACTACATCGGTATCGGGGAAGTCGTCGTTAATCTCATCCATTTCTAGCACCACGTCATAGGGTACTTTCGCTTCTGCCAGCAGCACGTTCATATGTCCGGGCATCCGTCCGGCTACCGGGTGGATTCCGAAACGCACGTTTACTCCTGCCTCGCGCAGTTTGGCGGTTAGATCTGCTACCGGGAACTGGGCTTGTGCCTGCGCCATCCCGTAACCGGGGGTAATAATCACGTTAGAGGCGTCCTTTAACGCTTGCGCGACCTCGGCCGCACTGGTTTCGGTGTAGTCCCCGTAATCGGTATCTGCCCCCTTCGCCGGTCCCCCGTCAGAGCCGAAGCCTCCTAAAATCACGGAGACAAACGAGCGGTTCATGGCCTTGCACATGATGTAGGACAGGTAGGCACCGGAAGAGCCCACCAAAGCCCCCGCGATGATCAGCATATTGTTACCCAACATGAAGCCCGCGGCTGCCGCTGCCCAACCAGAATATGAGTTAAGCATGGACACCACGACTGGCATATCGCCGCCGCCGATGGCGGCCACCAGGTGTAGCCCCAGTAACAGGGCGATTATGGTCATCACAATGATGGCTACCCACTGCATCCAGGTCAAGGTCATAGTGGTAGCGCTCAGGTGCGAGCCGCGTATCATCACCCCAATGAGCCCGATGGACACAATAATGGCGATAGCGTTCAGCCAGTTACGTCCCGGCAAAGTAAGGGGCGCGCCCTTAATCTTCCCCGACAGTTTCAGGTAGGCAACGATAGAACCGGTGAAGGTAACGGCACCAATAAAGATGCCCACTCCCACCTCGCCTAGGTGGAACCCTACGGTGGCCGGATTAATCGCAGTTGCCGCATCGGCTCCTGCCTTATTGAATTCCCAAGGCAGGTGGATGAAGGTATTAAAGCCCACCAGCACTGCCGCTAAACCTACAAAGGAGTGCAGCATGGCTACCAGTTCCGGCATGCCGGTCATGGGAATAGTTTTGGCTCTCCACAGTCCGATAATCGCGCCGGCAATCATCGCTACCGCTATTAAAAGCGCAGTTACCAAGGTTGATTGATAACCGGGAGCCCCCGCGTTATAGAGCGCCACCGCAATAGTAGCGACCACCGCTACCAGCATTCCGATTGCCCCGAAACGGTTACCCCGCAGGGCAGTCTCATTTTTTGATAAACCCGCGAGCGCCAAAATGAACAGCAGCGCCGCAATCAGATAGGCAATGTTTTGTCCTCGGCTAATCCAAAATTCGCTAGTTGTTGCACTGGCAACCAGGGTGGGGGCTGCCGCAGATAGAAGGTTACTCATTTCTTACTTCTCCTCCCCCCGGAACATGGTCAGCATTCGGTGGGTTACCGAGAAGCCGCCAAAGATGTTGATTGAAGCCACCAAGATTGCTAAGAAACTCAGCGCGGACACGATTGGTTTTGCACTTCCTACCTGCAATATTGCGCCCACTAGAATAATTCCGGAAATGGCGTTGGTTTCACTCATTAACGGAGTATGGAGCGAGTGGGTAACCGCAGTAATCACATAGAAGCCCACCACAATCGCCAGCATCAAAATGAAGTAGTACGGGATCAACGGCTTGGGGGTGGCGGCAATCAAGGCCAACCCTAAAACTATCCCTACCGTTGCCCACAGCAGACGTTTCCGCTTCTTCGAGGCCGCTTCTTCCGCATTTTTACGGGCGGTCTCGGCGGCATCAGCCACCGACTCGGTTTTCTGCGGAGCGGGAGCGGCGTGCACTTTAATCGGGGGCGGGGGGAACATATTTTCCCCGTCCTTGGCGACCGTAATCCCCCGGACTACTTCGTCTTCCATATCGAGGACGTAGTTGCCGTCTTTTTCGGGAGTGATCAGCTTAAACAGGTTAACAATATTTTGTCCATAAAGCTGTGAGGACTGTCCCGGCAGCCTGCCAGCCAGGTCGGTGTAGCCAATGATGGTCACCCCGTTTTCGGTAACTACCTTTTCGCCGGGCTGGGTCAGTTCGCAGTTACCGCCACCAGCTGCGGCCATATCCACGATGACTGAACCGGGCGCCATGGCCGCTACTGCCTCTTTGGTGATTAGCAGTGGCGAGCGACGACCGGGAATATTCGCGGTGGTGATCACGATGTCATTTGCAGCTGCCTGCTCGGTGTAGAGCTTGGTGGCAGCGTCCGCTTGATCCGCGCTCATTTCTTTGGCGTAACCATCATCGGATTTTTCTTGCGCAATCGGAATAGGCACAAAAGTCGCCCCTACCGATTCTGCTTGCTCGGCAGTTTCACTGCGCACGTCGGTGGCACTAACCTGGGCTCCCATCGAGTTGGCGGTGCCAATAGCAGCCAGGCCGGCTACCCCTACGCCGATCACATACACCTTGGCGGGCGGGATTTTTCCAGCGGCAGTCACCTGACCGGTAAAGAGGCGACCGAAACTTTCGGCGGCCTCGATAACAGCGCGATACCCGGAAACGTTGGACATCGAGGAGAGCACATCCATGGACTGCGCCCTGGAGATTCTCGGAACCGTATCCATCGCAAATCCAGTAATGCCCCGCTCTACCAGGGCATCTACGGTCTCAGGGTGGCGACCTGGCGCCATCCGGGCGATTAAGAGCGCTCCGGGTTTAACCAAATTCAGGTAGTCGGTGGGGGGCGTATCTAGGACGGTGACAATATCGGCCTGCCAGGCGGCCTGAGTGTCCACGATTTGCGCTCCGGCTTGCGAATACTGCTCATCCAGGTAGGCGGCTTTTTCGCCTGCCCCCTGTTCTACCAGGACTTCATATCCTAGTTTGATGAGTTTTTTTACCGTATCCGGAGTGGCGGCGACCAAGGTTTGGTCTGGCGTGGGCTCTTTAGGAACTCCAATTCGCACAGTTACTCCTTATAGTTTTGGCTTTTTAAATACCAATATTTATCCACCTGTTTTACTGGTGGATAGCTTATTTTTAGCTTACGCGGCACCTATCAGGCGCGCACACTAAGTCCAGCTAATAGGAATGTTACCTGCCAGCCAGGCAGATAAAAACTATTTTTCCGGCGCGGCCTGCTTAGATCCAGGTTCTGGCCCTTCCAATCCCAGGCGTTCTCTGTCGGGTTGCTCTAGCAGTTCACCCCGCCGAATAGTTAAGTCTTTAGGGGCGCTAATGCCCAGTCTCACCGAGTCTTTATGCGACTCCACCACGGTGATTACTACCTGGTCTCCGACCACAATCTCTTCTCCGCGTCTGCGGGTTAGTACTAGCATCCTTGCTTGCCTCCTAGATAGTGATTAAAAACTATGTTCTGCCTCTGGAGGAATCTCATCAACAGATTCCAGGATATCTTCTGGGTTATCTAAATCTTCGCTTTGCTTTTTCCGGGACTGCTTACTGATCGCTGCTTCTGAGCGGGCTAGCTGATCAGCCAGTTTGTCCGGAGCCTGTTCGTGACCTGGGTAGGGGGGCTCAAGCGAGTCTAGATGCGGGGAGTTTTCCAGCTCTAAGGACGCGGCAGTCTTATCCAGATTCTCTTGCCAACTTTGGCCACGCTGACGCAGTACCTGGGAGTAAGAGACCCGCTTTGCCCCGCGTACCCGGTGTAGTAACCCGTCGAGGTCCCGATTTATCTGGTCATTTTCCCACCGGGATTTTTCAGCAAGGAGGGCGCGAGTATCAGCGAGCAGAGCTTCCAGCTCTTGATCGCTGGGCACCTGTCGCTCCCGATAGGTCATGGCGCTTCCTCCTGTTATTGATTCTTGCTTGTCATTGTAGATTAAGCCCGCTGGCTGTGGAGAAGAACTGGATTTAATGCTAGACGTCTAGGTTTACCGGGAACCCAGAACCCTCCGTTTTCTAGGGGGCGTTTTCCGCCCCAGCCACCTACTATTATTGCCTGAAGTAGGACGCGACCCTAAACTTGAAGGCACTGGTAGCTTTATTTAAGAAGTTTACTTAACGATTTGCCAAGAGAGTCGGGAGAAAAATGTCGTCCCCAAATTATCCCTATCCGCCCAGTAATCTGCCGCAGACAAATCCGCGGCCACCACTAAGTCACTAAGGTATTGAAAGGGGTCTATGCTCCCATACTCCGCAGTCAACTTACCTATTCAGCCCCTAATGGAGCATTCCTTTATGGCGCTGGTAGGTGCGGCCGCCATGATCGTGGTGGCCGCGCTGCTGGTGGTATGGACCGTGGTTTTTTATCAAAGCGCTTCCCGCTCCCCGATTCTGACTTTTAGCGGACGCCGCCAAGAGAGTTTATGCCACCTACTTATTGCTTACCGTGAGCGGCTAACAGCCCTAGGAACTGATCCCCGTTACCTAGCTTTAGAGGCTAACGCTCGCCAAGTCGTCCTCGGAAAAATCCTAAGAAACCTGAGCAAGCAGTATTACCGCACCGCCGGTTGGGGTAACTATCCCCCGCAACAGCTGGTAGCCACTGACTGGCCAGAACTGGCTACCCTGATTTCGACGCTGTCTCATCCCGACCAATTCCCCGGACAAACTCCTCGGCAAGGGCGCGCCCCGGTTCCTGCCGGCGCCGCTGCCTTAAGTACCGCTATTTCTCAGATTGATTATCGCAACTGGCTGCACGCCCAAGCGTTAAAAACTCGTCAGGATCTGGTAATCAAACCTCCTCGCAGATCCCGATTTTGGATAGTGCCCGTAACTATATCCGTGCTCTGCCTGCTAGTTATTTCCGGGCTGCAAACCCACAGTTGGGCACTAGAACAACAGGCAGTCCGAGCAGACCGACAGGGAGATACTTCCGGGGCTCAGCAGCTACGTCTTCGCCAATCCGACTCCCTTCTACTAGCCGATCGGTGGCTGGTGAACTATAACCTGGGAACCACCTATCTAAACGCCGGCGACCTGCAAAATGCCCATAAATATTTATCTCGCGCTAGCAAGAAAATGCCGTTCATCCTGGAAACCAAGATGACTGAACCCCAGGCAGTACTGGCTGGTTGCCAGGTGAACTACAACCTAGCTTTAGTGACGATAAAAACCAGTGAGGAACCCGAATCCACCGATGTTTTAACCCAAGCTTCTCGCCTACTGGTTTACTGTGATCAAAAAGCTTTAAAAACTCGCCAAAAATACTGGAACCTGGAGGGAGAAACTGCCACTACTAGTAGGGTATCTGCCAGTTTGAAGCGGGTAGCAAAAGATAGTGATTCCCTAATAAAGCAGATCAAAAAACGGGGAGGTAGCAATTTTCGGATGCCTTCCGCTTCCTGGTTTGAGGATTTTGGTTACTAAAACCCGGGATATACCTGCATTTTACGAAGCTAGAGGCGCTTTTCCAGCCGCGGGCAGTTCTTTCCCAATTAGCAAAAGCAATAGTTACCCAGAAGACAGTATGCAACTGCCAGTACCGGACATTATCGGCTCCCGATTTAAAATCCTTTGCCGATTTGGCTGAACTTTATCCCCAGAACCCTCACAATTGAAACTATGAACCGGATGAAGCGCTTTTGGTGGGGAAAACACCCCGGCTTCATCGTGACCATCTGGCTGGTAACCGTAACGCTCGCGGTCGTTGCCGTATTTTCGGGTTTGGGGGGAAAACCGCTATTCGAGAGGCTCATTACCCCCCAGCCTTCCAGTCCCGCTTCGGAATCAGCCGTGGGTAAGCAGCTGTATGAGCAAGCCCACGGCGATACCTATCCGGTAACGGCAGTAGTTGAAATACCGGATTTAGAAAAACATGCTGATCAGATCGCAAAAATGCTCCGCCCGCTACACGCGGATCTGTTAAAGATACCAAAGGTAACACAGATTGCCGATCCCTTTATAGCCTTCGACCCCCAGCTACCCGCCGGGAAAAAAGCCCAAGAAAAAATCGATGAAGCCTTAATGCAGGCTTTAGCACAAGGCAGAACTCAGGCAGAGGAGATCGCAAGAGCCAAGGGCGCCAGCGGTCAGCAACTAGAAAAAGCTAGAGCGCGCGCCGACAGGGAAGTTAAAAAAGCTTTCACCAGTCAGTTACCCCCGGCTTGGGAAACTATCCAGTCCAGTGAACTCCAGCAGATGATTGCTAAGGACGGGAAAACTTTCCTGATCAACGTGCAGTTAACTGCCAATGGCTATGACCAAGTGGATCCGGATGCCCGCGACCAGGTAGCCCGGATTTTAGAAGAACTACCCGACTATTTTTCCGGTTCTAACGTTACTGCCACCGTTAATGTAGTTGATAACATCGGTTTGCAAAATGCTGCCAATGGGCAAGTGAAAGCCGATATGCTCCGCGGGGAAGGAATTTCGATTCCGATTTCTCTGCTGATCATGACCATCGTTTTCGGGGGAATGTTAGCTGCCTTGCTGCCCCTAATCGGAGCCGGGGCTGCCATTGGGATCACCTTAATGCTGATCCTGGCACTGACCTATCTGATCACCGTGGAATCATTCGTAGTCAATATTGTTTCTTTCCTCGGCCTGGGGTTATCGATTGACTACGGGTTACTAATCGTTTCTCGCTATCGACATGAACTGCATAAACGCGGTCTTTATGGCCAGGAAGATACCTTTATTTTTTACCCACGTTTCCTGCAGTTATTGGTTGGATCGCGCCGGGCAGGAGATAGGAAAACCTCTATTGCTACTCGCAAAGATTACCGTACCAAACTCCTTAATGCCCGCAAGCCCTATCTTCAGGCTCTAGATAAAACTATGGACACTGCCGGAGCCACAGTTTTCTTTTCGGCTCTAATTGTTTCCCTCGCGATCTTGGGGCTATGTATCTTCCCGCTACCATTACTGCGTCTGATGGGCATCGGCGGAGTAGCTGTAACCATGTTGGCAATGATTTCTAATATGACGTTTTTGCCTGCCCTGATGATGCTGTTCGGACCGAGCCTGGCTTCGCCCTCCAAGTTTTCCCACTGGATGAACTGGGTGCGCCGCCATTTACTGCGCCGTTCCCGCGAGCGCAGCGAAGACGATCCTTCCCCAGTTTTTCGCTCCGTATCAACTTTTGTTACCCGCCGTCCCTGGCCAGTGCTGATAGTGGTGACCCTGGTGTTAGTGGTAATGTCCCTTCCCCTCTACCAGATGAAAATGCGCTCCTCCGCGGTGGAATCTATGCCCCGGTCAATCCCGCAAATCGGAGCCTTATGGGATATGTGGGAGCGTTTCCCCGACTCGGCTAACCCGCAAATCCGTCTGGTAGCTAAAACCACCCCGCAACAGTTGCAGACTTGGGCAGAAGAAAAAGTACAACCACTATCCCACGTGAAACGAATCCGCCCCGCCGAAGACCTGAAAATTGACGGCAAACAATACGCTTCCCTCGATGTTTACACTAAAGAAAAAGACGCTTTCGCCGCGCAGGTAAAAGAAGAAATGCAAGAGGTACGCCAGTTACCTGCCCCCTTTAAAATTTGGGTGACCGGGGAAGCTGCCCTGCAAACCGATTTCCAAGACGCTCTCTACGAATATGCTCCCTACGTTTTTCTGGCAGTCGCCCTAACTACCTATTTAATGCTGTTCCTGATGACCGGGGCGCTGCTGCTACCGCTACAAGCCTTGGTACTAAATATGGTGTCTTTAATTTCTTCCCTCGGGGTGGCGGTATGGGTATTCCAATATGGTCATGGAGAAAAACTGCTAGGTTTCACTTCTCTAGGCGCGGTGGAATCTTATGTAGTAGCGATCGTGTTCTGCTTCGGGTTTGGCTTATCAATGGATTATGAAATGTTCCTAGTATCCAGGGTGAAAGAAATCTGGGATGAAACCGCAGATAATAAACGGGCAGTGCGGGAAGGACTTACCCATTCGGCCTCCACGATTACTTCTGCAGCATTAATTTTGTTAGTGGTATTCCTCGGCTTTACCACCGGAGGTATCCAAGCGATCAAACAGATCGGATTTACCTTAGCGGTGGCGGTGGCGCTTGACGCTACTTTAGTGCGCATGGGACTTGTACCCGCCATTATGGCGATCTGCGGGAAAGCTAACTGGTGGGCTCCCAAATGGCTGCGCTCCGTCCACTCGCGGCTGCCTCTTCCCGGGCACTAATAAGATTCGAGGACGAACAAGCGAAGCCCCCAGAAACCTTTACTCGCGGGCGGGATTACCAAACTTTGACAACCGTCCGAGGAAGGTTAGGGGAATAGTTGCGGTCGGACCGTTACGGTGTTTCGCAACAATCACATCTGCCTCTCCGGGACGGTCTTCCTGATTGTAAACTTCGGGGCGATTTAGCAGCATCACCACATCCGCATCCTGTTCCAAAGAACCAGACTCACGCAGGTCAGCAAGCATTGGTTTATGTTCGATTCGCTGTTCTGGTCCGCGGTTTAGCTGGGCGACTGCCACCACTGGGATTTCAAGTTCTTTAGCTAGTAGTTTTAGCGAGCGAGAAAACTCGGCTACTTCCTGTTGCCGCGACTCTACCCGCTTGCCGGAACTCATCAGCTGTAGGTAGTCCACCACTACTAGTTTTAAATCATTTTGTTGCTTGAGGCGGCGACATTTTGAACGGATCTCCGGCATGGTCATATTGGGAGAATCATCGATATATAGCGGAGCCTGGGAACAGCGAGACAGTACCTGCGCTATTTTTGTCCAATCCGCGTCCTCTAAATCTCCCGAGCTGAGCCGAGACATTGACACCCCTGATTCGGCGGAAATCATGCGCCGGGAAATCTCAGTCCCGTCCATTTCTAGACTGAAAATAACGGAAGTCATTTCGTTATGAATAGCGGCGTTTCTACAAAAATCCAGTGCCAAGGTAGATTTACCCATTGCCGGACGAGCGGCCACAATCACCAACTGCCCGGGGTGCAAGCCATGGGTAAGGTTATCTAATTGATAAAAACCGGTAGGAACCCCCGAAGACATGCCCCCATTTTTTTGTAGTTCTTGCAGTTCAGTTACGGTTTCATCTAAAAATTCGGTGATCGGGCGGTAGTCTTCGCTATCTCCGCGTTCACTGACTGCATAGATTTCACTTTGTGCCTGGTTTATCAGCTCATCTACGTCACCGCCGTCGTCAGCGTAACCTAGTTGCACCACCCGGGTGCCCGCCTGCACCAGGGAACGCAGCTGCGCCCTCTCCCGCACGATCCGGGCATAATATCCCGCGTTTGCGGCGGTAGGAACCCCGGAGATTAGTTGATGTAAATAGGGGGCGCCCCCGATTCTCTCCAAGTCACCGCGGCGCTTTAATTGCCCAGCTACGGTCACCGCATCTACCGGTTCCCCGCGACCAAATAGATCCAAGATTACTTCGTGGATAGTCTGATGCACCGGACGATAGTAGTCTTCTCCCCTGATCGTCATGGTGACATCGGCAATCGCATCTTTGGAGAGCATCATCGCTCCCAATACGGATTGTTCTGCGGCAATATCTTGCGGAGGTGTCCGATCAAAATCTGCCATCGCTACCTCCTGGAAAGAACTACAAACTCTTTGATTGTGCCACATCCCGCAGGTATAACCAGAAAAGCCCCTGTTGAAAACTCGTAAAATTTGGTGCAGACAGTGTTAATTACCTGTGGAAATATCGGGGAATATGTGGGTAGTGAATAACCCCAAGTTTATAAACCAGTTACAAACTGGGAAACTACTAACAGAGTTATTCACAGATTGTGTATAGAAAATAGAGGAAGATTCGTGGAAAAGCCTAAGAAAACCAGTCTTAACCGCCAGGTTTTGGCTTTGGCTTTACCTGCCCTCGGATCCTTAATCGCCGAGCCGGTGTTAAGGATGGCTGACTCCATCCTGGTCGGGCATGTAGGAACCCCAGATTTGGCAGGATTAGCTATCGGTTCGACGGTACTTACCCTGGTAGTGGGAATCTGTGTATTCCTCGCCTACACCACTACTGCGGTGACCGGCAGAGCCATTGGGGCAGGTAAACGCGCTGAAGGTCTGCGTTTAGGTATTCAGGGAATGTGGTTGGGGGCGCTGTTGGGTGGCGCCTTGGCAATAGTCTTGATTGTTTTTGCCCCGCAGATCATTGGCCTTTTCGAAGCTGAGAAGCAAGTTGCGGATTTGGCACGTCGCTACTTAATAGTCTCGGCTCCCGGACTTGTTGCCATGCTGTCTGTATTAGCTGCTAACGGGGTTTTGAGGGGCTTATTAGATACTCGTACTCCTCTTTTGGTAACTACCAGCGCAGCTATTCTTAACGTACCGGTTTCCGCATTCTTAATTTTCGGCTGCTCTCTCGGGGTGGCGGGGGCGGGCGCTGGCACCGCTATTTGCCAGTTCTTCATGGCTATTTGGCTGTGGATAGTGGTAGTTAAGAAACTTCGAGCGGAAGGAGTATCGGCTCGCCCTGATATACAACTAATTTTTCATTCCGGTATGCACGGATTACCTTTAGTTCTCCGTTCGCTTTTTCTACAGGCGGCTATCGTCGTCACGACTTGGCAGGCGGCCCGCCTGGGGGCAGCAACTTTGGCGGGCTATCAGATTCTAAAAACTCTGTGGACCCTAGCGGCATTCGGGCTAGACGCATTAGCGATCGCAGCTCAGGCTCTCCTCGCCAACGCTCTCGGTGAGGGCGAGGAGCGAAAAATACGGGTGCTAATCGCCCAGTTAAACCGCTGGGCACTGGGTTTTGGCACCCTGATTGGTCTAGTATTTGCAGCTACCTCTAGCTTTTCGCCACACCTATTTACGGCAGATCCTGAGCTATTATCCGTTTGTGTCCCCGCCATCATCGTGGTGGGTCTTATGCAACCGGTGGCAGCCTTAACCTACATTTACGACGGTTACTTGATCGGCGCTGATGATACTAAATACCTGGCAAAAGCGATGGCCATAGTGTTTGCTATCTATCTACCGGCGATTTTACTAGCTGGCCTCCTCCCTGAAGGAGCCTGGGGTTTAGCTGGTTTATGGGCTATCTACGGATTGGTTTTTATTGGCGGGAGGGCGGCCTCGCTGTGGCTGCGTATCCGCACCGACGCTTGGCTCTAGCTACTATGAATTGAGCCGGTTACTGCTGGTAGAACCCTAGTTCATCTAAAGATAAAAGTAGGGTGAGCAAGATTAACCTCTTGCTCACCCTACTTTTTATTAGCTAAGTGCTGCCAGGTAAGAACTTACCTATTTGCCGCCCTCAACGTTTACAAACAGTTTGGCGCTAATATCTTCATGCAAATTGATTTGAATCTGATATTTTCCGACCGCTTTGATCGGCTTTTCAATAATAACTTTGCGCCGGTCTACGGTCTGCCCGATCTGTTCTTTAACCGCTGCCACCACATCCTGAGTGGATACTGCTCCAAAGAGGCGACCGGAATGTCCGGCCCGCTTGGAAACTACCACGGTATTGTGGGCTTCGATAGCATCGCGTACTGCCCGGGCGTCCTCTACGTTAGAGATTTCCCGACGGCGGCGCGCGCGAATCATTTCATCGATCTGCTTTTGGGCGCCCTTAGTCCAAGGGTGCGCCATTTTCCGCGGTACCAGGTAGTTGCGGGCATATCCGCGAGCTACGGTTACTACGTCCCCGGAGGAACCCAGCCCCGGTACATCCATATTCAAAATAATTTTGGCTGTTGCCATGACTAAACCCTCCTATCAGCGACCAGAACTAGTGTAGGGAAGCAACGCCATTTCGCGGGCATTCTTAACTGCCTTCGCGATAGCGCGCTGCTGCTGAACGCTAACTCCGGTAACCCGGCGCGAACGAATCTTTCCGCGATCGGAAATAAACTTCCGCAAGAACGGGGTATCTTTATAGTCGATTTTTTCAACCGGCATATTACGTAGCGGGTTAGCCTTTTTCTTAATCGGCTTCGCGCGAAGAACTTTCTTCGCCATATTTACTCCTTAATGGTGTGACCCTAAGGTCTTATCCTGAAACTTTAGAACGGCGGTTCATTGTCCTCGCCGTTATCGCTGGTGGCAGGAGCAGCCCAGGGATTGTCATCCCCCGCCGGCTGCGCGGCCGCCATAGAACCTGTTCCCAAGTTCTGGGCAGCGCCTCCGTTAAATCCCCCACCTTGATTGAAATTGCCGGCTGGAGCACCTGCGCCAAAGCCGCCCTGTCCTCCCTGATTAAATCCGCCTGCACCTGAGCGCGGAATCCGGGTAACTTGGGCTTGCGCATAACGCAAGGAAGGACCGATTTCGTCGACTTGAATCTCTATTGAGGAACGATTCTGTCCATCCCGTTCCCAATTACGTTGCTGCAAGCGACCGTGAACAATCACTCGCATGCCTTTGGTTAAAGATTCAGCGATATTTTCGGCCATTTCCCGCCACGCTGAACAACGCAGAAACATGGCAGTGCCATCTTCCCACTGTCCGGAGGCGCGATTATAGGTTCTGGGAGTTGAGGCCACGGTAAACGAAGCCACTGGCACCGATTGCGCGGTATAGCGCAGCTCGGGATCTGCAGTCAGATTCCCAATAACCGTTATCTGGGTTTCTCCAGCCATCTTTGTTCCTCTCCGCGAACTTAATCGCGCCGCAACAACTTAGTGCGCAAAACAGATTCGTTTAGCGACAGCTGCCGGGTTAGCTCCTCAGCAATCTGCGGGGCAGTGGTCATTTCGATGACCGCATAGATCCCTTCAGAGTATTTTTCAATCGGATATGCCAGGCGACGTTTGCCCCAAATATCGGTCGCGTCTACGCTTCCCCCATTAGCAGAAACCACATTTAGCAGTTTCTCCAATGCCGGGGCTACGGTGCGTTCGTCGATTTCGGGATTCAGGATCACCATCATCTCATATTTACGCATCTCAACCCACCTCCTTTGGTCTAACGGCCACGGTCCTTCCGCGGCAGGAGGGCTTATGCATACGACCCGAAGGTCGCACTACAGGATAACTTAGTTTAAAGCGCTATTTCTAGCCGTTATCAAACATTGTTAGGAAACGCTCTTTTTTAACCTCCGCAGATAAAACCCACCTTCACCTCGCGGGTAGCAGGGCGAGCAGGGTGCGTTAAAGCAGTCCCTAATACCTCGCTCTCCCTAGGGACTAGGAGGAGCAGCTGGAGAAGACGATTCCGAAGCCTCTGGGGATTGCGGAGGCGGCGAACTGGCAGGAGCAGAGCTGCTAGGAACCGTGAGCGGATTGCCTACCGTTTCTGGCGGAGGAGCTGAAGGCACTTCCGCAGTCTTATAGGGGGTATTTTTTTCTTTCGGTCTCACCCGATATTTGCTAGTTTCAGAAGAAAATAAGGGCTGCGGCTCCAGGCCTTTAACCGCCGGTCTCATATATGCCAACCATAGTTTAGCCGGCCAAGTACCACCGGTTACTTCCCTTACCCCACCAAAGGGGGTAATGGATTCTTCTGCCCCATTTTTTCCTACCTGATACATGGAAATTGCAGTCACCATTTGCGGTACATAACCCACAAACTGTGCAGAGCGGTTATCGTTTGAAGATCCCGTTTTCGCCGCTACCGGTCGACCGAGTTTTCCGGCAGTATCACCGGTACCTCCAGTCTCAGCTACCGCCGATAACGCTTTAGTCAACTCTGAAATGTTTTCTTCTTCAAACTGGCGAATACCAGCAGTATCAGCTTCGTAGAGAATATTGCCAGACGAATCGGTAACCTTATCAATGATATGAGCTGTTCGCCTGATACCTCCGGTAGCGAAAGTGGTATAAGCTTCCGCGATCTCTAAGTTATGGGGAGAACTAGTTCCTAATACCCCCACGATTGAATTTTTATCCAACCCCACCGTGTTCTTAGAGTATCCAGCCGCAATCGCCACCTGCCGGGTGGCATCCATACCGATTTCGCTATTAAGCCGGACATAGGCGGTGTTAATCGAGTATTTTGTAGCTTTGATCAGGTCTACTTGACCGTAGGAGGCACCTCCATAGTTACCTACCCAAGCATCCCCTATTTTCATCGGGCCGGAACCATTGATTTGCTCCGATAGTTTATGACCATGCTCGAGGGCTGCTAGGAGCGCAAATGGTTTAAAGGTCGACCCGGCTTGGGCTACGTCTTGAGTTACCGCGTTGCGTTGAACTTTTTGATAATCCGGTCCCCCATATTCAGCGATTACCGCTCCCGTAGCGGTATCGATCGAGGTGGCTGCTACTCTTAATCCTTCAGGTCTATTCTCCGGGAGGGTACCGACTGCCTCTTCCAACAGCTTCTGTTTTTCTGGATCGATAGTCGTATAAATCCGAATCCCCGCTCGATCGATCTCATCTTCGGTATAGCCGATTTGCGTTACTAGTTCTTGGCGTACATGTTGGAGCAGATATCCTGTGGTGCCCTTAAAATAGGTGCCTTCCTGCTTTTTCTTTTGTACCTGAGGAAATTCTGCGGCATTTTTTTCATTCTTTTTGATCATATTGTCGGCAGCCATGAGGTTTAATACCCGCTGCCAACGTTGCTGGGCTTTTTCAGGGCTAACTAGCGGATCCCAAGCATTAGGGGCGGGAATAATCCCGGCAAGTAAGGCTGATTCTGACAAATTCAGATCTTTAGCACTCTTACCAAAATAGGCGTTAGCTGCTGCTTCGATCCCATAGGCTCCCCTACCAAAATAGATGGTATTCAAGTAGTCATTAAGAATTTTTTCTTTCGGTACCTGTCTATTTATCTTTAACGCCAAAATGGTTTCTTTAAATTTTCCGGTATACCCCGTGTTTTTTCCGGTGTAGTAGTTCTCTACATATTGTTGGGTGAGTGTAGAAGCGCCCTGGGTGGGACGCCCTCGCACGTTATTCCACAAGGCGCGGGCGATACCTTTAATATCAATCCCGCTGTTTTCATAAAAAGTGCGGTCTTCGCTGGCTACTACGGCATCACGAATATAGGAGTTTTCGAAAGACTTAGTGTCTACGATGGTACGGTTACGTTCAGCAAACTTTCCCATCATCTTGTTCATATCACCCCAATAAACGGTAGTTACCTGGGCGTTCGCAAATTTTTGTGCCTCCGGTACTTCCAGGCGATAGTAGGCAATTAAGAAAGTTATACATCCGGCAATAATGGCCACCAGAACTAAGCCAGTTATCAATCCTACGATTCTTTTTACCCAAAGTCCGACTCTACTGCGGCCCGAAGTGTTCTTGCCCTTTGGGTGCTTTTGTTTGGAAGTTTTATTACCGACAGCTGTCTTAGACTTTTTGTTGTCACCTTTACCAGCTGCCTGCGTCTTAACTCTATTTTTAGTTTGGGAAGAGGGCGCGGTGGATTTTTTATTTGGCACATACCGGGACTTAACTGCACTGTAGGGAACATTTTGTGTTTTGCGGGCAGCACTAGCACCCAGTTTAGAAGAACTACCGTACTGATCCGGGTTAATAGGGGCAAAAATACGTTGATCCTCCGCTTGTGCCCGTGCCTGAAATTGCGCTTTTTCATGTTTGCGGCGTTCAGCCCGAGAGGAAAACTTATGTTCTCCAGCTTTATTGCCACGCGATGAGTGCTGTTCGGTCATAAATACAGGTTAGCTTAGGAAAAGGATTGAATTACTTAGATTTCAAAGCTAATGGCAATTTTCATTTGGTGTTCTGCCCCTGCAGTGGTGAATTATTTAGAAATTATTTTTATCTCTCTAATAGTCATCACTACCTAGAATTATCGGGATTATCAGTTAAACATGCAGTTTATAAGGGTTTTAAGCCTGTGAATTGCTGGCTATGGTTCTGGGGATCGTTTTGGGGACAGAAAAATTTCGAGCAAATGATGCCCGGTTTATGAACAATTTTATAGCTACGATCCCCAGCTATACACAGGGTTATGCACAGGTGTGGAGAAACCAGCTTTAACCTGTAATCATGAGAACTACATTTTTGTAGTTTTGCAGGTAGAAGTATTCAAAAATAAAGGTAAAAAAGAAGCCAAAACTTTCCTTAGACAAGCGGGTGTTGTCGCGATTTTATTGACTAAGTCACTTTGCGTGGCGAGCGGCCTGTCGAATTTGGTTGGTTAATTCATTGACATGATCAAAAATTTGCGGTTTCGACTTCATCAGTTGGGTGATCTTCTTATTGGCGTGCATTACCGTAGTGTGGTCACGTCCTCCGAACTCCTTGCCAATCTGCGGTAATGATAGCTCGGTAAGTTCCCGGCACAAGTACATGGCTATCTGGCGTGCCTCGGTTAGCGAACGCGAACGCGAAGGCGAGCATAAGTCATTAACGGTGGTTTCAAAATATCCAGCCGTTTGTGCCTTAATCAGAGCGGGGGTGATTTCCTGATCATTAGGGTCAGAAACAATATCTTTAAGCACCATCTCTGCTAGCTGTAGCGTCAAGGGTTGTTTAGTCAGGGAAGCGAAAGCAGTAACCCTAAGCAGGGCACCTTCCAGTTCGCGAATATTGATAGTAAACCGCGAAGCGATATAGGCCAAGACTTCCGAGGGCGCCTCCACTTTTTCCTGACGGATTTTGTTACGCAAAATAGCGATTCGAGTTTCGAGATCCGGAGGCTGCACATCAGTTAATAGTCCCCACTCAAAACGAGACCGTAGTCGCTCCTCGAATCCTTCTAATTTTTTGGGAGGAACATCGGAAGTAATAACTACCTGTTTGTTGTCATTATGTAGGGAGTTAAAAGTATGGAAAAACTCCTCAATAGTTTGTTCTTTTCCCTGTAGGAACTGAATATCGTCAATCATCAAAATATCGATATTGCGATAGCGCCTTTGGAATTCGTGGGCACTGCCCTCTGATACCGAATTGATGAAGTCGTTGGTGAACTCCTCAGAGTTAACATAACGCACCTTGATATGGGGATAAAGGTTCAGCGCATAGTTGCCAATGGCATGAAGCAGGTGAGTTTTTCCCAGCCCGGAACCACCGTACACAAAGAGGGGGTTATAGGCTTTAGCGGGAGCTTCGGCGACTGCGATAGCCGCCGCGTGAGCGAAGCGATTGGAAGCTCCAATTACGAAGGATTCAAAAGTATATTTTGAGTTCAAACGGCTTTCAAACGGCTTTTTTTCTCGAGAAGCGGTAGTGGTTTTAGTAGTGGTACTTTCACTTTTTTGAGGAAGGGGAGCAACCGTTTGGTGTTCGGAAGGATTAACGGTCTGTCCAGTATCCAAAGAGGGATCTACCGAAACCGCCAAAATGACGTCGCGAGAGGTAGCTGCAGAAAGTGATTGCCGTAAAAAAGGAGCTAGCCGGGTCTCAATAATTGATTTTGAATAGTTATTGGGAGTGGCAATGATAATGGTGTTTTCGTAGGTGGTTAAGGGTTTTGACATTCTTACGAAGGCCAGATCGGCTTGACCTACCTGGGGATTTTGTTTTAACTGTCGGATCGCGTCTTGCCAGACTGACTGTAGCGAACTTGACATCAGTTTCTCCAAAACTTCTATACAGCAATGTGACCGGCCACCCCCAACGATGGGGATAGCAACGATTCTAGGATAAAAACAGGTTATCCCCAATCTGGGGAAAAGACTGTGGATAACTTACGTAGTTGTAGTTTTAGCCCCGAATCCCTTGCGGCGTGCAAAAACTAGAAATATTTTTTATTATTAAAAAATAAAAATTCACATCTTACAGCTTTGTAGTTTTTCTAAGTTCCACAGCTTTAAATATGTTGAGAAAAAAATAGTGTTCATAACCACTCAATAACTATTTGACCTGGCAAAGCGCTATGCGTAGGCTTGCATATGTTGTCTATTCCAGGCTAAATGAAACTAAGATGCCGGAATCGTATCCGGTTGGTGAATAACATTCAGGAGAACTACAGTGACAAAGCGGACTTTTCAGCCGAATAACCGTCGCCGAGCCAAGAAACACGGATTCCGGGCAAGAATGCGTACCCGCGCAGGCCGCGCCATTATTGCTAATCGCCGGCGTAAAGGGCGCAAGGATCTTTCGGCCTAAAGCATGTTGCCCCAGGCCAATCGCCTGAAAAAATCAGCCGATTTTTCCCAAGTTTTTCGGCGTGGCAATAGCGCTGGAAACCAACTAATGGTGGTGCACCACCTACCCGACCAGTTTGGCACTGCGAAGCCGCTGGTCGGTTTCGTTGTACCAAAAAGAAATCTACCGCGGGCGGTAGATAGGAACCGTATCAAGAGGCAATTGCGAGCACTTAGTGCCGGCCGGATACAGAGCTTTGGTAGCGGAAGCAAAACGGTAGTGCGCGCCCTCGGGAAAGCTAAAACTGCTTCCTATGCGCAGCTTGGGGTGGCTTTGGATCAAGCTTTGGCGAGGGCGCAAGCGAAAGGGAAAAAGTGAGCAGAAATCTGGGGCAAGCGGGTTTAGTTTATTTAGTTCGCCTTTATCGGCGCTATATCTCCCCCCTGTTTCCTGCGCGCTGTAAGTACTATCCCACTTGCAGCACTTACGCGCTTCAGGCTTTAAAAACGCATGGCGCCATCAAAGGGACGCTACTTTCGGCTTTCCGGCTGGTGCGTTGTAATCCTTTTTCCAATGGTGGAGTGGATTATCCGCCAGAAAAAGGTAACTGGAAGAGCGGGCCCTATCATCAGATGACTTTAAGTGAACTTCAAGCACATTGGGCAAAAATAGATAACGCCACCATGCCTACTCGGGGATAATAAGTAAAGGAGCATATTAATGATGCTAAGTGCGCAGCTGCTGGCGGCAGCTAATCAACCCACTTCGGGCGGATGGTATGACACGGTTTTATACCCGTTCAAATGGGTTACCGCCTGGGTATTGGTAGGGATTCATAAGGGATTAACCGTTCTGGGGTTACCGGAAGGCCCCGGGGTTACTTGGGTACTATCCATCGTGGTGCTAACCATTTTTGTGCGGCTACTGATTATTCCGCTGTTTATTAAGCAGATAAAGTCTACGCGGGGCATGAGTGCGATCCAACCGCAGATCAAAGAGATCCAAGAAAAATATAAGGGTCGCAATGACCAGGTTTCTAAGCAACAGATGAGCCAAGAAACCATGGCTTTATATAAAGAATACGGCGTTAATCCCATGGCTTCGTGTTTCCCGTTGCTGATTCAATTGCCGATTTTGGCTGCGCTTTATCGGGTGCTTTGGCAAATGCCGCTAATTGCCAAGAATCCGGGAGCCCATATTGGTGGTTTTGATTCTAAGTTAGCTTCGGAAATGGATAAATCTACCGTTTTCGGGGTTTATCTATCTGATACTTTCACCAACAGTGCCTCTAACCCTACGACCACAAAAATCCTGATCATCACGGCGGTAGTGCTGTATGCCGGTTTGATGTTCTTACAACAGTTCATCAACATGCGGCGGAATATGAATGCTTCCAATCCGCAACAAATGCGGATGATGAAGATGATGGTCTATGTAATGCCGTTGATGACCGCCTGGTTTGGTTTCATTGTGCAGATTGGCGTACTGGTTTATCTGGTAGTAACCATGGTGGTCAGCTTCATTCAACAGCTGTTTGTTATGCATTATCTACCCACCCCTGGCTCTCCCGCTCACGATGCACAAATGCGGCGTCACCAGGAAAAATATGACAAGTTTAAAGAAGAAACGCTAACGGAATACAACCAGAAGCTTTCGGAGTTGGGCTTAAGTGGTGAAGACGTAGCTAAAGGAACGCGGCTTGAAGTTAAAGCTAATCGCAAGGGCAAGGATGATCCCTTCTCCGGATTAGATAATGGGGAGCAATTGCGCCAAGGGGTGGAGCTCCACAAGGAAACTCAAGATCGGCTGCATAAGAAAGCCCAAGATCTTGAGCTAGAAGAAAAACCAAGGAAGCCGGTAAAACAATCGCGGATGATGACGGCGCTACAGAAAAAGGCCGAAGAACAGCAGGCTGCCATGAGGCCAAGTACCCGTAATGCCCAAGCGCAACCAAAAAGGCTAACCCGGGCTCAGCGTGATGCCCAGGCTAAACGGCGGCGGCAAGCCGAGGGGTTAAGTGAGCAAGAAAAAGCGAAACGCCGGCAGGCGCGCAGGAAGAATAATGCGAATACAAATCGGCGTAAGAACCGATAGGATCATTGCAGATAGCTAAGAGAGGAATAGGTGCCATGAGTGAAGAAGCATCTCCCGAGCGGGTTGCCGCATTGGAAGAAGAGGGCGATATCGCCGCTGATTACTTAGAAGAACTGCTCGATATTGCGGATCTGGGTGGAGATCTCGAGATCGATGTAGAGCACGATCGCGCGAGTGTCGATATTGTGGCTGATGCGCAAGATCTAAATGATTTGCAACGCTTAGTCGGCAAAGAGGGCGAAGTTTTAGAGTCTCTACAGGACTTAACCCGGCTGGCGGTTTCCCAAAAAACGGGGGAGCATTCCCGATTAATGCTGGATATCGCCGGGTACCGCCAAGAACGTAAAGCGGAGCTGCGCTCTATCGCTCAAGAAGCTATCACCAAGGCTAAAACTACGGGTGAGCCGGTACGTCTGGAGCCCATGAATCCTTTCGAGCGTAAAGTTTGCCACGATGTGGCCGCCGAAGAGGGCGTGTATTCCGGTTCGCAAGGTCAAGCTCCGAACCGGGCAGTGGTTATTTATCCTGATGCCTCCGGTCCGGAAGCAGAAGAAGAATAACTTGCAGGAGATCGACGCTATCTTAAGCGATATTGTCTGATTGGTATCTAAGAATTTGGCAATGCAACCGGAACTACACCTTGAGGTAGCTCAACCCGGAGCTGAGGTTGAGGCATTTTTTGCATCTTCCTACGAGAAGATACAGGCTTATGCGCATATGCTGGCGGAACAGGGGGAGCTGCGCGGTCTGATTGGACCGCGAGAGCTGCCTCGGATTTGGCCGCGGCATATATTGAATTGTGCAGCGGCAGAAAGGTTCTTACCACTAGGGCGTAATGTAACTGTCGCCGATGTGGGGTCAGGTGCAGGACTGCCTGGAATTGTCTTGGCTATAATGCGGCCAGACCTTCAATTTTTCTTGATTGAACCTTTGGCTAGACGGGTAATTTGGCTAGAAGAAGTAAAACAAGAGTTGGGATTGGATAATGTAGAGGTTTTGCGCTCTCGCAGTCAAGATCTTCCCGGTGGACAGACCTTTACAGCGGTTACCTCGCGGGCGGTAGCTAACTTAAAGAAGCTGATTCGCATCTCCGGGAAGCTGGTGGCACCTAGAGGACGAATGCTAGCGATTAAAGGGGAGCGTGCTCCCTTAGAATTGTCTGCGGCGGTGGCAGAGTTGCGGGCAGCTAATTTTGATAGTGCCCATATAGAGGAAGTGCCGTCCCTAATGGACGATTCGATTACCCGGATTATTATGGCAACCAAACTCCCTTAGTGGCTACCTATTTTGCATTTTGGAGGCATAATGAGCAAGCATCGTTTAGCTGATGCCGCGATGGTCGAACAGGCAGATACCCATGAAGAGCCTTCCCGAAAAGGACGTCTTGATTCTAAGCGTGATTTAGAGCCGTTGCCTCATCCGAAAAGTACCAGAGTAATCGCGGTTGCGAACCAAAAAGGTGGGGTTGGCAAGACCACTACGGTAGTTAACATAGCTGCGGCTTTGGCTTTAGGGGGACTTAAAGTACTGGTAATTGATGCCGACCAGCAGGGAAATGCTTCTTCTTCGCTGGGATTTCGTCATCTAGCGGATGACCAGAATTCTTTATACGAGGTTATGACCCAGGGGGTACCCCTGCGCCAAGCTCTGTTACAGAATGCGCAGATCCCTAATCTTTGGGTGGTGCCGGCCTCTATGAATATGGCCGGGATTGAACTCGAACTTAATGAGAGAACCAATTTCCAACAGATCTTAGCTACTGCTCTAGATGAGCTATTGAGTAGCGGCGAACAATTTGATTACATCTTTGTTGATTCTCCCCCATCGTTGGGGATTATGACTGTCAATGCCCTAGTGGCTGCTAAAGAAGTGTTGGTACCCCTGCAGGCAGAATACTTGGCGCTGGAAGGCCTGACCCAATTGACGAAAACCATCGATATGCTAGTGATTCGGCTTAATCCTGACTTACGTTTCACTGCTATATTACCTACGATGGTAACGACTAATACCCTGCTCAGTAAGGGTGTATTAGAAGAAGTCAAAGATTACTATGGTGACATTGTGATGGAGACAATTATTCCTCGTAATATTGCCTTAGCGGAAGCGCCCTCTCACGAGGAATCTATTCTGACTTACCAACCGGCTTCTAAAGGTGCAAAATGTTATTTAGACGCTGCGTATGAATTAGTTAGTCGCGAGGTGAAATCGTAATGGCCAAGAAAGCTCATTTAGGGAGAGGGCTGTCCGCACTGATTCCTACCGATCCGGTTACGGAGAATAGAGTAGAAACAGAAAGCGATGCTAATACCCGGCCGGCAGATATTTTTTTTGGAGGACATGGGCATTCGCCTAAGGGAGGTTCCGTCAAGGAATTATTGGAACCCAGAACAAATGTTTCACGTGAAACCTTAAAGACTTCCCGCAAAATAGAGAGTTCGAAGAGCCGGAAGTCCGTATCTGCTAAGAAAGCACAGAAACCTGAGGCAAAGCATTCGACCGGTACTAGCGATGTTTCACGTGAAACATCGCTAGTACCGGTGCCGGGCGCAAAACTGGAGTTAATAAAGGTTAGTAAGATAACTCCTAATCGCTCCCAGCCTCGCCAAACATTTGATGAGGACGAAATTGCCGAACTAGCTGCCTCTATAAAAGAAGTGGGTTTATTACAGCCAATTGTTGTGCGCACTGATCCCACTGATAAGAATGCCTACGAACTTATAATGGGGGAACGGCGTCTGCGGGCGTGTCAGTTAGCAAAGGTTACCCAGATTCCAGCTATTGTTCGCGAGACCAACGATAACAAGATGTTATTGGATGCGCTGATTGAAAACCTGCATCGAGTACAGCTTAATCCCTTAGAGGAAGCAGCCGCCTACCAGCAATTGATGGAAGATTTCGGTTGTACTCAGCAGGAGTTATCTAAGCGAGTTTCGAAGTCTCGTCCCGCGATTACTAATGCTTTACGGTTATTGCGACTGCCAGCCAGCGTGCAACCTAAGGTGGCGGCGGGCGTTCTTTCCGCCGGTCATGCCCGGGCGTTGCTCGCGGTAACTGATCCACGCGATCAAGAATACTTGGCAGAGCGCATCATAGCTGAAGGACTATCAGTACGTTCTACGGAAGAAATTGTGGCTCTGGGAAATGTACGCGGAGCCTCAGTACGTAAAAGTAAGGGTGGAAAACGTCGCGAACTTGTGCTTTCCCCTACCCAAGCAGCCACTCAGGAACGTTGGACAGAGATTCTCGATACCCGAGTATCGCTTAAACCTGGCAAGACAATAAGCAAACTAGTTATTGAGTATGCTGACGAGGCTGATTTGCAACGCCTGACCCAGCTACTTGAACAAGCCAGTAAGTAAGGTTCACAAATATCAACGCTATTCGCAGCTAGGTAATCCTGGTTTACTAACTGCGTTGCCCGCGGTTTGCAGCCTGGAGGGTAATGGTATTAACCAATTCTCCAAATCCATCAGCAGATTCAGCTGCTAGGGGCCACAATGAAGTATCGGTCATTCCCGGAACCACGTTAGCGTCGATAAACCAGGGATTCGAGTCAGCATCAACAATTAAGTCAATCCGCGAAAAATCATCTAACTCCAACACGCGGTGACATTCTAATGCCAAGGCTCTTACGGACTGGTCTAAATCGCCCTCTAACGGAGCCGGAGCAAAAAACTCAGTCCGGCCGGTTAAATATCGGGCATCGAAATCATAACGACCTACATCAGTACGGATTTCCACCGGCGGAAGCGCCCGGGCAGTGCCGTCATCTTCTACGATAGATACCGAAATCTCACGCCCCTTAATAAAGCGCTCAATCAACACTTCATCATCGTAGGCAAAGGCATTGACCATCGCCGTACGTAATGCGCCCTCATCTTCAACATAAGTTATTCCCATAGCAGAACCGCCCCGAGAGGGCTTCACCATTAGAGGATATCCCAAACGATTAGCGACTTCCTTGAGCAAAGTATCTGCTCCTACCTGGCGAAATAGGATCTGAGGAAGCGCTACTGATAGCGGTGTAGGCAGACCGTTTTTCTCTACCACCGATTTAGCAACCGGTTTCGAAAGGGAAATCCGGCACCCCTTAGGCCCAGAACCAACATATGCTAGCCCGCTTAACTCTAGTAAGTCCTGCAGGGAACCATCTTCGCCTTCGCGACCGTGGATAATTGGCCACACCACGTCTGGTTCAAAGTCTCTTAAAGAATTAAGTAAATCTCGGTCAAGTTCTAAACTTTTTAGCTCGTGTCCAAAGCGCCGTAATTGGGTCGCTACTCGATTCGCCGAGCGCAGAGACACCTCCCGTTCATGCAGCTGACCACCAGTAATAATCGCGATTTTTAAGGTAGCGTCATTAGTCATTGCTCTTACCTTTCTGCTGGGAAGCGAATAGCGTAACCAGCTCCATTTCCCGATGAACCACTTTCGCTAGCCGGCGCACGCCCTCGCGAATCTCTTCTGGGGTTGGATAACAAAATGAGAGTCGAATATTTTGATGTCCCTGGTCCGAGGCATAAAAAGCGGTTCCCGGAGTATAAGCAACCAGTTCACTAACTGCCCGATTTAGCATAGCTTTGGAATCTAGGCCATCCGGTAGGGTCAGCCAGGTATAGAAACCACCTTCGGGTACTGTCCAGGAACATTCGGGCAGGTAATCATGTAAAGCTGTTAGCATGGCGTCGCGACGACCCCGGTACATCTGCCGGTAGGCATCGATTTGTCCGCGCCAATCATAATCGCGCAGGTAGGCATGAATCGCCATCTGGCCGACCATCGAGGGCGATAGAATCGCGGATTCTGAAGCAACCACTAGTTTGTCTCTTACCGCTGGTGGCGCATAAGCCCAACCAATCCTGAAACCGGGAGCAAATATTTTAGAGAAAGAACCTAAGTAAACTACCAGGTCAGGCGCAAGTTCTACTAAGGGAGTCATAGTTTGGCCCTCGAAGCCTAGTAGGCCATAGGGATTATCTTCTAAAACTAAAACCCCATATTGGCGGCACAGCTCCATAAGCTCTTTCCGCCGGGATGGGGACATGGAAACACCAGCGGGATTATGGAAATTAGGGATGGTATAGAGGTACTTGATCCGTTTACCTTCTGCGCGAACCTGCTCTACGATCCGGGCAAACTCTTCCGGAATCAAACCATCAGCGTCTAGGGGAATATGGCGAACATCTGCTTGGTAGGCTTTAAAGACCCCTAGCGCTCCTACATAAGAGGGCGATTCGGCTAAAATGACATCCCCTGGTTCAATAAAAAGCTGTGTTACCAGGTCTAATGCCTGCTGAGATCCGGTGGTGACCACTACGTTATCCGGGTTGGCATGGATACCTTCAGCGGCCATGACTTCGGTAATAGATTCGCGCAAAGGCGCCCATCCTTGACCGCCACCATATTGCATTGCCTGTTCGCCATGCTCGAGCACCAACTGCTGGGCGCTATTAGCTAGTTTTGCTAGCGGAAGATCATGAATATTGGGCATCCCTCCCGCCAGAGAAACCACTTCGGGACGAGAAACCACCGAAAACAAAGCCCGAATTTCAGATTCGCGGAGATTATGAGCTCGCGCTGCGTAGGAATCCTGCCAAAGATCGAGATGGGTTCCATGATTTTGCGCGCTCATTTACGTCTCCTTTACTAGATTAATTGCTATTTTGGCACGAAGCAGCCAGGTGACCAAAGCCAAGGTCATAAAAAGCGCAAAAATCGAGTAAAACCGCTTTACTGGACAGAGGATTTCGAATCGGTATTCTCAGAAGATTCCGGCTTTTGACTGCGTAAATACCAGACCAAGGTGCATAAAAATAACACCAATAAAACCACAAGCAAAGGCAAAAGGAAGTCGGGAAGCGTCCCCGCTAGCTGGGTAATCCTGGTTTCCAAGCTTACTTGCTGATCGGGGGTAAGTACGGAGCTAACGTTAGTTCCCCCAGTGATTACTAGCAGCACGCCCACTAGCGTGAACACCAATCCCGAAATTAAAGAACCCCAAGTGGTTTGCCGGCCTAAGAACTTTAGGGGACGAGGATGAAATAGGCGCTGTTGCCGGGCAGTTAAAGAACCCCAGATTAGGGAAAGTAATGCAACCGGAGTGAACATGCCTAGGGCGTACCAAAACATCAGCGCGCCGCCGCGCAAACTAGAACCGGTTAAGGTGGCGGCTGAAAGTACTGCCCCCAGGATAGGGCCGGTACAACCGGAGCCAGCAAGCCCATAAGAAATACCAAACAGGAAAATACCAATGACGCTAGGGCGGGTTCTGCCTCCTAAAGCCCGAGGCAACGGCAGTTTAGGTAAGGGTAGCGCTAATACTTGGGCGATACCTAAAAGAGTAATTATCACCCCGACTATTAGGGTGAGCAGATGCGAGTTAGAAAGTAACCACCCGCCAAGTCCTCCCGCAGCAAACCCTAAAGGTACTAAGGCGATAACCAGCCCGCCTAGGAATACTAAAATTCGTTGCAGTAGTCGCGAACGATCCTCGAAAGCACAGGCAAAAAAGGCGGGCAGTAAAAAGGCACCACAGGGAGCTAGGAAAGTAACTAACCCCCCGAGGTAGGCGATAGTAAAGTTAATGGACATTAGTGCGTCTTAGCTGTCTTTGCTGCAATTTCAATAGTTTGAATAAAGCTGTCGGCGGGCAGAGCGCCGGTAATTACATAGTCGTTGATGAAAAATGCGGGAGTGCCACTGAGCCCGACTGCTTGCGCGGCAGAAGTTTCATTTTTGACCGTGGTGGCGGTGTCATCGGCCTCTAGATCTTCGTTAAAACGAGAAAGGTTGCCCACCCCGCTAGCTTGACCGGCCTGGGTAACCAGTTCTTTGTTCCAGCTGATATGGCCATTACCATCTTGAGCCGCGAGTTTGGTAGCAGCTGCGACGTACTCCCAAAACTTTCCTTGCTTTGCCGCCGCGATTGATCCGGCAGCTGCTAGATCAGAATGATATTGCGAGGCGAAAATTGAAAAGTTGTTGAACTCTATACGCAAGGTACCGTTGTCGATATACGGTTTCAGCTGCGGAAAAACGGCTGATTCATACTGGTAACACATGGGACAGGAAAAATCGGAGAACTGAATCATAGTTACTGGAGCTTTGGGATCACCGATTGCCCGCGGATCTGCCTCATCGTTGCGATAAAAAGATTTAATTACCTTTTTTGCCTGTTCCTCGCTGACGGCAGCAACTCCTTCGGGAAGCTGCTGGCTGTGAGGCTCCGTAGACTGGGCACTTTGTCCACTTTGAGTAGCTGCGGGAGTCTGACTGGGGCTAGCAGCAGTATCACTGTTAGAACCTAGATAGTAGGCAATGAAAAAAACTAACACCAGCACCGAGATGGCCAGCAGCGTAAGTATCATTACGGCGGCTGGTTTCTTTTTATTAGGCGCCGCCTTCCGGGAGTCACTCATAAAACTTATTACCTTTCTTCACCTCTAGCCTAAGGTAGATTAGGCGAAGCGATCTAGTTAGTTATAGCACGTCACGTCGTTGCAGGTAACGCATGGCGAGCCAACCAATCGGAGCACGCATCCAAAAAGTCAGTAACCTATACAGCAAGGCTCCTGATAGGGCGATCGCGCCCGGTACCCCTGCCACTTGCAAACCACCGGTTAGGGCGGCTTCCACCGGACCGAGTCCGCCAGGGGTGGGAATCATAGAACCCAAAGTGTTTGATACTAGGAATGTAACCGTAATGGTGGCTATCGGCAAATGGTAGCCAAAGGCTGCCAGGGCACAATAAAAGGCTGCTACCTGCAGGCCAGTCTGCATTAAACATCCCAGGGTGGTTAGAGCCATGCGGCGCGGACTAGAAGTAATCCAGATTAGGCGCGGCCAAACCTGATGAAAAGTGGGTTGAATTTTCGCCCAGATCCATTTACGCACCTTCGGGAGGGCAAATCCTGCCACTAGCAGTGCCACTATCAACAAGACAGTTGCCAATACCGTCGAAGAAGGCAGACGCACGTTCATAGAGGTACCAGTAAACATCACCATGACAGCTAGCAGCGCTACCGTAATCACAAACTGGAACAGCTGCATTAGGGAAACGGTAGCGAGGGCGAGGGCGCCGGTCATATTTTTCTTGGTTAAATAACGCAGGTTAAGGGCGCCCACTCCCACCCCTGCGGGCACTACTAAGGAGGTTACCGAGCCTGCCAACTGTAGTAAAAATAGTTCGCCGTACCCTAAGCGGTTCGGGGTTACCGCTTGCAAGGAAAGTGCTTGCCCGCTACTCATAGCCAGGGCAAAGAAAGCGCCGATGAGAATCCACCAGGCGTTGGCGGTAGAAATAGTGGCATAGATTTCTTTGAAGTTTAAAGAACCTAAAACAATCAGTACTGCCATAACTCCCAAGGCAGTAAATAGCAAGGAGGAGTAGGAAAAGCGACGTAGCTGAGCCCGAGGAACGGTGGTGGGATCAGTGTCGGCTTTGGAGAGCAGCTCCTGGCGCAGGGTTGAAAGTAACGGGTTCTTACGAAGTTTTTGTCTAGTTGCAGACGGCAAGGCCAAAGTTTGCAGTACTGGCACCATCGCTTCGATTTGGGAAGATGGTAGCACTGCTCGCATTGCGGCGACCGCCCGATCCTTTCCGAGGTAAAGACTAGTTAGAACTAGCAACTGTACCTGGTCAATTAGAATTGACATTTTGGAGGCTGCGACTTCCCCGTCAGACCAGTTTAGAAAGTATAAAGATCCATCAGAGCCTAAACACAAGTTTTCCGCATTAATATTACGGTGAGCCAGGCCGTTTTGATGAGCTTTTAGCAGCTGTGACCAGGCAGAATGTAGCTGTTCCTCCGAAATATCAACGGGAGAGAGGCTAGCAAAGGGGCGTAAGGAAACGTCGTCCTCGAAAATATTGAGCATGGTGCTTCCATAGTGAGCCAGACCGTGGTAGGGGCGAGTATTAAGTTGTGCCCGGGTGGTCATAGCTCCCATGAGAGCCGTATATTCTCCGTTTTGGCGCACCGTGGCAGCGGTTGATTTAGAAAAGGAACGTAGCCGCAGATTAGTCCAGATTCCAGTGATCCAGGTAGAAAGACGGGAATCCCCGTCAGTTGCTACCATGCGGTATCGACGATTGTTTTCAGCAATTACGCTATAAACCCTTTCACCGGGTCTTACCGTTTCCGTAAAGGATTTAAGATCGCTAGCGACAAAGGTAGCTAGTTCTAGAACTGGATCAACGTCTAGCAGCTTTCTTTCCATATCCCCTACTAGCACCAGGGAGTCACTTTCGGTAGTGAAGGTAACCTCCTCTACGCTTAGCAGGTCACCTTCCGTGGGGGGATCTAGACGTAAAATCATGCGGGGAGTTATTCCCACTTGGATAAGGGCAGTAATTAAGGCTTGTCCTGTCGGGCGATAGTTGCGTACCCCCCAGAGGTAACGTCCCAGACAACCGGTTAGAGTGCCTAAAAATACGGTGATTAGCGCGGAAGGCAAGGTCATACGTCCCTGTAAGACCGCTAAGACTAAAATGAACCAGGTTACTGCCCACAGCACTCGTAATAACTGGTCACGGCGGCGTTCACCTGCCACCGTCATCATCGCTACTACCGAAGTAAGGGGAATAGCTATCGCGACTATTGATCCGTCAACTGACCATACTTTCAAAGCATTTGAAAATACATAGGGAAGAGCAGAGATCAAAGTAGAGGCGCCTAAAGCTACCATTCCCCCGATTACAGCGGTAAAAGCGGCTTGGAAAGTGCGGACCCATTGCCGGCGCAAAGCCAACATAGCTATTAAAGCGATCGGGGCTGCCAAGATAAATAGGTTTTGCAACATTGAAAGGGGAAGCAGCAGAATCTGCGCCAAAGTGGTGTTTACGAATACTTTGGTCAGATCCTGGGCAACTGCTTGGGTAGTGGCATGGGCGTAGATAGCCATTAGCAATACCAACACGATCACCACTAGGTACATCCCGGCACGAGCCAGGTCATCGATGCGCCGCAAACGGGAGTTCTTAGCATCGACAATTTCGGTGAGGTGTCGATCTAGCAGTGGACTAGCCGTCTCTCCCGAAAAACTCATGTCTTGATTCTATGTGCAATCAAGGTACATACCTAGATGTGAGCTTGCGCCCAGCCTGCTTTTTAGCCTATTAGCCTCTGGTCCCGCTCGTCTAGGATGAGAAATGATCATGAATTATTCTCAGGAGGACGAATGTTTGCGTCTGTAGTAGCCGCGGGAGCTTTAGATTATCTTACCGACCCTAATCTCCTGCTCAACACCCTGCTAGCGGAACTTGGTGGCTGGATGGTGGCTGCGGTAGCGCTAATAGTTTTCATCGAGTCCGGGGTCTTATTCCCGGTGCTTCCCGGTGACTCAATGATTTTCGCCCTCGGTATTTTGCATAACCGGATACCCGGGGTGCCGGAATGGTTAACCTTCCTAATACTTTTTATCGCTGCTATCTGCGGAAATATGGTGGGGTACTGGTTAGGACGTAAATATGGCAGGCGGCTTTTTAAAGATAATGCCCGTTATTTATCAACTGAAAACATGCACAAATCTGAGGATTTCTTTCGCCGCTACGGTGGAGTGGCACTAGTATTAGCCCGGTTTGTACCCTTTGTTCGTACCTTTGTCCCCATCATTGCCGGGATTGGCAAACAGAATTACCGCTTGTTCCTGATCTGGAATATGGTGGGTGCCGCCCTCTGGATCGGGGCTTTTATGCTGGCGGGGGTACTATTGGGAGATATCCCGGTGGTAGCCAATAACGTTGAGGTAATTGCGATTGCGATTGTGGCTATCTCGGTACTACCGATGGTGTTTAGCTTCTTTAAAACTCGATCCAGCAAGCAAAAAGCCGCCAAATAGTACGGTTTAAGATCTCTGCATGCGATAACAATTAGTCATCATCACGTTCAATAGTTACTACTTCGTAGCCAGCATTCTTGATGCAGTCGCGGATAGTATCATCCTCGATTTCGTAATCCGTGAGGATGGTGACTTGGCTAGGTTCGTTACTGCGCAGCAACACTGACACCCGCTTGACGGTTTCTAAACTTTTTAGAGCTTCAGTGACATGTTCTACGCATTTTTGGCAAGTCATTCCGGTAACCAAAATATCGATAGTGCGATCATTGGCTTTTTTACCGGGTCGTTTTGATGGGAAAAACCGCATGGTGCATCCTCTTCTCTATTGAACCTACTTAGCCTAAAGTTTAATCTCTTGTATCAACTTTGCAATGCTAGGTGTTGAATAAGGCCTAGAGATAGCAATACGGGGCAGGAGATTGAGGGAATCTCCTGCCCCGTACCTGACCAGTCTAGAAACCGTTAAGTCCAGTTCCCAGTGGACTTAACCGTTCATCAACGATCTGGTCAGGGCTATGGCGCCACCTGCGCCGATTAACCCAAGAACTGCGATCGCGGCAATGGTACCGAGTCCGCCCATGCGGTCAACCACGCTGGGGTTCACATTGGCATCTCTAGCCGCGGCGGGCGCCGAGGGCGCTGCCTTGGGTTCTTCTACTCCCTGAACTTGACTGGCGGTCCCATTGCCAGTTGCTTCCTGCGCGCTACCGGACCCTTCCTGAGCCGGTTTCGCGGAGTTGTCCGTGGTGGTAGAAGAGTTGTTATTACTTGCGTTATTAGAGGAAGTTGCGGGAGCCTCCCGGTAACGAATCGGACCAGGAACGGTTACGGTGCGAGTATGTTCCCGATTTTGAATAACGGTGCGTACCCGAGTCGTCTGTGCAGGAGCCGGGTCGGCTGCTTGCCGCTGACCGGGAGCAGCCTGCTGCGCAGGTGCGCTAGGCGCAGTGGTCGCTCCGGCAGACGGAGCGGTTTGCTTGCTGTCTTTAGAGCCTTTGTTCTTGGACGCAGCGTCAAGGGTAGGTGCTTGGCGATCTACCGTCGGTGCTCCGGAAGCATCGGGAGTTTCAGCAGGTTTAGGAGTCTCGGGAGTATCAGGAACTTCGGGAACATCCGGATGACTGGGTTCAGTATCCGGGTCGGTTGACGGCTGCGGGGCGGGAGGAGTGTCCAGCACCTTGAAATCGGCTGCTTCCGGTGCCCGGAACTGGTGCAATGTTAGTAGCGGATTCCAATCCTGCTTTACTGCCTGCGGATTTACTAGGAACTTTTTGATTTCCAGGTACTTATCAAAAGTATTGTTTTCCAAAATGGTGCTGAAATCATATTCGCAGCCAGTGGTTACTTTCAAAGCACCGTAGATCTCGTCCTCTAGTTGCACGAATACCCAGGGGTGTAGATCCTTTACCGAGTTCTTAAAGTGGTAGGTGCCTGCCAGTCCGAGACCCGAGCTTCCTACCGAACCTTGTAAGGCTCGCTCGCTATCGTTAGCGGCCGGATCAAAGGTGTACATGTATCCGCCAGCATTGGGATTTGTGTAGCTGTCGCGACTGGCAAACGGGCTTTGATCAGAGTCAGAAACCGTCAAAAACCAGTCTTTGCCAGCGGGAAGTTTATTAATCCGCACATTTTCATAGCCCAATTGATCTGAGCCAATGCATCCGGTTAAAAACTTGGGGGTGTTCGCTACCGAGGTAGATACCGTAAGGTTACCGGCTGGCGATTCCTCTGCCAGGTTACCGGCCGCCGCGACCGCTAAGAGACCGGCAGGTATTAATGCCGTTGCGCAAACCCCGGAAACTAGGGTCTTGGCGAAGTTCTTAAGCCTCATGATTAAATCCCTCATCTATTGCGGAGCCGTTATTGGGAACGCTCCATTTCTGTGGTACCAGTTCTAATCTTACCGCTTGGTTAATAAATTGCCAGCTGATAATTGTCTCATTTAGGTGATATACCACACAAACAGCTGGTATCAGGCTAAACACTCTGCTTATGGCGCCTCAAATATCGGGAATTCGGCTCAATAGAGGCGGTTTTCAATACTTACCGCCTGGTAAGTATTAGTTTTTTAATGCTTCCCCGGTGGCAAGTTCACTAGCGTATCCGAAGTAGGTTTTGGGGGTTAGTGCCAGCAAACGAGACTCAGCTTCCTCAGAAAGTCCTAATGAAGTTAGAAATTCTTTCATCGCTGCCTCATCAACTTTGCTATCCCGAGTCAGCTCTTTCAGCCGTTCATACGGGTTATCCATCCCGGGAGTCCCGGCCAGTCCTTCAACCCGCATCACCTGCTGCACGGCCTCGCCCAGTACTTCCCAGTTCTGGTCAAGGTCACGCGCCATTACCTGGCTTGCCACATCCAATCCCCGCAAACCACCCTGAAGATTGGATAGGGCAAGCAGGGAGTGGCCGATAGCAACCCCAATATTGCGTTGGGTAGAAGAATCCGTTAAATCACGCTGCAGGCGCGAAGTCACTAAAGTCTGCGCCAAAGTTTCTAGCAGCGCACAGGAAATCTCTAGATTAGCTTCCGCATTTTCAAAGCGAATCGGATTGACCTTATGCGGCATCGTAGAAGACCCCGTGGAACCCTGTGCCGCCAGGTTCTGGTGGAAGTAACCCATCGAAATATAACTCCAGCAATCGGTGGCCAGGTTATGCAGGATCCGGTTAGTGCGCGCCAAGTCGCTATAAAGCTCACTTTGCCAGTCGTGCGATTCAATCTGAGTAGTAAGCGGATTCCAAGCAAGACCCAAATGTTCCACAAACGCCTTAGATAACTGCGGCCAGTTAGCGCCGGGCACCGCCACTTTATGTGCCGCCCAAGTACCGGTAGCACCATTAATCTTGCCCAAGTATTCGGTGTTGTCAATCCGGGAAAGTTGGCGACGTAACCGGTGGGCAAACACTGCCATCTCTTTACCTAAAGTCACCGGAGTGGCCGGTTGCCCATGAGTATGTGCCAGCATAGGAACTGTGGCCGCCTGGCAAGCTAGTTGCGCAAGCTGCTCAACAAGCTGGCGCGCCTGCGGTATCCAAACCTGTTCCACCGCTGCCTTAATCCCAATTCCGTAGGCCAGGTTATTAATGTCCTCAGAAGTACAAAAAATATGCACCGCTGCCAGGTAGTTAGGCAGAAAAGTTTCCCCCAGCACTTCCGAGGCGCCGCGCAGGCGGGCTTGCAGGAAATACTCCACTGCTTTCACGTCATGTTTAGTTTCTGCTTCGATTTCTTTTAGCTCAGCCACTTCGGCTTCACCAAAAGTAGTGATCAGCGAGCGCAAATACCGTTTTTCGTCCTCGCTAAAGGGGCTTACCCCCTTCAATACCCGGTTTTCTGCCAAGAAAATTAGCCACTCTACCTCGACTAATAACCGGGAGCGGTTCAAAGCCGGTTCTGATAGATAATTGGTGAGCGCACTGACCTGGGAGCGGTAGCGGCCATCTAAGGGACCTAAAGCAATATCGGTTTTGGCGAAATCAAAGCAGTCATCAAAAAGGGTTTGCATAACTACTATTATGGCACGAGGCCGCGCGGCAAAGTTTCAGCGGAGGCCCGGGTGAATTTTGAAACCGGCGGGGCAGGTTCTTTCCTAAGGCTAGGGCGAAGCTAGAAAGAGGTGGCCTGGCGCAATCAGTGATCCGCGGACAATTTTGAAACCAGAAAGCGTAGTCGGTAGAAAAAAGGCAAACTTAAGTTATGAGTCAGGTTCGATTACGGCAGGTACTTTCCGACCTGCCCGCCTACGTTGCCGGAAAAGGCGATGCCGGGAAAGTAGTAAAACTATCCAGTAACGAGCTGCCTTTTCCGCCGTCAAAGCCGATTATCGAGGCCGGCAAGCAGGCCTTGGTGGGCACTAACCGCTACCCGGATGCCATTGGGGGCAATCTGGTAGCAAAATTGGCGGCGCATTACCATTTGGATCCCTGCCAAGTGGTGGTTGGTCCCGGATCTATCCAGGTGTTAGCGAATGCGTTAAGCGCGGTGGCTCAGGCGGGAAATAACGTGGTCTATGCCTGGCGTTCATTTGAGGCCTACCCGATTCTAGTGGGAATCACTGGCGCCTCGTCGCGCCAGATTCCGCTCAATAGTGACGGCAGCCATGACCTGGACGCGATTTTAAGTGCTGTAGACGAAAACACGGCCGCGGTTATCCTGTGTAGCCCGAATAATCCCACCGGACCTTCTTTGACCCAAACCCAAGTTCGCGAGTTTTTGGCGGCCTTGCCTGCCCAGGTGCTGGCAGTTTTGGATGAAGCCTATTTCGAGTTTGATACTTCTCCCGGTCACGTTGACGGGGTGACTTTACTCGCGGACTTTCCTAATCTGCTGGTGCTGCGCACTTTTTCGAAAGCCTACGGCTTGGCTGGTCTGCGTTGTGGCTACGGTTTAACTAGCTCTTTCCTCGCGGAAGCGATCCGCAAAGTGGCTACTCCTTTTGGACTCTCGGCGGTGGCGGAAGCTTGCGCCCTGGCGGCACTGGCAGATGAAGCGGCTATGCGCTCTCAGGTGTCCCAGGTCTGTAAAGAGAAAGCGCGATTACTTAGTGAACTACGTAATCTTGGTTGGACAATTCCGCAGGCAGGCGGCAACTTTATCTGGTTTGCCGGGCAGGTAGGGGAGCAAATTCAGGCGGCGGCGCTTTCCCAAGGGGTTCAAACGCGGGGATTTCCCGAGGGCGTGCGGGTAACTATTGGTAGCCGGGCAGAAAATGATCAGTTCCTGGCGGCTATTAGCAGCCTTAAACCCTGTTAAATAGCTTTTTGCTCAAGCCTCGCGTTATTGAGCAAGTAGGTATCAGGTAAGTAATTCCCGGTAGCCCCAAAATAGGTCGCGCCGCCAATCAGCTACGGCTGGATCTATCAGGATGGCTTGGGGAAGCTCTAGGGTGAGTTGGTCTTTCAGGGGCACTGGTATCGCTTGGGGAGCTCCCTCCCTGTCTACCAGAAAAACTACGAGCCACCTGCCAGGTTTGAAGCCCTGAAAACTGGCGGTCAAAGCCTGCAGCGTTAGTCCGGTTGGTACCGCCAGGCTGGGTGCTAAAGAAACCAGTAGCCCGGTATCTTCGCTAGTTGCCGGGGTGACCTCTAAGGATTCCGAAGCGATCGGGGTGAGGGCGTCCTCGGTAGGAATCCCCGCTACTAGAGATGCTAACCGGGGAAGATCATGGGCTTCTAAAGTAATCTCAAATTGTCCCCCCGGGTTAAGGAGGGCACCTATTGGCTGAGAGTCTTCGGCGCCCTCGCTGATCGCATCAAGATGTTCAGTTAAGAGGGCGGCGTTAACTTCAGCGGATGCAGGGGAGCGCAGGCGGGTAGCGTAGGCGAGTAAAAATTGGGATTCTCCCTGCCAGCGCAGTTCGCCACTGCTGTATACGGGGTAGATCGCGAGGGCGCGAAGCAGTGGTTCCAACCTGCCGGTAGCTATCGTCATATATATGGCTTGATCCAGCGGCTGATCTTTTTCTCTCTTTAACCGGTAATCGCGCACCCGGTTACGGAAGGATTTTTTCATTTAGGGGTGTAGGCGGGAAAAAATGAGTAGTCCGATACCGGTTAGCCCGGCAGCTCCCAGACCTAGGGCAAATACGGCTAAAGAGGAAGAGCGAATCCACTGCTTGGTAACCAGATCGGTGGAAGTACTTTCTGCCTGGAACTTTAAGGGATTGTCGTTACCAGTTTGGCTGCCTGAATTGGAGTCGCTATCAGCGGCAGAGCCGGGGTTAGTATCGGAGTCCGAGGCAGTTCCCGCGGGGTCTCCTGTCTTTGCAGAGCTAGTTGCCGGATCGGGCAGGGTGGGGAAAGCGTTTGCTGGAGGTTGCGGCAGCTGGGCGCGACTTAGCGAGCCGCCAGTACGCGCCAAGTTAGTTCCTCCTAGCTGCGAACTTGCTTGTAGTCGCGAAGAGGCAGACAGGTTGGGGTTACGCTCCGCACCATTATGCCCGTTTGTAGGTTTCGAGGTGGGACTAGTTCCCGGATTTGAGGTTCCACTCTGATCCCCGTGACCGGGTATGGAAGTGCCAGGGGTAGTTTTTCCGGGGTTAGGGGTGGGATCGGTTCCCGGATGGGTGCCTCCACCCTCATCACCGGGCTCCGGATCGGGAGTATCAGGGGTGGTTTCCCCCGGATCGGGGGAGGGATTAATACCTGATCCTCCCTCGTCCTTTCCATCAACAATATCCTGTAAATCTTTAGGAACCGAGGCTTCCTTCCCGGCGATAAAAGTGTAGGCCATTTCGGCCTGGTAAGACTTATCGGGATTCTGCGGGTCGGTAGTGATGGATTTTAGATGGATAGTGTAAAACCCGGACTGAGTAAAGCTCAGTTCAATTGAGTTTTCCGTGCGCACAGTTGTGTTTACAAAGCCGCTATCGGATTTCCCAGTGGAAACGGAGTAGGGCATTTCTTGGTAGTTGTCACTAGACTTGCCAGGTCGTGATTTTACCTTTGTCCCCAAATCCCATGGTTTTACTTTTGTTACCTGAAAAATGGTCTGAGTTTTTTCACTAAAACCGGAGGCGGCAAGGGCAGATTTGTCTGCCTTAAATAGGGCTCCGTAAAAAACCTTAGCAGTAGGCTGCTCAGTTTTGTTCGCAGCTACCCGTACACAAGTACCAATTTTTTCTTTGAACTTGCCGTCAGAGCGGGTGTCAATGAATTGGTTCTCGGGGTTAACCTCGCTTCCCCAGTTGGTGGTGGTGTACCCCAGGAAGGTTTTTCCGGCGGCATACCCTAAATAAATTGGGGTGTTTTTCTGAGCGTCATTAACAAACTGCTCCCCACTGGGACAATTGTTCTTTGCCCACTTAGTAAGATCCTGGGTTCGGCTAGCTGGGGTAGCAGAAGAAGTACTGGTGGCCGGCGTGTCGGAAGGGGCGGCAAGCGCGAAAGGAGCAGAGCATAGACCAACGCACAGCGGCGCCGCTGCCACTAGGGTAGTGGCAGCAAAACTGCTGATCTTGCGCAGAATGCTCATAGTAATCGAAACTTTCCTACCCAACCTATTAATATATTCAATAGTGTATCACAACATTAAAGCATAGCGATCGATTTTTAATCGAATTCAATCAAAAGTGACTAAAGTCCTGGGGTGATGAGGTTTCGATTAGAACAACAAGGTGAACAATTTTAACTTAACTATCATTGCTTTCAGCTTCGGCCGCAGCTCGCATCGCGGAAGGCAAGGCCTCCAAAATCCGTCCTACTGCCCGATCATCGTGAGCCGAAGACACGAACCAAGCTTCATAACCTGAAGGCGGCAGGGCAATGTTTTCCTCTTCCATTGCGTGGAAGAAGGCACGGTAACGGAAAGTTTCTTGCGTATTGGCCTGTTCGAAATTGGTAACTCCGTTTTGTGCGGGAAGTTCTCCAAAGAACACGGAGAACAAACTGCCCGCCCGGTTGACTTTCAGGGCAACCCCCGCTTCTGCGGCCTCTTGCTCAATCGCCCCGATAAGGGCATCGGCAACTGCACTAGTGCGGGCATAGACGGTATGATCTGCCAGTTCTAATGTTTTTAGCCCAGCAGCAGTAGCTAAAGGATTACCCGACAGGGTACCTGCTTGGTAAACCGGGCCGAGCGGGGAAAGCTGCTCCATGATTTCGCGGGAGCCTCCCAGAGCCGCTAGCGGCATGCCCCCGCCAATCACCTTGCCGAAAGTAAACAGATCCGGTACGAACTCTGCTTTTTCGAGCTCATCTGCCCGCCAGCGAGCCAGCTCGTCCTCGTTGGAGAAATCGGGAAGCTTAGCGGGAAGGTCTACCCAATAATCATTTTGCAGTCCCCAGTATCCGGAAGGCCCTACCCGGAAACCGGTTAGCACTTCATCGGTAATCATCAGCGCCCCATACTTGTGGGTAAGTGCGCGAATATGTTGGTTAAAACCAGGAAGTGGCGGCACGACTCCCATATTGGCGGGGCAGGATTCACATATAACTGCCGCGATCTGTTCGCCTTTGCGCTCAAAGGTTTTGGTGAGGGCATCAAAATCGTTATAGGGAAGTACGATAGTTTCGGCAGCTACTGCGGCAGTTACGCCTGCCGAGCCCGGTAGCCCTTGGGTAGCCACCCCCGACCCGGCCGCAGCTAGCAGGCCATCGGAGTGGCCGTGGTAGCAACCGGCAAACTTAATGATTAGGTCACGTCCGGTTACTCCGCGCGCCAAACGAATCGCGGTCATCGTGGCTTCGGTGCCGGTAGAAACCATGCGTACCTGTTCGCATGAAGGCATCCGGGCGGTGATGGCCTGGGCCAACTTGGTTTCGCCTACCGTGGGGGCACCAAAGGAAAGACCTTTAACGGCAGTTTCTTGCACGGCGCGTATTACCGGAGGGCAAGCATGTCCCAGTAGCGCCGGCCCCCAAGACCCCACTAGATCCACAAAAGTGTGGTCTTCCTCGTCACGGACATACGCTCCAAAGGCTTCTTTAATAAAGTGCGGAGTGCCGCCCACGCTTCCATAGGCACGAACCGGAGAGTTAACTCCCCCGGGAATCGCTTTTTTGGCTTGGGCGAATAGTTCTTTATCGGATTGGGGTTCTTGCTCACTCATGCGCCCATTATCGCCCACAAGTCCCCAAGAGGCGATAATTGCGACCCTTACACAGAACATTATTTAGGGATTTCGATTTTTTTCTGCCTGTACGAAGCTGATACCACCTCCCGCCGCACCGGCTGGGGGAACAGGAAAGGGGAAGGGATGAAAGATTTCGCATTGCGCGCCTTGGTTTGGGCGCAAACCCGGCAGGCAATTGCGCGGCTAAGAACCGAAGAGGACGGGATGACCACCGCCGAATACGCCATCGGAACTTTAGCGGCAGCCGCCTTCGCTGGTTTGTTGATGGCAGTCATTAAGGGAGGAGGGATAAAAAGCGCGTTAACTGCAATTATTAAACAAGCACTCTCAATTTAAAGTGGGAACATTATTTAGGAAACATCCGCAGTCGGCGCAGTTTATTGGATGGCTGCGCCGACTGTGGCAAATGCGTCGGGATAGTCAGGGCGGTTACGCCACGATCGAAACTGCTTTGACCCTGCCGGCCTTGGTGGCGGTAGCGGTGATGGGTTTAGGTGCTGGGGCAGCTGGCGCCGCCAAGGTGCAAACCTGTGACGCGGCGCGCACGGCAGCGCGCGCGGTGAGCATCGGAAAATCGTGGTCAGGTGGCGGCACCATCAAGGTCAGCGTAGACAGTAGTGGGCAGTGGGTGCGGGCCGCGGCCAGTAAAAACCTGGTGGGGAAAGCAAAACTTTTACCCGCGGTGACTTGCAAAGCTAGCACGCTAAAGGAACCAGAGTTGGCGATGGGAATAGAGCCATGAAAATCAGGAAGAGTCGAACCAAGCTTTCCCCCACAGCGGCAGAGGCGGGATCGGCCACTATTTGGGCGGTGGGATTGATCTGTTTATTAGCGGCGTTGGCGGTGGGGATTGGATTATTGGGGGGAGCTTTAAGCGCGAAGACACGGGCACAAACCGGGGCTGACTTTGCGGCTCTAGCCGCCGCCCAGGCTCACTTTTATGGCACCGCGAACGCTCCTTGTACCGTGGCTACTCAGGTTGCCCAGGAAAATGCGGTGTCCTTAGATTCCTGTATTTTGTCCGCTAGGGACGTACAAGTTTCGGTGCGGATAAAAAGCGTTTTCAACTGGCAGCTTAAAGCTCATTCCCGAGCCGGTCCCGCCATTAATCCCCCTTAAAACACCGGTTTAGGCGGCAGTGCCGGCCGAACCAAAGCTGCTAAGTAAGAACTCTAATAGATCCCGTCCGGCAGATTTAGACAGCATTTCGTTTCCATTCCCGCACTTGGGGGAGTGGATACAGCGCGGACACCCCTGCTTGCAGGGACAAGCGTTTACTTGCCGATAGGTTAAATCTAGCCAGGTTTCTAGCTGCTTAAAACCATGCCGGGAAAAACCGGCACCCCCGGGGGTGCCATCGTAAATAAACACCGTTGGCAGTCCGGTTTGGGGATGCTGGGTTAAAGATAAACCCCCCAGATCCCAACGGTCACAGGTAGCCACCAAGGGAAGCAAACCAATCAGGGCGTGTTCGGCTGCGTGCAATCCCCCGCCTAATAGCTGTTCTTCGTTTAGCTGCAACTGGTTAACTACCTGCTCTGCAAGCGTGAACCAGGTGCCAGTAGTTTGCAGCGTGCGGGTGGGGCAATCCAATTGGAAAGTAGCTTGATAAACATGACCCGGCAGGCGCAATAGGTCAAAAGAAGTAACCGTGGTTTGCACTTCGATCCGCCCGTAATGCCAGCTAACTGCCGGCGAAGGGGTCAGCGGGGCAGCTTCTTCTGACAAAATCGAAATACTGGTATCCGTGTTGGGGCGGGTACGTAGCTTCTTCGGACCGGGAACCACTTCCGCGATATCGTCTTCTCGGCGACAAACCTGCCAGATACGGCCTTGATGCACATAAATCGCATCCGGGTGCAACACGCTGTCCGCCCGAGCACTATCAACCGTACCGATTACCTGGGCACTTTCAGATTCAATAATTTGTACTTGGCCACTATCTCCGCGAAGCTTTACTGCCTGCCAGGGCGAAAATCGTTTAGTGATATCGAAACAAAGTCCCCCCGGCCGATCTACCAGGAGTCCTTGCTGGCGAAGCTGCGACATGATTTCGGTGCTAGCTTCCCCAAATAAAGCAGTATCCTCACTGGTTAAAGGAAGTTCTGCGGCGGCACAAAGTAGTTGAGGCGCCAACACAAACGGATTTTCAGTGTCGAAAACTATTTGCTCGGCGGAGCGAAAAATCTCTTCCGGGTGGTGCGCTAGAAAATCATCTAAAGGATTATCGGAAACCACCAAGATACCTAAGCCTTCTTGCCCGGAGCGACCAGAGCGACCAAGTTGCTGAAAGAAACTGGCGCGGGTTCCCGGCCAAGAACAGGTGATGGTGGCATCCAGTCCGGAAATATCGATCCCCAGTTCTAAAGCAGAGGTTGCTGACAGGCCTTGTAGCGTGCCGGTACGTAATTCTTTTTCTAGCTTTCGGCGCTCTTCGGGCAGGTAACCACCGCGATAGGCGGCCACTCGCGACATTAAATGCGGGTTACGGGTACTCAGTTGATCCCGGGCGATCTGGGCAATAGTTTCTACTCCCTGCCGCGAGGGCGCAAAGGTCAAAACTCGCCCTCCGCTATTTACTAGCTGCGCCAACAGGCGTCCGCCTTCCCAAATGGCAGGGTAACGCGGCCCTTCTGCCACCTCACCTTGCCTCTGGCCTGTGGCTTCTTCAGATTCTTTTGGCTCTTTTCCTGCCGAGATGCTGTCCCAGCCTCCCTCCTCGCTGGTTTCCCACAGGTTTTCGTCTTCCCAGGAAGCGGGGTCACTATCCTCGATTAACGGCGGACGCCACACGAAAACTGTGCGGGCACCACTGGCGGAAGTGTCGCGGTCAATAACCTCTAGCTGGCGTCCTCGCCCCAACATATTAGCCCCATGAGCTGCCGGATTAGCGGTAGTAGCCGACAGTAAAGCAAAGACCGGGTCAGCTTGGTATTTGCGAGCCAGGCGACGCAGGCGGCGTAAAATCAAGGCAACATTTGCCCCCAGCACCCCCCGGTAATAGTGCGCCTCATCCACAATCACCAGCGATAATCCCCGCAAAAAGGGTCTCCAAAGCTCGTTATGGGGTAGCAACGCGTAATGCAGGAAATCGGGATTAGTCAGCACCGCATCGGCGCCTGCGCGCGCCCACTTTTTAACTTCCGCCGGACTATCGCCATCGACCGGGGCGACCTGTAGATCCAATGCGGCCAAGCTTGCCCAATGGGTTAAAGCGGTTGCCTGGTCACGAGCCAAGGCCTTGGTTGGTGCTAAATAGAGAGCGGTGGGACGGGTACCCACCAGGGATTTATGTCCGCGCGCCAAGAACGCCAGCCAAGCTGCCAAAGATTTACCGGAACCGGTTCCGGAAGTAAGAATCACGTCCCTGCCACTATATAAAGCATTTGCGCAGCTAACTTGATGTTCCCAGAGGCGTTCAATCCCATCGGATATCAGAGCCGCCTGTAAATCTTTGCCTACCCAACTCGGCCAAGGCGCAAAACTGGCGCGCCGCGCAGGCAGCACGGTTTCGTAAAGCAACTGGTCGCTACTAAAGGAACGCAATCCGTCCGCCAGGTTAGCGATACTCACCGGAATCTCCCTTGTTGACGCGAAAATATTACTGTTTAGAGCCTGCTTCCAAATCCCCGTGGTTGTGGAAACCACGGGAGTGACAAATTAAGGTTAAAGCATGACTAGCACGCTGAGAAGAGGACTAACTGCCGGTTACGTGCGTCGTTTTTCGGTCGCGCTATTTGCGGCCGGGTTCTTTGTTGCCTGCTACCTGATTTTTGTGTGCACCCGCGCTGGGCAGGCTACCGATACGCTCGCCATGTTCGCTTTATCTAACCTCAATAGTTCTTTTGCCCCTTGGGATCAAGCGTTACTGCGGGAATGGTATTTATTTGTTTTGGTTCCACTAATCGCCGCGGCAGTGATAGTTGCCCTGGTAAGAAGGCGTTTTGCCCTGGGGGCACGGATGCTGGTGATGGTGGGGGCAGCCACGGTAACCACCCAGATCCTAAAGCATCTGGTGCTTTCCCGCCCTGCCCTAGGAATCACCTACTATATGACGAACTCGTTTCCTTCTGGTCACACCACGACCGCCGGAGCTGCCGCGGTAGCGCTGGTGATGGTAGCGGCTGATCGTTGGCGGGAAGTGGCCACCTACCTATCGGCACTGGTGCTCTGGTTAGTGGCTTTAGCGGTAATCGTAGCGCGTTGGCATCGCCCCTCTGATGTCTTCGCCGCCATTTGCGTAGTAGCCGTGTTTTCTCTGTTGTTGTCTCCCCTGGAGCTGGGGGGAGAGCGGGGACAGCGAGCGTTGCGGCGAGGACGGATCGTCACTTTCTTGGCGGTGACCATGTTTTTAGTAGGAACCGTGATGGTCACCTACTGTTATTTTCAACTAGGTGCCGGCAGCCCCTATTTTTCTGCCGCCAGCGCCAGCAGTGACCTGCGGGAACTCGCGGCTTCGCGTCACCAGCTCGCCCTCTTGCTGGCAGGAGGCACCGTGCTCACCCTCGCCGGAGCCTGCTGGATTTTCATTTTCGAGGTCGCGCGAGCCGGAATGCGCACCCTAAAATCGCCCTCTGCCCCCGCCTAGGTCTTTTGCCCCAAAGGGTTTTTGGCACTTCGAGCGCCCCCAATAGGGAGCGCTTCAGGTTATTTCCGCCCCCGCCAGCAAATATGAGAAGAATAAACGTAAACACAATATCTAGTGGTTAACATTTAGGAAACCTACTATATCTCGTGTGTCTTTACCTGTTTCTGCGCGGGTATGCCTATAGTCGATAGCGGTGGCTACGAAGCCGTATACAAACAAGAAGAACTTGAAGGAACCAAAAGAGGATAAAAATGGCACCCCAAACGAAAATGAAACACCTGGTTGATCCCGCTCAGACCGTAAATGAGTATTTATCAAAAGCTGATTGGCGGGTAAATGCTAATGCGAACCAGGGTTATTCATTGGGGGGACTAATCCTTAACTCTTCGGGCAAACTGATCGCCAACTATTGGCTAAACGAAATCTACACTCCCGAAATTGGGAAGGCGCACCGCGAGGGCGACTATCATATTCACGACCTGGATATGTTCGCCGGTTACTGCGCGGGCTGGTCCCTAAAACAACTGTTACAGGAAGGCTTTAATGGGGTTCCGGGGGCGATTGCCTCCAATCCGCCTCGCCATTTTTCCTCCGCCTGTGGGCAAATCGTGAACTTCTTGGGAACTTTGCAAAACGAGTGGGCAGGGGCGCAGGCTTTCTCTAGTTTCGACACCTATATGGCGCCGTTTATTCGCAAAGATAACCTGGACTACGAGCAGGTTCACCAGTGCATGCAGGAACTGATTTACAACCTGAACGTGCCGAGCCGTTGGGGTAGCCAGTGTCCCTTCACTAACCTCACGTTCGACTGGACTTGCCCCGACGACCTTGTCGATGAATACCCCTTGATTGGGGAGGAACTGATGGACTTCACCTACGGGGATCTGGCCGAAGAAATGGAGATGATCAACCGGGCATTCATCGAAGTGATGACTGCCGGGGATGCCGATGGGCGGGTGTTTACCTTCCCCATCCCCACCTACAACATCACCCCCGATTTTGATTGGGATTCCCCCAACACCGAGCGCCTATTCGCCATGACCGCGAAATACGGTCTGCCCTACTTCCAGAACTTCCTGAACTCGGATCTGGATCCCCATATGATTCGCTCCATGTGCTGCCGTTTGCAGCTAGACCTGCGCGAACTGCTAAAACGAGGCAACGGCTTGTTCGGTTCAGCAGAACAAACCGGTTCCCTGGGGGTAGTGACCATTAATATGGCGCGCCTCGGCTACCTCTATAAGGGCGATTTAAGCGGGCTCACCCGCCAGCTTGATCACCTCATTGACCTGGCCAGCCAGTCCCTAGAGAAGAAACGGGAAGTTATTTCCTGGCATATGGATTCCGGTCTTTTCCCTTATACCCGCCGTTACCTGGGCACTCTAGATAACCATTTCTCCACTATTGGGGTAAACGGCATGAACGAGATGGTGCGCAACTTTACCGAGGACGCGGAAGATATTACCGGTGAAATGGGGCATAAGATGTGTGCTGACCTGCTAGATCATATTCGCGAGCGGATGGTGCAGCTGCAGGAAGAAACTGGGCACCTCTATAACCTAGAGGCCACTCCGGCCGAAGGTACCACTTACCGCTTTGCGAAAGAGGACGCTAAACGCTTCCCCGGGATTATTCAGGCGGGAACTAAGGACGCTCCCTACTACACTAACTCTTCGCAGCTGCCGGTAGGTTACACCCAAGACGCTTTCCAGGCGCTAGAAGAACAGGTGGAACTGCAAGGTAAATACACTGGGGGCACCGTATTGCACCTATATATGGGGGAGGCGATGAACTCCGCCGAGTCCTGCAAGACCCTGGTGCACCGGGCGCTCGCGAACTTCAAGCTGCCCTATATTACAATCACCCCCACCTTCTCCATCTGCCCAGTCCACGGGTATTTGTCGGGTGAACATTTCGATTGTCCCAAGTGTGCCGCCGAAGGCAACCACGAGCAGCCCTGTGAAGTGTGGACGCGGGTAATGGGCTACTTCCGTCCCGTGACCTCTTTCAATACCGGTAAGCAGAGCGAGTACGCTGAGCGCACTACTTTCTCGCAAGAGTTAGCCGGTGTCTGATTTTTTGGCAGTTAACGGGGAACCGAGCCTGCTGGGGCAGGCCAGGCAGCTTAACATCGCGGGTCTAGTCCCGTTTTCTACCGTGGACTGGCCAGGGAAGATCGTGGCCAGCGTGTTTTGCCAGGGGTGTCCTTGGCGCTGCGCCTATTGCCAAAACTACGAAATCTTAGATTTTAAAGTGCCCGGGGCAGTACCGTTTGCGGAGCTAGAAGAGTTGCTAGGACGCCGGAAAGGCCTGCTCGATGGGGTAGTGTTTTCCGGCGGGGAAGCGCTCGCGCAAGCAGCGGTGATTCCCGCTGCCCACTGGGTGAAGGCGCAGGGTTTCCAGGTGGGGTTGCACGCGGCGGGCGCTTATCCGACGCGCCTGCAAGCAATGTTGGCGGCAGGTTTGCTCGATTGGGTGGGGCTAGATATTAAAGCCTTGCCCACTGACTACCGCCAAGTCACCGGGGTAGCGGGCGCAGATAAGGCTTTTACCTGTCTAGATGCCGTGTTGGCCAGCGGCATCGACTACGAGGTACGCCTAACTGTTTACCCTGGACACCCCGGAAAAGTGGTGGAGTTAGCGCGAGATTTAGCGGCGCGAGGAGTCAAAAACTTTGCCCTACAACAGGCACGCGAGCTGGGAGCGTCCCCAGATTTTAAGGCCGAGGCTCAAGGCTGGGATAGCCAAGTAAAAACCTGGGCTAAGGAAATCGACTCTTTGGGGTTTGAACAATTTTCTTTCCGGCCTGCTTGAGGACGCTGGTAACTTAGGTGCGCTGTGGTTTCACTTTCATCAGTAGTTGGTAGCAGGAGTTTTCTACCAGACTGGTTTTTACAGATTTGAGCCACGGACGAGCCTTGCCAGTTAGAATAAGAACAGTGTTGTCCCAACCTCAAAGGTAAGCCATGACTGATAGTGATGATTTAAAGGAATTGCGCGAGCGCGCGTTAGCTCCGGAAACTAACGCTAATGAACTGTTCGAGATATCTGCGCAACATCCCGAGGTTTATGCGGAAGTCGCGGCGAACCCGAATGCCTATCCGGATCTGCTTGATTGGTTGGAAAACGTAGGCGATGACCGCGTAAAAGCAGTGGTGGCTGCACGTAGAGACGGCCTTTCTGGCACCGAAGCGCTAGCGAAAGGCAGCGAAGAGAACCCGGAGGCAGCTTCCGGCGAAAAAGATAGCCATCCGGGCGGCGACCAGGAAGAGATGAAACCTGGCTCCACAGACTCTGCGACCCTAGCCTTTGCTCCCCCTACCGATTCGGAAAGCGAAGCGGCAGCTACCGAGAAAATCAAAACTACCGGCCAAGCAGCGGAGACTGGGCAGCTAGAGGAAACAAACCCGGTTGCTGAGGGCGCAGAAGCCAAAACCGCAGAGATAACAGAAAGCCCGGTGGCCAGTGCGGACGCGGAGGCAGCGGGAGATAGCCCCGAAATTCCCAACGAAAGCGCACAGTCGCCCCAAATCCCCGGCAGTGACGAAGAAAATGACGATGATGCTACCCGCCTGGGAAGCTTGCCGGTAGAAAATCCCGGTTCTTCTGGGCAAACAGCTGAGGATTATCCGACAGTGATGGCGACTCCGATGGCGGCCCCCGCGGCCATGCCTCCCGCTTATGCTTCTCCGGCGTATGCGGAGCCCGCCTACCCGGAGCCACCCCGCCAACCAATGATGAGTGCGCCGCCGGCTACCTATTCCCCTTTCCCGGCCTACCAAAATCCGGCAGGGGAGAGTTCGCAACCGGAAAAATCCCGGCGCAGCCGGGGGATTATTGTATTGACGGTACTGCTCGTATTGGCGTTAATCGGCTTGGCAATTGTGGGTACCTGGATTGTTTCTTCCCGGGGGGACAACAAAGGACAAGCGAGCGCCAGTGAGTCCCAAAGTGATTCCACTCGAACCGCTACGGTAATGGAAACCACGGTTACCACTACGGAAACTCCTGTCGAAACTGGCAAACCGATCCCCGCCGGAGCGGTCTACGAAGGTCATGGGTTTTTCACCCCTACCCGAAATATTGGCTGCATGATGAGAGGCGATGGGGTCTCTTGTGAAATTTACCAGCGGCAATGGGAACAGGGCTGCGATGGAGATTGGGTTAGCGAAGTAGATAGCAGCGGAACTAGCAGCTACTGCGATACCGATGATGCTGGTGGTGATCCCCAGACCCAAGCCACTTATGGCACCGTCTACTATAACGGTGACTATGCCTGTGAAGTGGGTAAATACACCGGCGTTAACTGCTGGAACTCTAAGACTGGCCGTGGTTTCACTATGCGCCAGGCCGACCACACCACCTACTAGACTTCAGTAAGTCCCTTGGGGGAGCAGCTTCGCGTCCTACTGCGCACATATCCCGGTGGCTATTTAAAGCCCGCTAACGGTTAGCGATCCCGGTGGTAAACCAGCCTGCGGTCGGATTACGTCCTGACAGACACCTAATTAGCAACCTGAGATGTACCGCAATAGCAGCAAGAGTATTACCTACTTTTTCGCTGCCGACTGCTTAGTGGTTTTAGCAGTGGTTTTCTTGGCGGTCGCTCGCTTGGTGGTAGTTTTCTTGGCTGCAGTTTTCTTCGTGGTCTTCTTCGCAGCGGTTTTCTTAGTAGCTTTGCGAGTCCCGCGTTTCTTCGCCGGCCCTTTCGCCCGCTTTTCTGCCAGTAAAGTATAGGCTTGATCAGCGTCAATATCTTCGATAGTGCTAGCGCGGGGCACGGTCACATTGGTGGTGCCGTCCGTAATATAGGGGCCAAAACGCCCATCCTTAATTACTACCGGTTTACCCGAGTTAGGATCGGTTCCCAGCTCTTTTAAGGGCGGTTTCGCGGTGCGACCTCTGCGGGTTTTCGGTTGGGCGTAAATCTCTAAAGCCTGCTCCAAAGTGATGGAGAAAATCTGGTCTTCCGTCTCTAGGGAGCGCGAATCCGTCCCTTTCTTCAAATACGGGCCGTACCTGCCGTTTTGCGCGGTAATATCGACTCCGCTTTCGGGATCCTTACCCACCACGCGCGGCAGCGAAAGCAGTTTCAAGGCATCATCCAAACTGACGCTCTCAATCGACATAGTTTTAAATAGGGAGGCCGTGCGGGGTTTAGTCCCCTTAGGGGCGTCCTCGGGGAGTACTTCGGTAAAGTAGGGGCCGTAGCGTCCGTTCTTCACTAAAATCAGGTTCCCGTTTTCGCGATCATTGCCCAGTTCCCGACCGGTATCAGCCGAAATCGTGAACAGTTCTTTTACCTTTTCGGCATTTATCTCGTCGGGAGCTAGCTCTTCAGGTACCGAGGCGCGCTTGCCCTCTGCGTCCTCTAAATAAGGGCCATAGCGACCTACCCGTACGTTTACCCCGGGTAGCACTTCGATAGAGTTCAGGGCGCGGGCATCAATGTCGCCTAGACCCTCCACCGTATCTTTGAGGCCGCGAGTCCAAAACTCTCCGCCAGTTCCGCCCCCGAAATAAAAGTGTGCCAATAGTTCTTTGCCGTCCCGTTGCCCGGCGGCAATCTGATCCAAATCGCCTTCCATTGTGGCGGTGAAATCATAATCCACCAGAGATGCCAGGTTCTCTTCTAGCAGGCGAACCACGGAAAAGGCCTGCCAAGAGGGAATCAGAGCCTGCCCGGCGCGGCGCACATACCCGCGTTCAATAATTACCCCGATTGTGGAGGCATAGGTGGAGGGACGCCCTACTCCCTTTTCTTCTAAGGTTTTCACCAAGGAGGCTTCGGTATAGCGCGGAGGCGGGCTGGTTACGTGCGCTGCCTTGTCCCTGTCTACCTCGCTAAACGCTACTTCTTGCCCTTCGTTTAGTTTCGGCAGCGCCGTGGAACTGTCGCTGCTGGCGTAGCGGGATTTGTCTTTACCCTCTTCATAGGCGGCCAGGAAACCGCGGAAGGTGATCACGGTTCCCGAAGCAGTAAATACCAGTTCGTGGGCTTCGCCCTCTACCTGGATCTGAGCGCTAAGGCGCACGGTATCGGTAGTGCCGCGCGCATCATTCATTTGTGAGGCCAGGGTGCGTTTCCAAATCAGTTCATATAGCGCGGCTTGTTGCGCGGTGAGGGCGGAGTGCACCTGATCGGGGGTGCGGAAGTTATCACCGGCGGGCCGGATTGCTTCGTGGGCTTCTTGTGCCCCTTTGGCTTTCTTCGCGTAAAAGCGGGGTTTTTCGGGGACAGCGTCTGCCCCATATAGATCCGTGGCCTGGCGCCGCGCCGCCGAGATAGCTTGGCTAGACAGCGCGGTCGAGTCGGTACGCATATAGGTGATGTAGCCGTTCTCGTACAGATATTGCGCGAGCGCCATGGTTTGCCGCGAAGACATGCGTAGTTTTCTTCCTGCCTCTTGCTGCAGGGTAGAGGTAGTAAAAGGCGGGGCAGGCCGGCGCGTATAGGGTTTGGATTCTACTGATGTCACCTGGCAGTGAGCCTTTTCCCCTAAGGCTTGTACCAGTTTTTCCCACAGCTTTTCATCCATCACTGTGGCTTCGCGTTTTAACTGGCCGCGGTCATCGAAGTCCCGGCCAACGGCAAAACGCACTCCATCCATTTCCAAGGCACGGGCATTAAAGTCCCCGCCATCAGCTTTGAAGGTGGCGTTTAGATCAAAGTAGTTGGCGGGAATGAAAGCGATCCGTTCCCGCTCGCGTTGCACCACCAGGCGAGTGGCCACTGACTGTACCCGTCCAGCTGACAGGTGCCGGGCAACTTTGCGCCATAGAATCGGAGAAACCTCGTACCCGTAGAGGCGATCTAGAATCCGGCGGGTTTCTTGGGCTTCTACCAGGTCAGTGTCAATATCACGGGTGTTTTCCAGGGCGCGATCAATGGCTTCTCGGGTAATCTCATGGAATACCATCCGTTTTACTGGAACCTTGGGTTTTAATACTTCCAGCAGGTGCCAAGCAATCGCCTCGCCCTCGCGGTCTTCATCGGTGGCGAGGTAGAGCTCTTCGGCTTTTGCTAGATCCTTACGTAGTCCCGCTACGGTTTTTTTCTTATCGGGGTTAACCACATAGTAGGGCTGGAAGTTGTTGTCCACATCTACCGCGAACTTTTTGTATCCGGACTGTTTGAGCTTTTCGGGTAGGGCAGATGGCTGCGGCAAGTCCCGGATATGCCCCACCGAGGCTTCTACCTGGTAGTCAGCGCCCAGGTACCCGCTGATAGTGCGAGCCTTAGCTGGAGATTCGACGATTACCAGTTTCTTAGCGCTCAAGACTTCCTCTTCCCTTGGGTTAACGATCTACCTTTATACCTTATATATATCTCGCAAACTTGAAAGGCTAACAAATGAGCTATCTCGGCCAGGTGGTTGGAGCCGTCCGCGAGGGCTGACTAGTTAATGAGGTCGTCCGTTAGGAAAAACCAATACAACCCGGGAGAAGTGTTGTATCAACATTGTTCAAACATGAGCAGGCTCAAATGTTTCTAGTATTCCTTGTTAGATTTGCTAAATGAGTAAAAACTCAATGGTTGGTGAGTTAAAAATCAGGTTCAAAAATGACGCAATGAAAAATTTGTGCTTTTTCTAGTTTTCATGAGAAAAACGCAATCGAGAGTTTATATACGCAGGTGAAAGCAAGTTTTAAGTAGAACTGAACATTAACTCATTCAAATGGTCAAAATTAGGGGTGAGAGAACTCACAATTTACATCCAAGGTGCTACTATCGTTAGATAATCCTGAAAACATTCTAATAGGCCAGGTCAGACCTACTTTATGGTTGGTAAGTATTCGCGAAAATAACCTACCAGGTGTAAAACTTTCATTTTCAAACATTATTCGCTTTCTTCATGTTCGTTTTCGTGGATAATAGTTAATGAACGAAGCGAAGGATCGTGACGTTCACGGAAATCGAAGGATTTGGTTTCCATAAGAGGAAAACGCAAGGAACGGGATCTACGATGAAAACGTGGAAAGAACACGCCAAGACTCTGGTTGCAGGTGTTCTAGTAGCTGGGGTTGTCGCTGCCGGTGTAAATCTGGCCGATGCGGCTACTTTCTTTACCGGTACTGCTTCCGCTGCCTCCAACGCAGTGACTGCTAACGCGATCAACACCAACAACCGTGAAGAGGTTCGCACCCGTTACCTAAGCGATATTGCCGATACTGACTACCCCGAAAGCCCTAACAACGGTGCGGACCACAAAAACTGCCGCGCCGGCGTGGTCAACCCCACCACCGCTAACTCGGTAGCTCGCGCCCTTAACTACTTCCGCGGCCTCAATGGAGCTGAAGCGGTCAAGATGGATACTACTTCTCCGCTGCAAGATTACACTCAGCAGGCCGCCCTCAATATGGCTGCCAATGGGCGTCTTTCACACACCGTACAAAACGACTCCAAATGCTTTAGCTTTAAAGCTCAACAGGGCGCAGCCATTTCTAACCTTTCCGATAGCGCGGGGCAAACTCCGGCCGAACAGATTCTGTGGTACTTCATCGATCCTTCCAGCCTGGGTGGTTCCACGATGACGAAGGTTGGCACTAACGACCGCTTGGGACACCGCATTGCTTTGATGGATCCCACCTTGTCCACCACTTCTTACGGAAACGTAAATGGTTATAACGCGATTGTAGTCACCGGAGATCGGCTGGTAAGCACTCCGGACTTCAATAACAAGCAGATCATTAATGAAGCCGCCTACAAGCCGGAAGTTATGACTTGGCCGTCAGCGGGATACTTCCCCTACCAGCTGCTGACCACTAATCGCGATGACCGCGAGGATGTAGAACGTTGGAGCATCTCCTTCCGCGGCGAAAGCAGGTCGGAGCGTCCCGACCTGTCGGGTGCCCGGGTGCGAGTGACCGGCCCTAATGGCGCGGAAGTTCCCACCACCATTTTGAACAACAAGCTCAATGGCAAAGGCCCGGGAACCTGGAACTACTACAGCACCCTGTTAATCAAGATGCCGAAGATTACCGATCTTCCGGTGGGCACCGATGGTTCGCGCGACTACAAAGTGAGCGTTTCCGGGGTTAAGGGTGCGACTCGTTCCTCCTACACCTACACCGTGAAACTGTTCGATCCGATGATCTCCTCTTCCGAGATGGCTCCCCAGATCAAGGTAAATGCCGCTCCCCGAGTAGCCCAGGGTGGATACGCTGAACCGGCTAAGATCACCGTGCAGGGTTCGACCGGTATGAAATACCAGTGGCAGCGCTCCAAGGATGCCGGTAAGACTTGGGAGGACGTGAAGGATAAGTTCCGGGTTCCTGCTGATCATAGCTTCTATGGAACTGCCAACGATCTGGACTACGCCCCTGGTGCTCGCACTGAAGACAAGTGGGGACTGCTGCGGTCGGCTCCGATTGCTAATCGCGCAGAGGCCGAGTCCTTGCGCTTCCGCTTGAAGGTCACCAACCCGGTCGGCACCTCGATCTCTGAACCGCTGAAACTGGAATACTACGGATTCGATCAGGATCAGGTTATCCGCCAGGGTGACAAACTAATCGCGAAGGTTAGCTTGCAGGGTAACTCCGATTCGGTGGAGCGTTTCAGTGACGTGATCTGGAAAGACCAAAACGGTAAGCAGGTCGGAACCGGTGAGACCTTGACTTTAACCCCCGATATGAAGGGCAAGCAGATACGCCCCACCGTGCAGTTCTGGCTTACCTCGTTCATGTCAGCTTCTCTCTACGAGTTGAAGCTGCCCGCATACTCCGTTGGGTAACTTGCGTTTTCTAAACCTAACGGTCCCAAAGAGGGTCGCGTCCTTAGGGACGAGGACGCGGCTCCTCAAAAAAGAATCCAGTCGTTACCTGGTTGATTGGCTTCAATAACTGAAAAGAAATCATCTGGCTCCTAGGACGTTCCCAGTCTAGGAGCCAGATAATTTTTTGGTTAATGTCTATATCTTGGCTTCGGTTTTAGCGTTTGCCAGCGCTATTTTTGGGGGTTGATGAGTTAGAGGGTGCAGCGTTTTCCGGGCGGTTTTTTCCGTTATCTTCGCCCTCATATTTGAAGCTGTCCACGATCCGGAATAGATCCCATCAAAACGGGTATGGGCTGGACTTTTGTCATTAAATACGGGAAAATTATAAAGAACTTAAGGCTTGATAAAACGAGCATAATCAACACGATATAGAGGGATATCTTATGGCGCGCAAACAGGTTGCAAAGGTAGCGATTGCAGCAGGCACCGGGATCGCACTGGTGGCTCCGGCGGCTTCGGCTTTCGGGATTAATCAAGCAGAACCGCAGGGCAAGTTGAATATTCCGGGCTCTGTATCGCAGTGCCGCGTCGGAGTTGACGTGGCTGCGGTCAACAAGGCCTATCAGGATTATCAGCGCGCCCAGCAGCAAGCCCAGGATGCGGCCGCAAATTTGGATGCTGAACAGTCCAAGCCTGAGATTGCCGAGCCCCTCGCGGCTTATGCGGGTGCCCAAGACGGCCTGCGGAAGGCACAAGCTGGCCAGCAGGAGAAACGCGCCGATGCCACCGCTGCCCACCAGCAGATGCAAGAAAAGACAGCGCAAGCCCTGGCGGCGGCAGTTGCTGATCTTGGGAAAGCTGAAAAGAGTTTAGAGCAGGCTAAGCAGCAGCAAAAGCGGGCCGAAGAGAACCTCCATAACGCGAAGACGAATAAAGACGCGGCGGATCGGGAGAATGACCAGGCTCAGGCCGCCGCTCCGGGAGCTGAGGCGGTAGCTGAAGCTAAGAAAGCTGCCGATGAGGCCGCCAAGGCTCTGGATGAGGCGCAAGAAAAAGCCAAGGAAGCTAATTCTAAACTAGATGAAGCCACCAAGGCTGCTGAAAAGGCGAACCAGGATGTAAAGCAGGCTGAAAGCGCGAAGCAAGCCGCAGAGCAAAAAGCTAAAGACGCTGCGAATAAGGTAAAAGATAAAAAAGCCGCCTTAGCTGACGCAAAGCAGAAACTGCAGGACGTTAAAGATGTTCTGAAAAACGACAAAGCGCTGCAAGAAGCACAAGATAAGGTCGATGCGGCTCAGCAGAAACTTAATGCCGCAACTACTACTAAGGACGCGGCAGCTAAAGATTTGGCTGCCGCCAAAGAGGTACTAAAACAAAAGCAAGCGGAAGCAGCGGAAAAAGACAAGGTAGAAAAGCAAGCGAACCAAGCCTTTGAAGATGCAAAGAGTGAGCTAAGTAAGTTAAATAAGGCGCAGCAGGAAAAGCAAACCGCCTATGACGAAGCCGTCAAGGCACAACAAGAGGCTGCAACCAATAAAGATAACGCGCAAAAAGCTCTGGACGAGCAGACTCCCAAGTGCGAAGCCGCCAAGAAAAAGGTAGATGACGCAACGAAGGCCAAGGAAGATGCTGATGCCGCAGTTGCAGCAGCACAAAAAGCGGTTCAAGCAGCCAAAGATGCCCTAGAGGCCTCCAAAGCCAAAGCTCAGAAACAGTGGAACTTGGGTTCAAAGGGATTTTTCCAAGAGAATAAATCCAGTAAGGCTCTAGCTCAGCTGAATACAGATTATGTTGCCCCCAACGGAAAGAGAATTACTTCCTACACCACCATAGGAAACCCTCAAGATGCTACTTCCCTTGAGAACATGAAGCTTGCTCTCGAAATCATGAAAGAGGGAAATGAGCTGCGGGTTAAGGGTGATAATAACTTTACTGCAATGTCAGCTCTTAAAATAACCGATGAATTGATGGCTCTTGCTCAAGTTAACGCAAACTATTCCGCAAATTTCAGTAATGGACATTCAGAAAATGATGGTCCGTTTGTAAAATCTGCTGGTGAAAATCTCGCTTGGGGTGGGGGGAGCCCTTATACACGCTCAGGGTCTTCTTGGTATACCTCTGAAAAAGCAATCTACGACAAAGATCCCTCGGGTAACAGCGGTGTGGTTGGACACTATACCAATCTAATGGACAAAGATTTCTTGTATACAGGATTTGCAAGCGGAACAAAAAATGCAGCGTATGGGATTGTGCACGAGCAAGAATTCTGGGGTGGCACCACCGACACGGCGTACACTTACGAGGAATATCTTGCACGTTTCATGAAATATTACAACGGATTGCAGGACGCCAAGGAGAATGGTTCTCAAGAAGCACGCGATGCCCTGGCTAAAGCTGAGGCAAACGCGGGTTTGCAAGAAAAACTAGCTAAGCAAGCTGAAGCCGAACAAAAACTGCAAGAGGCAATAACCGCCTCTGAGGCAGAAGCTAAGAAATGCGAGGCCTGTAAAGCGAAACTTGAGGAAGCTAAAGAAGCACTCAAGAAAGCTGAGGAAGCTGCCACATCTGCAAAGCAAGACCTAGAAACCGCCAAGGCAGCTGCTAAAGATCAAGACGGTGTAGTTCAAAAGAAAGCCACGGAACTGGTAAACGCGGAAAAGGATAAAGCCGCAGCAGAGGAAGCAGTCACCCAGGCACAAAAGGAAGTTAACGCCAAACAACAAGCTGCCGATACCGCGAAGCAAGAAGCAGACAAAAAGCAAAAAGCTTTGGCTGAGGCCAAAGAGAACTATGACGCGGTAGTTGCCACCAAGGCTGACGCTAAGAAGCAGCTGGATGAGGCAGAAAATGCAGTAAAGCAGGCAGAAGACGCTCTGAAGGCTGCGGAAAACGAAAAAACTAAAGCTGATGCGGCAGTAACCGACGCCGATACCAAGCTAAACGACGCGAAGCAGAAAGTTGCCGACGCTACTGACAAGGAAACTGCGGCAAAGGAAGCTAAAGACAAAGCTGATCAAAAAGCAGCGGATGCCAAGACGGCAAACGAGACGGCAGCCAAAGATTACGCAGATAAAGCAGCCGCCCAAAAGGCCGCGGATGACGCCAAGGCTAAAGCAGATGCCGCGGCGAAAGCAGTCGAGGATGCCCAGAAAGCTAAAAACACCGCCGATCAAGAAGCCGCAGATGCCAACACGGCAAAAGATACAGCTCAGGCAGCTAAAGATCAGGCTGCGGTAGACAACAAAGCCGCGCAGGAAGTACCCGACCTCGACACCTGGGTCAAGGATCAGCCGGCCAGTAACCCTGCCCCTGCCGCCCCGCTGAGCATGATGGCGCTGCGTGCACCGGCAGCTACCAACGTTAGTGCCGAAACCCAGCAGGCAATTGATGACGTCCTCGCGAAGTATCAAGCTTACCTGGAGGCCGCGCAGGCAGCAAAAACCGCTACCGAGAAAGTACAGCAGTTAGAAGCTGCCTATAAAGAAGCTAAAGCAGCCCTAGCGCCATTCGAAGTAGCCCTGCAGCAGGCTAACACGCAGTTGGATAAGGCAAAAGCCTCCTATGAGAAGCTCTATAAAGACTGCATCGCTCCCGGGTCAGCCTCTACAGTCGCTACCGGCAAACACGCGCAGGAACCGGGTAAAGCCTCCAGTTCCGGCTTGGGTAAAACCGGCGCCGCTGACTTGTCCACTATTTTAGGGCTGTCAGCAATCAGCGCAGGAGCCGGTGCCTACCTGGTTACCCGGCGCCGCCAGCCCAAGCATGCGCGCTAGAAAACGCGTCTTAATCTGACAGCAATAACCTATGGTGGGGTCAATGCCCGAAAAAGGCATTGACCCCACCATAAATTCAGCTATAAGTTCTCAATCGGTAGCTAATACGGGTTAACAGGTTTAATGTCTAATCACCAAAACAAAGATTTCTACCAGGCTTAATAGTGGCGGCATAGCAATGGGGGGCAGGCACCAGGCCTGCCCCCCAACTTATTGGTTGCTATTTGATTAGATTACTCCGGTAGCCGTTCTTGGTTAGCGGCCGCAAACAGATGGCGCGCGCCCTCTTTAATCCGCACCGGCATTACCGATCCAGCTGGCGGCGCAGAATGCGGAGCCACCCGGATAGTTACCTGATTCAAAGAAGGACGACCATCTTTACGATGCTCCACCGCGTCATGACCATCCAAAGTGCCATAAACATAGGCGTCAGAACCAAGTTCCTCCACATGGGTCACCTTGATCGGAATAGTGTGCTCCGGGTCAACCATGCCCTCTTGTACCTCTAGTGCCTCCGGACGGAAACCAATAATGATTTCACCGTTATCCTCTGGCTTAATTGCATCCAAAGTAGCCTGCGCCAAAGGAATCTTCGCTCCGCCCAGTACTGCGGAACCATCCTGCACCTTGAAGGTGCCAATGTTCATAGCCGGCGAACCGATGAAGGCCGCCACGAAAGCATTCGCGGGGCGATCATATAGTTCCCGCGGCGTGCCCACCTGCTGTAGAACGCCGCCAGCAATCACCGCGATCCGGTCACCCATCGTTAGCGCTTCGGTCTGGTCGTGAGTCACGTACAAAGTAGTGACCCCCAAAGTGCGCTGCAATTGGGCAATCTGGGTGCGGGTCTGCACACGCAGCTTCGCATCCAAGTTCGACAGCGGCTCATCCATCAAGAACACCTGGGGTTTACGCACAATCGCGCGTCCCATCGCTACGCGCTGACGCTGACCACCAGACAGAGCCTTCGGTTTACGATCCAAATACTCGGTCAAATCCAAAGTCTCTGCAGCCTGTTCCACCCGCTTATCGATTTCCTCTTGCGGAACCTTAGCGATCTTGAGGGCGAAACCCATGTTTTGACGCACCGTCATGTGCGGGTAAAGCGCATAGTTCTGGAAAACCATGGCGATATCGCGATCCTTGGGAGCCATATCGGTGACATCATTATCGCCGATATAAATCTTGCCGGAATTAACATCCTCTAGCCCAGCAAGCATCCGCAAAGAAGTGGACTTTCCGCAACCAGAAGGACCAACCAAAACTAGAAACTCGCCATCAGCAATTTCCAGATTCAACCTGTCTACAGCCGGATGATCTGAACCGGGGTAAACCCGAGTAACGGAATCAAAAACAATTTTTGCCATATTAATATCTCTCCTCCACGGGCAGGTACGTGCCCGACGATCCGAGTGGAGTGCCTGTTGTAACTGCGGGAAATATCTTCCCCACGTGTCACCTGCGACACAAGCGCTGATTGCGCCTGAACTCAGTCTGCCATAATTATCGCTCTCATGGTAGTGAGATACGCCAAAGTTGCGCCAATTCCTAACTTATTTGTGTTCACCGGCTCAGCAAAGCCAGGAATCTGCTATTTTCTTTGCCGAGGGCGCAGCCGAGCCAACCCCAAAAACTGGGAGCAACCGGGTCTAAATATGACAAAGTCCCCGAGGTCGCCCTCGGGGACTGTCAAGGAAAGAAACTACTTACCCTGGTTGGCTACTGCCGCAATCTTGGCTTCGGCATCCGGATCCAGGTAGGTTCCGCCTTTCTTTACCGGCTGCAGGTTCTCGTCTAGCTCGTAGTACAAGGGAACCCCGGTAGGAATATTCAAACCAGAAATGTCATCGTCGCTGATTTGATCAAGGTGTTTAACGATGGCGCGCAGAGAGTTACCGTGTGCCGCCACCATCACCGTTTTACCGCTCTTGAGTTCAGGGACGATCGCTTCTTCCCAATAGGGAAGTAGGCGCTCTAGTACCTGCTCTAGACATTCGGTACGCGGAATCGGCTCCCCGGAGTAGCGGGGATCTTGATCTTGGGAGAACTCCGAACCCAACTCGATTTCCGGGGGCGGAGTGGAGTAGGAACGACGCCACAACATGAACTGTTCATCGCCGTATTCGTCCCGGATAGCTTTCTTGTCTTTGCCCTGTAAAGCGCCATAGTGGCGTTCATTCAAACGCCAACTGCGCTTAACCGGAATCCAGTGGCGATCGGCCGCATCTAACGACAGGTTAGCGGTCATAATCGCCCGGCGTAGCAAAGAAGTGAAAACCACATCTGGCAAGATGTTTTCTTGCTTCATTAGTTCGCCACCGTGGACGGCCTCTTGGCGACCTTGATCGGAGAGTGGAACATCCACCCAACCGGTGAAAAGATTTTTAGCATTCCATTCGCTTTGCCCATGACGGAGCAATATAAGTTTGTAAGTCATATCCTCAGTGTCTCATTCTTTAGGTGAAAATGCCCGGGGTGTAAGTCCCTTTTTTATTTTAAGTGCGTACGGTAGTAGGCGGAGCGTACTTTCGCGGAGATGCGTCCCTTTTCTGATACCTGCATATTCTGTTCCCGCGCCCAAGCCCGGATCTTGGAGGCATCGGAAACCCGGCGGGTATCAGTACCGGCAATCCGGCGTCCTCCTACCCGCCGGCCTGCCTGAATCCACGGATCTAGGACTTCGCGCAACTTGGCGGCATTTTCAGTAGATAAATCAATTTCGTAATCAATACCGTCAAGGCCAAACTTAATGGTTTCATCCCCGAGTTCGCCATTGATATCGTCAATCAGAACAATTCTAGTTTTCCTGGCCAAGATTTTGCCTTTCCATTTTTTAAAAGTGAATAGTGCTTTTTATGTTAACGCTATTAAACAGACTTTTCTATAGATAGTTAAACGCCTACTAGGTAAATATTTGCAGGCAGTAATAGCGGTAAAAATCTAGGTTTTTAGCACGCGAATAGCACAGCTAGCTAAGACTAGCACTAATCAGGATTTTAAAAACGATAAAAACCTAGGGATTTCTATAAGGGATTGGTCTTTCGCAGCCATATTAGGCTTCCGCTACCGTAATTAATCCGGCGGCTTTCTTTGCCCGCTCCCTGGCTTGGGCAATGTCATTTCCGCGCGCTAAAGCCACTCCCATTCTCCGCCCTATCCGGGATTCAGGTTTACCAAAAAGCCGCAAATCCGCTTCCGGAACTGATAAAGCCTGATCCAAACCCCGATATACCGGACCTTCAGTTTGCAGATTCGCACAAATAACTGCCGAAGCCGCGGGGGTGCGCAGGCGGGTGTCAACCGGCAAACCTAAAATAGCGCGGGCATGGAGTTCAAACTCTGACAGGTAACCAGAAGCCATCGTCACCATCCCGGTGTCGTGAGGACGCGGGGACACTTCGGAAAAGAGAACCTGGTTACCACAAATAAACAGTTCCACCCCGAATAGGCCGCGACCTCCCAAGGCGGAAGTAACTTTGGTGGCGATAGCTTGCGCCTTTTCTAGCACCGCGCTATCCATCGGGGCCGGCTGCCAAGACTCGTGGTAGTCGCCGTTTACCTGCAGGTGGCCAATTGGTTCGCAAAAACTGGTGATGGTTTCTCCTGTTTTTGCGTCACGCGAACGCACCGTCAAAAGGGTGATTTCATAGTCGAAATCTACTAGCCCTTCTACGATTACCCTGCCCCGGCTAGCGCCCCGTCCGCCCTCGAGAGCATAATGCCAGGCAGGAGTGATATCTTCTGGGGTTTTCAGCAGGCTCTGCCCCTTGCCTGAAGATGACATCACTGGTTTGACTATGCAGGGTAGACCAATTTTTTCTACCGCTTGGCGCATCTGTTCTTCCCCGGACGCAAACACGTAGCGGGAAGTAGGGATACCTAGTTCTTCCGCGGCGAGGCGACGGATACCTTCCCGATCCATAGTCAGGCGGGTAGCGTGGGCAGTCGGGATTACCGTGACCTGGCGAGAAGCGGCTATTTCTTCCAAAGTGTCGGTAGCGATAGCTTCAATTTCCGGAATAATGAAATGAGGACGCACCTTTTTCACCAGGAAATCGATCTGTTTACCATCGGTCATGTCTAGGACGTAGGGATAGTGCGCCACCTGCTGTGCCGGTGCGTTTTGGTAGCGGTCAGCGGCGTGAACTTCTACCCCCAGACGCATGAATGCGATCGCCAATTCTTTACCTAATTCTCCGGAACCGAGCAGAAGAACCCGGAGTGAGGATTTTGATAGGGGAGTTCCGAAGGTAGTTGGCGTTAACATAAAAACCCTTTCCTAATAATCAATTCCGCCTGATATATAGGGATTTGGTTACTACTTTACGGGTTCTTTAGTGACGGAAGCAACCAAAATGTAACTTGGGGAAATTACCTCTGCCCTTGTACAATAAAACGTGCCTTTAAGGCAGGCGCCTGTAGCTCAGTTGGTAGAGCAACGGACTTTTAATCCGTGGGTCCAGGGTTCGATCCCCTGCGGGCGTACCAGAACTCGCTTAATCCCTGGAGTTATCCGCATTATGCTTTAACAGGCGCTGCGGGTCTGGCTCGGTAAAAGCACTCCGGGGACCCCGTGACCTGCTTTCGCAGGTCAAGCCCCTCTCGTATCTTTTCCCGGCCGCGACCCTTGCCCGCACCTTAGATATTGAGGCTAACTACTTGATGTCAAATGGGGGCTAGGTTTTATCCGAGTGGGCGCGGTGGGCATAAGAATTCGGAAAACGTCGCTACGTTTTTCGAATTCTTGGGCGGGAGGAAAAACCTAGCCCCCATGCGCTCAACAATTCAGTTTCTTTGAGGTTGTTCAGAGGAAAAGCTTCTCCCCCCGCGTACCTCCAACTATCAGGCTTTACGGAATACCTCCTCGTAGCTGGTATCTGGCAGGGAATTCGGGTGAGGCGGGTTAGCGACTATGATTGAAGCGATCATGACCCATTGTCGACAAAGGGGAGATCCTTGCGTAAGCGTCTTTTGGCCGTGCTGGCGGTTGCCGGTTTGGTATTAGCTGGTTGTTCCAGCACCAATTCTTCCAGTAATAAATCGGAGCGAGTGCTCACGATCGGGGTGCATGCCACGCCCTCGACTTTAGATCCTTCGCATAACGATGCGGCAGCGATTACCTATGCGCTGCTCTATAACGTGTATGAAACTCTGTTGCGGGTAGACGGTAAAGGCAAGATCGTGCCGTTGCTGGCGAAGAGCTACGAGGTTTCGCCGGATAGGAAGACCTACACGTTTACTTTGAAGGACGCGAAGTTCGCTTCCGGCGCTCCCGTCAATGGGGCAGCAGTCGCGAAAAGCTTTAACTACCTCCTCAACGATAAGACCGTTAGCCCCACGCGCAAACAAGAGATGGAAGCCCTGAAGGCGGTTAAGGATCTCGGGGGAAACAAAGTCCAGTTTGAGCTTTCCCACCCCTCGAATGCGTGGCTGTATTACATGAGTTCTACCGCTGGGATTATTTACGATCCGCAGGCGCTTGATAAGGGAGACTTAGCTACTAAACCAGCTGGTTCTGGCCCTTACACCTTGAAAGAGTGGCGGCAGGGGGAAGAAATCCAGTTAGCCACTAACCAAAAGTATTGGGGAGATAAACCAAAGGTCAAGGGAGCTACTTTCCGTTATTTCTCTGACCCTAATGCTATGAATACCGCGATGCTGTCTCGCTCGCTCGATATTATTTCTAACTTGGCTGCCCCCCAGGCTCTCGATAAATTCACTGGTGATTCCCGGTTTAAGGTGCTAGAGGGACATACTAACGGTGAAGTAGTGATGGGCATGAACCAGCAGCGCGAAGCCCTCAAAGATAAGCGAGTGCGCCAAGCTATAAACTATGCCCTTGACCGTAAAGCGGTGCGGGACGCCGTGTGGGCAGGGAAAGGTCTGATGATCGGATCGATGGTACCCCCCACGGATCCCTGGTATGAAGATCTGGCGACTGCCTACCCGGTAGATCGGGAAAAAGCTAAGAAATTACTGGCAGAGGCGGGATATGGAGACGGGCTCACCTTAAAAATGCGGATTCCGACTTTGCCCTATGCTTCGGGTGCTGCTACTCATATCAAGAGCCAGCTATCCAAAGTGGGGATTACCTTGGAGATTGAGCAGCTAGAGTTCCCGGCGCGTTGGATTGATGAAGTGATGGTCAAATCTAACTACGACCTGACTATTGTTGCCCATATGGAGCCGCGCGATATTTCCCGCTTCACCAACACTGACTATTATTGGCATTACGATTCCGAGCAGTTCCGGGATTTGTATCAAAAAGCAGATCAAGGTTCCCCGGAAGAACAGGTCAAATACATGAAGCAGGCAGCAAAGGTACTATCTGATGATGCCGCTGCCGGGTTCTTGTGGCTATTGCCTAACCTGATTGTTACCAAGGCAGATATTTCCGGTTTGGCCGCGAACGTAACCGGACTGTCCTTCGATTTGTCTTCCATTAGCTACCAAAGCTGAAATGAAAGCGCCAGCAAAAGCCATCCTTAAACGGATTGTGACCCTATTAGTTAGCCTAATAGTGGCCTCTGTGGTGGTGTTTTTGCTGATAAATCTGCTGCCCGGGGACGTTACCGGTGTCATTTTGGGGGCGAATGCCGACCCGGAGTCGGTGGCGCAACTGCGGGCAGCCATGGGACTAGATCAGCCACTAATTCTGCGCTATTTTAGCTGGGTATCTGGGATGATTCGCCTAGATCCCGGTACTTCGATTTTCACGGGGCAGGCAATCTCCGAGCAGCTTCCTCACCGCCTCGAGGCCACATTTTCATTGGTCTTTGCCGGGATGCTGTTGGCGTTGCTGCTGGCCATTCCCCTGGGAATGGTGGGGGCGCTGTGGCGAAACCGTAAGAGCGGGATCGTGGTTTCCGCCCTCAGCCAGCTGGGAATGGCGGTTCCGGCTTTCTTGGCGGGCATGCTACTAACCATAGTTTTTGCAGTGAAACTGCAAGTTTTACCAGCTAACGGCTATGTTTCTTTTCGAGAAGATCCCCTGGCATGGGCACGCTATTTATGCTTACCGGCGCTTTCGATAGCGATAGTGCAAGGAGCGGTACTAACCCGTTACACTCGCTCGGCTTTTATCGAAGTAATCAAGCAGGATTATTTCCGTACGGCGAGGGCGATTGGCTGGCGTTTTCCGGGAGCATTACTGCGTCACGGGGTGAGGAACGCATCGTTACAGGTAATCACGGTTCTGGGATTACAACTATCCACCCTACTGGTAGGGGCGATTGTAGTCGAGCAGGTGTTTGCAATCCCCGGCTTGGGCACCTATCTGATCGCGGCAGTCGGGCAGCGAGATTTAACCGTGGTGCAAGCGGTGGTAATGCTGCTAGTGGCGGCAGTATTGGTGATTAATGCCCTGGTAGATGTGGTCTACCAGTTGCTGGATCCAAGAATTCGCCAGGGGGTGGAACGGTGAAGACCGATCAGAAAATATCGCTGCGCCGCCACCCCAGTCTGTGGATGGGAATCGCCCTCGTGAGCCTGATAGTGCTGATGGGAATCGTGTCCTTCCTTTATTTGCCTTTCGATCCTACGGAAGTTAGTGAACAGCGGTTAAGCGCGCCCTCCGCAACCCATATTTTCGGTACTGATGATTTTGGCCGCGACGTATTTTCCAGGATGCTCTCGGGAGCCGGAATCTGTCTATTAGTGGGGATAGTGTCGGTCAGTATTGGAGCCTTGATCGGGGTTCCGCTGGGTGTTTATGCGGCGCAGCGCGGAGGCTGGCCAGCTAAGATTATTGAACGCGGCCTCGATATTCTTTACGCTTTCCCCGCCTTGCTCCTGGCGATTCTGTTGGCGGCGGCGCGCGGATCCGGGTCTACTTGGACCGCCATGGTGGCGATCGGGATCGCCTCGATTCCCGCTTTTGCCCGTAACGTGCGGGCAGCTACCTTGGGGGTAATGTCGCAGGACTATATGGTGGCGGCCAGGGCATCGGGTACCCCCCGGTATCGCTCAACTATCACCCATGTTTTACCCAATATTATGCCGACGATAATCGTGCAGGCCTCGGTGAGTTTCGCCCTCGCGATTTTGGCGGAGGCCGCCCTATCCTATCTGGGGTTAGGGACTCGCCCGGACACTCCCACCTGGGGGTTAATGCTATTTGAAGCCCAAAAATCACTGTTGGTTACCCCGCAGTTGGCGCTGTGGCCGGCGCTGGGGATCGCCCTGACTGTCCTGGGGTTCAACCTATTAGGGGATGGGCTGCGTGAAGTACTGGATCCGCGACTTCGGGAGCGGCAATGAAGGGACAAAATAAGGGACTAAAAGTAGATAACCTGCAGGTTTCTTTTCGAGGACACCAGGCAGTAAAAGGAATCAGTTTTGAAATCCCGCCCGGGGCACGAGTGGGGCTGATTGGAGAATCTGGTTCCGGTAAATCGGTGACCGCCCTATCTCTTATGGGTCTGCTTGATGAGGGCGCGCGAGTTTCCGGTTCCATTCGCTTTGACGGCGAAGAACTATTGTCGCTGACAGATAGACAGTTGGCACAGTTGCGGGGCGAGAAAATCGGGATGATTTTTCAAGAACCAATGACCGCCCTCGATCCCACGATGCGGGTTGGTAAACAGGTGGCTGAGGTTTTAGCGCTACATCAACGCGGCAAACAGGGAAAACGCAAGGAAGTAATAAAAATGCTTCAGAGGGTGGGTCTGCCCGATCCGGAGCAAAGCGCTAATGCTTTCCCTCATCAGCTGTCTGGAGGGCAGCGCCAGCGAGTCATGATGGCGATGGCGCTGATAAATGCCCCCCAGCTGTTGATTTGCGATGAACCCACCACTGCTTTGGACGTGACTGTGCAGGCGAAAGTACTACGGCTTTTAGATAAAGAACTATCTGGTAGCGCTGCGGCCTGTCTGTTTATTAGCCACGATTTAGCGGTGGTTAACCAGATTTGCGACTACCTGCTGGTGATGTATCAGGGGCAAATCGTAGAACGCGGCCCCCTGCGGCAACTGCTTGAACGGCCTAAACATCCCTATACTCGCGGCTTACTGGCAACCGCCGATATCGCGGCAGTAAAACCGGGGGAGCGTCTGCCGATCCTGAGCGATTTCTTTAGGGGGAGCGATGAGTGAGCAACCGATTTTTGTCGCCCAAGATTTAGTGAAAATCTATCCGCGCTCTAATGGCCAGGTAAACGCGGTAGCGGGAGTGAACCTGGAAATTCATGCCGGAGAACGGCTGGGAATCGTGGGGGAATCTGGGTCCGGAAAATCTACCCTCGTGCGGATGCTATGCGCTCTTTCCCGTCCTACCAGCGGGCAAATCTGGTTCGCGGGGCAAAAGATTACGGGATTAAAAGAAAAGCAGTTGGGAAATCTGCGTTCGCGGGTACAGATCGTGTTTCAAGACCCGCTCAGTTCCCTAGATCCCAGGATGCGGGTGGGAAAGATTATTACCGAACCCTTGCGTTCTCCCTGGGTGCGCGGACGGGAAGGGGTGCCTACCGATACCTCGGCGCGTTTAGAAGAAGTGCTGACCGAAGTCGGTTTAAACAGCGAGGACGCCCTCAAATATCCTCACCAATTTTCAGGAGGACAGCGTCAAAGGATTGCTTTGGCGCGCGCCCTTGTGGCCCGTCCTGAGGTGCTAATAGCTGATGAAGCGGTCTCGGCACTAGACGTTTCGGTAAGAGCACAGGTACTGAACCTGATCATGCAGATCGCCCAGCGAGATAACTTGACCTTGCTGTTTGTCAGTCACGATCTGGCGGTGGTGCGCCACCTATGTCAGCGGGTAGTGGTCATGCGCGCAGGAAAAATCGTGGAAGCCGGCTCCGTTGAGCGGGTTTTTTCGGATCCGCAGCAAGATTACACTCGCGAACTGATCGCGGCTGCCCCCCCGCTTACCCTTAAAGCACCCCCTGGGCAGCGCTGAAAATCTATAGCTAAAATCCTGATCTAGCGCCAGAATCGGCGCGTTATCCCCAGTTTTGATCACTTTGGTGCTATTCGGGATGTGAAACCATATAATGGGAGACTGAACAAATGATTCAGCCCGGCAATTACTGGCTGAATTTTGCAGATTCCGCGCCATAAACCATGGTCAAGAAGATAAAGGGGCAGCGCATGAAGTTCGTAGTCGAGCGCGACGTTTTCGAGGACGCGATCAGTTGGACCGCCCGCACTTTGCCGGCACGTCCAGCAGTGGCAGTACTAGGTGGGGTGTGGATGAGCGCCAAGGCCGGTATCGTAACTCTCTCCAGCTTCGACTATGAAGTTTCTTCCCGGAACCAATTTGAGGCCGACATCGAATCGGAGGGCGAGGTTCTGGTTTCTGGAAAGATGGTGGCGAACATTTGTAAGCAACTCCCCAAGAAACCAGTAACTGTCGAGATGGAGGGGGGCAAAGTCATTATTTCTTGCGGCGCCTCCAGTTTCCAGCTGGCAGTAATGCCCCTCGATGACTATCCGGCACTGCCCCAAGTCCCCGAAGCGGTCGGAGAGGTAGACTCGGGCGAGTTTGCCCGGGCGGTTGCGCAAGTATCCCGCGCGGCCTCCTCTGATGAGGCTTTACCCCTATTGGCAACTGTTCGGATGGAGCTATCAGATTCCCACCTGAACTTGATGGCTACTGACCGGTACCGCCTGGCAGTACGGCAAATGGATTGGCAACCGAAACAAACCGATTTTTCTGCCGATGCCCTGGTGAAGTCGCGGATCCTTTCCGAAATGGCCAAAGCGTTGTCTGGTTCCGGCGAGATTCACCTAGGTCTGGAGAATTCTTCCGAAGGGGGAGCGATTATTGCTCTCGAGGCCGGAGGACGCAAGATTACCTCTCAGCTAACGGAAGGTGATTATCCCCCGGTGACCAGCCTCTTCCCTAAAGAAGCGCCAATTAAAGCGGTTATTCGCCGCGAGGAATTAGAACAGGCCATCAAGCGCGTTTCTTTGGTTACCGATCGCAGCGCCCAGATCCGCATGAATTTTGCGGACGGTAATCTCACTTTAGAGGCTGGCCAGGGTAATGACGCACAGGCTCATGAAGAAATGACCTGCACCTTTATTGCCGATGAACCGATGATGATCGTCTTTGACTCCCAGTATTTATTGGATGGTTTAGGAGCCTTGGATTCCGACTATGTGCGCATGTCCTTTACCCATCCCACCAAACCGGCGGTAATCACCGGGCAGGAAGAACTAGATGGGGATGACTCCCAAGATTTCCGCTACCTGTTGATGCCGATTCGCTATTCATCCTAAAGGACAGGGCAGAGCGCACCCCCGGCTATGTATATTTCTCGTATTGCTCTTGATGATTACCGTAGTTTTCATCAGTGTGTGGTGGAGTTATCGCCGGGGGTAAATATCCTGGTTGGTCCGAATGGGCAAGGTAAAACCAATTTTGTAGAGGCGATTGGATATTTAACTAACTTCCATTCCCATCGCGCTAGCGCTGATAGTGCCCTGGTTCGGTTTGCCCCCCAGTCGGCGGCGTTGGCGCAGCGCGAAAGCCCAGAATCTGCGGCCGGTAAAGAGGAAGATTTAGAAGTCCCGGAGACTGCGGTGGGTAATACCGTTGATACTGGCACTTCCGCGGCAGCAGTTATTCGGGTGAAAGCTCATTTGCAAGAGCGAGAAGTATTGCTTGACCTGGAGATAGGTTCTGGGAGGGCGAATCGGGCGCGCCTAGCCCGCAGCCCGGTTCCTATAAAACAGGTGCGCGGCCTGGTGTCCACCACTATGTTCGCTCCGGAAGATTTAGATATTTTGCAGGGTGACCCCGCAGCTAGGCGCCGTTTTCTAGATGATTTGCTGGTGCAATTATGGCCGGTAGAGGCTGGCACTATCACTCAGCATCAAAAGGTTTTGCGCCAGCGCGGAGCCTTGTTAAAACAGGCGGCGAAAAAGAAGCGCCGCGGGGCAGATTTGTCGCTAGAGCTGTCTACCCTTGATGTTTGGAATAACCAATTATCCCAGGTGGGGGCGCGCCTGATCGCAGGCAGAGTTCGGGCTTTGCAGGCGCTTGCCCCCTATGCGGCGCAGGCCTATTTGCTGGTGCTCGGGGAAGAACACTTGGCGAACTCCTCGCAAACTTTGGGACTGTCTTACCTGCCATCTTTTAATCCGCCTACTGACCTGGCAGATCCCCAGGCGGTAGCCAGTGCCTTACAGGAGACTTTCGCCGCGCGACGCGAAGAAGAACTTACTCGCGGAGTTAATTTGGCAGGTGCGCACCGTGACGATATGGCGATGATGCTGGATGCCCTCCCGGTAAAAGGATTTGCTTCCCACGGGGAAACCTGGAGCGCTGCCCTGGCTTTACGTCTGGGACAGTTCGAGCTGTTACGGCAGGTGGGGGAAACTCCGATTTTGATTCTGGATGACGTATTCGCGGAGCTAGACCCTTCCCGACGAGCCGCCCTCCTAGATTTTATGGATCGCGCTGATCAGGTACTAATTACCGCTACCAACCGCAAGGACTTGCCTGCCGAAATCGAAGGACAATTCTTTGATGTCTTACGCGGAGGCCAAGGAACCCGGATTCAAGCCGCACCCCTGCCCGAGCAGGAGAATGGTAATGCGGCCTCGGAAAATGACTGGGGGATGCTTCGTGAGTGAGCAGCCTCAGGAAACCCCCACCTACACCCAACGCATGCTGCGGGCTGCCCAAGAGCATGCCTTTTCGCAGGGTTTGATCCGCATGTCTGCTAGTGAGCTGCGGCGCTTTCGGGGAAGAAGAAACTGGGATGGGCTCGCTACCTCCCCTATGGCCGAGGACGCATCCGCCACCGAGTTTGGGGAGATTTCTTTAGGAAGAGTTAAAGCTATCAATGACAGCTACGCCCGCCAGCAGGTTCCGGGATTAGCGCAATTGCAGCCCTCTCCCGGACTTGCGGGAGCAGGAAATGGTGGCAGATGGTCACGCCGAGAACCACGCAGCTTAGGTACGGTTTGGAAAACTTATGTTCGAAATTTTGGGCTCGGGAAGCTACTTGATGAAGGCAAACTAAAAGCCGATTGGGAACAAATCGTTGGCCCTCAGGTAGCCCAACACGCCCAGATTGAATCTATTAAAGATGGAGACGTGATTTTGCGTTGCGACTCTACCCGTTGGGCCAGCGAGCTACGCAATCTGACTCCCCAATTAATGGGGCTGATCGAAGATCATGCTGGGGCAGTAGTGATCAAACGGTTGATTGTGCTAGGTCCGAAGGCGCCCTCGTGGAAATATGGGCCGCGTTCGGTGAAAGGGCGCGGTCCGCGCGATACCTATGGTTGATTTAGGTCCGCCTCCCGGAAGTGTTACCGACAGGTGGCAGGTAGGATCCGCAGCGAGCGGGGGAAACCCCTACACCTTGGCCGGAACTGATTACGAACGCTACCGTCCCACCTATCCGCCGTTGGCAGTAGAGGCGGCGCTATCTGGGTTAAAAAACCCGACAATACTTGATGTTGGAGCTGGTAGCGGCAAATTTACGCGGGCGTCAGCTGCGCGGGGAGTAACGGTTAGCGCTCTAGAGCCCGCGGCAGCTATGCGGGAAATGTTCCGCGAATCCCTCCCCCAAATCCCGCTATATGCGGGCAAAGCCGAGGACGTGGCCGAATTATTTGCGCCCGGAACCTTCGATGCGTTGTGCTTTGCACAATGTTGGCACTGGGTCGAGAAGGAGGCAGCCTGCGCGGCCGCAGCTAAAGTACTTAAACCCGGCGGGCGGCTAGTTATTATCTATAACCAAATGAATGTGTCTTTTCCCTGGGTAAAGCGGCTTTCTAGGGTGATGCGTTCGGGGGATGTGCATCATCCTGACCGGATACCTCCATTGGGGAAGGGGTTCGAAAAACCGCAGTTACAGCTGTTCCAATGGGGGATGTCGCTGCCGGTAGCTGCCCTGTTCACCTTGGCGAAAACCCGGTCATCCTATCTGCGAGCCAGCGTAAACGGAAAGCGGCATCTGCAGGCTAATCTGCGTTCTTATTTATTTGATGACTTGGCATTAACCCCTTCGCAAACCGTAACTCTGCCTTATTACACCCTGGTGTGGGTTGCCCCGGTGGCTAATTAGATATCTGCCTTATTGCAGGTAGAGGCGGTTCAGCTGCTTAGTTTCGAGGACCTGAAACAATGTTCACCAAAAATTAACGCTGGCTTCAGAGAGGCGTTAACTTCTTGCTTTACGTTGCAAGTGTCAATGAAAGATCAAGAAGAATTGAAGGAAAGATATGCGTAAGAGCATTAAATCTTTAGCTGTAATAGCTGGTTTAGCCCTTTCAGCAACTAGCTTGGCCGCCTGTGGCTCTGATAACGCCACGGGGACAGCTGAAAACACCCAGAAAGTAGAGAGCACCGATATTTCTGGCAAACTTGCAGGCGCGGGCGCGTCCTCCCAAAAAAGTGCAGTTGAAGCCTGGAAAGCCGGGTTTGCGGATGTAGCTAAAAATGTGGAAGTAACCTATGACCCGACTGGTTCCGGAGCGGGGGTTACTACCTTCCTACAGGGAGGCGTAGCCTTCGCGGGCACTGACGAGGCGCTTTCCAGCGAAGAGGTCGATAAATCCGCTGCGGTTTGTAAAGACTCCAAGGCGATTAACCTGCCGGTTTATGTATCTCCAGTGGTTGTTGCTTTCAACCTGGAGGGAATCAAGACGCTGAACATGAAACCGGAAACTATCGCCAAGATTTTCCGGGGAGAAATCACCAAGTGGAATGATCCGGCCATCGCCGCAGATAATGCGGATGCGAAACTTCCTGACTCCAAGATCGTGGCGATTCACCGCGCTGACCAATCAGGTACCACCGAGAACTTTACCGATTACCTGCACGCGGCAGCTCCTAGCGCTTGGCCGGATGATCCTTCCAAGGATTGGCCGGTAGCAGGGGGCGAATCTGGAGATAAAACTGCTGGAGTAGTAGATAACCTGAAGAAAACTGAAGGTGCGATCGGTTATATTGATGCCTCGCAAGCCGGTGACTTTGGAACTGCGGCGCTCCAGGCCGGAGACGGTTTCGTGGAATACTCTGCCGAAGCAGCTGCCAAGATCGTTGAAAGTGCCGAAGTTGAGGAAGGGCGGGAAAAGAACGACCTGGCTTTGAACCTCAACCGGACCCCAGATGATCCCGAAGCCTACCCGCTGGTACTGGTTTCCTACTACGCGGTTTGCCCGCAGTACAAGGATGCCAACACCGCCAAAATGGTGAAAGCCTGGGTTAACTATGTGGTATCCGCTGAGGGACAGCAAAAAGCTGCCGAGGCAGCTGGGTCTGCTCCGCTAGGCGAAGAAATCACCAAGAAGATCACTACCGCTCTCGACGCAATCAAGTAAACCCCCAAGTCTGGGCAATGGTGGCCAGGGGTACCGGAGAAATATCGGTACCCCTGGCCTTAACCACCTGGAGGAAACGTGAGTACAAAAACCCTCCCCGAAACACAAGAATCGAAACCAGCTCCCTCCCGAAAGGGAATTTTCAACTGGGATGGACTGTTTTATCTAGCTACTAAAGGTTCAGCGGTAGTCATTGCCGCCGTCCTAGCCCTGGTAGCGATGTTCCTAACGCTGCAAGCCTGGCCAGCAATCTCTAATCCGGATCTGCGTCTGCGGATGCGCGGACGTACCGAAATGGTTAGCATCTGGGAGTACGTAGCGCCTCAGCTATTTGGAACCGTGCTGGCAGCGGCAGTTGCCCTAGCGATTGCGATGCCGCTTTCTATGGCACTGGCAGTATTTATTAACTTCTATGCTCCTAAGAAAATCTCCGCAATAATCGCCGGATTGGTTGACGTAATGGTAGCGATCCCTTCAGTCGTTTACGGCCTGTGGGGCGGACTGGTGTTATTGCCGATCTTGCAGCCGATTATGGAGTTTCTCGCCACCTATTTCGGCTGGTTCCCGTTGTTTTCTGGACCGGTTTCTCCGATTGGACGAGTAATTTTTTCCGCCTCAGTAGTGTTGGCGATTATGGTGATTCCGATTATCACCGCGCTGTGCCGAGAAGTATATGCGCGCGCCCCCGCCCTAGAGATGGAGGCAGCTTTAGCGCTGGGAGCTACCAAGTGGGAAATGATAAAAACCGTGGTCTTACCATTCGGACGTTCCGGTACAGTCTCAGCGGCGATGATCGGACTCGGCCGGGCTCTAGGAGAAACTATGGCAGTGGCGATGGTACTTTCTCCCGGTGCCTCCTACGTATGGTCGCTGTTTCGGGCGGGAGCGCACTCTACGATTGCCTCCAATATCGCCCTGCAGTTCCCGGAGGCCGATTCCAATATGGCGGCAGCGCTAATCTTCACCGGTCTAGTGCTGTTCGTACTGACATTACTGGTCAATTCGGGTGCACGTTGGTTGGTGGCCCGTAAAGAAAGTGCGGGGAAATAAATGAGGGAAGAAAATCAGAATCAGGGCGACCTGAAGCTAAAGCAAGAATCTATAGGCATCGGCAAAGATGCCGCCAGCACCGGAGCAGTTAGCCGAGGTAAAAACGAAAAGCTTGCGGCTTTATCTTCCTCGGATAATACCTCTGCCCTGCAGGCAGTAATCCTAGAGCGAAAGCTGAAGTATCAGGAAAAACCAGAAAACCCAGAGTCAAAAACGAAGGTACAGCCTGCCCGGATGGGCGGTGATAAAGCGCTAAGTTTTCGCCGCCGGTTCACCAATACCGCGATCGGGGCTTCTATGTGGCTGTGCGGCCTGCTAGTGCTCGCGATTTTGGTTTCGATCGGATATGAACTGATCAGCCGGGGCATTGGGATTATTTCCCCCTACTTCCTGAGCGTGTCGATGAAAGGCGTGTACGGGGGGATGCAGGCTGGCGGGATTTATCACGCGATGGTCGGCACCTTACTGATCACCCTGGTAGCAGCGGTTATTTCTGTTCCCCTGGGGTTGCTGGTAGCCATCTACCTGACCGAATATGCGGGTAACACCAAGTTCGCCAAGCTCACTACCACCCTGGTAGATGTGATGACCGGTATTCCGTCGATTGTTGCCGGCCTGTTCGCGGCGGCGCTATTCACCATAGTGATTGGCCCAGCCTACCGCTCCGGTCTCATGGGGGCAGTTGCCCTCTCGGTATTAATGATTCCCCTGGTAGTGCGCTCATCTGCCGAAATGTTACGACTGGTACCTAATGATTTGCGGGAAGCATCCTACGCCTTGGGGGTTCCTAAATGGCGCACCGTAGTCTCGATTGTGCTACGTACCTCGGCGGCAGGTTTGGTGACCTCAGTGGTGGTAGCGATCGCCCGTATTGTGGGGGAGACGGCTCCTTTGCTGATTACTGCGGGAATGTTTGACGCCATCAATAGCAATGTGTTTTCCGGTCGCATGGAAACTCTGCCGGTCTATATCTATCAGCAGTACACCTCCACGGTTTCGTGTGCTGCCCACGCGGTGAACTGTAACCCCACTATCAATGTGGATCGCGCCTGGGGTGCGGCCTTGGTGCTGGTATTCGCGGTATTGGTTTTGAATCTGGGAGCCAGGTTCGTAGCCAAAAAACTCTCGATCGGTAAATAGTTAACTCGCCCTCGCCTGGGGCAGGGCTGCAAGAAGCAAAAGCAGATAGGAAAAGAAAATGGCAATCTGTTTAGAGACTAAACATTTAGACGTTTACTACGGAGATTTCAAAGCCGTAGAGGACGTAAATATGACGATTGAAACCCAAACGGTAACTTCGCTGATTGGGCCGTCTGGGTGTGGTAAATCCACGGTGCTACGCACTTTAAACCGGATGCATGAAGTCACTCCCGGAGGACGCATCGAAGGGGAAGTGCTGCTGAACGGGGACAACCTTTACGGCAAAGATGTCGACCCGGTGGAGGTACGGCGGATGATCGGGATGGTGTTCCAGCGCCCAAACCCCTTCCCCACTATGTCGATTAAGAACAATGTGCTCGCCGGCTTGCACCTAAATCGGGTCAAAATCAGCAAATCCGAGGGCGAGGCGATCGTAGAAGAATCCCTCAAGGGCGCAAACCTGTGGGAAGAAGTCAAGGATCGCCTAGATAAACCGGGGGCTTCCCTATCTGGGGGTCAGCAGCAACGCCTGTGTATTGCGCGTGCGATTGCGGTTAAACCCGAGGTGCTTTTGATGGATGAGCCTTGCTCGGCGCTGGATCCCATCTCCACCTTGGCGATTGAGGATTTGATTGCCCAGTTGAAAGAGACCTACACGATTGTGATTGTTACTCACAATATGCAGCAGGCAGCCCGGATCTCGGATCAGACCGCGTTCTTTAATATCGCCGGGCCGCGCAAACCTGGAAAACTGGTCGAAATCGGACCGACCGAATCCGTTTTCCTCACCCCCCATGAAAAGGTGACCGAAAACTATATTGCGGGGCGTTTTGGTTAGGGAATAGTAGTGGGTTTTAGCGGGCGTCACCAGGCGGCTGCAAACAAGGGCGCGGGTAGCGGCATAGAACAGGAAGATGTCTTTTACCTGCTGGAGGTAGAATACTTGTTACCCACGGTAAACGTTTGGTTAACGCAGTCTGCACAATTAGTCTCTCAGATATTGCCCCCTTAATATATGAATTATGGAAAGCCAAAGTGAGCAGCAGCATTGGGATGGCTCTGGCTGGAGAGTTGAAGATCTCTCTACGATCCTTGACGCCCTCCCGGAAGCCTCGGTGGTACTTAATCCCGATAATTCGTTTGCCTATAGCTCACAATTGGCGCGTCTAATTCCTCTTTTCCACAATGGGAAAATCGAATATGATCAGCTGCTAGAGCAGATTGATAAGGCTCGTGCTACAGGACGAATCGTAGAAAAAGAATACGATCTGGTGCATCCAGATGCCGCCGTTCCCTGGTCAGTTAGAGTGCGGGTGGCTCCCATATCTTTGCGGCACACCCTGGTGTTACTAGAGGATCGCACCCGCGTCCTCCAAGCTGATGCTACCCGGCGCGAATTCGTAGTTAACGCTTCCCATGAACTAAAAACCCCGGTGGGAGCGATTTCCTTGCTGGCGGAAACGATCCACGACAATGCCGATGATGTGCAGGCAGTGGAAACTTTTTCAACTCAGCTAGTTAAAGAATCGCGTCGACTCACCAAACTGGTGTACGAAATTATTTCCTTAGCGCGCTTGCAAGATGGGCGTTTGCCCTCTAAACCGCGTTCCATGATGGTAATCGAAGCTATTAACGATGCTCTCGACCAGGTGACTACCGCCGCGGAAGACGCAAATATTACAGTGAATACCCATTTCCCGCAGGGAGAAGATATTTTGGTCTATGCCGATTTGGAACTGCTGACTTCCGCCCTGCAAAACCTGTTGGAAAACGCGATTCGATATTCCGATTCCGGAGGTCAGGTAGATATCACCTTACGAGAAAACGACAATGTGGTTATCGAAGTTGCTGATAATGGGATCGGGATTTCTGAGGAAGACCAAAAACGAATTTTTGAACGCTTTTACCGGGTAGATCCCGCTCGTTCTCGTTCTACTGGCGGAACTGGGCTGGGGCTGTCAATCGTAAAACATGTGGTTTCGGATCTTAATGGCTCCATCCACGTGAACTCTAAACCAGGCGAGGGCGCTACTTTCACCATAACTTTGCCACGCCACTTCCCGCAGACTACGCAAACTGATCAAATAGCTCTGACAAAGGAATAGAAATGACCACCATATTAGTAGTGGAGGACGAGGAAGCCTACCGCAAACCTCTCGAATATTCCCTCAAACGGGAAGGTTACGAAGTTATTGGGGTAGAAGACGGTGATCAGGCGCTTTCAGCGGTGAAAGCCAACAGTATAGATCTAATTTTGCTAGATTTGATGCTCCCGGGAATCCCCGGTACGGAAGTTTGCCGCCAGGTACGCGAGAACTACGACACCCCCATCATTATGGTTACCGCGAAAGATGATGTGGTCGATGTGGTTATCGGTTTGGAGCTGGGCGCGGACGACTATGTAACTAAGCCCTATCGATTCCGCGAACTTTTGGCTCGAATTACTGCGGTACTGCGCCGTACCCAAGAGCTACCGGAACTAGGCAACGTTTTAGAGGTCGGCCCGGTAACCATGGATGTTGACCGCCACGAAGTGCGGGTACATGGCGAACTTAAAGAGCTACCGCTACGCGAATTTGAACTGCTGGAATATTTCTTACGCAACCCCGAACGGGTACTTACTCGCGGACAGGTTATGGATCGGGTGTGGGGCGAAAACTGGTTCGGTGACCCCAAGACCTTAGACGTACATGTTAAACGACTGCGTTCTAAGATTGAGGACGACCCGCACTCACCGAAGATTATCGTGACGGTGCGCGGGCTCGGCTACCGGATCATGGATCCGAAATAGTACCTATTTAGTTTTGGAACTTTGCGGATTTGTTCTGCGAGTTTCACCCGCTTTTTCTAATCGTTATCCGCGTTTTTCCCAAGCGGTACCCCGGTATTTTTCTACAATGCCGGACTAATGCCCATCCCTGTCCGTCTCCCTTGCACGCCCTCGGAAAAAATTTGCGCCTGACGCACCGAAAGTAAAAAAGTGACTTTCCCCCGAAAAGTGGGGTGAGGCCGTAAAATGTGGGTTCTTGAGGCTTTCACGGTAGAATAGAGCTAGTGAGCGCCGGATTTTCGGCGTGAATGCCCTGGGGCAGACGGTGCCCAACGGCTGGAAATGTCCGGCTCGGGGCCAGCGAACTAGATCAAGGAGATCCAGCAGGTGGCTGATCTGGGTGACCAACAAGTCCAGCACGAATACGGCGCGGACGACATCACAGTTTTAGAGGGGCTAGAGGCAGTACGTAAGCGTCCCGGCATGTATATCGGTTCAACCGGGGAGCGCGGTCTGCACCACTTGGTGTACGAGGTAGTCGATAACTCGGTTGATGAAGCCTTGGCCGGCTATTGTGACCATATTGAGGTCGCCCTTCAGGCCGATGGAGGGGTGCGGGTTAGTGATAACGGCCGCGGAATCCCGGTAGATATGCATCCCACCGAAAAACGCCCCACGGTCGAAGTGGTAATGACTATTCTGCATGCGGGCGGCAAGTTCGGTTCGGGCGGTTACGCAGTCTCCGGCGGTCTGCACGGGGTTGGCGTATCAGTAGTAAACGCGCTTTCAACCCGGATGGATACCGTGGTGAAACGGCAAGGCTACGCCTGGCGGCAGTCTTTCGGTAACGGGGGGCATCCCCTCACCGAATTACAACGGGGCGAAGAAACCGAAGAAACCGGCACGCAACAAACTTTCTACCCAGACCCGGAAATCTTTGAGACCACTACTTTTAGTTTCGAGATTTTGCGGCAACGCTTCCAGCAGATGGCCTTCCTGAACAAGGGGCTACGCATCACCCTAACCGATGAACGCCCAGAGGCTACCGATGCCGGTGATCTGGTTACTGGCGATGTGCAAGGCACCGCGGATGATCCGGTTCCCGGTTTCCGCCAAGTTTCGTTTATGTACGAGAACGGTCTGCGCGACTATGTAGAGTTCATCAACCACTCCAAGAAATCTGAGGTTATCAACCCTGACATCATTGATTTTGAGTCGGTTAATGAAGACGCCTCGATCAGTCTAGAAATCGCCTTGCAATGGACCACCGCTTATTCCGAGTCCGTGCATACTTACGCGAACACGATTAACACCACCGAGGGCGGCACCCACGAGGAAGGTTTCCGCTCCGCCCTCACCAGCTTGATGAATAAATATGCTCGCGATAAAGGCATCCTCAAAGACAAAGATCAAAACCTAACCGGTGATGATATTCGCGAAGGTTTAACCGCTGTAATCTCGGTGAAACTAACCGAGCCCCAGTTCGAGGGGCAGACGAAAACCAAACTGGGAAACACTGAGGCACGTACTTTCGTCCAGCAGCAGGTTTATTCCAAACTGGGTGACTGGTTAGACGCCCATCCCATGGACGCGAAAGCGATTCTGGTTAAGGCACAGCAGGCGGCCACCGCCCGGGTAGCAGCGCGTAAAGCCCGGGAAGCAACCCGGCGTAAATCCGCCCTCGAATCCGTCTCAATGCCCGGTAAGCTGCGGGATTGTTCTTCCCGCGATGCCTCCCAATGCGAAATCTACATTGTAGAGGGCGACTCGGCAGGTGGTTCGGCCGTGCAGGGGCGCGACCCGGCTCACCAGGCCATTTTGCCGATCCGCGGCAAAATCCTCAACGTAGAAAAAGCGCGGCTAGATCGCGCCCTCTCCAGTCAAGAAATTCAGTCTTTGATTACTGCTTTCGGTACCGGTATTGGGGAAGACTTCGATATCTCCAAGCTGCGCTATAACGCCATTGTGATTATGGCGGACGCCGATGTGGACGGCCAGCATATCGCTACTTTGCTGCTGACTTTGCTGTTCCGCTATATGCGTCCCCTGATTGAAAAAGGGCACGTATTTATCGCTTGCCCTCCGCTTTACCGCTTGAAATGGTCAAATGCTCCCCACCAGTTTGTGTTCTCGGATCGCCAACGCGACGATTATTTAGAGGACGGCAAAGCTGATGGTAAACGCCTTCCGAAAGAGGGCGGGGTGCAGCGTTATAAGGGGCTCGGAGAAATGAATCCCCAGGAACTGTGGGAAACCACTATGAACCCCGAAGACCGGATGCTTAAACAGGTGACCTTATCCGAGGCTGCCAGCGCAGATGAAGTTTTTTCGATGCTAATGGGTGAGGACGTCGAGTCGCGGCGAGCTTTCATTCAACGCAATGCCACTGACGTACGATTCTTGGATATTTAAGGGACAGGCAAAACATGAGCGATATAGACAACCAGGATCAAAACCAGCAAGCAGACTCCCCGGAAAAGAATCAGCATACCGGCGCAGCTTTCGGGGGTGGGGACAGCGTTTCCTCAGACGCCCTCGAAAATAATTCCGGTCTTTTCCAGGCAAAAGGGCATATTAATCAGGTTGACCTAGAAACCGAGATGCAGCGCTCCTACCTCGATTATGCGATGAGCGTGATCGTAGGACGCGCCCTGCCCGAGGTGCGGGATGGTTTGAAGCCGGTACACCGGCGGATTCTGTATGCCATGTATGACGGTGGCTACCGCCCCAACGCCGGGTTCTCCAAATGTATGCGCGTAGTCGGTGACGTGATGGGGCACTTCCACCCCCACGGTGACGCCGCGGTTTACGACGCCTTGGCACGCCTGGTGCAGCCCTGGTCAATGCGTTATCCGATGGTGGCTGGTCAAGGTAACTTTGGGTCTCCCGGTAACCTGGGGCCAGCAGCTCCGCGTTATACGGAATGTAAAATGGCGCCTTTGTCGATGGAAATGGTGCGCGATATCGATGAAGACACTGTCGACTTTATGGACAACTATGATGGGCGCACCCAAGAACCCACGGTTTTGCCTTCCCGCCTGCCCTACCTGCTGCTTAACGGGTCAGAGGGGATCGCAGTGGGGATGGCTACCCGGATTCCTCCCCACAATATGCGGGAAGTTGCCGACGGGGTACAGTGGGCGCTAGCGCACCCGGAGGCTTCGCGTGAAGAGCTAATGGAAGCCCTGATTGAACGGATTAAAGGCCCGGATTTCCCCACCGGCGCCACTATTTTGGGGCGTAAAGGGATTGAACAGGCATACCGTACCGGTCGCGGTTCCATTGTGCAGCGAGCAATCGTGAATGTAGAGGAAATCAATTCCCGGGTTTGCCTGGTGGTTACGGAACTTCCCTACCAGGTCAATCCGGATAATCTGGCGGCAAAAATCGCCGGACTGGTGAAAGATGGACAGATCGAGGGCATCGCAGATATTCGCGATGAATCCTCGGATCGTTCCGGACAGCGCCTGGTGATTGTGCTCAAGCGGGACGCGGTTCCTAAAGTGGTTCTAAATAACCTCTATAAACGCACCCAGTTACAAGATTCCTTCCCCGCCAATATGTTGGCGCTGGTAGATGGGGTTCCGCGTACGCTTTCTATTGATGGATTTATCTCTAACTGGATTAATCACCAGCTAGAAGTAATCGTGCGCCGCACCAATTTCCGCCTCAAGCGCGCGCAGGATCGCCTCCATATTTTGCAAGGCTACCTGATGGCGCTGGACGCGCTGGATGCGGTGATTGCTACTATTCGCCAATCACCAACAGTTGATGAGGCACGCACCGCCCTTATGGAACTGCTCGGGGTAGATGAAGTCCAAGCGGATGCCATTTTGGCTTTGCAGCTGCGCCGCCTGGCCGCCCTCGAACGGCAAAAGATTCTCGATGAACACACCGAGTTGGAGGCACGGGTAAAGGATCTACAAGATATTTTGGCTCGTCCCGAACGGCAGCGGGGAATTATTTCCACTGAATTGGGTGAGATTGTCGATAAATACGGTGATGAGCGGCGCACCAAGATAATGCCGTTCGCCGGGGAAATGTCGATGGAAGACCTGATTGAAGAACAAGACGTGGTGGTTACCATTACTCGTTCGGGGTATGTCAAACGCACCCGCTTGGATCAATACCGCAGCCAAAAACGTGGCGGCAAGGGCATTAAGGGTGCGCAGCTGCGCGAAGATGACGTGGTGGATCACTTCTTTACCACCACTACTCATCACTGGTTGGCGTTCTTTACCAATAAGGGCCGGGTTTATCGGGCGAAAGCCTATGAACTACCCGAGGGAGGACGCGACTCTAAGGGGCAGCACGTAGCTAACCTCTTGGCGTTCCAACCGGAAGAAAAAATCGCCCAGGTTCTGACGTTCAGCTCCTATGACGAGGCCGAGTATTTGGCGCTGGCTACCCGCTCGGGGCTAGTGAAAAAGACTCGGTTTACCGAATATGATTCCAATCGTACCGGGGGGCTAATCGCGATTAACCTGCGGGAAATGGAAGATGGTGCCCCTGACGAGGTAGTTTCTGCCGAACTGGTTAACGGTGACGATGAGCTATTGCTGGTTTCGCACCGGGGACAATCCCTGCGGTTCCTAGCTAGTGATGAAGCTTTGCGTCCTACTGGGCGCGCCACCTCCGGGGTGCGGGGAATGAAGTTCCGCGAAGGGGATCACCTGTTGGCGATGACAGTTATTCGCCCCGATAGTGACCTTTTGGTGGTGACCGAGGGTGGATACGCGAAACGCACTTCGGTAGAGGAATACCGGGTACAAGGTCGCGGCGGCCTCGGGATCAAGGTAGCGAACCTGGTGGCTGAGCGGGGCGGCCTAGTGGGCGCCTTGATTGTTAATGACGATGATGAAGTCATGGTGATTATGCATTCTGGTAAGGTGCAACGCTCTCGCGTGGATGAGGTTCCTCGCACGGGACGTAACACCCAGGGAGTAATTTTCACTCGTCCGGCCCCGGGGGATGCGGTTTTGGCTGTGGCGTTAAATAATGAGAAATCAGAAGATGATGAATCGTCGGAGGCTACAGATGAAGATCTCGATCAAGAAGTGGCCGCGTTAGAAACCGAAACAACTGAGCTCTAGTGAGAGGCTGACCAATGACAACTGATGGCAAAGATCAAGATAAGGCTCGCTCAGAGCAAAGCGTTGATGATGTTTCGCGGGAGAGCGAAGCCTCTACTATTAGCGAAGATACTAGCGCCGACCAGTCTTCGCAGAATGAAATACCGCAAGCTGCTGACCCGCAAACTAATAGTGGGGACAGCCAGGTGAAAAAGGCCGGAAAATCGCCTCAGTCAGCGGGCAAAAAGACCGCTGGTAAGTCTGCTTCTAAGGGAGGTAGCAGCTCTGCGATTCCACAGGTTCCGGAAGTGTCTTCTTCTGCAGACAAGGCGGGACAGACCGAGGCCGCGGCTGCGTCCTCGGCAAAGAAGATTGGCGAATATCAGCCGCGTCAAATCTCGTTGGTGGTATCCCGGATTGATCCCTGGTCGGTGATGAAGGTGTCCTTCCTGTTATCGGTGGCGCTCGGGATCGCCATGGTGCTGGCAGGATTGTTGGTCTGGCTGCTGCTAAATTCGATGAGCGTGTTTAGTTCGGTGGAAAACTTTATTAACGATATTGATCCCACTGGTTCGATTGCGTCGATTATTGATTATTTGCGCTTGCCCCGGGTAATGGCGATGAGCACTATTATCGCAGTCTCGAACGTGATCTTAATGACCGCGTTTTCAACGGTGGGGGCGCTTATCTATAACTTGGTGACCTCACTGGTTGGTGGGATCAGGCTGGCGCTGACCGACGAGTAGCAGCACCGTATTCTTCGCTGGCTGCGGGATCTCGAGGGCGGCGTGACGGAACGCACCTAGGACGGGTTTGAAAGCCGGGTTAGGAATGTTGTAATCTGCAATGGTGTTCGCGATGGACACGATGGGCCTATAGCTCAGTTGGTTAGAGCGCAGTCCTGATAAGACTGAGGTCGCTGGTTCGAGCCCAGCTAGGCCCACTGCAAGGGAAGTTTGTTCCAGCAATCGGCCAGGTAGGTAGATTTGAAAAAGACCTTCAAACTGTTGTTTATCGGGGTGTTTTTCGCCTGGCTGGTGAATGCGGCAAATGACCTTCGCAATGATCCGGGAGTATGGAAGTACCTGTAGGGGGTTTCCTACTCTAAAGGGGCTATAGCGCAGCTGGTAGCGCATCTGCTTTGCAAGCAGAGGGTCGCGGGTTCGAGTCCCGCTAGCTCCACTAGTTTCAGGGGCTCGGCTTTTGCCGGGCCCCTGAAACTATAAGCTGAGGGATTCGAACCCGTGAGGGCTGGCGCGGTAGTGGTCGGTGCGGGGGCTAGGTTTTTCCTCCCGCCCAAGAATTCGGGGCTAATACCCAAAATATGTGTCTTTTGCCGGGCGTGTCGGGGTGGTTTAGTGGCCTGCCCAGCCTTTGCGGATGTGTAGGGATCCGTCTTGGTATT